>Ga0070740_10001992_pt1 | contig 25678 bp, 22 predicted proteins | sample Coa_R2_FD_67286 | JGI IMG/M metagenome (GOLD analysis project Ga0070740, IMG submission 67286) | Surface soil microbial communities from Centralia Pennsylvania, which are recovering from an underground coalmine fire - Coalmine... | ecosystem: Environmental > Terrestrial > Soil > Unclassified ...
GATTCCACGGTGCTTTCGATGCGCTTTTCAAACGACGGCAAAAAGCTCGTGACCGCAAGCGAAGACGGCAAAGTCAGGGTCTGGTCCGTGCCGGATTGGAAGCTGCTTGAAACGCTCTCAGGACACAAAGGGCCGGTGCGCTGGGCGGAATTTTCGCCGGACGGAAACTGGGTGGTTTCAGGCGGCGAGGACAATACCGTCCGAATATGGTCCGTCAGTGATGGCAAACTAACCCAAACGTTGAGCGAAAGCCACGATCCCATCGATACCCTCGCGTTCTCGCCGGACGGCAACTACATCGCGGCCACGACCGATCGCAGCGTGCTCACCTGGAAGAAGACTCCTACCGGACCGTAGCCCCAGATTGAGATGTGCTAGAATTTTTATCAACAGCGCTGCTGATTGAGTTGGGAAAAGAATCTTTTTATGCCAAAAGTTGGAATGATCAGCTTGGGATGTCCCAAGAACCTTGTGGACAGCGAAGTGATGCTGGGTCTGCTGGCACGGCAGGGATATGAATTGACGTCGCGTGCGGAAGACGCCGAAGTGCTGATCGTGAACACATGCAGTTTTATCGAACCCGCCAAACAGGAATCGATCAATACGATTCTCGACATGGCGGAGTACAAAAAAACCGGGAGCGCCAGAAAACTTGTCGTGGCCGGCTGCCTCGTGGAGCGCTACCGGAAGGAAATCCTGAAGGAAATCCCCGAAGTTGATTTTGTGATCGGCACGAATGAGCTCGAGCGCGTGCTCGAAGCGTGCCAACTGAATGGTGCTGAGCGCGAATCACGCGAGGCAGCGGAACCGTATCTCTATCACGAATTCACACCACGGATTCTTTCCACGCCTTCCTATTCCGCTTACATCAAAATCGCTGAAGGCTGCGACCATCCATGTTCGTTCTGCGTGATCCCTCAAATGCGCGGGCGGTTCCGCTCGCGGCGGTTTGAATCCGTCGTGCGTGAGGCCGAGCAACTGGCCGCGCAGGGGGTGCGGGAAATCACTCTGGTGGGCCAGGACACGACGAGCTACGGCGAAGACCTCGGACTTCGCGACGGATTGGCGCTCCTGCTGCGCGAGCTTGGAAAAATCCAGGACCTCGTCTGGGTGCGTTTTCTCTACTGCTATCCGAACCGCGTGACGGATACCTTGGTCGAGGCCGTGGCAGAAACGCCGAACGTTGCAAAGTATTTCGATATTCCCCTGCAGCATTCGAGCGCATCCGTGCTGAAAGCGATGCGCCGCGGATCAGGCGGAAAGCACTTTCTCCACATGCTGGAGAAAATCCGCGCGGCGGTTCCGGAGGCGGCACTGCGCACTTCGATGATCGTGGGCTTCCCCGGAGAAACCGAGGAAGATTTTCAGGACCTTTTGAGTTTTGTCACTGAGGCTGAATTCGATCATCTCGGCGTGTTTCTTTATTCGAACGAAGAAACCTGCGGCTCTTATGGTGATCCGAACCAGGTGCCCGCAGCAGTCGCGCGGAGGCGGCAGAAAAAACTGATGGCCGTGCAGCGCAAAATATCGCGGCGCCGTTTGCGCGAAAAGGTTGGCAGGAAGCTGCCGGTGCTGGTTGAGGGGACCGCCGAAGAAACCGACTGGCTCTTCCGCGGCCGGCTGGAATCGCAGGCGCCGGGAATTGACGGCCAGGTTTATATCAACGACTTCGCCGGGCCGGAGCCGCAGGCCGGGCAGTTCCGCTGGGCGACGATCACCGAAAGCGGCGATTACGACCTGGTGGCGCGGCTTGAGGAATCGTTTTTTGCTGCGCCCGGCGGCACGGCAACAGGCAGTCTGCGGCGGCGCGGTCTGGTGCAGATTCAGCAGCCGCTCGAACGGACCCAGGTGAACGGCCATGCGGTGCCCCATCTGTAAGCAGGAAACCACGTACGAAGGAAATCCCTTCCGCCCATTCTGCAGCGAACGCTGCAAGCTGATCGATCTGGACAACTGGCTCGAAGGGCGGTACCGGATTCCCGAAACCAACGGCGAAAAACACAAGCGCCCGGGGCCCGCAGCGGAGGAAGACGTTGAAGACGTCCACGACGGCTGAGCAGCGGCGCACGGTGGCAGTTTGGATTGCAACCGTTGGCGGCGTCGGATATTTCCCCATCGCGCCCGGAACCATAGGCTCCGCTGTCGGCGTGGGCCTCGTTGCTGCGCTGAATGCCGCCGACCTTACCCCCGTGTGGCGGAATGTACTTTTGTGTGCCGTCATTGTGCTGGTTTTTTTCCCCGGAGTCTGGGCGGCGGGGCAGGCGGAAAAGTTTTTCGGGAAAATCGATCCGGGGCATGTGGTGATTGATGAACTGGCGGGACAAATGATGACGTTTCTGGTGACCCCTGGCGCCTCCTGGAAAATCCTTCTGGCGGGGTTCGGGCTTTTCCGCTTATTCGACGTCGTAAAGCCGTTTCCCGCGCGGCGGGCAGAGCGTTTGGCGGGCGGTTGGGGTATCATGATAGATGATCTCATTGCGGGGGCTTATGCCCTGGGTGCGCTCGCACTCCTGGGCCATTTAATGCGATGAGCTTGTGGAAGAAAGGCACAAAATCCAGCCGGCCTGCGGACAAAGGAAATAAATCCGGCGACAAACCCCTCGTCGAAAAAGTCACTCCACGGGCCGCCATTCCCGGCGGCGAAATCTCCATCGTTGGAAAGGGCTTTGTATCCAACGGAAACAGCCGGCCGGTGGTGCGCTTCGGCGATCTGCCCGGCAGCCTGCTGCTGAGTTCTTCCAGCCGCCTCATCGTGCGCGTGCCGGACGGTGTCATCAGCGGCGAACTGACCGTTGATACAGGAGGCGCCGTCACGCCGCCTGCGCCTGTGGTCGTTGGCATTGTGCTCACAGACACGCTGCACCCGGTCGCGAACCCGGCCGTCGATGCGGAAGGAAACATTTTTTCCACCTTCAGCGGCAGCCGCGGGCAAAAAGTTCCCGTCTCTGTTTTCAAGATCAACACCCATCACGTGGTCAAGCCGTTCGTCAGCAACCTGATGAACCCGACGGGGCTGGCGTTCGATCCAGAGGGCATGCTTTATATTTCAAGCCGCATGGACGGCACGATTTATCGCGTGACGCCGGACGCTGAGGTCTCAACGTACGCCGAAGGCATGGGCGTGGCCACGGGCGTGGCATTTGATGGCGCCGGAAACCTCTACGTCGGCGACCGCACGGGCACGGTCTTCAAGATCAACCCCGAGCGTCAGATTTTCGTCTTTGCAACGCTCGAGCCGAGCGTTTCCGCTTACCATCTGGCCTTCGGACCCGATGGAAATCTATACGTCACCGGCCCCACGACATCAAGTTTCGACAACATCTACCGCATCTCGCCGGATGGCGCGGTCAGCGTGTTCTATCGCGGCCTGGGCAGGCCGCAGGGCATGGCGTTTGACGCGGCGGGCAATCTTTACGTGGCGGCGTCGCTGGCAGGCCGGCGCGGGATTGCGCGCATCACGCCGCAGGGCCAGGCGGAGTTGTTCGTTTCCGGATACAACATCGTGGGCCTGGCGTTTACACCGCGTCGTTCGATGGTGGTGGCCACCAACAACTCGCTGGTGGAACTGTTCATTGATATGGAAGGCCTGCCGCTTGTGAAGCCGGGCGGAAAATAAGAAGCGTCTGTCGTTGCCCTCGCGGGCAAGGCCCAGACCGTTCCTCACTCGTCGTCTTCAGCTTGTCGTTAAACCAGAATGGACGCAGAGATCATCGCCGTCGGCTCGGAGCTTCTCACCCCGCACCGCAATGACACCAATTCGCTTTTTCTCACCGACAGGCTGAATTCCCTCGGGATCGAAGTCCGGCTGAAGACCATCGTGGGCGACGACGCCGAACGCCTGGCGGCGGTGTTTCGCGCGGCACTTGAGCGCAGCAAGCTGATTATTCTGATGGGCGGCCTGGGTCCTACCGAAGACGACATCAATCGGCAGGTTGTGGCCGACGTGCTGGGCCGGCCGCTGCAAGAAGTCCCGGAGGTCCTCGAGCGCATCGCCGCCCGCTACGCGCGCACGGGCCGCAGGATGCCGCCCAACAACGCACGGCAGGCGCTGGTGCCGGAAGGCGCGGAGTGGCTCCCCAACAAGAAAGGCACGGCGCCGGGAATCTGGATCGAGCACGAAGGAAAAACCATCATCATGCTTCCCGGCCCGCCGGCTGAACTCGAAGCGATGTTTGACGAGCAGTGCATTCCACGCCTCAGGAACCGCGTGTCCGGTGAAGTGATCCGAACGCGCGTGATCAAGGTTGCGGGCCTGCCGGAATCTGAAGTGGACCATCGCATCGCCCCGATCTATAAGCAATACACAAACCCTGTAACGACCATCCTTTCCACCGGCGGCGCAATTGAAGTCCATTTGCGCGCGCATGCTTCAACGCCGGAGAAGGCCGAAGCGCTGCTCAACGAACTGACGGACAAGATCGAGCCCGCGCTCGGCGACCACGTCTTTTCCACCCGCGGCGAGTCGCTGGAAGAAGTCGTCGGGATGTACCTGGTGATGAAACAGAAGACGCTGGCCACGGCGGAAAGCTGCACGGGTGGCCTGCTGAGCGAACGCATCACGCGCGTTCCGGGAAGTTCGGAGTATTTCCGCGGCGGCGCAGTCTGCTACAGCAATGAACTGAAGACCTTATTTGCGGGAGTCTCTCCAAAACTGCTGGAAATGTACGGTGCCGTGTCAAGACCTGTCGCCCAGGCGATGGCGGAGGGAATACGGAAAAGGACGGGAGCGTCCGTCGGCATCGGCATTACCGGCATCGCAGGGCCGGGCGGAGGGACGGAGGAGAAGCCCGTCGGCATGGTCTTCATTGCGGTCGCTGACGAACACGGAACAGAGGTTCGGGAGTTCCGGTTTCCCGGCGATCGCGATCGCGTGCGGCTGCTCTCCTCACAATTCGCGCTGGAGATGCTGCGCCGGCGGCTCAGAAATTAGCGGATAGCCTGGGAACGCTGATTTGCCATGCCGGGCAGCATCCCGGCTTTTGCGTGAAAATAATTGCCGAGGTCTTTCGCTGGGTCCGGGACGGCAGGTATAAAACCCATTATTGAAGAGCTTGCCTGAGGCCGGCACGCACTTTCCATTCTTAGAGTCAGGACCATCGATGCGCGCGTTCGTTGCCATTGAATTGCCGGAGGAGCTTCGCAGGACCCTCGCGCGCGAGCAGGCGCGCTTCAGCGCCGCCTGTCCGGACGCCCGCTGGACGCGCCCCGAGGGGATTCACCTTACCTTGAAGTTCCTCGGCCAGATTTCCGATGAGCAGGTCATCGAAGTGAAAAGAGCTCTGGGGAGAATCGGCCGCTTTCAAACGTTCACGTTGCGCGCTCAGGGCTATGGATTTTTCCCGAGCGCAAAACGGCCGCGCGTCTTTTGGGTTGGACTTGACGCTCCGCCCGATCTGGCCCTGCTGGCAAAACGGGTCGAAGCCGCAATGGCGGATATCGGCTTTCCTCCCGAAAACCGCTCCTTCAGCCCGCATCTGACGCTTGCGCGATTCAAAATTCCCCGCCCGCAGCCGAGGCTCCAGGAACTTCTCGCCAACCAGGAAAATCAACTCCTCGGGACTTTTGAGGTATCGGAATTCTTCCTGTGGGAAAGCAAGTTGTCGCCCAGGGGAGCCGAATACCGGAAAGTCGCCCGTTTCCCGTCGGAATAGGCCGGCGGCAAACTTGCACCCGGCAGCGTTGATGGACGTCGCGCCAATTCTCTCCTCCAAGACTTAAAACCTGAGGAAAAGCGTCTGAATTCCGCGGGATTACGTTCTACTGACGGAAAAATCGGCATAACGGGGCGGGATTCTGCCTGCTCAAGTTTTCGGAGGGCGAAGCCGAGAATTACATAGGTATAGCGAGCAAAACGCCGATGAAACCGCTCCGCCCCACGCGATTGAAAATTCAATATATCCTGCTGCTGATTCTTGTCAGCATCAGCGTTCTGCCGCTGTGGTTCTTCGGTGCGCGGATGGTCAGCATCAACAAGACGCGCCTTGAGACCCAGGAAAAGGTCCTCCAGACCACGCTCTCGAAGTCGATAGCTCAAGAAGTCCAGCTTTACATGGAAAACGTGCAGCAGCAGGTGAAGGAGTTATTCGACGCGGTCACGCCCCTGGCTCTCGAGGTTCCGAACGCAAAGTTTGAAACCAATCCGAAGCTCGAAAGGGTGCTTGAAGATTCCCTGGCTGAAGAACCGAGCGTGATCTACGTGACCGTCCTGAACCAGGAGGCGCGCGGTCGCGGCGCGCAGGCCACACAGGCCACCGGATTCAACGCCGGCTCCGACACCTTTGTCCGCAAGACGCTGGAAGCGGCGTTTCTTGCCGCGCGCCAGGGCCAGCGTTATGAGAGCAATCCGCTCACGGCCGTGGGGCCGCGTGGCAGCGAACTGGTCATGGTGATCGCCGAGCCGATCGAGAACCAGAACATTTTTCTCGGCATGATTGCGGCCGTGGTGACCCTGCGGCCGCTGGGGGAAGAACTGGCCGAATCGAGAAGGCTGGGCCTCGAAGCCTTCATCGTGGACAATTCCGGGCGCACCGTGGCCTCAAACGACCCTGACGACAACGTTGCCGGAATCGACCTGGTCAGCGACCCCATCGTACAGAAATTCCTCGCATGGCGGGGCCGCGCCCATCTCACCGAGACATCGGAGTATAACCTTGTCCGCAATGGCAGGACGGTCCCGATGCTTGGGACCTATTCGCCTACGCAGAACGGACGATGGGGCGTGATCCTTCAGAAGAAGAAGAGCGACGCATTCATCACTGTTACCGAGATGCGCGATGCAACCGTCCGCCTGGGGCTTCTGGTAATCGTCATCAGCCTGGTTGTTGCAGTGTTTGCTGCAAAGTCGATCACGCGCCCCATTAATCAACTCGCCTGCACCGCGCGCGCTATTGCATCGAGAGACTTCACCGTCCGGGCCGATGTTCGCAACCGGACGGAGATCGGGGAACTGGCGCAGGGCTTCAACATCATGGCGGAAGACATTCAACAATACATCAGCGACCTGAAGCGCGCGTCAGAAGAAAACCGCCAACTCTTTATCGACTCGATTGAAATGATCGCCGCGGCCGTTGACGCCAAGGACCCGTACACCAAGGGCCACTCGAGCCGTGTCTCGCAATATTCGGTGATTCTGGCGGGCGAGATCGGCCTGGACGAGCAGGAAATCGCCAAGGTGCGCGCTTCCGCCACGCTGCATGACGTGGGCAAGATCGGCGTGGACGATCAGGTGCTGCGAAAGCCGGGCGTCCTGACGGATGAAGAATTCGAGCAGATGAAACGGCACACGATCATTGGGTTCGAAATTGTCCGCCAGGTGCAGCAGCTTGCGGACACTTTGCCGGGCATCCGGTGGCACCACGAGTCGCTGGACGGTACGGGCTACCCGGACGGCATCCGCGGCGATGAAATACCGCTGCTGGTCAGGATCATCGCCGTCGCCGACACATTTGATGCCATCACGACCGACCGTCCTTATCAGGTCGGCCGCGATTTCCCTGTCGCGCTTGAAATCCTGAAACGCCATGCCGGAACGCGCTACGATCCCATCGTCGTGGACGCGCTGCATTCGGCTTATGCCAAAGGATATTTGCGGAAGTTTGAAATCATGCGCCGCAGTCAGGTCCCCGCCGTTCCAGTCAATTCCTGAACTTGACCTCATTTGCGCTACAATAATAGAGCATGGTGCAAACTCTCTTTAGACCTCATGAACAGAAAACCAGCTTCTTCAATCGTCTGAAACAGGCCGTCGCATCAACCAAAAGCCAGTTGGTCGAGCGGATTGAACAGGTCACGGAAGGCCGGGAATCCATTGACCCGGCGCTGCTGGACGATCTCGAAGCCACACTGATCATGGCCGACCTGGGTGTCAGAACCGCCGGCGACATTCTCACCAGCCTCCGTGAGCAGACAAGCCGTGGAAAATTAAAGGACGCCAAAGCAATCCGCGGCATCGTGGAACAGGAAATCCTGCGTATCCTTGAAAATCCTCAGAACGGTGCAGGCAAGCGCCGTCCGGCGAAGAAACCGCCCGAGGGCCAGCCGGAAGTGATCCTGGTCGTGGGCGTGAACGGAGTCGGCAAGACAACCAGCATCGCGAAGCTTGCCCGGTATTATCAGATGCAGGGCCGCAAGCCGGTGCTGGTGGCCGCGGATACCTTTCGTGCGGCGGCCACCGAACAATTGGAAGTGTGGGCGTCGCGCATGGAAATGGAAATCGTCAAGCAAAAGCCCGGAGCTGACCCCTCTGCTGTGCTTTTTGACGGTTTGAAGGCTGCAAAGTCCCGCCAGTTTGATCCTGTTATTGTCGATACCGCCGGGCGGCTGCACACCAAGTACAACCTGATGGCAGAACTCGAGAAGATGTGCCGCATCGCTTCACGCGAAGTCCCCGGCGCTCCGCACCAGGTGCTTCTGGTGATTGACGCCACTACCGGACAGAACGGCCTTTCCCAGGCGCGCCAGTTCACTGAGCACGCGGGGACCACCGGCATCGTTCTGACCAAGCTCGACGGCACGGCCAAAGGGGGAATTGTTGTTGCGATCGCGCGCGAACTGGGTCTGCCCATCGAGTTCGTGGGCATCGGTGAGAAGATCGACGACCTGATTCCTTTCAATCCTCGTGAGTTTGTTTCCTCCCTGTTTGGAACATAGCGGCAAACAGCCGTGACGCCAGGCGGAACTTCCTGCACTGCCCATAGACCAGATCTCTGCCTGCCATTCGGTTAGCAGGAAATGCGTTCCATAAAGCTTACGCATCTCGTTGAAAGGCCAGGCTATAGTTATTTCGCGCGTTGGCGCACATGAAAGCGCCGTGGGCATTTCCCGCGGACGGGTCTGCCACCTTCGCCACAATCGTGTAGGGGAATTTTGTGGAGTCATTGGGGTCTTCACCTGATTGTTAGTTTGGGGCAACCAGACTAGGGTTAATCAAGACACGCACAAGAAAGTAAGGAAATTCGAAACGGTGTCTCAGGAACTTACCTGGCTTGAAATGGCCGGGGTTCCTGATGGTAGATTTATGCGCCCATAGGCGATGGGGATTTCCAACGGAAGTACCGCCGATAAATCTGTGCGATGCCGGGTGGGAGCATGCGGAGCAGATGACGGACGCCAAGCTTACCCTCTTCAAACATTCATTTCTCCGAACGCTCAGAACACCGCTTTAGGCGTCAAGAGTCCTCGGAGTGACGGGCAAACCGATCTTGCAGGAAAGCGGAACGTGAAAGACCAAACGATCAGGTTCTGTTTCTACAGCCGCGACAGGAGTTTCGCGGAAATTCTGGCGCGGACAATGGGTCCAGGATATGAGGTCCGCCCGTGCGAACTGGACGGCGTAAGCGCGCCGATTCCGCCGCGTGAAGAATGGGACGTTGCCGTTCTGGATGCTTCGTCCTCGGGGTCCGAAAGACAGGATGACATTCTGCGGATGATGAGGGCTCTGCTGAAATCTTCCCTCGTTCCGCCTCCGGTCATTGCGATGGTCCATGACGACGAGCCCGAACTTATTCGTTCACTGATTGAAAACGGCGCGTATGAAACTGTTTCCTGCCCTCCGGATGTCCACGAGCTTCGCCTGGCCCTCCGTCGCGCGCACCGCTTTCATCAGATTGAACTCGATCTGGCCCAATCCCGGTCGCGCCCGCAGCCGCCCGGAGAGTTCGGCGAAATGTCCGGCTGCTCCGAAAGCATTCAGCACGTTTTCGAAATGGCGCGGAAGGTGGCGGCCTGCGACGTCAGCGTGCTGATCACGGGTGAAACCGGGACAGGCAAGGAGTTGCTAGCCCGCGCGATCCATCGCCTGAGCCATCGGGCTTCCGGCCCTTTTATTGCTTTTTCCTGCGCCAACCTGCCGGAAACACTGATCGACGACGAACTCTTTGGGCATGAGAAAGGCGCATTCACCGGCGCAAATTCCATGCGGCGGGGGCGGTTTGAAATTGCCGATACGGGAACGGTTTTTCTGGATGAGATTGGCGACCTGGCTCCAGGATTGCAAGCGAAGTTGCTCCGCGTCCTTCAGGAACGCACGTTCGAACGCCTCGGCAGCAACGCATCCCTGACCACCGACGTCCGTGTGATCTGCGCAACGAACCGGGACCTCGAGGGAATGGTTCGGAACGGCTGGTTTCGCACGGACCTTTACTTCCGCCTGAACGTCGTCCAGCTTCGCATCCCTCCACTGCGCGCCCGCCGGGATGACATCCCGCTGCTGGCGCAGCATTTCCTGCGGCAGTATGCGAAACAGTTCGGAAAACCGGCAATGCGGATATCGCGGACGGCAATACACGCGCTGGAAGAGTATTCGTGGCCGGGCAATGTGCGCGAACTGGAGAACGTAATCCAACGCGCTCTTGTCCTTGCTGAAGGGGAATCCATCGAGCCGCAGCACCTCCCTGAAAGAATCCATAACGGCGTCTTGTGGCCGTCAGCGTCGAGCCTGTACGAACAGGAGGTCTTGGAGTTCAAACGCCGGCTTGTCCTTCGAACGCTCCGCGAATGCGGAGGCAACCGGACTGAAAGCGCCCGCATTCTGGGCATCACGCGCGGCTGCCTCCACCGTCTGATGAACCAACTCGGCATCCTTCCCAAGGGGAAAATACCCCCGCCGCCGGCAGAGCCCGGCGGGGCTTCCGAAATGCGCGTCGTGGCCGTGCAGCGATAGATTCGCCACAAGGATCCGACAGCAAAGGCTGGGACCCTTTCAGGCGATCGATTCCAGTGAGATTGGTTCCACAGGGATTCTTCCAACCCCCCCAGGAGCGAAGCAGGACTGTAAGTCGAGACTCCAGTTTGTTGGCACGTCCTGCAACGCTCGATTTAACATGGTAAAAGTGCAACCCGAAATGCATCAGACGAATCCAATAAAGCGAAACTCGCCTTGCAAAGCGGCGGTTTTGGGAGCATATTAAAAGTCAGAAGTTCGGATGCGCGTGCTGTCGGTTCGACTATCCAGTTCTGAAGTGCAATTCGTAGGAGGGATTGCCATGAAGACGGCGAAACGAAAGCTGGTAACCGGCCTCCTCCTGGCTGCCGCCCTGCCTTGCATTTCCCTGGCGGCACAGACCAATTCTGCAAACTCCGGCAGTTCCGACAGTCCTCCTGTCCTTACTCGGGGCACCGCACGCCCCGCACCCAGCAACGAGGCAAGCACGAGCAATAAATTCAACGGAATCGTGCTGCCGGCTGGAACGTCATTGCACGTCAGGCTGCAAACCACGCTGACATCCAAGACCAACAAAACAGGCGATAAGTTCACGGGATACGTCGAACAACCCGTGGTTTCCGAAGGCAAGACGATTGTGCCGGTCGGAAGCCTTGTGGACGGCCACGTGGTTTTTGTCAAGCCGGCGAAACGCGTCAAGGGGGTGGGCCAGATGCGAATTGTGTTGGACGACATCACCACCGAAAACGGTGATGAGTTCCTGCTGAACGGTTCGCTGGAAGAGGCCCAGGGCAGTCCTTGTGCAAGAAGCGCGAATGATTCGGAAGGCACTCTGAAGGGCTGCGGCAAGAGCGCGAAAGACGCCTTGAAAGGTGCGGCCATCGCTGGGGCCATGGGCGCAGGCGCTGGCGCAACGGTTGGAATGGGGCATGAGATCGACTGCCAATACTTCGGCAATTGTGGCGGACCCAGCTTCGGGGCGGACGTTGGGTATGGAGCCGCCATTGGTGCCGGCGCCGCGCTCATCTACAGCGTATTCAAACACGAGAAGCCGCTGGTACTCCTGCAGGGCACGCATTTGACGTTCGTTGTCGATCGCAGCGTCAATGCCCGGCCCATGCCGGCGTCAGCCAGCATTCCGGCGGTTGAAAATTAGAACATCATCTCCAACGGCCGCATGAGTTTATTCCATGCGGCCTTGGTGTTTCTTGCGGGGCTGATTCACAGAGAGCAGTCAGGGCTGCGGGCGTGGGCCACGGAACCAGGGTTTGAGAACCTTCTGGGGGCGCTCCGTCAGAAGATTTGCGTTTTCAAAGGGCCTAAAATGAGACCGCCAGCGGAGACGTGTAAGAAGTTTTCCTGCCTCGCCGTTGTGCTGATGCTCTCCTCCATCTGTCGTGCGCGGTCACAGTCCCGGCAGTTTTCGAGCAATCCAACGGCAGTCCCTCTGACCGTAGATACAGATGTCCCGATTCGAGCCGTTATCGAAAAACCGGTCCGGATCAAAAACCCGGGTGAGCCGGTCGAAGCGCGCGTTATTCAACCTGTCTATGTCTTCAACCGGCAGGTAATTCCCGCCGACAGCCTGCTCATTGGGAAAATAGCAAAGATTGATCCCGTCTCAAAGAAACAGCGCCTGCTTGCCCTTGCAAACGGCAACCTGACTCCGTTCCATCAGGCACATATTGAATTTGACACGCTGGTGCTGAAAGACGGAAGGCGGTTTCCGATTCTGACCGATGTTTCGCCGGGAACAAAAAACGTCATTCAACTCGTCGCCGGATCGAAAAATAAAAAGGGTGGGTTTGTGCGCGGGAAAGTATCAGGGGTCCGCCGGCAGATCGCACAGAGCGAGCATGAGGCCATAGCAGCCATCAAGACTCCTCATAAGTTAAGGCGGGTGGAGTCTGTCCTTTCCGCCCAAATGCCTTTCCATCGACAGTTCCTGCCAGCGGGAACTCAATTTACCGTCACACTGCGGAAACCCTTGAGACTGGGTACAGAGGATATCTCACCGGAGCAATTGATATCAGCCGGCGGTGAAATTCCACCGTCAAGCACGGTCAAAGTCTGGCTTGCCACCCCCTTAAGTTCGGCGAAAGACCATAAAGGTTCACCCGTTGAAGCAGTCGTGTCCCAGCCTCTTTATTCCAAAAACCACAAACTCATCCTCCCTGCGGGCAGCCGCCTGGAAGGCGTCGTGACCCGGGCGGTGCCTGCACGGCGACTGAATAGAAACGGGAAACTGCGCTTTACATTCCAGCGCATCGAGTTGCCCCAGGGGACTGCCCGAAAAGTGGAAGCTGGACTCCAAGCAGCCGCAGTGGCGAAATCGGCGCACCTGAAGATCGACTCCGAAGGCGGAGCGCATGCGGTCAGTTCCAAAAGGAAATATGTCATGCCGGCCATCGACGTCCTGCTGGCAATGTCGTCGTTCGACGGCGACTCGCAATCAAGGGCCATTCAGGAGGGCGGCGGACAAGGCGGCGATGTCGCCGGGGGAGCGATCAGAGGCGGGGTGGGATTGGGAGTGCTGGGAAGCGTGATTGCGATGGCCGGCCGTTCGCAGCCTGTGACGGCCGGGTTCGCATTTTACGGTGCGGCTACATCTGTATATTCCCACCTTGTGGCCCGAGGCAGCGATGTCGTGTTCCCCAAAGGGACTCCGATGGAGATCCGTTTCGGGACGCACGAAGGCGAGACTCCTCCGTCGCGCAGGGAAACATCACCCGCACACGCAGTTTCTCATCCAGATCACCCGGCCTGACGTTCCGATTTCGAGCAACGGGGCAAAAAGGGCATGCGCGAATTTTCCCGACGGCCCAAAATCAGGACGCAAGGCTTTCGACTTGCAGCGCCTTTCCTTTTGCGGGTTCTTCCTTGATTTCTTCGTGGTAGTCGGGTTCGCTGTTGATGGCCCAGAGATCGTGGTGTGCTCCGCAGATATTCTGTGCGGCGCAGAGGGCGGTCATCATGGAATGGTCCTGATTGTTATACTTGTGCATCCCATTCCGGCCTACAAACTGAAGGTTTCTGAGGCTGCTCTCCGCATAGGCGCGAATCGTCTCGAGACGCTCCGTCCACCCGGGATCATACATGGGATAAGCTTTTGGCATGCGGACCACCGTCCCGTCTTCGATTTCCTCAGGCTTTACCAGCCCAAGCTGGGCGATTTCGCGCCGAGCCATCTGGATCAGATCGGAATCAGGGCTTGACCAAAGTTCGTCGTTTTCAAACACGAAATATTCCATGCCCAGGCAGGACTTGTTCGGATCCGGGACCATCGCCGGCGACCAGTTCTTGAAATTCTGAATGCGGCCGACTTTCACTCCAGGGTCGTGAACGTAAATCCAGTTGTCCGGTGAAATTTCTTTGCGGTTGACGATGAGGCTCACAATAAGGAAATCGCGGTAACGAAGCCCGTTGCCAGCCTTAAGCACATCTTCGGGCGGGGCCGGGTCAAGGGAGTTGATCAAGTCGCGGATCGGCATCGAGCTGATAAAGTGCGTGCCGGCAAAACTCTCTTCGCCGTGCGGCCCGCGGGTGATCACGCGCGTTACCTCGCCGGCCTCGTGGCAAATACGCACAGCGGGGCGCTCCATCAGCACGGGATAGCCTTGCTGCTTGAGGCGTTCGGCGAGCGTCTCCCACATCTGGCCAGGGCCGCGTTCGGGATAATGGAAACGGTCAATCAGCGTCTTGGCCTTCGGCGACTTTGACGGGAAAAGAGCGTTCCGTACCGCCGTCATCAGCGAAAGGCCGCGAATGCGCTGCGCAGCCCACTCCGCCTGAATAGACGTGCAGGGCACACCCCAGACCTTTTCAGTGTAGGTTTTAAAGAAAATCTGGTAGAGCCGCCTTCCGAACCTGTTTGAAACCCACTCCTCCAGGTTCTCCTCTTTCGGCGTCGGGAAAAGGGCGGAGCGAAGATAGCTGAGCAGGATGCGGACGCTTTCGACCGGCCCCAGGCCAAACAGGGCGTTCTTTGCCACCAGAGGGTAAAGAAAGAACTTTTTGCGGTAGTAAATTCGAGAAAGGCGCGGCCTCAGCAAAAACTTATCGCCCAGGACTTCCTGCCATATGCGGTTGACTTCTTCCCACTTCGTAAAAAAGCGGTGCCCGCCGATATCAAACAGATATCCCTTGTAATTGACCGTGCGGGAGATGCCGCCGACCTGCTTATCGGCTTCCAGCACCACGGCCGGGACTCCGTGCCGAGAAAGTTCCAGGGCAGCCGTCAGGCCCGCCGGCCCGGCCCCGATGATTACCACGGACTTATTCGCGGCGCGATCAGTTTGTGTAATACCGCTCGTCTTCTCCATCAAATCTACCGAAACAGGGCGACCTTGCGCGCGCCGAAATTCCACATGAACACGACAATACCGCTGACAACCTTGGCGAACATATAGTGGATGCCGAGCTTGGATTGGAACATCCACAGGATCAACTCATTAAGGCCCAGGCCGACGACGCCGATCAGGGTGAAGATTGTCAGTTCAGCAGAAGTGTTCACAATGCTCCTGCGCTGAAACACCCAGGCGCGGCTCAGAACATAGTTAACTGCGGTCCCGACAATGAACCCGACGGGTGCCGAAATCAGGTAATTGACTTTTAGAAATTGCGTCAGGGAAAAGAGCGTAGATGTGTCGCAGACAAAAGCGAATCCGCCAACAAGAACATAGCGGATGAACTCGCGGCGCACGCCGATCTCAGCGGGCCGTTCGGCCGCTGCGGAACCGGCGCCGATCACGCTTGCCACTTCGTCCACGCCAAGAGCAGCGTGCGGTCTCAGACTTGCCTGCTCTCTTTCCGGCACTTGTGTCGACATTGCTTTTCCCCTGCGCGCTTCCCCTGCGCAGGAGAAGTCTCCAATTGATCGGCACGGGCGTTTCGGCGTTCCGGCCCAATGCGAGGTCGGGGGATCCGGAGGCCCTTTTGCCTCCGGGAAACCCGACATCCAGACAAATCTCCGACATTGTACACCAATTTCACCGGCAAAAAGCAGCAAACCAGGCGAAGGCCGGAGCCAGGGGCCCCCAACATTGTCCAGTTCGTGTTACGATAGGCCCTTGTGTGCTGAAAAGGGCGGAACCTGAAGACTTCCTCTGCTTTTGGAATTGGCCACAATTACTCAAAAGGCAAAGCACTTCACCAAGGTTGATACCGCTGAAAAATACCGCACAATTTCTCGAGCATATCGCACAACCTTTTGGCCTTGGCGGGGCTCAGAGCAGATTAGGATGAATGTTAGGAAGACCGAGTACCTCCTGTTGGCGGGACTGGCAGCAGTTGCACTCTTCGTTCACGGATATCACTTGGGTGCCGAGGACCAGGCCATCTACCTGCCGGGAATCAGGAAGATACTCGACCCGCAACTTTACCCCCACGACTCAGAGCTCTTTCTTCCCCAGACCAATGCGACGCTGTTCGGAAAGCTCATCGCATGCACTGTTCAATTCGTCCCGTTCGTTTGTGCTGTACTCTTTGTAATTGCGTTTCTCCTTTTAATTTTCCTGGCGCTGCTGGGCGGCTTGAGGTTGGCTGAGCGCCTGGCTCCCGGACTCCGGCCCAGATGGGTCGGATCCAGCATAGTCGCATCCATATTGACGCTGCCGGTGGCCGGCACAGCAATCTTGATAACCGATGAGCGCATGTACCCGGAGACGAAAAGTCAATTATTCAACAGGCTCGTCGGTTTCATCATCCGGTATGCCCACGTATCTCTGCCCACTGTGCTCTTTTTCTATTACATCCTGTCCTTATTCCTGATCCTCATGGGATGCTTCAAGCTGGCCAAGCGGATTTTCAACGAGACCCATGCCCAATGGGCCGGCGTATGCCTGGTTGCGTCGCTGTTGACGATCCCGGTAGCCGGAACGGCCCTGTATATTGTTGATGAATATCTGCACCCACGCGCATTCGCGATGTTTGCGGTGCTCTTCGCCTTGCTTGCCGTCTTCCCGGATGAAACTCCGGAAGAACCAGTAGAGCGAAACAGGTTGTGCGTGCGCAATTTTTTCTGGATGGTCTTCTGGCTGGCGTTCGCAGCCCTCTTCCACATCCAAATGGCTTTCTATGGCGCTCTACTGATTGCATTTCTGCTCTTCAAGATGCCCCGCCAGCCACTACCATTGGCGTCTGCATCCGTTTTTCCATTCCATTCCCTGTTCGAACCTGCCTCAACGGGATGGCGAAGGGCATCCCGGACACGCACGGAAAACTATCTGGCTCTCTGGCACTGGTACGAATGGCTGGGCGTGGTAGCGCCACTGGCGTTGCTTGAATGGTTTTCCAGACTTGCGCGGCGTCAAAAACTTCCACGCTTGGAATACCTGGCCCATCGGCTGGCGCTTTTCGGACTGTTCGGTCTTGCAGCGGGTCTTACCCTGACCACCCTCTCTGCCCTTGAGAGGTTGACACCGTATCAACCAATGCGCACTTTCCAAGTGATTTATCTGCTCTTTTTCCTGATTGCCGGGGGCTTTATTGGAAAGTGGCTGCTTCGCAACTCACCTTGGCGGTGGCTGGCCCTTTTTGTCCCGCTTTGCTTCGGGATGTGGTATGCACAGCATCGGCTCTATTCATCGAGCCCGCACATCGAGTGGCCGGGCGCCCGGGACCCCAACCCCTGGGTGCAGGCGTTTCTTTGGGTCCGCCACAACACGCCTGAAGACGCTTACTTTGCCCTCGACCCACACTTCATGGAACTGCCCGGAGAAGATTTTCACGGCTTCAGGGCTTTCGCTGAACGCAGCCGAATGGCCGATCTTGTTAAGGACCCGGGAGTCGTAAGTCTCTTCCCCCTGGCTGGGAAAGCCTGGATCGAACAAACGGCGGCCCTCACCGGCTGGAAAAACTTCACCCTGCGGGATTTCCAGCGGTTGAAAAAGCAGTTCGGAGTAAGCTGGGTTGTGGTTCAACAACCCGGCGTTCCGGGTCTGAACTGCCCGTACCAGAACAACGCCGTGCGCGTCTGCCAGATTGAATGAATTGTGCAGAGAGACAACCCCAGGTCGATGAAAGCGAAACCGAGAGTTCCTAAGCCGTCTCGGGCAGGAGGGAAACTTCATCGAGCCGGATAAAATCCTGGATGACAGGTTCTGGCGACTCATCCAGTTGGCTGATCGGACCGAAATAGGCAACCTTTCCATCCACGAGGAAAACGACGCGGTCAGCGAGCTTGCGCGCCAGCTTCATGTCATGGGTGACCACGACAGACGTCAGGCCGGTCTGCCGCTTGAGCTTCAGAATCAGGTCGCCAATGGTCTTGGCCATCAGGGGATCGACCATCGTCGTCGGCTCGTCGTAAAGGATCGCCTCGGGGTTTGCGGCAAGCGCGCGGGCGATCGCGACCGCGCGCTTCATGCCCGTGCTCAGATCAGACGGCATCAGGTCCCGCACATCCTGCAAATCTACCAGCGACAGCAATTCATCCACCCGCGCCTGGATCGCGTCTTCATCCATCTTTTCGCCGCGGGCCGCGCGTTCCCGCAGCGGGTACGCCACATTCTCGCCTGCCGTCAATGAGTCGAACAGGGCGCCGGACTGAAAAACCATGGTCACGCGGCGACGAACCTCAAAAAGCTCTTCCTCCGTCATCCTTGAAACCTCCTGTCCGGCAACAAACACCTGCCCTGCGTCCGGCATTAGAAATCCAAGGATATGCTTCAGCGTAACGCTCTTGCCCACGCCGCTTCGCCCGAGCACAACGACCATCTCCCCACGCTTGACTTCAAAACTGACGTCAATAAGCACTGGAAGTTCGTCGAAGGACTTGTAAACATGTACGAACTCAATGTAGGGCCTGCCGTCAGCCTCCGGTTTGTAAAATCCTGTCGTCATTTCATTTTCTGTCCTGCGGCCATTCCCTCCAGTTTAATCCCAAAAACATCGGCGCGGTGCGAGTTCAGTCGGGCATCACCGGCCCCTCAAGCATCCTACGGACGCACTCATAATCTTCCTGCGTATTCATGTTCCTGAAAATTGAAGACCGGAAGCCGGCACGTGCCAAATCAGTCCACGGAATCACATCGCAATGAACTCCAGTGAAAAAACTTCTCAACTTGTTTTCCCCTAGCGCGAGCCTTGACCGAATCGCACGAAGGCATCGGCGACGGTAAACGCCACAAAGCGGCTGAAGTCGGCCATCGCGGGAACGGGGGACCGTGACGTCGCTTCCACTCGCCGCCGCGCGAATGGCCAGATAACGAAGCAAACGTTCGTTGACGAGCGGCAGGTCGCAGCCCAGAACAAAGTTGAATTCCGTTTGCGACTCCAGAAGGGCCGTATAAATCCCGCCCAGCGGCCCGCGGCCAGGAAAAAGATCCGGAATACGGATAGCATTGCCTCCGCTTGCGTCATCGGAGCTTCCGCCGATAACCATAACACGGGAACTGACGGAGCGAAGCAATCGAATCTGCCGATCCAGCATGCTCTCAGTAGCAATAATGAGGCTTTCCTTCGGCCTCCCCATTCTACGGCTTTCTCCTCCGGCAAGGACGAAACCCGTTATGTTAATAGACCGGCCAGACGGTACAGGCTTGACGCTAAGCTGACGCACCTTGGCGTTACTCCCCGGATATATGGAAAATCCTTTAAATCCAAGTATCTATCAGAAAATAAATATGATATCAGATGCAAATCTCAAGTGCAGCGGGACTGCTGCCATCCTCTGTGTACTATAAAAAATATAACCGGTTTGCAAAAAAAGCTTGCCATTATAAATTCTTGTGATAAATTCGGGCGGTATGGCCGATAATTCAATCACTTCCAAGTCCGTGTTAAAGCGCCCGGCATTAACCAGTTGGCGCAAGCGGCTGATCATTATCGGGGCCGCCCTTGTCGCCATTGAGAGTACGGTGCTCGCATCCATTATTCATCAGAAAAATGTCGCCGAGGACCTTCTTGAAAAAGAAGCACATCTGGCGGCAATCGAGGCAAGGAACATCGCCGCCAGGCGCGAAATCCGTTCGGTCATGAAGCTCCCGCGGAATACCACTTTCAGCGGCTTCCTCGCAGACCAGGGTCTTGAACCGGAAATAATCCATAATGTTATCGAATGTACACGGCCGGTTTACAACCTGGCGAAGGTGCGCTCCGGAAATCAGGTAACATTCGTTACCTCGGGGCAAGGCGAGCTCAGGGAGATTGGGTACGAGATCGACCCCGAGCACCAGCTCTGGATCAGGAGCGGTTCGGACGGATTTGACGCCAGCATCGAGGAAATTCCTTTCACCACCCAGGTTGCCGCCATCTCGGGGACTGTTCACAGCTCCCTCATCGAAGCCATCGAGGGCCTGGGCGAGCAGGACCAGTTCGCGATCAATTTTGCCAACATTTTCGCCTGGCAAATCGACTTTAACACCGAGACACAGGACGGCGACCGTTTCGAGGCGATTGTTCAAAAGAGGATCCTCAATGGAAAATTCGCCGGCTATGGGAAAATCCTGGCAGCGGAATATGACAGCGCAGGCAAACGATATCAGGCCCTGTTGTTTCATGACGCTTCCGGGCAGCCGGCCTACTACGCGCCCGACGGAAAGGCCGTCAAGAAAGCCTTTTTGCGCTCGCCACTGCCCTTTGCGGCGCCGATAACTTCCCGATTCAGCTATCACAGGTTCCATCCCATTCTGAAGACCTATCGACCCCATCTTGGCATCGACTATGGAGTGCCGATCGGCACCAGGGTGCAGGCCGTGGCGAATGGGACCGTCGTTTTTGCCGGCTGGGACCGCGGCGGCGGGCGTGAAGTGAAGCTGAGGCACGCGCGCGGTTACGAAACATTCTACCTCCACCTGTCGCGCATCCTGGTTCACAAGGGCGAGCACGTTCGCCAGGGCCAGACCATCGCGTTGTCTGGGATGTCAGGGCTGGCGACGGGTCCGCATCTGGATTTCCGAATTGAAGAACATGGCCAGTTCAGGAATTTCCTTGCCATGAAGCTGCCGCCCGCCCAGTCGGTTTCGCAGAGAGACTGGCCCCAGTTCGAGAAAGTGCGGAGCACGCTGCTCCAGGAGCTTGCGAGCATCGGGGCGCATGCCAACGGAGTGGAACAGGCTTCGCTCCAATCTTCGAAGCCCTCGCAAGTGGCCAGCCAGTAAGTCGCGCTGATACATCCAATCCCGCCGGAGAAAACAGCCGGGATGAGGCACGTCGAACGGTCATTCCTGCGCTTCGGTCCGCTCAAGACCTGTAATACGGTAGTCAGGCGCGCCGCTGAAACTTGGAGTGTAAACGTTAATCTTTCCGCCGCCGAGTCTCAAAATGAACATATGGCTTCCCTGGCCTGCCTCCGCAGGAACTTCAAAAATGTGATCGTCGGTAAATTCCGGCCAGACATTCGCTATGCGGTCCTCAAACATTTGAAGTGTGGGCTTGTCCGTCTTCAGGAATCGGGCAGGATCAATAAGTGAGTACGCCGTCTTGTAATCGTGCAGGTGCAGCGACGCAATGAAGCGGTAAAGAACATAATCCGCGTTATGCGTATATTCAGTCCGCAAAGGAACATAAGCATTGTTTTGCCAGACATAAAGCGTAGCCGCCTGAAACCCGCGATCGGATTGATCCGAAGTGGTGGGAAATTCAAGCAGTCCCGGGTCCGCGCGTCCCATTACGAGCATGACAGGAACATCAGCGCCCTTGGCTTTTTCAAATTGAACCGAGCCGAAGTCGTAGCCCGTGTAGGAACTTGCATCAGAACGTGCATCCCAGGCAAGCGAAGCGCGATGGTTCTGATATCGGAAGATCACCGGATACGGCGCCGCCGTCTCACCGCGGAACAGGATTACGGCAAAAAGAGGGACCGTGTCCGCCGCGACCGGCAACGCTTGCACCGTAAGGGTATCAGCAGCTTCGGTCAGGTAGGAAACCTGCCACGAATTGCCATCCCAGGAAAGCAGATAGAGATTGGGCATGGCTCCTTCCTCCTGCGCCGTTGCAGCTTCTCGTTGCGGTCGCCATTTGACCGCAACGATTGAACCAGCATCCCCGCCAAAGCCGTTCAAAGGTACCATTCCAGTCTCCGAGTCTTCGAAAGCCTTTCTGCCGATTTGATCGCGCTTCAACCCAAGTGCGGCCGCGAGTGCCTCAATGTTTGGCGTATGCACTCCAGCAATGGCAGCTTTGATCTCCTCAACTCGAACGGCGGTTTCCGCATCCGGCCCGGCCGATAGACGTATCCCCTCTGCCTCCGTGCCCGGATGTGTGTGATGGGACTGAGAGGCAGAAGTTAGACCATCTCTGCCTCGAACGACTGCATTAACGGAAGTAACTCGCAGGGTTGATAAGACAAGAAGGCAGGCCAGGATGCAGGCCGTGGCCTGTAAAACCTGGCCTGATGCTGATAAAATATTGATAAAAAGGCGATTATACAAAACCAATGAGAAGGCCCCTTCCCAACAACCCATTATACCCTTCGATTGCGAGCGATCCAAATCGGAATTGGAGACACAGAAGGGTCTTGACAGAAAGCGCGTGTCGTTATAGATTAGCACTCGGTACATGAGAGTGCTAATAACAAAGGCTTTATTACCATTTATAAAGTAAGTTGTCTAAATCCAACAAAATAGAAAAAGGTTAGCCTTACCTGTTCAGTGCCGGACAAATAGGGCATTCCAGAACAGGAAACTGACGGCTGCCTGAGATGACGGCAAAAGGAAAGGAGAGGGTAGAAAATGACGCTACGTCCTTTGCATGACCGAATTCTGGTCAAGCGCATTGAAGAAAAGGAAACCGTGAAGGGAGGAATCATCATTCCCGACACGGCGAAAGAGAAACCGCAGGAGGGTGAAGTCGTCGCCGTCGGCAACGGCAAGAAGACGGAGGACGGCAAGATCATTCCACTGGATGTGAAAGTGGGTGACCGCGTACTGTTCGGCAAGTATTCCGGCAACGACATCAAAATCGAGGACGAGGAATACCTGATCCTCCGCGAGGATGAGATTCTGGGCGTCCTCGAAGCGGCGAAGGCTGCGGCGGGAGGCAAGAAGTAATCAGTACTCTTTCCCCTGTTGCAGCCATTTACGGCAAGCGATTTTAAGACCCGCCAAAAGGCTTGGTCCGCCGGGCGGACGGAAAACTTGGAGGAATTAAAAGATGGCAAATGCAAAGCAGATCGTACATGGAGAGGAGAGCCGCCAGGCAATCCTCCGCGGCGTCAACCGACTGGCGGACGCCGTAAAAGTCACGCTGGGCCCGAAAGGGCGCAACGTGGTTCTGGATAAGAAGTTCGGATCTCCCACGATCACTAAGGACGGAGTGACCGTGGCCAAGGAGATCGAGCTGCCTGATCCCCTGGAAAACATGGGAGCCCAGATGGTGCGCGAAGTCGCTTCCAAGACTTCCGATGTGGCGGGCGACGGCACCACCACCGCCACCGTTCTGGCGCAGGCGATCTTCCGCGAGGGCGTGAAGAACGTTGCTGCGGGCGCCAACCCCATGGCCATCAAGCGGGGCATCGAAACGGCCGTGCGCGTGATTTGCGGCTACGACGAAATCCAGAAAGACGGTTCAAAGAAGCACGTCAAGGGCGAACTCGAGAAGCTCTCAAAACCGGTTGAGGGCACAATGATCGCGCAAGTCGGCGCGGTTTCCGCCAACAACGATCACACCATCGGCAATATCATCGCCGAGGCCATGAAGAAAGTTGGCAAGGACGGCGTGATCACCGTAGAAGAATCCAAGACGATGGAGACGGAACTCGAAGTCGTCGAAGGAATGCAATTCGACCGCGGGTACCTCTCGCCCTACTTCGTCACCGACCCCGAGCGGATGGAGTGTGTGCTTGAGAATCCGCTCATCCTGATCCATGAAAAGAAGATCAGCTCAATGAAGGACCTGCTGCCTCTGCTCGAGCAGATTGCGAAGTCGGGCAAGCCGCTGCTGATTATCGCAGAGGAAGTCGAAGGTGAAGCGCTGGCCACGCTGGTGGTCAACAAGCTGCGTGGGACGCTCCAGTGCTGCGCCGTGAAGGCCCCGGGCTTCGGCGACCGCCGCAAGGCCATGCTGGAAGATATTGCCATCCTGACCGGCGGCAAGGCGATCACGGAAGACCTGGGCATCAAGCTCGAGAACGTGAAGCTTGAAGACCTCGGCAGAGCGCGCAAGGTCACCGTGGACAAGGACAACACCACGATCGTCGAGGGTGCGGGCAAGAGCGAGGCCATCGAAGGGCGCGTGAAGCAGATCCGGACGCAAATCGAAGAGACCACTTCCGACTACGACCGCGAGAAGCTTCAGGAGCGCCTGGCCAAGCTGGTGGGCGGCGTTGCCCAGATCAAAGTGGGCGCGGCGACCGAAACCGAAATGAAGGAGAAGAAGGCCCGTGTCGAAGACGCCATGCACGCCACCAAGGCTGCCGTCGAGGAGGGAATTGTTCCCGGCGGCGGCGTTGCGCTGGTCCGCTGCATTCCGGCTCTTGAGAAGCTGAAGGCCGAGGAAGACGAGCAGATCGGCATCAACATTGTCCGGAGGGCGCTTGAAGAGCCGCTGCGAATGATTGCTTCCAACGCCGGATGGGAAGGCGCGGTGGTCGTGGAGAAAGTCCGCTCCAACGCCAATCCGAACTTCGGCTTCAATGCCCAGACCGAGACCTTCGGTGACCTGGTCGAAGCCGGCGTCATCGACCCGACAAAGGTCACGCGCACTGCGCTCCAGAATGCCGCTTCCATCGCTTCGCTGCTGCTGACAACCGAGGCGCTGGTCAGCGAAATTCCGGAGAAGGAAGAGAAAGCCCACGCCGGACCTCCGGGAGGCGGCATGGGCGGAATGTACTAAAAGCGGCCGTCAGTGACTCGAGGCCAACCATCAGTTGACCGAGAGGGAAAACCCAGGGGCGGGGATCCATTCCCCGCCCTTTTCATTTTCGGGAAAGTTTTATTCCTGCAACCCGCTCCGGCCGCTCAACGCGCGAAGTCTTTCCACTGCCTGCCGCTGCTCTGGCGTGGCGCCGGCCGCGCGGAGCATCAGGTCCACCAGTTCGATATACGCCGGAACTACTTCCGGGGCCTCACGCTGGAGTTCCGCGATATGTCGTTCAAGCGTCGCCCAGTCTCCGCGCACTGCCGGACCTGTCAGCGACCGGCGCGTGCTGAGGGCAACAAAATTCCTTACGGTTTCGGAGACGAATTTTCCCAGCATCTGGCGAACGTATTTCCGGGGCATGCCGGACTTCTCGAGCAGCCTCTCCGAACAGCCCATCAGAGTCACCACCGTGGGAGAAACCAGGAAAGCGCTCAGGTGATAGAGAGGCTTATTTTCCGGCTTGATGTCAATCGCGATGCCGTTGAGCTTTGCCACCCACCGCCTGGCCAGTTCCACCGCTTCCGGGTCGCCTTCGATCGTCCAGAAACTGCCCGGAAGACTTCGGACTCCGGCGAAAGCGTCCGGCACGGTCTGGTAGGGGTGCATGGAAGCGACGGAGGCCCCGCGCTTCCTGAACGGTTCGAGCACAGCGGCCGGGAGCGAGCCGCACGTGTGAAGCACCATGTGGCCGGACCAGTCCTTGCGGTACTGGGCAATCTGCTCGGCCACTTCGCTCAGAGCCGTGTCGGACGTCGTGATCAATATCACGTCGGCATCGGCCAGCCGCCGGTCCTTCAGCTTGAGACCCTCAGCGCCGCCAACAAACCTCGCCGCGTGCTTTGCGCGGGCAGTCTTTCGCCCCGCAACATATTTGATCGGCACCCCGGCCTCTACCAGAAGCCTTCCCATGGCCTGCCCTACACGTCCGGGCCCCACGATTGTTACAGTGAGGTCTGGCTTGATATGCATCGATTCGCTCCTCGTCAACCGGCTTCCAGATCAGTGCGGGTGTTATCCGCACCTTTGGCGGAGCCGGAACACATACAGTGCTATGCTAGCCAACTAATAGTGAGGGCTGCAAGCGGAATCTTGCCGCGGCCAGCCGTTTCGGAATCTGCATGAAGGGATGAGGTTGAGGGCCGCGGGGGAAGGTTTCAGGCAGGTCGCGTGGTGGGGGGCGGTAGCGCCGGTCTATTTTGCAGCGGGATTTTTTCTTGG
>Ga0070740_10001993_pt1 | contig 25658 bp, 20 predicted proteins | sample Coa_R2_FD_67286 | JGI IMG/M metagenome (GOLD analysis project Ga0070740, IMG submission 67286) | Surface soil microbial communities from Centralia Pennsylvania, which are recovering from an underground coalmine fire - Coalmine... | ecosystem: Environmental > Terrestrial > Soil > Unclassified ...
CCGAACCGCTACTGCGCTCCGCGGTATCTGCCGCGGGGCAGGCGATTGTCATGAGCGAGGCCGCGAATTCGGATGCGCGACGGTATCGCCAGCAAAGTTCGCAAATCCGGCGTGAAATCCGCGCCTGATGCATCGGGCGTTAAAGCTGCGTCTTCAGATGCGGGTATGAATCGACGAACCGCCTGTCTGCTGCTGGGATCGGGTCCGGTCATCGCCGCGGACCTGCTCAATCAGGACGCCGGCGAGCCCGCGCGCCCGTGGATCGGGCCGAATTTTTGGAGCAATCCCCTTCAGGACTGGCAATACCGGAACGGGCGCATGGAGTGCATCGTATCGGGAGCCGACCGCCACGTTTACATTCTGACTCGTGAATTGTCGGCAAAAGCCGCGCCCGCAACGCTGCGCGTCACCTGTGGGCGTCTCGAAGGCGATCAGGGCGCTTTGTCGCCCGGCTTTGTCGGATTCAGGATCGGCATCCAAGGCATCTATGGCGATTATCGCGACAGTGCGATTTACGGCGTCGGAATGAATGCCGGAATCGCGACCGATGGCCGGCTCTTCATCGGCGAAGCGAATCCCGGCCAGGCGCCGGTTGGCGGATTTCCCCGCGCCATCGATCTGGAGCTTAAAATCCTTCCGGCTGGTTCGGGCGGTTTCGATCTGCTGCTTTCGGCCTTGGATGAACGGGGCGCCGCGCTGTCTTCGGTGACGCGCACAGGCGTCTCTGCGCAGAAGGTTCAGGGCGGCATGGCCGTGGTGTGCAGCGCCGGTTCGCTGGACATCTCGCAATCGGAAGCGGACCGGGAGATCACGTACAGCGGGATCAACATGCGCAAGCGCGGCCGAGAAGGCAATGTGCGGTTCTGGTTCCGCAATCTTTCGATCGCCGGCGGAAAGGTGGACCACCGGCCTGAGCGCGCCTTCGGCCCGATCCTCTGGACCATGTATACGGTCAGCCGGAACGTCTTGAAGCTCAGCGCCCAAATGGCGCCGGTGGGCGAACGCTCCCAACCGGTCCAGCTTCAAGTCTTGCGCGGTGGAAAATGGCGCACCGTGGCGTCGTCGAGAATCGATCCGCTGGCGCGCAATGCGGCATTTCGGGTCGCCAATTGGGATGCCAGCAGACCAGCCCCATACCGGGTTGCATACAGCATGGGCGGCGATCATTTCTTTACCGGGACGATCCAGCGCGATCCGGTGGACAAGCGCAAAATCACGGTTGCGGTGCTTTCGTGCCTGAACGATTTCGGATTTCCGCACACGGACCTGCTCGAATCGATCCGGCATTTTCAGCCCGATTTGCTCGCGTTCGAGGGCGATCAGATCTACGAGCGCGTCGCCAGCTACGGCATCGAGCGGCTTCCGCTCGAGCGCGCAACGCTCGATTACCTGCGGAAGTGGTTCCTGTTCGGGTGGTCATTCCGCGACCTGCTGCGCGACACGCCGGCGGTATGCATGCCGGACGACCACGATGTGTTTCATGGGAACGTATGGGGCGCCGGCGGCAAACATGCCGAAGGCCCGGCCCAGCAGGCTGCGCAGGACAGCGGCGGTTACGTAGAGCCTGCGGCGTGGGTGAACATGGTGCAGCGGACGCAGACCAGCCATCTGCCGGACCCCTACGATCCGACCCCGGTGCAGCAGGGCATCGGCGTTTATTACACCGACCTGCGCTGGGGCGGCGTGAGTTTCGCCATCCTCGAAGACCGCAAATGGAAGTCGGCGCCGAAGGTGATGGTTCCGGCGGCCGAGATCGTGAACGGCTGGGCCCAGAACCCGGCGTACAACGCCGCACGCGACGGGAATGCGCCGGGCGCGGAGCTGCTCGGCCCACGGCAGTTGAAGTTTCTGGATGAATGGGCGCAGGACTGGCGCGGCGTCTGGATGAAGGCGGCGCTCTCGCAAACGCTGTTCGCGAACGTCGCGACCCTGCCGCCTCCCGCCAACACGGACGCCGTTTGTCCGAAGCTGCCGATCCTGAGAACGGGCCAGTATGCCGAGGGCGACGTGCTCGCGGCGGATCACGATTCGAACGGATGGCCTCAATCCGGCCGCGACGCCGCCGTGCGCGCCCTGCGCCGCTGCGCCGCTGTGCACCTTTGCGGCGATCAGCACATCGCAAGCACGGTGCAATACGGCGTCGAAGACTGGAACGACGGCGCGTTCGCGCTGTGCAGCCCTGCGCTGTCGAATATCTTTCCCCGCCGCTGGTTTCCCCCCGCGCCGGGCCGCAACCCGCTCGCGCACAGCCCGCGCAACACGGGCGAGTATGTCGACGGGTTCGGTAATAAGATCACTGTGCACGCCGTGTTCAACCCGGAGCAGATGGAGGAACGGCCGAACCTTCTCCTGGACCGCTCGCCCGGTTTTGCGATGGCGGAGTTCGATCGCGACTCGCGGCAGATCACGCTGACAGTGTGGCCGCGCCGGGAAGACGTGCGGCGTCCGGGCGCCAAACCAGCCAGCGGCTGGCCAGTGACCATTCATCAGCTCGATAACGGCTGGTCGAGCGCGGGGTGGGTTTTGCCGCTGGTGCAGGCCGATGGACGTCAAGAGTTCTGCGTGCAGGTCATCCGGGAGCCGTCCCACGACATTGTCTACACGCTGCGGGTTCAGGGGGAGTCCTTCGCGCCGCCGGCGCCTGCCCAGGGTTCGTACACGGTCCGCGTGTTCGAACCGGATGACGGGTATGAGCGGATCTACAGGAGCCAGCGCGCAGCGAGGCGGCCTGGCCATGCCGATCCTCGCGGGTGAGTCTCTCGTCCGGCCGCGGACTGCCTTCCGGGTTGCAGAGAGAACCAGATTGCCGCGAATCAGAGAGCGGCAGGAAATCACCTCCAAACGCGCTTGACCTTGTGAATCGCGTTATGCTCACCTGTGATTTTCGCCTCCCGCTCACATGAAAAATCCGAGAAGCCGCGACTGGTTCCAGACGCCCGAATATTATGGCCTCGCACGCCGGGCATGGCTCCGGTCCGAGGGCTTCCCGCGTGACATTTTCGATGGGAAGCCCGTGGTCGGAATCTGCAACTCCTGGAGCGAGTTGAACAATTGCAACGCGCATCTGCGGGAGGTGGCCTGCGCGGTGAAGCGCGGCGTATGGGCCGCGGGCGGTCTGCCTCTCGAGTTTCCGACCATCTCGCTTGGCGAAATGTTCATGAAGCCGACGACGATGCTCTACCGCAACCTGATGGCGATGGACGTGGAGGAGTCAATCCGGGCGAATCCGATTGACGGCGTCGTACTGTTGTGCGGGTGCGACAAGACCACCCCGGCGCAGCTAATGGGCGCCGCGAGCGCGGATATCCCGGCCATCGTTGTTCCGGGCGGTCCCATGCTCGCGGGCCTGTGGAAGGGTAACAAGCTCGGTTCCGGCACGGACGGCCGCAAGCTGTTCGATTTGTATCGGACCGGCCGCATCGGCGATGAGGAACTGAACGAGATAGAAGGTTGTCTTGCGCGCACCGCGGGTCATTGCGCGGTCATGGGGACGGCGTCCACCATGACAAGCCTGGCGGAGTCGCTGGGCATGACGCTGCCGGGATGCGCGAATATTCCCGCGCCCGACTCGCGAAGGCTGGCGATGGCCGAATTGAGCGGCCGCCGGATCGTCGAAATGATCGCAGAGGACCTGCGCCCGTCACGCATCATGACGCGCCCGGCGTTTGAGAACGCCATCACCATGCTGATGGCGCTGGGCGGATCCACCAACGCCGTGGTGCATCTGATTGCGATTGCGGGACGGCTCGGCATTCGTATTACGCTTGACGATTTCGACCGCATCTCGCGGCGGACGCCTTACATCGTGAACGTGAAGCCCTCCGGGGAATTCGTGATGGAGGACCTGTTCGAGGCCGGCGGCGTACCGGCCGTGATGAATGAGATCCGGCCGCTGCTTCACCTGGACTGCATGACAGCGACTGGCCGCACGCTGGCCGACAACCTTGCCGGCGCGAAGACGCTCAACCGCGATGTAATCCGCGCTGCGTCCGCCCCTCTCAGCAACGAGGGCGGAATCGCAATCGTATATGGGAATCTCGCACCCGACGGCGCCGTCATCAAGCAGACGGCCGCTTCGCCGCGCCTGCTCCGACATCGCGGCCCGGCGTACGTTTTCGAATCGAGAGAGCAGATGGTCGCCGAGATCGACAGCGACAACCTGCCTGTGGATGAGGACACGGTTCTGGTGATGAAGAACTGCGGGCCGAAGGGCGCCCCGGGCTTCCCGGAGTGGGGACATATTCCGATGCCAAGGAAGCTGCTGGAGCGCGGCGTTACCGATATGGTGCGCATCTCGGATGCGCGCATGAGCGGCACCAGCTTCGGGACCGTGGTGCTGCACGTCGCGCCTGAATCGGCGGTTGGCGGTCCGCTGGCGATTGTACGCACAGGCGACGAGATCGTGTTGGATGTGCCGCGCCGTCGCCTCGACGTGAAGTTGACCGATGAGGAGATCCGCCGCCGCTTGGACGCATTTACGCCGCCGCCGCCCAAGTACCATCGCGGATACGGCCGTCTGTTTCTGGAACATGTCACACAAGCCAATCTGGGCTGCGACTTCGATTTCCTGACGCCGAACGGATGAGAGCGTTCCGACACGGGCTTCCCGCAGCCGGCGCGTTTCTGGCGCTGGCGAGCCTGTTCCTGCTTGCAAATCGCGGCGCGTACCGGAGCTATTTCGCAAACGACGATCTGGATACCATTTCCTGGGCTCGTCACATTTCGGCGAAAGATGTGGCGGCTGGCATTTGCCGGCCTCTTCTGTACGCGAACAATTTTCGCCCCACCGGGCATGGTCTATATGCCGCGCTGGCGCGAACCGCCGGGCTCGATTTCCGGCCGTACGTCGGGGCTATTCACCTGATCCACCTGGCGGCTGTCCTTGCGGTTTGGCGTCTGTTGCGCGCGCTCACATTTTCCGTTGCGTCTTCGGCTGCTGGCGTCCTGGTGTTCGCATTTGCGGCGGCAACCAGCGAGATCTACTGGAAGCCGATGTTCCTGTTCGATCTGCTGTGCGGCCTGTTCTGCGCGCTTGCGCTGCTCGCCTGGATTCGAGGACGCTGGATCGTTGCCCTGGTCTTTTTCTGGCTCGCTTTGAAGAGCAAAGAAATTGCGATCATGCTGCCGGCCGCGCTCGCCGCCTACGAGAGGCTTCTCGGCCAGCGCCGGTGGAAGCGCCTGGCGCCGTTCTTCGCCATTGCGGCGCTAATGGTTGCACAGGCGCTGCTTACCAACAACGCGCGAGATGACAGCTACCGGTTCCACTTCACGCCCGCCGCCCTATGGTCCACGCTGCGATTCTATTCTTCGCGCGTGTTTCTCATTCCATACCTCGGATTTGCTCTGGTCGCGATGGCGGCCATTGCGCGCCATCGTAAGACCTGGCTCGGCCTTGCGATATTCATCGCATCCCTGACGCCGATGCTATTCCTGCCCGGGCGCGTGTTCGGGGCATACCTGTACGTCCCGCTGATCGGATTAAGCATCATGGCGGCCTCGCTCATCCGGTCGTGGACGCCCGCTGTCGCATTCGGCGCTGTCTGGCTGTCGTGGAATTACACCCAGCTCCTCCATGAGCGCAAGGCCGCGATTGCCGAGGGAAATCTGAACCGGGCCATCGCGTCTACGATTGTGAATTTCAACACTAAAGGTCCGCAGCCGAAGGCATTCGTGTATATCGGCGACGATAAGAACGAACATCACTGGGGCGTGCAGGGCTTGTGCCGTTATCTGGTTCCGGGCGCGAAATTTCTGCGCGAGGGCGATCCGAATATGCTTGCCGCGCTCAATGACCCGCCGGTGGAAGTTCTCGAATGGGTCGAGCCCTGGCGCAAGCTGGTTATTCTCTATCGCGGCGCGAATACGCCGGAGCAGTGCTATGTCCAGATCGATCACCATACGCCGCTTTGGCAGCTTGGACGCGGCTGGCATGGGCTCGAGTGGTCCTACCGCTGGATCGAACCCCACGCCACCGCCCGTGTGATGCGACCCGCAGGCGCGCGCGTTTTTCACCTGAACGCGCTGATCGGGCCGGGCCTGATTGCGGCGCTCGGAAGAACTACGGTCACGGTCAGCCTGGACGGGCGGCCGATCGGCAGCCATGCGTTCACGAAGCAAGGCTGGCAAACAGTGACATTCGACACGGCCGCCGGCGCGGCCGGACCGGTCGAAGTAGCCTTCGACGTGACGCCCGCATTCGACCCGAACCATGACGGGCGGCATGCGCTGGGCATCGCGATCGGCGGGTTCGGGTTTAGACCTGCAACGGATCAGGAAAGGCAATACTGCGCTGATCCGGCCTCTGTTGGCCCGACGCCCGGTGACGCAAGAGCAACCGCTGGCAATATCAGACAAACTCGGGCATAGAGAAGGCGGTTCTTCGATTACGGGCTAGCGAACGCGCTGTTGCGTTGACCGCCGATGGCAAGTATGGCCATCCTGCGCTGAATCACATTCAGCGGCGGGTTACAACCGCCGCGCGGCGCGGGACAGCACAAAGTCGGTCAGCTCCGCCATCTGCTCGACCAGCAGGTCTGGCGGTTCCTCGCGAAAGCTCTCGGGCTGCAGTCCCCATTTGACGCCCGCGGCTGCGACGGCGGCGTTGCGGGCGGTCTTCACGTCCACCCAGCTGTCGCCGACCATGAGAGTCTGGTGTGGAGCCGCGCCGGTTTCCTCTCGCAGCCGTTCAATGCCCACGGGACTCGGCTTCTTCTGATCGAAGCTGTTACCCCCGTATACGCGAAAGAAATACTCGCGCAGTCCGAGGCCATCGATGAGCGCCTGGCTGAATCCCACGGGCTTGTTGGTCAGAACCGCCATGCGCACGCCGGCCGACTGCAACTGTCGCAATCCTTCTTGCACTCCCGGATAGGGCCGCGTGTGGTCGAGCATGTGCTCGCGATAATACCCAAGAAAATACTCGAGCGCTTTCCCGATCTCTTCCTCGCTGGCGCTGTATCCCAATGCGCGGCGGACCAGGACGGGAGCGCCGTTGCCGACGTAGGTGGCAACCACCTCCGGACTTACGGGCGGGCGGCCGGTCCACTTCAGAGTTGCGTTCACCGAGTTGGTCAGATCCTCCTTTGAGTCGATCAACGTGCCGTCCAGATCGAAGATGACCAGATCCATGACGCCTCAGAGCTCTTGCGGTTTGAGGCGCGCCGGCCGCGGGTTAAAGTGCACGCCGTTCGACCACATGCGGCGCAACTTCTCGACGCTCAGGTAAAACGGCTCCTTCAGCGAGCGCGGCGCCGTCGCAGCCAGCACTGACGCGGCGTGAGCCGCGTAGGGCATCACTCTGGATTGCGCCATGAAGCGCGGCGGTGGACTCGGCGCAAACGCCGTAATCACCGTGACCACGGCGACCACCAGCAAGGCGCCGCGAGCCAACCCGGCGCCCGCGCCGAGCAGGCGGTCCAGCCAGGACAGTCCGATCCATTTGAACACCCGCGCCAGTATTCCTCCGATCACGCCGCCCGCGATTACGAAAATCGCAAACACGAGAAAAAAGCCGAGCAGGTTCGCCGCCGCGCCCGGCCCCAGGTACTCAGCCAGCCACCCTGCCGGGATGCCGTATAACCAAAACCCGCAGAGAACGCCCAGCAAAGTGGCCGCTAATCCGACGCCCACGCGCGCAAATCCGGCCATGAACCCGGCGATCACCGAGAACGCGACGATTACGATGAGCACCAGGTCCAGCGCATTCACAGGCTTCGTCCGGTCAGCGCGTGATAGGCGTCCTTGTATTTCTCGCTGGTCTTCAGCGCGACATCCTCGGGCAGCGCCGGCGCCGGCGGCTGCTTGTTCCAGTGGATGCTCTCCAGGTAGTCGCGCACGTATTGCTTGTCGTAAGAAGGCTGCGGCCCCCCGGGACGATACGATTCGACCGGCCAGAATCGCGATGAATCAGGCGTCAACACCTCATCGGCGAGTACGAGCTCTTCACCGACGAAGCCAAATTCGAACTTTGTATCAGCAATGATGATCCCTCGCGCCAGCGCATACTCCGCCGCAGCGCTGTAAATCGCCAGCGTCAGGCGCCGCAGCCGCTCCGACAACTCCGAACCAATCAGACCGGCCATGGCGTCAAATGAAATGTTTTCGTCATGCCCGGTCTGCGCCTTGGTGGCCGGCGTGAAGATCGGCTCCGGAAGCCTGTCGCTTTCCTTCAATCCGGGCGGAAGCGCGATGCCGCATACGGTTCCGCGCTGCTGATATTCCTTCCATCCGGATCCCGAAAGATATCCGCGGGCGACGCACTCGATCTCCACCATCTTCGCCCGCTTCACCAGCATCGAGCGCCCTTCGAGTTGCGGCGAATACCTCTCTAACTCGGCAGGATACTGCGCGACATCGGCGGTGATCAGATGGTTCGGCGTGAGCGATTTCAAATGCTCCAGCCAGAACAGCGTGAGCTGGTTTAATACGCGGCCTTTTTCCGGAATTCCCGTGGCGAGAACGTAGTCGAAGGCCGAAATGCGATCGGTCGTGACGATCAGGAGATTGTCGCCGACCCGGTACACGTCGCGAACTTTGCCGCGGCCAAGAAGCTCGATGCCCGGCAGGTCAGATTGTGTGAGTACGGAAGTTTGGGTCACCATTTTTGGTACTTTTGCAAGCGTGAGCAGTCCGCGTCCTGCCTCAACAGACGCGTCTTTACAAGTATCAGTTCACATTTATCATCGTAGCGGTGTAATTTACAATCGCCGGACTGGAACAGGCGTTGTAAGTCGCTGAACTTACACGCTTTCATTTTTTGGCCGCGAATCTGCTTTCCAAGGCGTGGGGGTAATCAGACCAATGAACTGGGACATCATTGAAGGCCGTTGGAAGCAACTGAAAGGCTCGCTGAAGCAGCAGTGGGGGAAACTCACCGACAGCGACGTCGAGATTCTCGCGGGCAGCAAGGACCAGCTCGTGGGCAAAATCCAGGAGCGGTACGGATGCTCGAAAGATGAAGCCGAGAGGCAGGTTGAGGAGTGGTCTCGCAGCGTTAACCGGCAGAGCGAGCCAGCGCGCGGCTAATTCGTCGTTCATTCACGGCGCTGCCGGCTTGCGAGCCGGCGGCGCACTAACTCGCCTGGACCGCCGCGCCCCGGTGGGCAGCGACGTATTCATCCACATGTCGCGAGAACGCCTGCTGGAGTTCTTCGCAGGCGCGGCTGGCGTTCCGAACCTGAATGCCTTCGATATGAACCACCGGCAATAACTGCCGCGTTGTGGAGGTGATCATCACTTGATCCGCGGCGGCGAGATCCTCGAGGCGCAGCGCCCGCTCTTCAATGCTGAGTCCCGGGATGCGCACGTCATGCAGCAGAACGTCCCGCGTCACGCCGGGCAGACAGCCCGACGACAGCGGCGGCGTAAACACCTTGCTCCCGAAAACCGCGAAGATATTGGCGGAGGTGCATTCGGCCACCTCCCCCCGCTCGTTGAGCAGCACCACTTCGTCGAAGCCGTCGATGTGCGCTTGCTCATACCAGGTCAGGTTCTGCCCCCAGGAGAGCACCTTCGTGCCGGCGAAGGGCGATGCGGCGTAGCGAGCATTCGCCACAACGCCGAGCCGCACCGTACGTCCCCACTCGGCGACATCAGCCGTCAGCCCGATCAGGTCGCACTCCGGGGCGACGCCCGGCCCCTCCCACAAGCCGCCGCGATTGCGGACGACAATAACGCGAAGCGTGGCGTTTTCGGCTTGGTTGGCGCGAATCAGTTCGAGCAAACGGCGCTTCATCTCCTCGGCGGGGAGCGTAAAGGGCACGCGCATAAGCTGCGCATCCCGCTTCATGCGGGCATAGTGCCGGTCGAACTCAAACAGCACGCCGTCATACACGCGGATCGTGCTGAAAACGCCCCACCCCGCCAGCAATCCAAGTTGTCCCGGCGTGAGCGTCGGTTCCGCTGCTTCGCGGATCTCCTGGTTGTGCAGCACGTAACGGTGGATCACGATTTCAGTGTATCAGCGCGCTGACGCGGCCCTCTTACTGGATATGGAATTCGGTGCGGATCGCCTTCACGTTCTGCTGCGCCGGAGCCTGGAACGGACTCTTGATCGCGGCGGCCTGCTGGCTGAAGCGAAGCGCGTCCTGAATGTGCGTGCGGTTCTTGCTTTTCTGTCCGAGCCGGTAATTGGCGACGCCAAGATAGAACAGCGCGCCGGCCATCATCTGGTCGTTGCCTTTGATCAGCGGCAGCGCCGCGCGCAACTGCTGATCGGCCTCAGAGAACTTGTTTTCGGTGGCGTGCACGATGCCAGCGGTCCAGTACGCGCGGCCCAGCGCGGCTTCCTTCTTCTTGTCCCAGTCGGCGTCAGAGATGCCCTCGGGCTTGGGCTTTGATTTCAGAACATCGATCAGTTTAGTCGAATACTCGAGCGCTTTCTGGTTGTTTTTGCGCGAAAGATATGCGTCTGAAAGCACCAGCAGCAGGTCTTCATTGTTGGGATCATTCGCCGCCAGCTTCTCGACCGAAGGAACCAGCTTGTCCGGCGCGGTCTGGTTCAGGGCCACCAGGTAATTGGGGTACGTTCGCGCGAGATACTGGCTTTTGGGATTGATTTCAACCAGCGCGTCGACCACGGTTAATGTCTTGGGGCCGGGCGGTTGCAGCGCCATCTCGCACAGCGCATATTCAGCGTATTGCTGTACCTGGGTTGCATACTCCTGCTTGTGCTTCCAATCCTCATCGCTCATACCTTCCGGCTTGGCGGCGCTGCTGATCTTGCGAGAGAGCTCCGCGATGCGCCTGGCCGAAGCGATCACAGCGTCGGCGTCCTTTTTCTCCTGGGCGGCTTTGAGGTTTGCGTACTCGGCCTGCAAATCGTCGCCGCTTCCGGCTGCCTGCCCCCAGGAGAGCGCCGCGGCAGCAAGCGCCAGAATCAACGTTGCGGTCTTCATCCCCACCTCCATATCCGGCATGAGTATATCGCCGCCGGAGGAAGCCGGCGACGGGCGGTCCGCTACACTCAAAGCGTGAGGCGAATCACCATGGCCGGCCTTATCGCCTGTTGCGCCGTTCACGCAGCCTCGTCCGACTATGAGAGCGCCAGGCGCAAGCTGAATGCGATTCAGGAGCGAAGAGCGGCGCCGGGCTCCTATGTGACGTTCAGCAAGCGCGAGATTGAAGCCTGGGCGCGCGTGGAAGCGCCCCGGGAGGTCGGACCTGGATTCCGCGAGCCGCAAGCCGAACTGGGCGACAACGTCGCGACCGGCCGCGCGCTCCTCGATTTTCAGAAGCTTCGCCGGGCGAGCGGCGCGGCGCCGAACTGGTTCATCGACAAGTTGATTTCGGGCGAGCGCCCGGTCGCTGCGACCCTCGAAGTACGGTCGGCGAATGGCCAGGCGACGGTCTACCTTCGCAGGTTGGAGATCTCCGGCGTAGCGGCAACGGGGCGGGTGCTCGATTTTCTGATCAGCGCGTTTTTCATGCCGCTCTATCCCAACGCGAAGATCGGCGAGCCGTTCGCGCTTGAAGACGATGTGGAGAGCATTACGATTCGGCCGACGGCCATTTATGTAAAAATTAAACCGCGCCGGTCCGGCCTCCCGAAGCGATGATTTCCTGGGCGGCGTCTCGGCCCGTCTTCACGCAATCGGGGATCCCGATGCCGTAATATCCGTTGCCGGCCAGGCGCAGGCCAGGCGTCTGCTTCAGGCGGGCTTCGATCCGTTTCAACCGTTCCTGATGGCCGACCGTATACTGCGCCATTGACCGCGGCCAGCGCGCGATTTTGGCGAAGCGGGGTTCGGCGGTCAATCCCAGCATGCGCGCAAGTTCCTCCCGCGCGATCGCAATCAGCGACTCATCGGATTCCTCCAGGATGGTCTCATCCGAAGCGCCGCCGAAAAAACACCGCAGCACGGCGAGGTTGTCCGGAGCGCGATGCGAAAACTTGTTGTGCACCCAGGTGCAGGCCGCCAGACGCCTGCGCTCCCGCTTGGGGACCAGGAAGCCGAAGCCGTACAGCGCTCCCGGCAGCGCCGCCTTTTCATACACCAGCGACAGCGTTACTGAAGAGCTGTACTCGATCTGATCCAGCAACGCGGCGAGCTCGCCGTCGACGCCGCGAACGAGCGCGGCGGATTCGTACGCCGGGCACGCCAGCACGACGTTCTCGCATTCCAGCCATTCGCCGTTCGTCCGCACACGATACCCCGCGCGCGCCCGTTGCAGCGCTTCGGCAGTTCCGCGAATCACGGTCGTAGCCGGCGCGATCCGGCGCTCGAGTTCGGCGATCAGCGCGCCGAGGCCGTTTCGCAGCGTGCAAAACAGGGCGCCTGGGGGCGCGGCCGGCTGGCTGTTGCGGGCCGCCGCCGCGCGCTCTTTCCAGATGCCCCGCGTCAAGCTGCCATACTTCGCTTCGAGTTCGACAAACCGGGGCAGGACGCTCAACGCGCTGAGACGTCCTGGATCGCCGCCGTAGACGCCCGAGAGCAGCGGCTCCGCAAGATAGTCGAGCGATTCCCGGCCGAAGTGGCTGGCAATGAACTCCGCGACGGAGCGGTCCCGCACGGCGCCTTGCGGCCGCCGAAAATACTCCAGCCCCATTCGGATCTTTGCCGGCCAGGAGAACAGCGGCGTGCGCACTACGGGCCCGATTTTGGTCGGCGCGATCATCATCAGACCGTCCGGCAGCGGAATGAGGCGCCCCGTGCGCCAGATGTAAGTCACGCGCAGGTGATCGTTGGATCCGATGATCTGATCGCCCAGCCCGAGCTCGCGGATCAGCTCCGTCGCGCCAGGCTTGACCGCAAGATAGCTGTCCGGTCCGGCTTCGAGCACGCAGCCGTCAACATGCTCGGTTTGAATCACGCCGCCAAGCCGCGGGCGGCGTTCGATCAGCACGGCCGGACAGCCCGCTCGGGACAGGGAATAGGCGGCAGAGAGCCCGGATATTCCGCCCCCGATGATGATGGCGCCGATGCTGCTCACGTCATTCAGAACGCCGCCGCAGGCCTGGCGCGCCTCCGCCTATTTCTCAACGCGGTAAATCGTAAATCCCGAAAGCAATTTCGGATAAAAATCAGTCGATTTCTGCGGCATTACGCCGCCGCCGAAGGAAACCTCAGCCACCTGCTCGATGGAGGCGGGTTGGAGCAGAAAGGCGGCCTGAGCGGCGCCGCTGCGCACCTCGGCGATCGCCGGCTCGAGACCGCGCACGTAGCGCAGATGCTTCTCGTTGCGGACCGCCTCGTCGCTGATGCCGAGCGCGTCGCGCAGAATCTCCTCATGCAGCGCGCGTACGTCGAGTTCTCCCGCCGCGCGCTCCCGCTCGATCACGCAAATCCCCCGCGCGCCCTGCCCTGCCACGCCGATCCGAATGCGGCGCGGGTCGATTTCCTCCAGGGCGCGGCGCGCCTCCGCGTCCTCCTCGAACCTGGCGACCCTGTATCTCGGCGTGAGGGCCGCAAGAACACGGTCGAGATTGAAATCCGGCAGCCCGGAGAGGACGCGGTGCGTGGCCAAAATCCGCAGTCCCTCGGAATACATGTTGACCAGGGCGACCGGAACTTTACGGGCATCCGCAAGCCCCGGGTTTTCGTTGCGGAAGGCGAGCGCGGTTTCATAACGATGATGCCCATCGGCGATCAGCAGCTTTTTATCCGAGAGGATCTGCTGCATCTGGCGCACGCGCTCGGCGTCGGCAATCCGCCAGATCTTGTGCGAGGCGCCGTACTCGTCGGTTACCGCGCCGTCGGCTTCCCCCTGCGCGACCTCGTCAAGAATTGCGTCAACAGCGCGCTCGCGATCCGGGTAGAGCATAAAGATGAGTTCGCAGTGCGCGCGCGTACGCCGCAACAACTCCAGGCGGTCCTGTTTGGGTCCGGAGAGGGTCTGTTCATGCCGGTGCACCGAGCCTTGGCCGTAATCCTCAACGGCGCCAAGCGCGATGAAGCTCTTGCGGACCAGGCGCTCATCGCCGCCGGGCGTCGTGAACTCCTGGAAATATGCATACATGCCCGGCGATTCGTCCCGGACCAGGATTCCCTGCTCAATCCAGCGGTTCAAGTAATTCGCCGCCCGGGTGTAGACATTATCCGCATCGCTGTCCTCCGGCTTCCGCTCGCCGAGGATCACCCGCACCAGGTTGTAGGGGCTGAGAGACAGATAGCGCGCCTGCATCGCCGGCGTGATCTTGTCGTACGGCTGGGTGATGAGGCGGTTCAAATCTCCGGCCTGCGCGGAATATCTGTAGGGTTGGAACGGAAATATCTTGGCCAAGTCACGAGGATATCAAAACGTCGCCAGCGTTCGATCCTGCGTAAATCTGGAACGTTTTGCTAAACTTACATAAATAGGATGCTTCTCGCGAGGGAGTTTATCGGTTACCTTTCCCGCCAGCTCGTGACCCGACTTTCTCCCAGAGTGATTGAGACCACCGACATCAACTCGGCTGCGGCGGCCATTGCCCGCATCATTGAGGAGGAGCTTGCGGTCGAAGACCGGCTGAACGAGGAGGTCCGCGAGGTCTTGAGCCAGTACGAGGATTACATGCGGCGCGAAGGCGTGAGCTATCAGGAGATGTTCCGCCGCATCAAGAACACGCTGATCAACCAGCGCAAGGTGATTCGCGCATCCGGGCGCGACACCGGCGACGCCATGAAGCTGTCGCGCGACAAGGTCAATGACATCTCTCACAAAATTGTGACGGCGCTCCGGAAATCGCGCGACTTCCGCTTGAAAAAAGACCCCAATGACGTGAGGCTGGAGCTGGTGAAGGCGATGACGGATCTGCTCACCATGGAAGACCGCGTGGACCGCGCGGCGCGCACTAAGATCCGAACGCAGAAGCGCGACATCCCCGAAGGCACCGAAGAGTGGGACCTCCTGCACAAGCGATATTACGCTGAGGAGCTGAAGAAGCTCGGAATCGACCTCTCCCGATAATTCGATGAACAGGAGCATCGTCGTGCTCGGCAGCCTGAATATGGATTTTTCTGTGCGCGTCGAGCGTCTGCCGGCGGCTGGAGAAACCGTGCTCGGCGGCGGTTTTCAAATGACGCCCGGCGGCAAGGGCGCCAACCAGGCGTGCGCCGCGGGCAAACTGGCGGGACCGGACCTGAATGTCCGGATGGCGGGCCGCGTCGGCTACGACTGGTTTGCCGATCACCTCAAGGCGAGCCTGGCGGCGGCCGGCGTCGATGTGTCGTTTGTGCATGGGACGCGATCGGCGCCGACCGGCGTGGCGTTCATATGGGTTGACGGTCAGGGGCAGAACTCAATTGTTGTCGCGCCGGGGGCCAACACAGCCGTTCGCGCCGCCGATATGGAAGGGTTGCGGAGCGTATTCCGCGGCGCGGCGCTGGCGCTGTTCCAGCTCGAAACGCCGCTCGATGCGGTGCGCGCGGCGCTGGCCCTGGCGCGCGCGGAAGGCGCCGGAACGATTCTCGATCCTGCGCCGGCGCAACCGCTCCCGCGCGATCTGCTCGAGCTGGTCGATATTCTGACGCCCAACGAAACCGAGGCGCACCTTCTGCTCGGCCGCGAGCCGTCGCGAATCGCGCTGGAAGACGCTCCTTGCGTCGCCGATGCGGTGCTCGCGCTGGGTCCCAGGTCCGTGATCTTGAAGCTTGGCGATCGCGGCTGTTTCTACCGCGACAGCGCGCGCTCGATCGTCGCCCGGGCTTTCGAATGCGAGCCCGTGGACAGCACGGCTGCGGGCGACGTCTTCAATGGCGCGCTGGCCGTGGCGCTGGCTGAAGGACTCGAGACCGCCGCCGCGCTGCGGTTCGCAAACGCGGCCGCGGCCATATCGGTTACCCGAGCCGGCGCGCAGTCGTCGGTCCCGGCCCGCTTGGAAGTGGACGCCTTCCTGGTTGAGCGAAGCGTCACGACGGCCTAACTCACAGCCGCCGACGCGCTCACAAGCTGCCGCAGCACGTACGGCAGAATCCCGCCATTGCGGTAGTATTCGGCCTCCTGCGGCGTATCGACCCGCACCACCACCTCGAACCGCTTCACGGAGCCGTCGGCGGCTGTTGCCGTGACCACGGCTTTCTTCGAGTTCGAAAGCCCCTCGGCAATGCCGCTGATATCGTAAATCTCAAACCCGGTAAGACCCAGCGAATCGCGGTTTTCACCCGGCATGAACTGAAGCGGCAGCACGCCCATGCCCACCAGATTGGACCGGTGGATGCGCTCGAAGCTTTCGGCGATTACCGCGCGCACTCCGAGCAGCAGCACTCCCTTCGCCGCCCAGTCGCGCGATGATCCGGAGCCATACTCCTTTCCAGCGATGATGAGCAGCGGGGTCTTCTCCTCGGCGTATTTCATCGCGGCGTCGTAGATGAACATCTTCTCATTGGATGGAATGTGGGTCGTCCAGCCGCCCTCGGTTCCGAGCGCCAGCAGGTTGCGCAGCCGGATATTGGCCAGCGTACCGCGCACCATCACCTCGTGGTTGCCGCGCCGCGACCCGTAGGAATTGAAATCTGAGGGCTTCACGCCATGCGCGATCAGATACTTCCCGGCGGGACTGTCGATCGGAATGCTGCCCGCCGGCGAGATATGGTCGGTGGTTACGGAATCGCCCAGAACGGCAAGAGCGCGCATCCCGCTGAAATCGTTTACCGATGCGGCGGGATCGACCATCGCCTCAAAGTACGGCGGCTTCTTGATGTACGTCGATTTCGGGTCCCACGCAAAGACCTCGCCGGTGGGGATCTTCATTCCCTTCCACTGCGCATCGCCCTCGAAGACTTCCGAGTACTCCTTGCGGAACATATCGCTGCGGACGCAGCGCTGGACCGTTTCTTCAACTTCCCGCTCTGTAGGCCAGATGTCTTCGAGGTACACCTTCTTCCCGTCTGACCCGATGCCAAGCGGCTCGCGATCGAGGTCCACGTCCATCGCGCCAGCAATCGCATAGGCGATCACCAGCGGCGGCGAGGCGAGGTAATTGGCCCGGACCAGGGGATTGATGCGCCCTTCGAAATTGCGGTTGCCGCTGAGAACGGCGGCCACAACAAGTTTGTTTTCCTGGACCGCGCTCGCCACCGGCTCCGGAAGCGGACCGCTGTTGCCGATGCAGGTCGTGCATCCATAACCCACCAGGTGGAATCCGAGCTGTTCCAGGTATGGCAGCAGTCCCGCCTCGCGGTAATAATCCATCACCACCTTCGAACCCGGCGCCAGGCTGGTTTTGACCCACGGCTTGGTTTTCAGCCCGCGCTCGACAGCTTTCTTGGCAAGAAGACCGGCGGCGAGCATGACGGACGGATTTGAGGTGTTGGTGCAACTCGTGATGGCGGCAATGACCACCGAGCCGTCTTTAATCTCGTAGGCGTCCCCGTTTTGCGCGACTTTCGCAATGCGCTGGGCCTCGCCGAGCGCATTCAGAAAATTTTTCTTCACGTCGGGCAGATCGATGCGGTCTTGCGGACGTTTCGGACCTGCCAGCGACGGAACCACCGTGCCCAAGTCCAGTTCGAGCGTGTCGTTGTAAACCGGCGCAGCAGCGTCCTTGCCAAGGAACAGACCCTGCTCCTTCGTATACGCCTCAACCAGAGCGATGAGCTCCGGGGGGCGGTTGGTCATCCGCAAGTAGTCAAGCGAGGCTTCGTCGATGGGGAAATAGCCGATGGTGGCGCCGTATTCCGGGGCCATGTTGGCAATGGTGGCGCGGTCCGCCAGGCTCAGGGTCTTCACGCCATTGCCGTAGTATTCAACGAACTTGCCGACGACGCCCTTTTTCCGCAGCATCTGCGTCACGGTCAGGACCAGGTCGGTCGCCGTGGCGCCCGGCCGCAGCCGGCCCGTCAGCTTGAAACCGACCACGGGCGGCAGCAGCATGGAGATTGGCTGGCCGAGCATGCACGCCTCAGCCTCAATGCCGCCCACGCCCCATCCGACCACGCCCAGGCCATTGATCATGGTGGTGTGCGAGTCGGTGCCCATTACCGTGTCCGGATACGCGAATCCGCCGGATGAGAACACGACCGGCGCCAGGTACTCCAGATTGACCTGGTGGACGATGCCAGTATCGGGCGGAACCACCCGGAAGTTCCGGAACGCAGTTTGACCCCAGCGCAGCAGAGCGTAGCGCTCCTGATTCCGCTGAAATTCCAGCAACGCGTTGTACAGGAACGCGTCGCTCGTTCCGAACTTATCCACCTGCACGGAATGATCGATAACCAGGTCGGCTGGAATCAGCGGATTGGCGAGCTTGGGGTCGGCGCCCATCGCGGCCAGCGCGTCCCGCATCGCTGCGAGGTCCACAACGCACGGCACTCCAGTAAAGTCCTGAAGCAGCACGCGAGCCGGCCGAAACTGAATCTCCCGGGCCGGGCTGCCGAGCGTCCACCTGGCAACGTATTCGATATCGTTCGGCTTGACCGTTCGAGCATCTTCAAAGCGCAGCAGATTTTCCAGCAGCACCTTGATGCTATAGGGCAACCGGTGTGTGGAACCGACGCCAGCCTTGTCAAGAGCCTCGAGGCGGTAGAACTGATACTGCCGGTCTCCGACCTTCAACGTGGATAATGCGCCGAACGAATTCTTGCTCCCCATCGCTACCTTCAGTTTACAAAACGATTTACGAAACGAATTCGGGTCTGCTGCATACCGGTAAATTTTTCAGTAAGATGCGCGATTGCGGTCCAGTCGCCGGCGTTGCGTGAGGCAATTATGCTCGGTAAAAAGATTGCAGGATGTGCGAGGATGCCAGGTGAATACTACGTCTGGTCGATCGACAGAAAGCCGGTCGAGGTCTATCTGAGCCTGGCGGCAGTAGAACGCCTGCAGAAGCTTGTATCCGAAACATTCCAGAGGGGTCTTGGCGAGATCCACGGGATCCTGCTGGGCCGCATCGAGCGGCAAAAAACGACACGGACCGCCTACATTGAAGATTTCGAGCTGTTTGACCCAGCGGCGGGAGCTCCGAAACCAAGCCGGCGCTCCTGGCTGGACCCGGTTGGGCTGTTCCGCAGCAGATTACAAAACGAACTCCGGCTGGACCGGCTCGATGCGGCTCTGATCGAAAATTTCTTCACGAATCCGGGGATGGTATATCTTTTGATCCGGCCTGTCGAGAACGGGCCTGCGGCGGCCGGATTCTTCATCCAGGAGGATGGTCAGCTGCGGGGCTATGCCAGCTATCGCGAGTTTCCGTTCGACACAGCGGCCTTAAGATCTGGCGGCTATCGTCTGGCGACCGATTCGATCCCGCCGCACGGGGGCAAGCGGCTGTGGTGGGCAGGCGTGACGGTCGGGCTGGCGGCAGCGCTCATCGCGGGGTGGTGGTTCTGGTCTCGGGCGGGCGCTGCGGCGATTCCGGCGCACCCGGCGCCGCAGCCGCCTGCCGCGCCCTCCACACCGCCGCCGGCCGAGCGCGGGTCCGAACCGGCGCCATCGCTGGCCAGCGCGCCCCCCGCCAAGAACAATGAAACCGGCCGCGCCAAGACGCCGATTGTGAAGGGCAAAGCGAAGCGACGGCATCGCAGATCGGCTGTCGAAGCTGACGCCGACGCCCCGCTCTCGCAACAATCGCAACAGAGGACCGCGGCAGGCGTTGGCTGGCTGGCTGCGCCAGCCCGAGGGCTCAAGCGGGCGCTTTCTCGCGTGCCCGGCCTGGGCTTTCTAGGCGACCGCGATCGACATTCAGCCCCGGATCGCTCCGGCCAATAGCTTTCAGCGCGGCCAGAGCCGCATTATACCCGCACATGCCGTGGACGCCTCCGCCGGGCGGCGTAGAGGATGAGCACAGGTACAGTCCATCGGCGGGTGTTCTGTAGAGACGCCAGGTCGGACGGAAAAACAATTGCCTGAGATGCTGCGCTCCGCCGCTGATGTCTCCACCCACGAGGTTGGCGTTGTGTCTGTGCATCTCGACCGTGTTCATCGCGCTCCGCGCGAGTATTCTGGAGCGAAAACCCGGCGCAAACCGCTCGATCTGTTGCTCGATGCGCGCGCTGAGGTCGTGCGTCGACCCGTTGGGCGCGTGGCAATAGGCCCAGGCCGTATGCTTTCCGGCGGGCGCCCGCGTCGAATCGAAGAGACTGGGCTGCGCCAGCAAGACGAAGGGCCGCTCCGCAATCCTGTTCTCCCAAGGCGCGCGCTCAGACGCCGCGATCTCTTCAAACCGGCCGCCGAGGTGAACCGTCGCGGCGCGTGCGCATTCGGGCGCTCTCCAAGGAATCGGACCGTTGAGCGCCCAATCCATCTTGAACACGCCGGGGCCATAGCGCCATTTTTCGAGACTTCGGCAATAGCTGTCCGGCAGGCGATCCGCCGCGATTTCGAGCAACTGGCGCGGGGTGACGTCGCACAGGATCAGCCCGGCGTCCGAGAGCTCGCGGAGGGACCGGACCGGCGTATTCGCAATGATGCGCCCGCCGAGGGACGCGAAATACGACGCCAGCGCATTCGCGATCTGCTGCGATCCGCCCTTCGGGATCGGCCAGCCGGCGACATGGCCGAGCAGGCCGAGCACCCACGCGAAAGACGCCGAGGCCATGGCTTCAAGCGGCAGCAGCGAGTGAGCAGCCAGGCCTGCAAACAGCGCGCGCGCCTGCCTGGTCCGGAACAGCGAGCGCGCCGTCACGGCGGCCGGCCACATCGCCGCCAGTCCAAAGCGCGCCAGCGAGCGGGTCGGGAGGCGGCGAATGATTGGCGCGAGGATCTGCGGCGCGAGCTGATCCCAGGCCTCGACGAGCGGACCGGCAATGCGAGTGTAGACCGGACCATCCCGTCCGAGTTGCGCGGCTGTGGCCAAGACAGACCGCTCCAGCATTACGGCGGAGCCGTCGTCGAGAGGATGCGCGAGAGGCGCGGGCGGTTGTATCCATTCGAGTCCGTGCTCATGGAGCGGGAAGGAAGCGAACACGGGCGATCCGGCTGCCATGGGGTGGACGGCCGAACAAAGATCATGCACGAAGCCCGGCAGCGTCAGCTCCATCGAGCGCGCGCCTCCGCCGATTGACGGCTGCGCCTCGAGCACCGTCACCTCGAGCCCCGCGCGCGCAAGTACAATCGCGGCGGTAAGGCCGTTGGGCCCGGATCCGATCACGTACGCTCGCCGCCGCATCGCTTCGAGCATAGCGCTGACGGGGCTCGGAGGAGGTCGGGGAATGCGACGCGCCAACCGGCTTGCGCTGCCGGCGGCGCGCGGGAAGGCGGCGGAGGCGAGACCCCGTCTTCCTGGCGCGGCCCCGAGCGCCGGCGCGGGCAGGCTGAAGGCTAATTCGGGCGCCGGCCGGCCTTCGCCAGGGCCAGGCATTTGGGGCACACGAGGGAGGCCTCCAGACCGCCGAGAAGATTCTCAGAAATGATGTTGCGCGACTGCGTGTCGCCGCACAGAGCGGAAAGGCCGCCGGAGTCAGCAGCGATATGCAGAGACAACGGGGCGTTTCCTTCCGAGGTCCCTATCAGGTCCACTGCGATCGCGCGACGCCGGCAGTCCTCGCAGGCGAGCAGGTGATCTTCGAAGGCGGCGAGTTCGACGTCATCCGTGATTTCGCCGAGAGCATAGCGCGCAAGCAGCCGCGTATCGGGATGGTCCATTGGCCGAGAGTACCAAATTACGCGCCGTTGGCGCGCAGGATCGCGTGCGCTACGGTCAACGGACCGGGCGACGGAGCGCCAGACAAGGCCCTGTATTGCGCCTGCAATGCGTTCCATTCCGCATGGATGGCGGTCTGGACAGGAATCAATTGCGGATCGCGAATCTCTTCGCCAGCCTTGAAATTCAGCTCACAGGCGAAGATGCGATCTGGTTTTTCCGGGTTGTAGAGCGGCATGCCGAACTTGTGGCACATCAACGGACGATGCTCATAGATGGAGCAGACGTCCTGCTCGAGCGCCGGACACGGCAGGCGGTCGCCGCGGATGAGAGCGCGAATGATGTACTCGCGCGCACGCGCCTCGACAGCGGCTCGCAATTCAAGCGGGAGGCGCGCAAGGCCCTTTGCAATCTGCGCGGCCTCGATTTCGGTGATGCTGAAGACGTGGTGACAGCACTCGGTGCAGCCCGGCCGGCAATGAATTTTGGCGCCGTGCAGTTCGCGATTGCGGGCGAACTCAGCGTCCACTGCCGTTACAATTTGCTGGTACCGCGTCTCAATCACCTGACCTATTCTACGCTCGAATACAATTGAGGGTTTTAGGAGTCAACGTGTCTCGTGCTTCCCAACGGGCCGGACGGCCAGGATTTTTACTGTTGACGGCAGCCCTCCTGGCGTTTGGCCAGCAAGGCGGCCAGATTACAGGGGTCATCACTGACCCCGCCGGCGCGGCCATCCCGAACGCGCAGGTTGAAGCGACGAACGTAAACACTGGCGCGGTGCGCGTCGTGGAAACGAACGCCTCCGGAACATACGTGCTGTCGCCGCTGCCTGTTGGCGAATATACGCTTCGCATCGAGAAATCGGGTTTTAAGACGCTTACGAAGCCAGGCATTATCATCAACATTAATTCGGCGCTCACGCTAAATCTCTCGATGGAGCTGGGCAGCGCGCAACAGCAGGTGACGGTCAGCGGCGCCGCGCCGATCATCGATACCGAAACCCAGGAACTGGGGAACTACCGTTTCGAACAGCAGATCCAAAACCTGCCGATCATCGTCCGCGAGGTTCAGACTCTCGTGGGTCAGACGGCGGGCGTTCCCTACGGCAGCACTGACACGGTGGGCGGCACGTTTCAGAACGGCAGCCGGAGCGCCATGCAGGTTGTCGCCGATGGCGGCCAGTTGAATCCGTTTCAGACGACCGGTTATCCGGCGATTGACGGCATCGGCCGACGCGCGGATCTCACCATGCCGAACATAGATACAATCGGCGAATTCAAGCTAGTGACCAACGGCGGCGACGCCCAGTACGCCGCCCCGACTGCAATCATCGTGGCCACCAAGTCGGGTACGAATGAACTGCACGGGAGCTTGTATGAGTTCTACCAATCCGGTGGACTGTCCACTCGACGGTGGGAGCTGCCGCAGCCGCCGTCGTTCGTCCGCCACCAGTTTGGCGGAAGCGCGGGCGGACCGATCACAAAAGACAGGATGTTTTTCTTCATTGCCGCCGAAGCGTTCAGCCACGTGCTGATGGATGTGCAGTTTGCTCGGTATCCGACCGCCGCGGAACGCAGCGGCGATTTGAGCGATCTGCTGCAACGCACGGCCGCGAACGGAACACCTGCGCCCGTTACTCTGTACGACCCATTGAGCGGGCAGCCGTTCCCCGGCAATGTAATTCCAGCAAATCGCATCGACCCGGTCTCGACCGAGCTGCTCAAAATGATCCCACCGGCGCCTCTGCCCGCAGGAAATCTGGCAAATTTTAACAGTATTTTCCGAAAACCGCTCAGCGATAAATCGCAGAAATACGACGCGCGCTGGGATTACAACAGGAACGAGAGGAACCAGCTGTTTGTGCGCTCCACGATTGGCCATATTGACCAGGCGTCGCGATATAGCGGCAGCGTTCCGGGCCCATACGGGTTTACGACGAAGAACTACTATACGCAATCAATCACTGGCAACTGGACCCGCCTGCTCGGGCCTACAGCGCTGTTCAAAATCCAGGTTTCCTATCGAAACGAGCCGTTCAAGAATATTCCGTCCGGCGGAAGCCAGGTATTTTCGATTTCGATTCAGGGAATCACGGCCGAACCGCCATTCGCCGGCCCGCCCGCCATCGCTAACGGACCCGGCGGGTTGGGGATTAGCAATCTTTTCGACCGCCTGCTGTTCAACTTCAGCGAGGATCACGATTACCAAATCAATCCTACATTCGCCAAGACGCTCGGAAATCATAATCTGCACGCCGGCTTCGCGTTCCTGCACGGCATCAAGACGCAGGAGCTGGCGTCGCCGCCCTACGGCCGCTACACCACCGCTTCGGATTTCAATAATTCAAAATCCACGGTTTCGGCGACCGGCGACGCGTTTGCAGATTTTCTGCTGGGATACCCTTCAAGCACGGACGTGACAACTGGGCCGCACGGCGGGTTTTTGCAGAAAACGAACTGGTCTCTTTTTGTCCAGGACGACTGGAAAATCACTTCGCGGTTCACTCTGAATCTCGGGCTGCGGTATGACAACTTCGGGCTGTTCGAATCGACGGATAGGCGCATTGCCAACGGAGTGTTCGCGCTTGGCAAGGTGGTTATTCCGGATGGGAGCCAGTCGCTGATCCAGCCGGCATTCCAGCAATTCTCGAGTCTGTTTGTTCAGGCAAGCGCAGCCGGACTGACGAACGCCCTCGCGGTTCCGAACAACCGCGATTTCTCGCCGCGCGTCGGATTTGCCTATCAGTTTGGACCGCAACTTGTGATCCGTGGCGGCGCTGGCATCTACAACAACGACATCACGTTCAACGCCTTCAGCAATGAACTGAATTCACCGCCGTTTACGTATCGTGCGCAGTTGTCGAGGTCGCTGTTGATCTCCAATGGCGTCGACGTAAACCGCTTCTACACGTTCGAGAATCCCACGGCAAACGGAAGCACGGCCGCCGCTGCGAACGCGTTAAGCGCTATCGGAGGATTCACGCCCAACTATCCCACACAGAAAGCGTACGAATGGAATTTGACTGTCGAGCGCCAAATCGGCGGCTCAATGGCAATCCGCGCCAGCTATCTCGGCAATCTCGGGCGCAACCTGGCGCGTCTGGTTGCCTCTAACGCCTGCGTCCCAGGTCCGGTCTCCTGCGATTCCCGCAAGGCCGGCGATCCGACTGCGCGACAATGGCCGCAATTTAGCTCGACGTTCGGCCAAAACACGGAAGGCGGCAACTCCAATTTCAATTCTGGCGAAATCGAGTTCAGCCGCAGGTTCAGCCAGGGGCTCCTGTTTGATGTGAACTACTCGTATTCGCGTCTGTTTGGATATCAGTACCAAGCCACGAACCCCGTGATCAGCGCGCTCTGGCGCTACGACTACGGTCCGATCTCCGCCCAGCCCTACAGCGTGTTCCACTGGAATTACGTCTATGAACTTCCATTTGGGCGGGGACGCCGGTTTGGCAACCACATATCGAAGTGGGTGGATGCGGTTGCAGGGGGATGGGCTCTGTCGGGTCTGGGAACGTGGCAGTCCGGCTCGCCTCTTACCGTTATGGCCGGAGTCGGCCAGAGTCCGACCGGGGCGGCGGCTAACCGCGCCGACCGCATTGGCAACGGAGCCATCGATCATGGCGGATCGCGCGGGCAGAACGCGCGTCAATGGTTCGATATTGCCGCGTACCGGCTCCCGCCTTATATTGACGCGAGCGCAGCGAACCCAACGCGGCAGTTCGGCTCGGCAGGCATCGGAACGGTAATCGGGCCGCGCTTCATGAACTACGACGCGAGTCTGCAAAAGCGCTTCCAGATCCGCGAGCGTGCGCGCATCGAACTGCGCATCGACGCTTTCGATCCATTCAACGTCCCGATGCTGGACGCGCCGGACCTAAATGTGAGCAGCTCGACCTTTGGACAGATCCGAACTTCGAACCCGAACTATATTCCCCGGACGTTCCAATTCGGGGCGAGACTGGATTTCTGATGCATTCGACTAAACCTGCTCTTGCTATCGCCGCAGCAATCGCGCTGTCACAGCCCGGCCTGCGCGCTGGCGTACTGTTCCAAGACGATTTTTCGCGCTATCCGGCCGGCTGGCTGACCCATCCGGTCGGCACGTTGAACGAGGCGGTCCAGGAGTATCACTGGCTGTCGAGCCGCGGAGCGCC
>Ga0070740_10001996_pt1 | contig 25631 bp, 22 predicted proteins | sample Coa_R2_FD_67286 | JGI IMG/M metagenome (GOLD analysis project Ga0070740, IMG submission 67286) | Surface soil microbial communities from Centralia Pennsylvania, which are recovering from an underground coalmine fire - Coalmine... | ecosystem: Environmental > Terrestrial > Soil > Unclassified ...
ACCGTGCGCGGCGACCTGGTGCGCATCATCGACGGGCTGATGCGGCGCAAGGGCAAGTTCGACGCCATCATCGTCGAGACCACGGGGCTGGCCGACCCCGCGCCGGTGGCGCAGACCTTCTTCATGGACGAGAATGTCGGCTCGAAAACCAAGCTCGACGCCGTCGTCACCGTCGCCGACGCCAAATGGCTGAAAGACCGCCTCAAGGACGCACCGGAGGCCAAGAACCAGATCGCCTTTGCCGACGTCATCCTCATCAACAAGACCGACCTGGTGGGCCCTGAGGAACTGAGCGAACTCGAGGCGCGCATCCGCGGCATCAATCCTTATGCCAAGCTGCACCGCACGCAGCGCTCGCAGATCGCCATCGACGAGGTGCTCGGCCGCAATGCCTTCGACCTCGACCGCATCCTCGATATCGAGCCCTCCTTCCTGGAGGCGGACGAGCACGACCATCATCACGACCACGACCATGACCATGACCATGACCATGAGCACGGTCACGGTCACGGCCATCACCATCACCATGGCGGCGGCCTGAAGCATTATCACGACGAGGAGATGCAGTCGGTGGCGCTGCGCACCGACAGGCCGCTCAACCCGGACAAGTTCTTTCCCTGGATCCAGGATCTGGTCGCCAAGGAAGGACCGAACATTCTGCGCTGCAAGGGCATCCTGTCGTTCAAGGACGATCCGGAGCGCTTCGTGTTCCAGGGCGTGCATATGATCCTGGACGGGGATCACCAGCGGCCGTGGCAGGACGGCGAGAAGCGCGAAAGCCGCATCATCTTCATCGGCCGCCAGTTGCCGGAGGAGATGATCCGCCAGGGTTTCGAGAGCTGCGTGGCGTAATTCGGCTATCACGGTTATTCCGCTTGTCATCACCGGGCTTGTCCCGGTGATCTCGCTTAGGAGGGCAAGATATTGCCAAATGAATCGGGATGGCCGGGACAAGCCCGGCCATGACAACGTGGAAGTTTGCACGTTAGGCTGCCCGCATGAGTGACTCCACCACATCTCTCCCTTCTCTCGCCGATCGCGTCCGCCGTTTCGACGCGGGCGGGGTCGTGGTCGGCGTGCATTTCCTGAAAGCCACGCCGGTGTTCGTGCTGGGCGAGGAGGCCTTGCTGTTCGCGCCCGAACAAAACGACAAGCGGGTGCGGGTCCATGGCGGCGTCATCCTGGCCAGCGCCAGCGACGGCGAGCGCATCGTCACCGGCGGCGACGACGGCAAGGTCATGGTCACCACGGCAGGCGGCGCGGTGTCCGAGTTGGCCGCCGACACCGACAAGCGCTGGGTCGATCAGATCGCGCTCGGGCCGGACGGTTCGCTCGCCTGGTCGGCGGGCAAGACCGCGCATGTGCTGACCGGCAAAGGCGAGCAACGCGCGTTCGAAGCGCCGTCGACGGTCGCCGGGCTTGCTTTCCTGCCCAAGGGCTTTCGCCTGGCGATCGCGCACTACAACGGCTGCACGCTGTGGTTTCCCAATGCCGCCGGCGCGGCGCCGCAGAAGCTCGAGTGGAAAGGCTCGCATCTCGGCATCACGGTCAGTCCGGACGGCCGTTTCGTCGTCACCGCGATGCAGGAGGCGGCGCTGCACGGCTGGCGCATCGCCGACGAGAAGCACATGCGCATGTCGGGTTATTCGGCGCGCGTGCGCTCGCTGTCGTGGACGGCGGGCGGCGACTACCTTGCCACCTCGGGCTCCGAACAGCTGATTTTGTGGCCGTTCGACGGCAAAGACGGGCCGATGGGGCGGCAGCCGAGCATGCTGGCGCAGCGCGAGGCGCGCGTCAGTGTCGTCGCCGCCCATCCGCGCCAGCCGGTGGTGGCGACCGGATTTCACGACGGCGCCGTGCTCCTGGTACGCATCGACGACGGTGCGCTCATTCTGGTGCGGCAAGGCGATGGCGACCCGGTGAGCGCGCTCGGCTGGGACAGCGGTGGCAGTGCTGTCGCCTATGGCACCGAGGCCGGCCGCGCCGGCGTCCTGCGTTTATAATTGCGGCGGCATTGCGCTGCGGCGCTCAGCGGCCATTCATTTTCGGCGCGGTACACTGGACCCGAAATCGCATTACGGTGTTATCAGCCGCGCTGATTCGCCCATCCGGAGAGCCAACCAATGCCGTTCATCAAACGCCTGCTGCCGGCGCTGCTGGCGAGCCTTGCGCTTGCGGTCGCGGGACTGACGTCGCCGGTCATTCCCGGCGCCGTGCAGGTCGCCTACGCCCAGGTCTCGGCGGAATTCCAGGAAGCGCTCGAGCCCTACGGTCACTGGGAGCGGCATCCGCGCTGGGGCGCGATCTGGGTGCCCGACGACTTGCCGCCCGATTGGCGGCCCTATCAATACGGCCACTGGGTCTACACCGACGACTGGGGCTGGTACTGGATTTCCGATCCGGAAGAGCAGGACTGGGGCTGGGTCGCCTTCCACTACGGGCGCTGGGCTTTCGAGCGCGGCATCGGCTGGTTCTGGGTCCCCGGTGACGAATGGGGCCCGGCCTGGGTCGATTGGCGCTACGGCGGCGAATATGTCGGCTGGGCGCCGCTGCCGCCGGACGATGTCGTCTACGAATACGACGACGAGCCGAACTATTGGGTCTTCGTGTCGCCGCGCTATCTGGCGACGCCGGAATGGCGCCGCTACTGGGTGCCGCGGGACCGCACCGTGGTCATCTTCCGCACCACGGTCGTGGTCAACCGCACGCTGGGCTACGGCCGCGGCCGCGCCGCGGTGAACGCCGGCGTGTCGCCTGCCTTCGTCGCCCGAGCGCGGGGCGCGCCGCTGCAGACCTTCCGGGTGGCGCCGCGCGTCGTTGCCAGCACGCAGGGCGTGACCGGCGCCGTGCGCATCACCCAGGAGCAGTTGCGGGCGACCCGCAGCGGTCCGCGCGGCGGCCGCCGTCCGTCGGCAAACCCCGTGATGGCGGTTGCCGTCCAGCCCACCCAGACGACGATCAAGGCGACGGCGACCGTCACCGCGCCGCAGCCGCTGCCGAAAGGCGAGCGCGGCAAGCTCGGCACGCATCCGCCGCGTGCCGCGCAAGGCGCGCCGCCGCCGCCGCCCTTGCAGGCGCAGCCGCCCGCGCCCCAGCAACGGCAGCCGCAGCGCCAGCAGACGCCGGCGACTACGGCGCCGCCTGCCCAGCAGAAGGGTGCTCCGCAGCAGCCGGCTGCGCCCGCGCAGCCGCAGCGCACCGCCCCTGTCGCGCCGTCGCAGCCGACGCCGCCTGCACAGCGGCAAGAGCCGCCGCAGGTCAAGCCGGAGCGGCCGATTGTGCCGCAGACGCCGCCGCCGGCGGTCCAGGAGCGCCGGCCGCCGCCGGCCGTGCAGGAGCGCCGCGTACCGCCGCCGCAGGACGAGCGCCGTTCGCCGCCGCCCCAGCAACTCGAGCGGCGCGGCCCGCCGCCCGAGGAGCAGCGGCGGCCCGCCGAGCCGCAGCATGTGCCGCCCGCCGCGGCGCGGCCCGCTCAGCCGCCGCCGCAGCAGGCAAAGCCCGCGCCCCGGCCCGCGGAAAAGAAAGAAGAGCCGAAATAGCGGCGTGCATCGTCAAACAAAACGGGCGGCCCCAGGGCCGCCCGCTTCGATTCATGCGCCTTGCTTTCAGCGCACCAGCACGTTCTTGAACTGCCAGGGATCGCGCCGGTCGAGGTCTTCCGGGAACAGGCCGGGTCGGTCGGTGAGCGGCGTCCAGTCGGTATATTGGCCGATCACCGGGCCGAGATAGGGCACCTGCACTTCGAGGCAGCGCTTGTAGTCCATCTCGTCGGCCTCGACGATGCCGGCTTTCGGGTTCTCCAGCGCCCAGACCATGCCGGCCAGCACCGCCGACGTGACCTGCAGGCCGGTGGCGTTCTGGTAGGGCGCCAGATCCCGCGTCTCGTCGATCGAGAGCTGCGACCCGTACCAGTAGGCGTTCTTCTTGTGGCCGTAGAGCAGCACGCCCAATTCGTCGATGCCGTCGGCGATTTCGTGCTCGTCAAGGATGTGGACGTCCCTTTGCCGGCCGCCGGCCCGGCCGAACATTTCGTGCAGCGACAGCACCGCGTCGTTGCAGGGATGATAGGCGTAGTGGCAGGTCGGCCGGTAGACGACCTTGCGGCCCTGCCGCAGCGTGAAGTAGTCGGCGATCGAGATCGACTCGTTGTGCGTGACCAGAAAGCCGTATTGGCTGCGCGCGGTCGGCGTCCAGGAGCGCACGCGGGTATTGGCGCCGGGCTGCAGCAGGTAGATGGCCGCCTGGCAGCCCTTCTTGTGCTTGCGTGCGTTGGCCGGCATCCATTTCTCGTGCGTGCCCCAGCCTAGTTCGGCGGGTTGCAGACCCTCGGAGACGAAGCCTTCGACCGACCAGGTATTGACGAAAACGTCGAGCGGCTTGGGCTGCTTGGCGCGCTGCGTGTCGCGCTCGGCGATATGGATGCCCTTGATGCCGGCGCGTTTGGCGAGGCGGCACCAGTCCTCGCGCGTCGTCGGCTCCTTGAACTTGATCTTCAGGTCGGTGGCGACGTTGACCAGCGCCTGCTTGACGAACCAGGACACCATGCCGGGATTGGCGCCGCAGCACGACACCGCAGTCATGCCGCCCGGGCGCTTGCGGCGGGCGGCAAGGATGGTTTCGCGCAGCGCATAATTAGAGCGCGCTTCCGGCCCCAGCCTGGTGTCGAAGTAAAAGCCGGCCCAGGGCTCGACCACCGTGTCGATGTAGAGCGCGCCGATCTCGCGGCACAGTTCCATGATGTCGAGCGAGGAGGTGTCGACCGAGACGTTGACGCAGAAACCGGTGCCGCCGCCCGCAGTCAAAAGCGGCGTCAGCAGGTGGCGGTAATTATCCTTGGTGACCGCCTGATGGACGAAGCGGATGCCGCGCTGGTCGAGCAGCTTGCGGTCCTTGTCCTCGGGGTCGATGACGACGAAGCGGCTCTTGTCGTAGTCGAAATGGCGCTCGATCAAGGGCAGGGTGCCTTTGCCGATCGAGCCGAAGCCGATCATCACGATGGGCCCGTCGATCCGGGCATACACGGGCCATTTCGCCATTCATTGCCACTCCAGCAATGGGTTGATATCCGTCGCGCGCGGCAAACGGAAGGGTGGCCGCGCCAGATTCCCGCGTGGCGTCCACGGGTTTGTGCGACGGGGCTAGGCGGCAGCCGCGGCAGGCGCGGCCACAATTGCACCGGCGGCAGCCAGCAGGCCGCGGGCGCCGTCGAGCGCGCCGGGCACCAGTTCGAGCGCGAGCAGGCGATGGCGCTCGAACGGCCCCGGCAGCCGCAGCCGGCCGGTTTTCGCGGCGGAAAAGCCGAAGCGGCCGTAATAGGGAGCGTCGCCGACCAGGATGATGGCGCCATGGCCGAGCCGGCGCGCATCCGCGATGGCGCGGCGCACCAGGGCGGCGCCGATGCCGCGCTTGCGGCAGCAGGCCTCGACCGCGACCGGGCCGAGCAGCAAAGCCTTCCTGCCGCCGGCGCAGGCGACATGCCAGAGCCGCGCCGTGCCGACCACGCGCCGGCCTTCGGCGGCGATGAAAGAGAGCCCGTCGGCCGGCAGGCGGCCGTCGCGCAGCCGCTGCGAGCTCTTGCGGAAGCGGCTATCGCCGAAAGCCGCGTCCAGCAGCGCCTCGCGGGCGTCGATATCGGCGGCCCGTTCGGTACGGATCGTGATCATCGGTCTTGCTCCTCCCTCCGACCCGTCACCGTGAGGTGGCCGCGCATCGGAGCGGCCCTCGAAGGGCGTCGGCCCGGGCCGTGCATCCTTCGAGGCTCGCCGCTGGCGCGGCTCGCGAACCTCAGGATGACGGGTCTAGTTCAATGCTTGGGAAAGAGGAGAGGCGGCGTACCGCCTCCCGGCTTGTTCAGATGTGATAGGTCTTCAGCGGCGCAAAGCCGTTGAAGCACACCGACGAGTAGGTCGCCGTATAGGCGCCGGTGCCCTCGATCAGCACCTTGTCGCCGATCTCCAGGCTGACCGGGAGCAGATAGGGCTCCTTCTCGTACAGCACGTCGGCCGAATCGCAGGTCGGGCCGGCCAGCACGCAAGGCGCGGTCTCGGCGCCGTCGCGCGGGGTCTTGATCGGATAGCGGATCGACTCGTCCATGGTCTCGGCCAGGCCGCCGAACTTGCCGATGTCGAGATAGACCCAGCGCACGTCGTCTTCCTCGCTCTTCTTGGAGACGAGCACGACCTCGGCCTCGATGACGCCGGCGCTGCCGACCATGCCGCGGCCCGGCTCGATGATGGTCTCCGGGATGCGGTTGCCGAAGTGCTTGCGCAGCGAGCGGAAGATGGCATTGCCGTAGGTTTTCACCGACGGCACGTTCTTGGTGTAGCGGGTCGGGAAGCCGCCGCCGAGGTTGACCATGGTCAGGTTGATGCCGCGCTCGCCGCATTCGCGGAACACCGCGGCCGCCGAGGCGAGCGCGCGGTCCCAGGCGTGCTGGTTACGCTGCTGGGAGCCGACGTGGAACGAGACGCCGACCGGCTCGAGGCCGGCTTTCAGGGCGTGCTCGAGCACCTCGACCGCCATGCCCGGCTCGCAGCCGAACTTGCGCGACAGCGGCCATTCGGCGCCGACGCAGTCCGACAGGATGCGGCAGAACACCTTGGAGCCGGGCGCCGAGCGGGCGATCTTGTCGACCTCCGCCTTGCAGTCGACCGCGAAGAGGCGGACACCGAGCGCGAAGGCGCGGGCGACGTCGCGCTCCTTCTTGATGGTGTTGCCGTAGGAGATGCGGTCGGGCGTGGCGCCGGCCGAGAGCGCGAGCTCGATCTCGGCGATCGAGGCGGTGTCGAAGCAGGAGCCGAGCCTGGCGAGCAGGCTCAGCACCTCGGGCGCCGGATTGGCCTTGACCGCGTAGAACACGCGGGTGTCGGGCAGGGCCTTGGCGAAGGCATTGTAGTTGTCGCGCACCACGTCGAGGTCGACGACCAGGCACGGCCCGTCCTCGACGCGCTTGCGCAGGAATTCCCGGATGCGCTCAGTCATGGCGCATAATCCCCCTTAAGCTCAGCAGAGCGCCTCTGTTGCGCTCCTGGTGTGCGGTTGGCCTTCGCCTTGCGCTGCGCGCGATGGGGACGCGCAAAACGCAGTACGCGAGCGAACCGCTCATGCTGCCTTGGATTGGATGGGGAGATCCCCGTCCGCACGGCCGGCAAAGATGAACAAGCCTCTTCGGTGACCCGCGCCGGTGGTGGAGGCCGGCAGAGACCAGAGAAGCCCGATCGTCGTTGCTTTAAGCCGCGTCGCCTGCTGAGAGCAGGCTGTGCTGGTTTCGCCTCCAGCTGCCGGTCAGATTTCTTGGAGAGGTTTTGGCTTCTCTCTCCAGGCGGCTGGCGGGCCTCTTGTCCCGCTACCTACCGACCGACACACGGCCACAGGCACGTGCGAAATTGGGCAAGAGTGAAATAACAAATTTTTCGCGCGATGCAAGAAAATAAGTTCGCGCGACGAAAAATCTTCCTTAACTTTTTACGGACGGCTCGCTCACTCGCGCGCGGTGAACGGCTCGATGCGGTGCGCGGCGCGGATGAACTGCGCCATGACGGCGGCGCCGCAGAGCACCAGCAGCACGTCGAGCACGCGCGCCCCCAGTGTCCCGAGATCGAACAGCGTGGCGATCGCCCAGGAGCCGGCGAAGGCGGCGCCGAACACCTCGGCGCCGATCAGGATGGCGGCGCTGACCACGGTGACGACGTTGAGCCAGACGATGCGGCGGCCTTGGGCCATCAGACGCTCCCTTAACAGGCCGGCAATCAAGCCGAATCCGGGCGTTGAATCAAGTCTTTAAGCGGCGATCCGGACCGCCTCCGGGTTTGATCTCTCGCATGGCCTGGGCGCTCGCCGGGCGGCACACTTTAACCATGGAAGCTGCGCGCGCCCTCAAAATTCTCCGGCCCTACGTCGCCGCTGTTGCCGCCGCAGGGCTCGCTGCCGGCTTCGCCGCGCGCCTTGCCGGCGCGGCCGGCTGGCCGGATGCGATCTGGGCGGCGGTGACGCTGCCGGTGCTGGCGGTGCTGCTGGCCGAGATTGTGACGAGTCTGAGGCGCGGCGACCTCGGCCTCGACATCGTCGCCGCCGTGTCGATGACGGCGGCGCTCCTGGTGGGCCAGGAGCTCGCCGCCGCCATCGTCGCCCTGATGTATGCCGGCGGACAGTATCTGGAGACCTTTGCCGAGCGCGCCGCCCGGCGCGAGATGACGGCGCTGCTGTCCCGGGTGCCGCGCGTGGCGGTCCGCCACCGCGACGGCCGGCTGGAGGAGGTGGCGCTCGACCTCATCCTGCCGGGCGACCGCCTGTTGATCCGCCAGGGCGACGTCCTGCCGGTGGACGGCACGGTGGCGGGCGGCGTGGCGGTGCTCGACCAGTCGGCGCTGACCGGCGAATCGCTGCCGGTCAGGCTCAAGGCCGGGGCGGCCGCCCTCAGCGGCGCCACCAATGCCGGGGAAGCCTTCGACCTCCTCGCCACCCGGCGGGCGGCCGAAAGCACCTATGCCGGCATCGTGCGGCTGGTCGAGGCGGCGCAGCGCTCGCGGGCGCCGATGTCGCGGCTGGCCGACCGCTATGCGCTGCTGTTCCTCGCCGTGACGCTGGCCCTGGCCGGCGGGGCCTGGGCGCTCATCGGCGATGCCATCCGGGCGGTGGCGGTGCTGGTGGTGGCGACGCCCTGTCCGCTGATCCTCGCGGTTCCTGTGGCCATCGTGTCGGGCCTGTCGCGCGCGGCGCGGCTCGGCATCCTGATCAAGGGCGGCAAGGCGATCGAGATGCTGGCCAGCATCCGGGCCCTGGTGATCGACAAGACCGGCACGCTGACGCTCGGTCAGGCGCGCCTGATCGAGACCCGCAGCTTGGGCGAAACCGCGGCCGAGGAGGTGCTGCGGCTTGCCGCCTCGCTCGACCAGGCCTCCAAGCACATCATCGCCCAGACCGTGGTCGCCGAGGCGCGGCGCCGGGGCTTGACGCTCGCCATCCCCGCGGAGGTGGCCGAGGTCCCGGGTGAGGGCATCCTCGGCCGGGTCGATGGCCGCGCCGTCATCGTCGGCGGGCTGCGCTTTGTCGGGGCCAAGCTCGGCTTCGACGTGCGCAGCCTGGCCGGCCAACGCCCACCCGGGGCGCTCTCGGTGGCGGTGGCGCTCGACGGCCGGCTCGCCGGCGTCCTCATCCTGTCCGACGAGGTGCGCTCCGGCACCGAGCAGCTATTGTCCGAGCTCCGCGCCCTCGGCATCGAACGTATCGTGCTGGCAACCGGCGACCGCCACGAGGTGGCGCGCTTCGTGGCCGCCGGCCTGTCCATCGATCAGGTTCGTTCCGAGCTGACGCCCGACCAGAAAATCCTGGCGGTGCTGGCCGAACGCAAGAACGGCCCGGTGATGATGATCGGCGACGGCGTCAATGATGCGCCCGCGCTCGCCGCCGCCGACATCGGCATGGCGATGGGGGCGCGCGGCGCGGCGGCCTCGGCGGAGGCCGCCGACGTGGTGCTGCTGGTCGACCAGCTCGACCGCGTGCTGCCGGCGATCAGGATCGCACGGCGCTCGCGCGCCATCGCGCTGGAAAGCGTCATCGCCGGCATGGGCCTGTCCATCCTGGCCATGATCGCGGCGGCCTGGGGCTACATTGCCCCGGTCGAGGGCGCGTTGCTGCAGGAGGCGATCGACGTGCTGGTCATCGTCAACGCGCTGCGGGCGCTGCGCGGCTAGGAGCGGGATTTTTCCAGTATTAAAAGCCGGTGGATTGCCAAATCTTTACCGCCGCGCCACGGTGGACCCCGCAAAGTTCAAGAGAGCCGGCGATGACCACCAGCCAAGTCCATATCCCGACCGAGTATCATTCCGACTTTCTGGGGATGACGATCCCCGTGCACTGGGGCTACCACGCGCTGCTGATGGTCGGCGTCTGGTTCGTGCTGGTGCCGATCTGCATCATCGTCATCAGGTTCGGCAAGCCCAAGCCGACGCTCACCGGCATCCGGGAAAAGGTCTCGATCTGGAACGCGGTCTGGTGGTGGTTCAGCGTCCACAAATACGGGCTGATGCTGGCGATCGGGCTGGCGCTGGCGGGCGCCATTGTGGCGGTGACGGTCAGCGGCGGCTTCAGCGGCTCGCTGCATTCGTTTTTCGGCCTGACGACGGTGGCGCTCGGCTGTCTGCAGATCATCGGCGGCTGGCTGCGCGGCAAGCACGGCGGCAAGAACTACTACACCGCCGATCCCAACGACCCGGCGACCTGGTTCGGCGACCATTACAACATGACGGTGCGGCGGCGGATATTCGAGGCCTACCACAAGACGGCGGGCTACTTCGTCTACTTCTTCGCCGCCGGGGCCATTGCCACCGGGCTGATGCAGTACCCGATCCCGGGACTGGGCGAGTTCGTCGTCGCCATGGTGCTCATCGCCTTCCTGGTCAGCGTCGTGCTCGAGTTCAAAGGCTTCCGCTACGACGGCTACCGCGCCGCCCACGGCTACACCATGGATGCTCCGTTCAACAAGGCGCGCGAGCATCTCTGACGTTTTTCGCCTTGGTATTCGCGGGCTTGCGCCCTAGATAGCGGCAATGACGGACGCGCCCGCCGCCCCATCCCCGACCAACCCGCTGCTCGGGCGTTGGACCGCTGCTTTCAGCCTGCCGCCCTTCGGCGACATCGAGCCCGGCCACTTCCTGCCGGCCTTCGCGCAGGCGCTGGCCGGCCACCGTGCCGAGATCGACGCCATCGCCGCCGATCCGGCGCCGCCGAGCTTCGACAACACCATCGCGGCGCTGGAAAAGAGCGGCCGCGATCTCGACCGGGTGGCCAACGTCTTCTTTGTGCTGGCCGGCGCCCATACCGGCGACGCCATCGAGGCGATCGAGCGCGAAGTGTCGCCGCTGCTCGCCCGCCATGCCAATGCGCTTTATCTCAACCGCGCGCTGTTTGCCCGCATCGCCGAGCTCTACCGGCGCCGCGACCATCTCGGCCTCGATGCCGAGCAGGCGCGGGTGCTGGAGCGCTACCACACCCGCTTCGTGCGGGCCGGCGCCGCGCTCGACAAGCCGCAGCAGGACAAGCTCGCCGCGATCAACGAGCGGCTGGCGAGCCTCGGCACGCAATTCGGCCAGAACGTCTTGGCCGACGAGAAGGCCTATGCCCTCGTCCTGGAGGAGGCCGATCTCGCCGGGCTGCCGGATTTCGCCCGCGCCGCGGCGCGCGCCGCCCGCCGAGGAGCGCGGCCACGGCGGCAAATATGCGATCACGCTTGCCCGCTCGTCCTGCGAGACCTTCCTGCAGTTCTCGGCGCGGCGCGACCTGCGCGAGAAGGTGTTCCAGGCCTGGATCAGGCGCGGCGAAAACGGCGGCGCCACCGACAACCGCGCCTTGATCGCCGAGATGGTGGCCTTGCGCGCCGAGCGCGCCGGGCTGCTCGGCTTTGCCAGCTTCGCCGACTACCGGCTCGCCGACCAGATGGCGAAGACGCCCGAGGCGGCGCGCCAGCTGCTCGAGGCGGTGTGGACGCGGGCGCTCGCCAAGGCGCGGGCGGAACGCGACGACCTGCAGGCCATGGTCGCGGGCGAGGGCGGCAATTTCGCGCTGCAGGCTCACGACTGGCGCTACTACGCCGAGAAGCTGCGCAAGGCGCGCTACGACCTCGATGAGGCCGAGATCAAGCCGTATTTGCAGCTCGACAACATGATCGAGGCGGCGTTCGAGACCGCCCGCCGCCTGTTCGGCCTGAATTTCAAGCCGGTGGAGGTGCCGCTCTACCACGGCGACGCCCGCGCCTGGGAGGTCGAGGATTCCGCCGGACGGCATGTCGGCCTGTTCATCGGCGATTATTTTGCCCGCCCGTCGAAGCACAGCGGCGCCTGGATGACCGCGCTGCGCGACCAGGAAAAGCTCGCCGGCAAGGTGACGCCGATCATCCTCAACGTCTGCAACTTCGCCAAGCCCGCCGAAGGCGAGCCGGCGCTCTTGTCGTTCGACGACGCGCGCACCCTGTTCCACGAGTTCGGCCATGCGCTGCACGGGCTGTTGTCGGACGTCACCTATCCGCTGATCGCCGGCACCGCGGTGCCGAGCGATTTCGTCGAGCTGCCGTCGCAGCTCTACGAGCACTGGCTCGAGGTGCCGGACATCCTGCGCAGCTATGCGCGGCACGCCAAGACCGGCGCGCCGATGCCCAAGGCGCTGCTCGAGCGGCTGCTGGCGACGCGCACCTACGGCCAGGGCTTCGCCACGGTCGAATACACCGCCTGCGCGCTGGTCGATCTCGATCTGCACCGGCTCAAGGATGCCGGGGCGCTCGACGCCGCCGCGTTCGAGCGGCGCGAGCTCGCGGCGCTGCACATGCCGGCGGAGATCGTCATGCGGCACCGCCTGCCGCATTTCCAGCATCTGTTCTCCGGCGGCGGCTATGCCGCGGGCTACTACTCCTACATGTGGTCGGAGGTGCTGGACGCCGACGCCTTCGCCGCCTTCGAGGAGGCCGGCGACGCCTTCGATGCGGCGACCGCCAAACGGCTGCGCGACTTCATCTACGGCGCCGGCAACCTGCGCGATCCGGCGCAGGCCTACACGGCCTTCCGCGGCCGGCTGCCGTCGGTCGAGGCCCTGCTCAGAAAGCGCGGGCTCGCCGACGTCGCCTGACGCTGCCCCCTACAGGAAAAAGTCGGTGGCGTGCACGGTGATGGCGTGGGTTGCGTCCTTGATCTCGACGGCGAAGTCGGCCTTGGCGTCGCCGTTGACGTCGCCTTCGATCACCTGGCCGGCCGCGGTCCAGTAGGCGCGCAGCTCGCCCGCGGTGCCGGTGAAGGCGACGTTGGTGCCGATGAAGCTGAAGGCGTCGTCGCTCGCGCCGTTGGTGACGTTGGCGTCGATCTTGCTCAGGTCGATGTGGTCGTTGCCCTGCTGGAAGTCGACGATGACGTCGCGGCTCGCCACCGCGACGGGGCTGTCGGTGGTCGCGGCGAGGCCGAACACGTCGTTGCCGGCGCCGCCGGTGAGGACGTCCTTGCCGGCGCCGCCGACCAGGAGGTCGTTGCCGTTGCCGCCGGTCAGCGTGTCGTTGCCGCCAAGGCCGAAGATCTGGTCGTTGCCGGCGCCGCCATCGAGCAGGTTGGCCGCCGCCGAACCGTAGATGATGTCGTCGCCGGAGCCGGTCATGACGTTCTCGAAATTGGTCACGGTGTCGGTCGAGGCGTCGGCGACGCCGCTGCCGGAGGCGGTATTGGCGGTCACGCTGCCGTTGCCCGGATCGAACGGCGACAGGTCGTGGGTCACCGTATCGAGGTTGATATGCACGCTGTTGGTGGTGGCGCTGGCATCGTAGGTGTCGATGCCGGTGCCGCCGTCGATGCTGTCGTGGCCGTCGGTCAGGCCGGAGCGGGTCGCGACATATTTGTCGTCGCCGCCGGCAAGCTTGACGGTGTCGGAGCCGGAGCCGTCGTCGACGATCTCGGCGCTGTTGCCGCCGGTGAAAGTGTCGTCGCCTGCGCCGAGGTCGACGAAGCCGCCGATCTTGCCGGTGTCGGTGACGGTGTCGCTGCCGGCGCCGGCGAAGATGACGCCGTCGATGGTGCCGCTGTTGGTGACGACGTTGTTGCCGTCGCCGAGCGACAGGCCGACGTCGATCGTGCCCTTGTTGATCACGGTATCGGCGTCGCCGCCGCCGACGATCGAGCCGTGAATGGTCCCCGAATTGGTGACGACGTTGAGGCCGTCGCCCAAATCGATCCCGCCCATGACGTGGCTGTTGGTGACCGTGTCGCTGCCGGCGCCGCCGGCGTACAAACCGTCGATGGTGCCGGAATTGGTCAGCGTGTTGTTGCCGTCGGCGAGAACAACATTGCCGGCGATCAGCCCGGAATTGGCGACGCTGTCGGCGTCGACGCCGCCGTTGACGTCGCCGCCGACGGTGCCGGAATTGGTGAGCTTGTTGAGCCCGTCGAACATCGAAACGTCGGTGGCGATCGTGCCCGAATTGGTAATGGTGTCGCTGCCGGCTCCGCCCGTATAGAAGGCGCTGATGATGCCGGAATTGACGAGCGAGTTGGCGCCGTCGCCCAGCCCGATGCCGGCAATGATCTGGTGTGAATTGCTCACCACGTCGTCGCCGCTGCCGCCGGTCACGGACGTCACGGTGCCGGAGTTGGTCAGGCTGTTGCTACCGCTGCCCAGGATCACGTCACCGAGGGTGCCGGAATTGCTGACGCTGTCGCTGTTGTTGCCGCCGAAATAGCCGGTGGCGATCGCGCCGGCATTCTTGAGCACGTTGGTGCCGTCGCCGAGGCTGACCGAGTCGATGGTGCCGGCGGCAGTGTTGTTGACCGTGTTGTTGCCGGCCAGCGTGGTGATGCTGCCGATGATGTGCCCGGAATTGGTGATGGTATCGTTGCCCGCGGCGGTGACCGCGGTCAGCGTGCCGGTGTTGACCAGGGTGTTGGTGCCGGCGCCCAACTGGGTGAGGCCGACGACCGTGCCCGAGTTCGTGAAGCTGTCGCTGTCGCTGCCGCCGACGTAGTTGCCGCCGATCGTGCCGGCGTTCTTGACGACATTGGCGCCGTTACCCAGGCTCAAGTTGCCGCCCACGACCGACGCGCTCGACGTATTGCTGAAGCTATCTTTGCCGAAGCCCGTCGTGACGGTGCCGGCGATGTCGCCTGAATTGACGATGGTGTTGCCGCCGTTGCCGGCGGTGAGGTTGTTACCGAGCGTTCCGGAATTGGTGAGCTTGTTGGCGCCCTCGGAGAGGCTCACCGCGCCGGAGATCGTGCCGGAATTGGTGACGGTGTCGTTGCCGATGCCGACCGAGAGCGTGAAATTGAGCGTGCCGGAATTCGTGACTTTGTTGACGCCATCGCCGAGCGTCACGGCGCCCCCGATGCTGCCCGAATTGGTGATGGTGTCGTTGCCGGAACCGGCGGTGACGCCGCCGCCGATCGAGCCGCTGTTGGTGAGGCTGTTGATGCCGTCCGACAGTCCGACGCTGCCGACGATGCTGCCGGAGTTGCTGAAGGTGTCGTTGCCGATGCCGCCGCTCAGCGCCGCTTTGATCGCGCCGGAATTACTCAACGTGTTGGTGCCGTTGCCGAGCGAAACGGCGCCGTCGATCTCGTTCGAATTGACCGCCTTGTCGTCGCCGCTGCCCGCGCTCACCGTGCCGGTGATGACGCCGCTGTTGCTCAGCGTATTGCCGCCCTCGCCGAGGTCGACCGCGCCGTTGAGCTGACCCGCATTGGTGAGCGCGTCGGTGCCGTTGGACAGCAAGACTGCGCCGGAGATGGTGCCGGAATTGACGACGGTGTCGTTGCTCAGGCCATCGGCGTCCTGGATCGCGGTTGCGCCGCTGATGGTGCCGGTATTGGTGACGCTGTGCACGCCGCCGTTGCTGAAGCGGATGCCGATCGAGGCGCCGTTCACCAAGCCGGCATTGGTGACGGACACCGGGCTGGCGGCGTCGATGCCGTAGGTGCCGCCGCCGACCTCGCCGTCGTCGCTGACGGCGATCTTGGACGCCGCGCTGTTGCCCGGCGCGAGCGCGATGCCGGCGGCCTGCTGCGACAGGATCGAGCCGTCGACCTGCACCGTCCAGGCCAGCGTATTGGCAAGCGTTGCGCCGTTCGAATTGGTGCCGAGCGCGGTGAGGAACGCGCCGGCGTCGACCAGCAACGTGTCGGCCGCCGCCGTATCGGAAGCGAACGCGTCGGTGGCGTTCGCATTGGTGAGCACGCTCGTCGCCTGGGTGATTTCAAAAATGGCCATGACATCCTCCCGCAAAACGCCATACCGCCGTCAGCCGCGGCGCCGCGTTCGTTTGCCGAAAAGTTTTCGAAAGTCCCCCGACCTCGATTTTTACCGATTTGATTATACCTCCCCCGGTTGTCCGCCGAAGCGCTTTATCGCGAGCCGGCGTGACAGATTTGCGCTGCGGTTAATTCGGTTTCGTCGAGGCGCGGCGCGAAAGCAATTCATGCAAAGGCGGGCGGGCGACCGCCGAACGTTTCGCTTTTGCCCGCCGCGGCGCAGGGCACTTGCCGCGCGACGGCCGGATGCTAACGTTAATGCGTGGCCGAGCCCGATCCCAACACCCCCGACTGGCGCCTCACCGGCGATTGGTGGGATCTTTGCAACTGCGCCATCGGCTGCCCGTGCAATTTCGGCTCCGACCCGACCCTCGGCTATTGCGAGGGCGTGCTGACCTGGCTGATCCGCGACGGCAATTACGGCGATGTGAAGATCAGCAAGGATCTCGCCGTCGTCCTCGTCATCCACTGGCGAGGCAACGTCTTCGAGAAGAACCGCGAGTTCGGCTTCCTGATCGACGCGCGCGCCAATGCGGCGGAGCGCGAGGCGCTCAAGAAAATCTTCACCGGGCACGCCGGCGGCGCCTTCGCCGCCTGGCGCGATCTCACGCTCAAAGTCGACGGCGTCGAGTTCGTCACCATGAACGTCAGCCACGACGCCGAGAACTGGCGGGTCGAGGTGCCGGGCAAGATCGACGGCCTCGGCGGGCCGTTCCGCAAATTCATGGTGCCGGAGAGCGACACCTGCCGCATCTACAACGCGCCGCGGCCGGAGGTCGTGCCCGGCTTCCTCACCGTCGGCACCGCCAGGCGCAACGTCGTCACCGGCGCCTTCGGCCGCACCTGGGACTGGTCGAACCGCTCGTCGAAGCACATCGCCTTCGACCTGCGCGGGCCGAAAGCCTTTTCCTGGCGGCAATCGCTGCAAGCGCAATGAGCGAACCGTCCGGCGTCAGCCGTGCGCCGCCGCGCCGCGATGTCATCGTGGTCGCGGCGCTGCTTGCTGCCGTGGCAGCGCTGGCCTGGGGCTTCACCGTGCACCAGGCGCGGCTGATGGACGCCATGGACGCCGCGATGTGGCGCGACATGAACATGTCGATGAACGGCATGGAGCCGTCGTGGACGCCGGTCGATGCGCTGATTGTGCTTTCGATGTGGTCGGCGATGATGGCGGCGATGATGGTGCCGGGCGCGGCGCCGATGATCGCGGCCTTCGCCGCCATCAACCGGCGCCGCCGCCAGCGCGCCGCGCCTTACGTGCCGACCGCGGTTTTCCTCGCCGGCTATCTCGCGCTGTGGTGCGGCTTTTCGGTCATCGCCACGGCCTTGCAGTATCTGCTGCAGAGGGCGGGGCTCCTGACGACGATGATGCAGTCGAATTCCGACGCGCTGTCGGCGCTCATGTTCGCCGCGGCCGGGCTCTATCAGTTCAGCCCGCTGAAGCAGCGCTGCCTCAGCCGGTGCCGCACCCCGGACGGTTTCATCTTGTCGGAGTGGCGCGACGGCGCGCTCGGCGCCGCCGTGATGGGCCTGCGCCACGGGCTGTTCTGCATGGGCTGCTGCGCCGGCTTGATGCTGCTGTTGTTCGCGGTCGCGGTGATGGATCTGCGCTGGGTGGCGGCGCTCACCGCGCTGGTGACGGCCGAGAAGCTGCTGCCGGGGACGAAAATCTGGCGCGGCGCCATCGGGGCCGGCCTGCTTGCCGCGGCCTTGGCGTTCGCGGCCTTGGCGTTCGCAGCCTTGGCGTTGCGGGCATGACGCGGAGGCGATGTCAGTCCCGCGCCAAGGCCTCGCTCAAGGCCCGCGCATCGGTCGTCGCCGATGCGCCCGGAGGCGCAGGTCCATTCGCCACCAGCCTGCCGTTGGTGAACAGCGAAATGCAGATCATCGCGATGATCGCGATGTCGACGCCGATGGCAACGAACCTGTTCATGATATCCTCCCGATGAGGCCGGGGGCTCCGGCGCAAGGCGCGCGCGCCTTGATCGATTTGTCGAGGAGAGCGGTCTTCGGTTCACGGCTGCTGAACGGGAGTTTGCCGGGACTCGTGCCACGGAGTCGTTTCAGAAATCGGCGGTATTTTCGATGAATCTCTACGCAGCAGGATACCGTCGCGGCGTCGTTTGCGCGCCGCACGGCGATACCGTCGCCGACGGCCGCGCCATTCTCGCCGAGGGCGGCAATGCCATCGAGGCGATGCTCGCCATGGCCGCTTCGATCGCCGCGGTCTATCCGCACATGAATCACATCGGCGGCGACGGCTTCTGGCTGATCCGCGAGCCATCCGGCCGCGTGCGCGCGCTGATGGGGGCGGGCAGGGCGGGGGCCAAGGCCACCGTCGCGCTCTATCGCGACGCCGGCCACGACGTCATCCCGGCGCGCGGGCCGCTCGCCGCGCTCACCGTGCCGGGGGCGGTGGCGGCGTGGCTGCTGGCGCAGGAGGCGGCGAAGGGGCAAGTTGGCAAAGGATTTGGCGGCAAGCTGCCGCTCGATGTTCTGCTCGCGCCGGCGATCAAGCACGCGCGTGAGGGTTATGTCGTCACCCGCAGCCAGGCCCGGCTGACCAAGGAGAAATACGCCGAACTGGAGACCGCACCCGGGTTTCTCAACGCCTTCCTCGCCGACGGCAAATTGCCTGAAGCCGGCGCCCGGCTGACGCAAAGCGCCTTCGCCGCCACGCTCGAGCACCTCGCCCGTGCCGGGCTCGACGACTTCTATCGCGGCGATGTCGGGCGCGAGATCGCCGCCGACCTCGAGCGCATCGGCAGCCCGGTGACGCGGCGCGACCTCGAGCAATACCGCGCCGTCGTCGATGCGCCGCTTGCGGTGACGACGCAAGCCGGCACGCTCTATAACGCGCCGCCGCCGACACAGGGGCTGTCCTCGCTGATCATCCTCGCGCTGTTCGAGCGGCTGCGCGTCGACAAGGCCGAGAGCTTCGAGCACATCCACGGCCTCGTCGAGGCGACCAAACGCGCCTTCCGCGTGCGCGACCGCATCATCAGCGATCCCGACCGCATGACGGCCGACCCGTCGCGGTTCCTGACGCCGGCCTTCCTCGATGCGGAGGCTGCCAAGATCGACCGCGGCAAGGCGGCGCGATGGCCCGCCGCCGCGGGCGACGGCGACACCATCTGGATGGGCGCGGCCGACGCCTCCGGCCTCGTCGTTTCCTACATCCAGTCGCTGTACTGGGAGTTCGGCTCGGGCTGCGTGCTGCCGCGCACCGGCATCGTCATGCAGAACCGCGGCGCAAGCTTTTCGCTCGATGCCAAGGCGCTCAACGCTCTGGCGCCCGGCCGGCGGCCGTTCCACACGCTCAACCCGGCGCTGGCCGCGCTGAAAGACGGCCGCATCATCGCCTACGGCACCATGGGCGGCGACGGCCAGCCGCAGAGCCAAGCCGCGGTGTTCACGCGTCACGTCGCTTTCCGCCAGCCGCTCGACAAGGCGCTCGACGCGCCGCGCTGGCTGTTGGGGCGGACCTGGGGCTCGACCATCACCAATCTGCGCATGGAGGCGCGCTTCGACGGCAACCTGATCGACCGGCTGATGTCGGCGGGTCACGACGTCGCGGTGCTCGACGAGGGCTATTCCGACACCATGGGCCATGCCGGCGCCGTGGTGCTGCACGCCGACGGCACCATGGAAGGCGGCCACGACCCGCGCGCCGACGGCGGCGCGATGGGCGTCTGATGCGGCGTTTACGCTGCGGCTATTCGTGACAATGTTACACGTCACGTTTGCGCCGCAGTCCGTGCTATGGTCGCGCCGGCATGTTGTTGCGCATTCTCCTTGCCCTGACACTCGGCCTGATCGCCGCGGCGCCCGCCGCCGCGCACCCGCACGTCTGGGTGAAGTCGACCAGCGAACTGATCTATGGACCCGACGGCAGCATCACCGGCATCCGCCAGCATTGGGCCTTCGACGACATGTTCACGGCCTTCGCCCTGCAAGGCACGGAAGGCAAGGAGAAGGGCAAATACACGCGCGAGGAGCTGGCGCCGCTCGCCAAGGTCAATGTCGAGTCGCTCAAGGAATACGACTATTTCACCTACGCGATTATCGACGGCAAGAAAGTGCCGCTCGCCGAACCGGCGCCGGACTACTGGCTCGACTACAAGGACGACGTGCTGACGCTGAATTTCACGCTGCCGTTCAAGCAGCCGGTCAAGACCAAGGATCTGCGGATCGAGATCTACGATCCGACCTATTTCATCGATTTCGAGCTGGCCAAGGAGACGCCGGCCAAGCTCGTCGGCGCGCCGGCCGACTGCAAGCTCACCACCGAGCTGCCGCGCGAGCTGACCTTCCAGGAGAGCAAGAAGCTCGCCACCAATCCGGAGGCGGCGGCGAACTGGGGCGCGTTCTTCGCCAACAAGATCATCGTCAAGTGTCCGTGACCTGAGCGAGCCGGGGGGCGGTCGGGTGCCGAGGGGAGTTGCGAGCATGGTGCGGCCGGCAAGCGTGCTGCGCGTTGCGTTGCTCGTCGGCGCGGCGCTGCTGGTCGCGGCCGCATGCGATCCGGCGCTGGCCCAGTTCGGCCTCAAGCGCGCGGCCGAGCCGCAGGCCGGCGGCTTCGCCGGCTGGATCCTGGCCGAGCAGGCGAAATTCTATCGCGAGCTGTCGAGCCTGATCCGCGCCGCCAAGGCCGACGGCAGCGCCGCCTACACCCTGCTCGGCGTCTCCTTCCTCTACGGCGTCTTCCACGCCGCCGGGCCGGGACACGGCAAGGCGGTGATTTCCTCATACCTCGTCGCCAATGACGAGACCTGGCGCCGCGGCGTCGTTTTGTCCTTCGCCTCGGCGGTGCTTCAGGCGGTGACGGCCATCGCCGTGGTCGGCATCGCCGCCGCGCTATTGGGCGCGACCGCGCACGCCATGGGCAATACCGTGCGCGTCATCGAGATCGCCAGCTACGCGCTGATCGTGCTGATCGGGGCGCGGCTCTTGTGGGTGAAGGGCCGTTCGCTGCTGCTGCTGCTGCGCGGCGAGCGTCACGAGCATCATCATGGTCACGACCACGCGCATGGCGGCGCGCACCATCATCACGGCCATGCGCATGGCCACGACCATGGCCACGACCATGAGCACGATCATGAGCACGACCATGAGCACGATCATGATCACGCCGAGGAGGCGCATGCCTGGGGCCACGCTCACGCGCCGGAGCCGGACGAGCTTAAAGGCCCGCACTGGCTCAGGCGCGGGCTTGCGGCCATCGTCGCGGTCGGCCTGCGGCCCTGCTCGGGCGCGATCATCGTGCTGGTGTTCGCGCTGGCGCAGGGGCTGTTCTGGATCGGCGTCGCCTCGACCTTCGTCATGGGGCTCGGCACCGCGATCACGGTGGCGGTCGTCGCCACGATCGCCGTCGGCGCGCGCGGTTTTGCCGGGCGTCTCGCCAAGGCCAAGCCCGGCGCCGGCCTGCTGATCGTGCGCGGGCTCGAAACCGCCGCCGCCGCCGTCATCGTCCTGTTCGGCGTCGCGCTGCTCACGGGCTATATCGTGAGCGAGCGGCTGATGGGCGTCTGACCGCGGCCGGCCGCTAGGCGAAATCCTGTTCGCGCAATTCGATCGGCTTGCCGTGCGGGGTGCGCTCGCAGGCATGCGCCCAGGCGTGCTTGTAGCGGTGCAGCGTCTCGCCCGAGGCCACGCCCTTCGCGGCCACCAGCCGCTCGAGCGCGGCGAGCCAGTGCAGATAATAGGTCTCGCCGGTATCCGGGTCGCCGGCCGCCTGCGCGCGCTTGATCTCGGCGCCGAGCGTCTCGGCCCATTCCGTCCAGGTGAATACGCCGCGCTCGTGCAGCGCCAGCGCAATGGCGAAGGCTTCCGCCTCCCACGGCTCGCGGAACACCGGGCCGTCGGCATCGCGCGGGATGCTGGCGACCTCGTCGGCGGCGCGGCGGGCGGCGGCCTGATCCATCACGCCGGCTCCAGATAGGGCTCCCAGGCCTCGATGCACACGCGCACCGTCGGGTCGGAGTCCTCGCCCCACAATTCGCGTCCGTCGAAACGCACCGTATAGAGCCAGTGCGGGTCTTCGCCGAGATTGCCGGCGTTGCTGTCGGGAAAGACGTGGCAGCCGACGGTGCGCACCACCTCGCCGACGTGGCCGCGCGCATAGCGCGGCAACCGCGTGTGCCCGCGCGGATGCATGTTCTTGGCGCGCACCTTGTCGCCGGGCTTGAACCGCGCCGGCGCCGGCGCGGGCCGGCTGAACGGCCGCGCGCAACGCACCATGTTATCGCACTCGGCCGCGGTCACCGCCCGCGGCGCCTTTTTGAATGGCGCGATCGCGTGCCCCGCCTTCAGCTCCTCCGGCGTGGCAATGCCGTATTCGAGCATCATCAGCTCAATCGTCCGGGTCCACAGCCCGTAATAGCTGAGGCTGAGATATTCCGGCGGCGGCAGGCTCTCACGGCGATAGCGGAAGGCGTCGATGTTCCACAGGTCGGCGACGCCGGTCGCCATGTTGAGGGCGAAGGACACGCCCTCCCAGTCGGCGTGGAACACCGGCTCGTTCTTTTCCGGCACCACAGGGCCGAAGCCGTGCATGCCGCCCATGTCGGCCGCGCCGTTCATCTTTCTCCCGCCGTCATCCCGGGGCGCGCCAAAGGCGCGAGCCCGGAATCCAGAAGCAGACTCGGTGCATGTATCTGGATTCCGGAACGCCTCGCTTCGCTCGGCGTCCGGAATGACCACATGAAATTCATGTCACATCCTCGGGCCGCTTCGCCAGGCCGGTGCCGATCATCGAGTCGCGCGTGACGAGCTCGGCGAGCCTGTCCTCGCTCCAGCCCTCGGTGCCGGCCGGGCGCATCGGCACCACCATGTAGCGCAGCTCGGCGGTCGAATCCCAGACCCGGATTTCGGTGTCGGCGGGCAGCGTCATGCCGAAATCGGCGAGCACGCCGCGCGGATCGGCCACCGTGCGCGAGCGATAGGGCGCCGACTTGTACCAGAGCGGCGGCAGGCCGAGCACCGCCCACGGGTAGCAGGAGCACAGCGTGCAGACGACCATGTTGTGCACTTGCGGCGTGTTCTCCAGCGCCACCAGGTGATTGCCGGAGCGGCCGCCGAAGCCCAGCGAGCCGATCGCGGCGGTGCCGTCCGCGAACAGCCATTGGCGGAATTGCGGATCGACCCAGGCTTTCGCCACCACGCGGGCGCCGTTGCGCGGGCCGATCTTCTTCTCGTAGGTCTCGATCAGCGCGTCGATCGCCGCCTGCTCGATGTAGCCCTTCTCCAGCAGGATGGTTTGCAGCGCCCTGGTGCGCAGCTGCATGTCGGACAGTTCCGAGCCGTGGTCGTGACCATGATCGTGGTCGTGCGCGTGTGCCATGGCCGAAACTATAGCGGGCGGACGGCGACGAGGTAAGGCTCCCAGGCGTCGACCGAGACCTGCGACGCCGGGTCGCCATCCGGCCCCCACAATTCGGAGCCGGCGAAGACGACCGTATAGAGCCACTGCGGGTTCTCGCCGGCGCCGGTGGCGTTGCTGTCGGGAAACACGTGGCAGCCGACGACGCGTTCGACGGTGCCGACGTGGCCGCGCACGTAGCGCGGCAGCCGCGTGTGCGTGGGCGGGTTGATGGTCCTGGCGCGCACTTTGTCGCCGGGCTTGAAGGCCGGCGCGGTATTGGTCTCGCGCTCGGTCGGGCCGCCGCGGTGCAGGACCTTGAGCACGTCGGCGGGCGACAGCACGCGCTTGACCGGCTTCGGCTCGCCGCGCGCATGGCCGGCGGCGATCTCGTCCTCGCTGACGAGGCCGCGCTCCTTGAGCATCGCCTCGAGCGCGGCAAACCAGATCTGGTAGTAGCTCATCGACAGATATTCGGCCGGATCGCGGTTCTCGCGGGCGAAGCGCGACTGGTCGATGTTCCAGCCGCCCGGCATGCCCATGGCGAGGGTCAGGGCGAAGGCGCGCTTCTCCCATTCGGCATGAAACACCGGCTCGTTCGGCTCCGGCTCGACCGGGCCGAAGCCATGCATGCCGCCCATGTCCTGCGCGCCGTTCATCTTTCTCCCGCCGTCATTCCGGGGCGCACCAAAGGCGCGAGCCCGGAATCCGGAAGCAGACTCGGTGCATGTATCTGGATTCCGGATCGCCTCGCTTCGCCCGGCGTCCGGAATGACAACATGAAATTCATTTCACATCCTCGGGCCGCTTCGCCAGCCCGGTGCCGATCATGGAATCGCGCGTCACCAGCGAGGCCAGGCGCTCCTCGCTCCAGCCCTCGGTGCCGGCCGGCCGCATCGGAATGACGAGATAGCGAATCTCGGCAGTCGAATCCCAGACGCGGATTTCGGTATCCTTCGGCAGCGTCACGCCGAAATCCTTGAGCACGCCGCGCGGGTCGGACACGGCGCGCGAGCGGTAGGGCGCCGACTTGTACCAGACCGGCGGCAGGCCGAGCACGGGCCAGGGGTAACAGGAGCACAACGTGCAGACGACCATGTTGTGCCGCTGCGGCGTATTCTCCAGCGCCACGATGTGCTCGCCCTGGCGCCCGGCATAGCCGAGTTCGGCGATCGCCGGCGTCGCGTCCTTGAACAGCCGCGCGCGGTAGGCCGGATCGACCCAGGCCTTGGCGACGACGCGGGCGCCATTGCGCGGGCCGACCTTCTTCTCGTAGGTCTCGATCAGGAGGTCGAGCGCCGCCGGGTCGACGTAGCCTTTCTCGGTGAGCACCGTTTCCAGCGCCCGCACGCGCAGTTGCGTGTCGGACAGTTCGGAATGGTCGTGATCGTGGTGGTGGTCGTGTGAATGGGCCATGCCGGCAATTTAGCGGAGACACCCTCGCCGTGTCATCATCCGCGCAAGCGGATGATCCAGTACCCCCAGTATTGCAATTGAACGAAAGACCGGGGTTACTGGATCCCCGCTTGCGTGGGGACGACAGCCAAGAGGGTGCGGCCATTTTGCCCGGATTGATCACACTCGCCGACCGCATCGACCGTCTCAACGCCGCCATCGGCCGCGCCGCGGCATGGCTGGCGCTGATCATCGTGGTGCTGCAGTTCGCGCTGGTGGTGGTGCGCTACGTGCTCGATACCGGCTCGATCTGGCTGACCGAGACGGTGATCTACGCCAATGCCGCGCTGTTCCTGCTGGCGTCCGCCTGGACGCTGTCATCGGGCGGCCACGTGCGCGTCGACGTGTTCTATGCCCACGCTTCGGCGCGCAGGCGCGCCGTCGTCGACCTCCTCGGCAGCGCGCTGCTGCTGGTTCCCTTCGCCCTGGTGCTGCTTTTTCTGGCGACGCCCTTTGCCGCGCGCTCCTGGGCGATCCTCGAACGCTCGCAGGAGGCCAGCGGCCTGCCGCTGGTCTTCGTGCTCAAGACGCTGATCCCGGTCTTTGCCGTGATGATGGCGCTGCAAGGCGTCGCCCAGGCGATCAGGGCAATGGCCCTCCTCAGCAACGAGCGCAAGACATGAGTCACGAGCCGCGCAGCAGATTCTCCCTCCCCCGCTTGCGGGGCAGGGTTGGGGAGGGGGCACTTCTTATGCAATGCCCCCTCCCGGCGAGCTGTGCTCGCCGACCTTCCCCGCAAGCGGGGGAGGTGAAGAAAAGAATGCGGCGGCAGGTGTAGTCATGTCGCTGGCTGAAACCCTCAGCATCCTCATGGTCGCGGCCGTCATCGCCGCGCTGATGGCGGGCTACCCCGTGGCGCTGACGCTCGCCGGCGTGTCGCTCGGCTTCGCCGTCATCGGCGATGCGCTCGGCGTCATGAGCTTCGGCATCCTCGGCGCGCTGCCGGAGCGCATCTACGGCGTCATGACCAACCCCGTGCTGCTCGCCATTCCGATGTTCATTTTCATGGGCGTGATGCTGGAGCGCTCGCGCGTCGCCGAGGAACT
>Ga0070740_10001998_pt1 | contig 25628 bp, 32 predicted proteins | sample Coa_R2_FD_67286 | JGI IMG/M metagenome (GOLD analysis project Ga0070740, IMG submission 67286) | Surface soil microbial communities from Centralia Pennsylvania, which are recovering from an underground coalmine fire - Coalmine... | ecosystem: Environmental > Terrestrial > Soil > Unclassified ...
CCCGCATTCCGCTTCGCTTCATGCGGGCTACGGCTGGTCGGTCCGCATCGGCCAGCGTTATCGCTTCACCCTCCCCGCTTCCGTGGGGACGAAAGCGGGGTCGCAGCCATGACGGCGGCAAACGTGAAAGCTGCGGCGAAGCTACTGCCCGCCGGCCAGCCGGCGCAGGATGTCCTTCACCGGATAGCCGGCCTGCGCCAGGCCCTGCCGGCAGGTGGCGGTGGCCGGCAGGCTCTTGACCATCGCCCAGGTCGAGCCCTTGAGCATCAGCGTCATCGCCTCCAGGCAGCTGCGCTTGTAGTTGGCGATCACCTTGTGGTCGTCGACCACCTCGCGGCACAGCGGCTTGTCGTTGTTGGGCAGCCGGTTGCAGGCCGACAGCATGTGCTCGCGCTCGCTCGGCTCGAGGCTGACCAGCGAGAAGGCCACGGCCGGCCGCGCCGCGGCGAGCGCCGCGGCAAAGGCCGCGCAGAGCATCACGGTGCGAAGCACGCTGTCCCCTCGTTCCCCTGGTCGCGCAACGTTAGCATGAGGACGATGGCGCGGGCGTGCAATTCTGTGGCGAAGTTGCCGCGCATTTTAATCAAACTGTGGCAATTGCCGCCGATGCTTGCGATCATGCGCGGCATCATCCGGGAGATCGGACGCATGCGCCGGCTCGTGCTCGTGCTTGTTGTTGTCGCCTTCGGCGCGGTCTTGGGCCACGCCGCCGAACAGCGCTTCCCCAGAACCGGCGCCCATGCCTTCGTGTTCGAGCTGCCGCGCGGCTGGGTCACCAAGACCGACGCCCGCGGCGGCCTGCTGCTGGTGCCGCCGGCGGAGAACCAGCACGCCATGGTCTATATCGGCATCATCAGCGACGGCGCGCTGCGCGGCCGCTCGCTGGAAGAGGTCGCGGCGCAGGCGGCCAAGCCCTCCGGCATCGCCAGGTTCGACAAGCAGGAGCCGGCGCGCATCACCGACACCAAGGGCGCGGTGCATCGCGGCGCAGCCTTCTTCGGCCGCATGCCGGAAAAGCGCGGGCTTTGGCGCAACGCCAAGATCGTCATCGTGCCGCTCGGCCCCGGCGTCTGGGCGCAGGCCTGGACGGTGGCGCAGTCCGGCATCAATGCCGCCGAGCAGCGCGCGCTCGACGCCGTGCTCGCCAGCCTGACCCTGGCGGCGCCGTGATGCGTGTTATCTTTTGGCCGCAGCGCGGCACCGTCTTCCCTTACCGTCCCACCCTTCGTGTCTCGCCAAGCGCGCGCCGCGGCGCTAGCATCGGCGTCGTTCAGAGGGGCACGATCGAATAGAACGAGGCTCATCATGCGAAAGACTCTTGCCTGCGCCGTCCTGCTTGCCGCTCTGCCGCTCGCCGCACTCGCCGCCGATGACACGATGGCGGTGCAGCCGAGCGCGCTGAAATGGGGCCCCGCCCCGCCCGCCCTGCCACCCGGCGCGCTGGTCGCCGTCGTCTCCGGCGACCCGAGCAAGGCCGAACCCTATGTCGTGCGCGTCAAGCTGCCGCGCGGCTACAAGATCATGCCGCACACCCATCCGAGCGACGAGAACGTCACCGTGCTGTCGGGCGTGTTCCACGTCGCCATGGGCGGCACGTTCGACACCAAGAAGGGTGACACGCTGCGCTCCGGCGGCTTCTTCCGGGCCGCGCAGGGCATGCAGCATTACGCCTGGGTGTCGGGCCCGGCCATGATCCAGATCCACGGCGTCGGGCCGTTCGAGATCAAATACGTCAACCCGGCCGACGACCCGCGCAACAAGTCGCAAGCGAAGAAATGATGGATGGGCCGATTTGGTCTCAGCCTCACCACGTCATGCCCGGCCTTGTGCCGGGCATTCACGTCTTGGCGGGCTTGCCAAGACCGTTAGGCCTGGATGGCCGGACCCCACGTCCGGCCATGACGTCTTCGGCTCAGCCGCGCCGGCCCATGATCCAGCCGACGATCAGCAGCACCAGGCCGACGCCGCCCGCCAGCACGCCGTGCTTGACCCGCACCCGCGCCAGACCGTCGACATGCCCCGGCATGAAGCTCGGCAATTGATCGGCCGGCATGACGAAATACACGACTGCGACGACGATGAGGACAATGCCAAGCAGGTAGCAGATGGCTTTCATGGGGACACCTTGGTGAGGGAACGCGTGAAGAGCATAGCGGACGTTGAGGTGAGCGTCATGCCGGCATTCCCGGCGCTTGTCATGCCCGGGCTTGACCGGGGCATCCCGCTTAGGATGGCATGGCGGTTGCCAACGTTATCGAGATGGCCGGGACAAGCCCGGCCATGACACGTGAGTGGGAGCTGGGTTCATGCCGGCACAGACGGTGAAGATCAAATCGGGCACGGGCGGCGAGTTCGACTGCTATCTCGCATTGCCGTCGGGCGCCGACAACGTGCCGGCGGTTGTGCTCGCCTCCGCGGTGCACGGCGTCGACAAGGACCTGCGCGCGATCGCCGATGTCTTCGCCGCGCACGGCGTCATCGCCGCCGCGCCCGACCTGTTCTGGCGCACCATCCCCGGCCCGCTGACCCGCGCCGACGGCGAGAAGACCACGGCCCGCTCGCAACCGCGCGGCGAAAAGGTCAAAACCGGCGAAGCCGACATGGCCGACACGCTCAGGTTTCTGCGCACGCTGAAGCCGTTCAACGGCCGCGCCGCGGCCATGGGCTTCTGCTATGGCGGGCCTTACGCCATCCTCGGCCCGAAACGGCTCGGCTACGCCGCCGGCATCTCCTGTCACGGCTCGCGCATGCAGGACTATGTCGGCGAGCTCGACGGCGTTTCCGCCCCGCTCTGCATCATCTGGGGCGACGACGACCACCAGGCCCCGCCCGACGTGCTCGCCATGTACCGCAAGGCGGCCGAGCGCTTCGGCAATCTCGAACTGCACATCTTCCCCGCGGTCAAGCACGGCTACATGATGCCGGACGCCGGCGCCGCCTATGACGCCAAGACGCGCGAGTTCTCGTTGGCCCGCGCCTTGGCCATTCTCGACGGCCTGCGCGGCGGCGGCGCGGCGATGAAGAAGGCCTCGTGAGGCGCGCGCTCATCGCTGCAGCCCTGCTGATGGCCGCGGCAGCTGCGGCCTTGGCGCAGCAGGTGCGGCCCGCCGACCGCGCCGTCATCGAGGCCTGTCTCGCCAAGGAGAGCGACGGTCCGCAGCGCTGCCTCGGCGCCGTCTACACCCCCTGCACCGAGGCGCCGCAGACCGACGCCGACCGCGTGCCGCCCGGATCGACGGCCGGCCGCGGCGACTGCGCCGAGCGCGAGACCGCGGTGTGGTGGGAGATCCTCGATGCCAATCTGAAGAAACTGCGCGAGGGCCCGCTCGGACAGACCGTAGCGCAGCCCTGGAACCGGCCGCCGCAGAACAAGCGCGACCGCGCGGTCCCCGGCACCGACATCATCGACGACATGCAGGCGACCTGGGTGAACTGGCGCGCCAAAAAGTGCGACACCGCCGCCATGCAATACGAGGAGGGCACGCTGTCGCGCGTGATCTACGCAACCTGCATCTACGAGGAGACCGGCCGCCAGGCGCTGTGGCTGAAGGCGCTCGTCGAGGACCGCTAGCGCGCCGGCAGCCGCGCCATCAGCGCCTCCGCCGCGCGCAGGGCGGCGGCAAAGCCCTTCTGATTTTTGGCGCGCTCGGCAAAGCAGCGCAGGAATTCGGCATCGGATTTTCCGCTGAGCTCGTCGGATGTTTCGCCCGCCTTGCCGTCTGCGGGCGCAGTGGCGGCGGCGGCCCGCCGCGCCAGCTCCTGCTTGATCGCATCGCAGGCCGCGATCGGCCCGACGGCGCTGAACTCGGTGGTGGAGGCGATGAACACCCTGCCGCCCTGCCCCAGCGCGACGAAAATTTCGTCGGCCTTGCCCGGCGGATCGTCCTGCGTGCGCGCCGCCAGCATGGCGTAGACAAAGGCCGCGCCCGCCGGCTTGCGCACCGGCAGATCGGCATAACGCAGGATGGCGGCGTCGGTCAGCACCGCCTGCCCGTAGAAACCTTCCGTCGCCACCGCGGCGGCGGCATCCTGCGGCAGCGGCGCGTATTGCTCGCCGAGCCATTTCTCGTGCTCCCGCAGCCAATGCCGAAAGAGCGATTCCGTGGTGACGATGACGCGCGTTTTGGCGTCGACGTCGCCATAGACCAGACCGTCGAGCAGACCGAAGCCCTCGTAGCCGTCATAGAGCGTATCGAGATTGATCTTCGCCGGGCCGCCGAAGCCCTCGATCGTGACCGCACCGATGATGGCGCGCAGCTGCGGCTCGAGCGCGGCAAGCGATTGGCGGTCGACATCGCTGACCTCCTGCGGCACCGGATCGGTCGGGCCGACCGGCTTGTTGGCCGCCTTGACCTTGGCAATCGCGGAGTCGCGCGCCGCGAAATAAGTCTCTTCCGGCGATGCCGCTTCGGCGCGCACAGCGATCAACGCCGCAGCGCCCAGGACGACTGCGATGATTGCCGTCTTCATGATGGGTATGTCGCCCCCTGCCGCATCGCGGTTCAAGCCGCGCTCAGCTCCTTGTCCTTGGCTTCCGCGCGTTTGGCGGCCGGACGCGCGGCGATGCGCGCGGCATAGTCGGTGAATTCCTTGCGCTCCGGGATCAGCTTGAACATGGTGCCCCAGCGCACGTTGCTGCCGATCACCACGTCGGCGGCGGTGAACTGATCGCCCATGATCCAGGGCCCCTTCTCCACCGCCTTGGCAACCACGTTCATGGTGGTGTCGAAATCGCCGTAGCCGAGCATGGCCCGCCGCGCCTCCTCCTTGCGCGGCGCGGCGCGGTCGATCACCGCCGGCTCCATGCAGCCCGGCCCGAAGAACAGCCATTTGAGATAGACGCCGCGCCGCGGCGTGCCGGTCGGAACATTGAGCTTGGCCTGGGGAAATTCATCGGCGAGGTAGGTGCAGATCGCGGCCGTTTCGGTGATCACCGTGTCGCCGTGCCTGAGCGCCGGCACCTTGCCCATCGGATTGATGGCGAGATAATCGGGCTTGAGATTGTCGCCGGCGCTCAGCTTGACGAGTCTGATGTCGTAAGGCTGGCCGAGTTCCTCGAGCATCCACAGAACGATGGACGAGCGCGACGGCGAAGCGTGATAAAGCGTCAAATTGGCCATGAAAACCGCTCCTTTCAGCGGCGCGATCAAGGCGCCGTGCGGGGCTCGCGCCTAACACAATATTTACTCTCCGGTAAGACATTGGACTTCACGTTTTCAGGAGCGGCCGTTGGATTTTTCGCCGATCATCGAATTCTTGTTCGGCCAGACCAGCAGGCTGATGCTGTCGCTCGGCTCGCATTTCTCGCTGTCGTCGCTCTTTGCCGCGCTGGTCATCGCCGCGCTGTTCTTCGCCTGGCAGCGCGTCAAGCGCGGCCGCCGCCTGCGCTGGCGCGTAATCGCGCGCGCGCTGTTCCCGAAACGCATGGTGCGGCACAGCTCGAACCGCGCCGACATCGGCTATCTGCTGTTCAACGTCTTTCTCTACGGCATCATGTTCGGCTGGGCCGTACTGACTTACCAGTTCGTCACCAACGGCGTCATCGCCGCGCTGGTTGCGGTATTCGGCCCGGCCGCGCCGTCGAGCCTGCCGGTCATCGTATCGCGCGGCGGCGTCACGATCCTGCTCTTCCTCGGCTACGAATTGGGCTACTGGTTCAACCACTGGCTCAGCCACAAGGTGCCGTTCTTGTGGGAATTCCACAAAGTGCACCACAGCGCCGAGGTGCTGACCCCGGTCACCAATTTCCGCGTCCATCCGGTCTATTCATGGATCTTCGCCAACATCCTGGCGTTCTCGGCGGCGGTGGCCGGCGGCATCGGCAATTACCTGTTCGGCAACACCGCCTATCAATACGCCATCAACGACACCAACCTCATCCTGGTGATCTTCATCCACGCCTATGTGCATCTCCAGCATTCGCACATGTGGATCGCTTTCACCGGCGCGCTCGGACGCGTGTTCGTTTCGCCCGCCCATCATCAGGTGCATCATTCCGGCGACCCGAAGCACTTCAACAAGAATTTCGGCAGCTGCCTTGCGCTATGGGACTGGATGTTCGGTACGCTCTATGTGCCGAGCAAGGAGCGCGAACCGCTCATCTTCGGTTTTCCCGACCGGCCCGACGCGCACAAGTTCAAGGGCGAGGTGGTCGATCCCTTCATCAAGGCCGCCGCCCACATCAAGCCGCTGCTGCCGAAGCGCGTGCCGCCGGCGGTCCCCATCGCCGAGCGCAAGCGCGCCTAGACGGCAATGCACGTCAGCAGGTCCGCTAGCACCTGCGGACAAGTGATGTGTGGATTGTGGCTGGAGTCGATCTCATGGACGCCCCAGCCCTCGCGCTTGGCGCGCTCATAGAACGGCCGGAAACGGTCATCCGGCGAATGCCGCGTGCAGTAGATGTAGTGGCGCGGCAGTGTCAGCGGCCCGTTCTTGAACCTCAGCTTCTGCTCGAAGGTCCTGGCCGGCTGCGGCCTGCGGCGCGGCATGCACCAGGCGACGTCTTCCGCGGACGTGTCGGCCGGCATCGGGCTTGGCGGGATGAAGCCGTCGGCGCCGGCCTGGCGCTGCGCGCGCATTGCGCTCGGCAGCAGGTCGAGCGCGCTGTCGCCGTCATTGGGCGCGAAGGCGTCGATGTAGATGAGCCGGACGAGGCGCCCCCGCGCCCGGTCGGCGACGCCGGTCGCGACCATGCCGCCATAGGAATGGCCGATCAGATTGATGCCGGTCAGATCCTCGCATTCGATGACGCCGAGAATGTCGGCGATGTGGGTGTCGAGATCGATGTCGGGGCGGGCGAGATGGGCGCGTTCGCCAAGCCCGGTATAGGTCGGCGTCACGAGCCGATGGCCGCGGGCCTGCATCAACGGATGCATTTTTTTCCAGGCAAAGCCCGCGTTCCAGGCGCCATGGGCGACGACGAAGAGTGCCATGCCAAAACCTATTCCGCCGCCACCGTGCGCGGGCGCGCGGTGCGGCTGCGCGACCGCACCGCGTCGATCGCCACAACCGCAAGGCCCGCGGCAAGCACTTGCCAGCCCGGCCTGACGCCGGCACCAAAGTCGAACGCCACCGACAGCACGCGCAAGGGCGAAACATGAAAGGCGATGGCGATGCCGATCGCCTCGCCGATGAAGGTCAGGACCGAGACCGCAATCGTCAGCCCGAGCAGACTGCGCGTCGATAATTCGCCGCCGCCCTGCCACCAGGCAACCACCCGATACCCGATCAGCCAGCCGAACAGGCTGGCGGCAAAGCTCGGCACGGTGACATCGGCCTTGGTCTGCTGGAAATAATGGATCAGCGCCAGCAGCGCGACGGCATAGATTATCTGATGCAGCCTGCGCCAGCGCATGCCGCCGAGCCGGCGCACCATGGCGTCTGTCGAGGTCGCCGCCAGCACGGCGAGCAGTAGCCAGCCGGTGCCGCCGATGATCAGGTACCAGCGATGCGTGATCTCATACGCGGCCTTGCCGATATCGAAGCCTTGATCGGCGACGAACAGCGCAAGATGCACGGCGGCGTAGCAGAAGGCGCCGACGCCGAGCATGCGGCGCACCTCGATCAAATGGCCATAACGCGCGACGTGCCGGAACGGCGTCACCGCCAGGGTGATGCCCAGGAACACCAGCGCCCAGAAGCCGGCGCGGTGGATGAGCTCATTGATCGGGCGGGCGCCGTGGACGATGGCGTCGAGCTCATAGAGCGCCTTAAAAAGCGGCATCAACAGCAGCACGAGTGCCCCGCCGCGCAGCGGCGATAGCCGCCCGCGCCGGTCGCGCCAGATTTGCCACGATGTCCTCATCGGCGCCGGTCTGCCCGATTTTCTGCCGCCAAGCTACCCACTGGATGAACCGGACTTTTTCAGCCCCGATGTTCGCGCATGGCCGGCATTCCGCAGCGCACAAGAATACCGGTCGAACCGGCCCGGATCGTGCTAGCATTTTTTCTAGCCGACGATTCGTCACAACCGATCACAAGGTTGGGCGCAAGGAGCCGCTGGAACCAAACCATCGGCAAATCGATTCAGGGAGAGGGACGGGCAAAAAGAAACGCTGCGCCGGGAGGTTTTGATGGAGGCCACCCATGCCGCGCTTCACGTGCTCTGCGCTTGCTCTCGCCTTTGCGCTGTCGAGTTCCGCCGCTTTGGCGCACGATCTCTGGATTAACCGGGGCAGCTACAAAAATCCGGCCGGCGAATGGTGTTGCGGCGCCGAGGACTGCGGCGTCGTCGACAAGAGTGCGGTCCATGCCAAATCGGGCGGCTATTCCGTCATCGGCGCCGTGACCTACGGCCAGGCCATAACCGGCGATCCGGCCGATGGGCCGACCGTGCGCCAGAACGTCGATGAGACGATCCCTTACAGCCAGGCTCTCCCCTCACCCGATGGCGCCTATTGGCGGTGCAAACGGCCGGACGGCAGCCCGCGCTGCTTCTTCGCCCCGCCGCCGGGGAGCTGAAACCGCGTTCGCATGAACGTATGCGCTGGGGATTTGGGACGCTTCAGAGATAGCCGTGATTGCTGGCTTTCAGGATCAACGCAATCAAAGCCGCCGTGCCGACGAGAATGAACGTGGCCCCGATGTTGTCGAGCGCCACGAACAGCGCCGTGCCGGCGAGAACGACGGCGCAGATGCCAAGCGAAATCGCCCACAAGGCCAGCCAGTCGATCGGCTGGTGGCCGTCCTCGGCGCGCGCGAGCTTGGCGCGCGGTTTGACCGGCAGCTTGTTCGGCACGGAAAACCTCATCAACGGGGCACGCTTTTGCCATGCAAGATCCAGGCCCACATTGACCTAACGCAAATTGCAAAAGCAGGTTCCTGACAGGGTCCGCGCTGGCGCCTTTGGCCTAAATGCGCGGCAAGGGCCGGCCGCCCGATAGTTTCGACGGCACCTTGACCCAGGCTTCGCCGTCGAGCACGACCTCGCCTTGCACCGAACATGTGCAGGCCAAACGCGCCCGCGACTTCTCCGGCATCAGCTCGGCAACCGAAACATTCACGTCGACGGTATCGCCGATTTTCACCGGCGCGCGGAAATTCAGCGTCTGCGAGATGTAGACCGCGCCCGGCCCCGGCAGCCGCGTGCCGAGCACCGCCGAGATCAGGCTCGCGGTGTAGAGGCCATGAGCGATGCGCGTGCCGAACGGCGTCTTGGCGGCGAAATGCTCGGATAGATGAATCGGATTGCGATCGCCGGTGACCTCGGCAAAGCCGATGACATCGGATGAATCGATGGTCTTGTGCAGCGTCTCGGTCATGCCGACCGAGAGGTCCTCGAAGAACAGCATGCGCAGCGGCAGGATCATGCGGCAAGACCTGCGTTCAGGCGTTCGCGGCACATCAACCACAAAGCGCCGATCAGCACCACATTGAGCAATGCGAACACGGTCAAGGCGCCGATGGTCATATCGGCGCCGGCCGCGTCCAGCAGAAGCGCCCCGGCCGAGGGCGACAGCGCCTGCACGATCAGGCTCGGGAAGGCGAGTTTGCCCATCAGGCGCGGAAACCGCACCGGTCCGAACAGCGCGAGCGGCAACGTGCCGCGTCCGATCCAGGATATGCCGTAGCCGCCTCCGTACAGAACGATAATGAGCACGAGAGCCGGAACCCCGGCGCTCAGCATCGAGAGGCCGAGCGCCATCAGGCCGCAGGACGCGATCATCGTCCAGATCGGGTGATAGCGGCTGCCGAAAAGACGTTCGACGACGCGCGCGCCGACCTGCGCCGGCCCGAACAGCGTGCCGAGGCCGACGGCCAGCGCAAAATCGGCGCCTCGCGCCTGCAGGAAAATCAACAGGTGCACGACCACGATCGAGCCGATGCCGGCTGCGAGCGACAGCACCAGCGCCAGCAAGGCAAAGACCGCGGGCTCGTTCGGCAGGCGGGCATCTGTGGCAGGCCTGTCATCGCCGCCGGCCAGGTTGCCGTCTGACGCTACCGGTGGCCCGCCGATCACCGAGATTTGCAGCGGCAGCGACACAAACAGGTGAAGGCCGGCATAGATCAGACAGGCGATGCGCCAGCCAAACTGGTCGATCATGAAGGCGCTGAGCGGCCAGCACACGGTACTGGCAAAGCCGCCGAACAATGTGAGGCTGGTGATCGGCGTGCGCGCTTGGCTTGCGTACATGCGGCCGAGTGCCGCAAACACGGCGTCGTAGAGACCGGTCCCCATGCCGGCGCCGAGCAGCAGCCAGGCGCAGAGATAGGCCGGCAAATTCGGCGCCAGGCCGATGCCGGCAAGGCCGGCGGCGTAGAACAACGAACTCGCCAGCAATACCGGCCGGCCGCCGTGGCGATCGATGAATTTGCCGACCTGAGGCGAAATAAGGCCGGCGACCAGCAGGCCGAGCGAGGTGCCACCCACCACCCAGCTCAACGACCAACCGGTCTCGCTGACGATGGGTTCGGCAAAGACGGCGGGGATGTAGAACGACGTTCCCCAGGCCAGGATCTGGCTGAGGCCGAGCGCGGTGACGACGATGCGGCGATCTGGCCTCGGTTCCATTCCACCGTCCTCCCCGGCCGGCGGCCCAATCTATACGATCCAAAGCCGCAAGCCGGGGTGCGAAATGCCCCCGCGAAAACGTCCAGCAATCTGAGCTTCCTGGTTAAAATTCAGATAGTTAAGTCATGCGCTTTCTGCATAGGTGCAGCGCAACATTGTTGCTTTTCCAAGCGGAGAATATCCCTATGTTCGCAGCGACAGATTCACCGGCCGAACGCCGGAAGAAAGGGAAAAGACCATGCTCGCTGCAATCGTCCGCTTCATCCGCGAATGGCGGCGCTATCATCGGAGCCTGACCGAGTTGTCGCGGCTCGGTGACCGTGAACTCGCCGATATCGGCATCAGCCGCTCCGACATCCACCGCGTCGCCTGGGCCCACCGCCGCTAATCGCGACGAAACCTGGTCGAAACCGCCCGCGCCCGTCGCGGGCGGTTTCGTTTTGCGCGGCGAACGCCTAGTTTGCCGACATGATGCTGAAGCCCGTCCATGTCATCGGCGGTGGCCTCGCCGGTTCGGAGGCCGCCTGGCAGCTCGCGCAAGCGGGGGTGCCGGTGGTGCTGCACGAGATGCGCCCGCAGACGCAGACCGCCGCGCACAAGACCGGCGGCTTGGCGGAACTGGTCTGCTCGAACTCGTTCCGCTCCGACGACAAGGACCACAATGCGGTCGGGCTACTGCATGAAGAAATGCGCCGGCTCGGCTCGCTGATTATGCAGGCCGCGGACAAGAACCAGGTGCCGGCCGGCGGCGCGCTCGCCGTCGACCGCGACGGCTTCTCGGCGGCGATCACGGCGGCACTCGCAGCCCATCCGCTGATTGCCATCGAGCGCGGCGAGGTCGCGCTGCCGCACGCGGACTGGGACAGCGTCATCATCGCCACCGGCCCCCTCACCTCGCCCGACCTCGCCGCCAATATCCGCACGCTGACCGGCGAAACACAGCTCGCCTTCTTCGACGCCATCGCCCCGATCGTGCATCGTGACAGTATCGATCTCGGCGTCGCCTGGTTCCAGTCGCGCTACGACAAAGCCGGGCCTGGCGGCACCGGAGCCGACTACATCAACTGCCCGCTGACGCGCGAGCAATACGACGCCTTCGTCGACGCGCTGATCGCCGGCGACAAGGTGTCCTTCCACGACTGGGAAGCCTCGACGCCCTATTTCGACGGCTGCCTGCCCATCGAGGTGATGGCCGAGCGCGGCCGCGAAACGCTGCGCCACGGCCCGATGAAGCCGTTCGGCCTCACCAACCCGCATAGGCCCGGCGTCAAGCCTTACGCGGTGGTGCAGCTGCGCCAGGACAACAAGCTCGGCACGCTGTTCAACATGGTCGGCTTCCAGACCAAGCTCAAGCACGGCGAGCAGAGCCGCATCTTCCGCACCATTCCCGGTCTGCAAAACGCGGAATTCGCCCGGCTCGGCGGCCTGCACCGCAACACCTTCCTGAATTCGCCCAAGCTGCTCGACGACACTTTGCGTTTGAAGGCCAATCCCGCGTGGCGCTTTGCCGGCCAGATCACCGGCTGCGAGGGCTACGTGGAATCTGCCGCCATTGGCGGACTGGCGGCACGCTTTGCCGCCGCCGACCGGCACGGCGAACACCTTTCGCCGCCGCCGCCGACCACGGCGCACGGCGCGCTGCTTGCACATATCACCGGCGGCCATATCGCGACCATCGATGCCGGGCCGTCCTCGTTCCAGCCGATGAATGTGAATTTCGGGCTGTTCCCGCCGCTCGATGCCGACATTGCCTTCGACAAAGACGGCCGCAAGTTCGGCCGCGGCTCGGCCAAAAACCTGGCAAGGAAGAGCGCGCTCAGCGCCCGCGCGCTCGCCGATCTCGCGCGCTGGATGGGACAAAGCGCCGCCGTGGCCGCCGAATAGGCTAAGGCTTCGGAAAACCGAACCAGGCCGTCCGCAGCAAGACGAGCTGCCTTCGCCATTGCGGCGCATCGGCGCGCTTGAGTCGCAGCGGCACCAGTGCCACGTCAAGAAATGCGGGGAGCGCGCCCTCCGGGACATTCGGTAGTTGGTCGCGGAATGCCGCGTAAGCCTGGCGCGCGGCCGCCGGCTCGGTCGCCGCCAGGGTCACGGCGCGCGCGGCAGCTGCTGCAACCGCGACGACGGCATCGCCCTCTGCGCCCAGCAAGCGCGCCGCCATCACGTATATCGGCGCTGCCGCTTCGATTGCCGGCTCGCCCTGCAATTCAAGCTGGCGCGCCTCGACGGCGGCGGCAAACGGCGCGAGCGACATGCCGGTGCGCTGTGCCGCATCCGTGAGCGCGATCATCACCGGGCTTGCCGCCGCCTCCTCGCCGCGCAAGCCGCCGACCGCCTCCAACCACCATTGCAGGCGGATGATCCCCGTTATCGGCTCCTGCACCAGCGACCTGACCCGGCCGATTTCGAGCGCGAAGGCATAGAGTGCGACGAGGAACGGCCGCCGCTCGGCCGGCGCGAACAGACTTACCAGGTAGCGGTCCCTGTCATGGGCCCGCACCAGCGCCTCGCAATGCCGATAGGCTTCGCCGATGCGGCCGCTGTCCGCCATGACGGCTTATACCGCGATCAGCCCGGCGCCGACGCGGCGATTCTCCGCCAGCAGAATATTGTAGGTGCGCACAGCAGCCCCCGTCGCCATGGCATCGACCGAAAGCGCTAACTCCCGAAAGCGCGCGCGCAAGGCGTCCGGCAATACCCAAGGGTCGTGTCCGGCGCCGATGAGAAAAAAATCGAGCGCGCCGGCGCGGGCGAATACCGCGGCCAGCGCCGCCTCGTTGAAGTCGGCAAGGCCGGCAACCGGCCAGGCCCAGATACCATCCGGAAAACACAGCAGCGAGCCGCGGTGCGACATGCCGCCGAAGCGGAAGCCGCCATTGCCGTAGGCATCGATTTGCGCCGGGCGCGGCAGATGCGGTGCATCGCCTGCGGCGACGGCCATCAAGGCCGGTCGTCTTTGGCGGGCGCCGCCGACAGCGCGTCGCGGCCGGTGCCGACGCCGAGATAGATCAGGATCGGCGAGGCAATGAACACCGACGTATAGGTGCCCACCAGCACCACGCCGAACATCATGGTCGCCGTGAAGGAATGGATCGCCTGGCCGCCGAACAACAGCAGCGCCAGCAGCGCCAGCGACACGGTGACGTGCGTGATGACGGAGCGTGACAGCGTCTGGTTGACCGAGGCATTGAGCAGGTCAGGCATCGGCAGCTTCTTGTAGCGGCGCAGCATTTCGCGGATACGGTCGTAGATCACCACCGTATCGTTGAGCGAGTAGCCGAGAATGGTGAGCAGCGCCGCAATGCTGGTGAGGTCGAAGTCGATGCGCGTCAGCGACATGAAGCCGATGGTCAGCACCAGGTCGTGCACGTTGGCGATCATGGCGCCGAGTGCGAATTGCCATTCGAAGCGGAACCATAGGTAAATGAGAATACAGAAGATCGCGAGAATGAGGCCGATGGTGCCGTAGGACAGAAGCTCCCCCGACACCCGCGGGCCGACCACCTCGACGCGGCGGTAATCGACCTCGCTGCCGAGTGCGCCGCGCACCTTGTTCACCGCCGCCTGCTGCGCCTCGTCGCCGCCCGGCTGCTCGGCGATGCGGATCAGCACGTCGTTTGGCGCGCCGAATTGCTGCAGCTGCACTTCGCCGAGCTGCAGCGTGCTCAGGCTCGCGCGCATCTTGGCGAGATCGGCCTGCGCCGCCTTGCTCTGCACTTCCAGCAGCAGCCCGCCCTTGAAGTCGATGCCGAAATTGAGCCCGTGAAAGAAGTACAGCGAGATGGCGATGATCGACATCAGCGCCGAAATCGGAAAGCTGATGCGCCGGAAGCGCATGAAATCGAACTTGGTGTCATCGGGGACGATGCGAAGCAGCTTCATGCGGCGCGGCTCCTAGATCGGCACGCGCTGCGGACGCCGCCAGCGCACCCAGTAGGCCACGATCAGGCGCGTCAGCGTGAAGGCGGTGAACACCGTGGTGATGATGCCGATGCCGAGCGTCACGGCAAAGCCGCGCACCGGTCCGGTGCCGATATAGAACAGCACCGCGGCGGCGATGAACGTCGTGATGTTGGAGTCGAGGATGGTCGCCAGCGCGCGCGAGAAGCCGGCGTCGATGGCGTTGATCGGCGAGCGCCCGCCCCTCACCTCCTCGCGGATGCGCTCGTAGATCAGCACGTTGGAATCGACCGCGATGCCGACAGTCAGCACGATGCCGGCGATGCCCGGCAGCGTCAGCGTGGCGTTGAGCATCGACAGCACGCCGAAGATCATGGCGACGTTGACGGCGACGGCGACGTTGGCGAACAGGCCGAACAGACCGTAGGTCACGAACATGAAGATGATCACCATGGCGGCGCCGACATAGGACGACAGCTTGCCCTTGGCGATCGAGTCCTGGCCGAGGCCGGGTCCGACGGTGCGCTCCTCGATGATGGTCAGCGGTGCCGGCAGCGCGCCGGCGCGCAGCAGGATGGCGAGGTCGTTGGCGCTCTGCACCGTGAAGCTGCCCGAGATCTGCCCCGAGCCGCCGAGGATCGGCTCGCGGATCACCGGCGCCGAGATCACCTGATTGTCCAGCACGATGGCAAAGGGCTTGCCGACATTCTCTTGCGTCACCTGGGCGAACTTGCGCGCCCCCGCGGTGTTGAAGCGGAACTGCACGATCGGCTCGCTGGTGCGCTGATCGAAGCCCGGCTGCGCGTCGGTCAGATCGGCACCGGAGACGAGAATGCGTTTCTCAAGAACATAGGGCGTCTTGGCCTGTGCGCCGGCGCCGTAGAGAATTTCGTCGTCCGGCGGCACGCGGCCTTGTACCGCCTGCTCGGGCGACACCGAGACGTCCACCATATGGAAGTCGAGCTTGGCGGTCTTGCCGAGCAGTTCCTTGAGCCGCGTCGGGTCTTGCAGGCCCGGCACCTGCACCAGAATGCGGTCGGTGCCTTCGCGCTGGATTAGCGGCTCGACGGTGCCGAGCTCGTTGACGCGGCGTTCGATGATCTGGATCGATTGCTCGACCGCCTGGCGCACGCGCTCGATGATGGCGGGGTCGCTGAGCGTCAGGCGATACAGATCGCCCGCCTCGCTGCTGATATTGATGTTGCGGTTGCCGGTGGCGGCGAGGATGCCGCCGAGCGGTTGCGACAGCGTCTGCAGCTTCTCCAGGGCCTGGGCGGAGTTCTGCCCTTCGCGGACGCGAACCTCGACGCTGTTGTCGCCGCGCACCACCAGCCCGGTATAGCCGATGCGCGCCTCGCGCAGCACGCGGCGCACGTCGTCGCGCAGCGCCTCGAGCATTTCCTTGCGCACCGCCTTGGTGTCGACCTCGAGCAGGATGTGCGAGCCGCCCTGCAGATCGAGGCCGAGCACGACATGGCGCTGCGCCCATTTCGGCCAGCCGTCCACCATCTTGCCCGGCAGGAAATTCGGCACCGCGAACAGGCACACGGCGATCACCGTGCACAGAATCGCCAGCACCTTCCAGCGCGTGAAATAAAGCATGAGTCCCGCTTAACCTCGGAGCCGCCGCGCGCTAGCTCGCCGCAGCCTCGTCCTTCACCGGTTCACCTTTGGCCCGGACGTCGCTCACCATCTGCCGCATTTGCCGGATGCGCACGTCGTCCGCGATCTCGATCTCGATCTGGTCGTCGTCGATCACCTTGGTGACCTTGCCGATAAGTCCGCCATTGGTGACGACGGTGTCGCCCCGCCGCACGTTCTTGACCATCTCCTGATGCTGCTTCACGCGCTTCTGCTGTGGGCGCAGGATCAGGAAGTACATGATGACGAAAATCAGGATGAAGGGCAGCAGCGACATCAGCACGCCGCCGTCGCCGCCTGCTCCGCCTCCGAACAATCCTTGCGCGAACGCCGACGAACTCAACATCGATGGTTCCCTTATCCCTTAGATGACGAAAATCGCGCGCGCCGGCGTCCCTGTTTTCCGGCAAACGCGCTTGAATTTGGCGCGGACTATAACCGCCGCCCGCCCAATTGCAACGCCGCCGGCCGCGCAAAAAGCCCCGTTTTTGGCCGTTTCCGGCGGGTGCGGCTTGCGGGCGCAAGACGGCCCGGCTAAGAGCAGCGCACTTTTGAAAAAGCACCGATCATGGCGAAGTCGAAAACCAAATCGCGGACATCAAAGCCGGCCGGCAAGCCGGCGCCCGCGCCCGATGTGCTGGAGCGCATCGCCACGGCGCTCGAGCGGCTGGCGCCGCGCCCGGCCGGTTTGCCCGATTTCTCCGCGGCCGACGCCTATGTCTGGCACCCCGACGGCCGAAGGCTGGCGCCGGTTGCCCGCGTCAACCGCGTCGAGATGGCCCTGCTCAAGGGCATCGAACGCGTGCGCGACGTCCTCCTGGAAAACACCGAGCGCTTCGCCAAGGGGCTGCCCGCCAACAATGCGCTGCTCTGGGGCGCGCGCGGCATGGGCAAGTCGTCGCTGGTCAAGGCCTCGCACGCCGCGGTCAACGCCGCTTTCGCCAAGCGCAGCAAGCGCGGGCCGCTCAAGCTCATCGAGATCCACCGCGAGGACATCGAAAGCCTGCCCGATCTGATGGCGCTGATTCGCGGCAGCGACTATCGCTTCATCGTGTTCTGCGACGACCTGTCCTTCGACGCCGACGACACCAGCTACAAGTCGCTCAAGGCGCTGCTCGAAGGCGGCATCGAAGGCCGGCCCGACAACGTGATCTTCTACGCCACGTCGAACCGGCGCCACCTGATGTCGCGCGACATGATGGAAAACGAACGCTCGACCGCGATCAATCCGGGCGAGACGGTCGAGGAAAAGGTGTCGCTGTCCGACCGCTTCGGCCTCTGGCTCGGTTTCCACCGTTGCAGCCAGGACGAATACCTGGCGATGGTCGATGCCTATGTCGCGCACTACAAGATCCCGGTGCGGGGCGAGGCGCTGCACCACGAGGCCTTGGAATGGGCGACGACGCGCGGCTCGCGCTCGGGCCGCGTCGCCTGGCAGTTCATCCAGGACTTGGCGGGACGGCTCGGGGTCGCTTTAAGCTGACGCACGGTTGCGCGTCATCGTCGCGCAGACATCGCGGACACAGCCGCGCAGCCACCGATGGGCGGGGTCGGCGTCCATTCGCGGATGCCAGAGCATGGATACCGTGAAATCGGGTAGCGGGATGGGCAACGGGAAACTGTGCATGCCTGTTCGCAGCTTTTCGGTATGCCGCTCGGGGACGCTGGCGATCAGGTCCGATGCCCTTGCCAGCGCAACCGCAGTCGAAAAACCGCCGACGATTGCCACGACTTCGCGGTTTGCGCCGAGCACCTTCAGAGCTTCATCGATCGGACCCGCTTCGAGGCCTTGCCGCGAAACCAGAATGTGCTTGGCGGCGGCATAACGGGCGGCAGTGACTTTTCTGCGGCTCAGCGCGTGCCCCTTGCGGACAACCCCGATAAAGCGGTCCTGGAACAGCGCCTGCGCGCGCACCTCCGGTCCGGTCAACTTGCCGACGACACCCGTTTCCAGGTCGACGGCACCGCGACGAAGCGGCTCGCTGTCTCTGTCCAGCTTCGCTACGAAGCGCAGCCGCACGCCCGGCGCTTCCTCAGCGACCCGGGCAAGAAGGCCCGGCCCAAATGTTTCGACGAAGCCCTCGCTGGTGCGCAGCGTGAACGTGCGAGCGAGCTGCGCGAGATCGAGCTTCTCCGCCGGGCTTAGGACCGCCTCCGCGGCGTGCACGATCTGGCCGACCCGAGCACGCATCTCGATGGCGCGGGGCGAAGGCGCAAGGCCGCGTCCGGCTCTGACCAAGAGCGGGTCGCCTGTCGTTGCGCGCAGCCGCGCCAGTGCCCGGCTCATCGCCGACGGGCTCAGCCGCAAGCGTCGGGCGGCGCGCGCGACGCTGCCTTCCGCGAGCAAGGCGTCGAGTGTGACAAGCAGATTGAAGTCGGGCCTGGCCATGGCGCGACCATAGCCAATTCTGGCATGGCGTCAAATGCATCAATGAAGTGCATATCGTGCGCCTACCGCCATACGCCGCGGCGGCCTACGTCTCCGGGCAAACAACCGCAAGGAGATGTTCAGATGATTTCCCCCCGTTTCGCGCCCGTGCTGTTCGGCCTGGTTCTGTCGAGTCTCATGTCCTTCCTCGTTTCGGGGATCGCCACGTTCCGCGCCGTCGGCCCGATCGACGGAATGTTCAAGCTCTGGATCGGCGCTTGGGTGCCGTCCTGGGCAATCGCGTTCCCCGTGGTCCTGGTCGTCGCGCCGGTCGCGCGGCGGATCGTCAGCGGTCTGGTGCGGCAATGACGGTAGCCGCCGATACGGCGACCGTCGAAAACGGGCGGTCGGCCCGTGGGGCGCTCGCCGGTCTTTCGCTGTCGATGCTGCTGTCGTCGCTTGGCATCAGCATCGCCAACGTCGCCCTGCCGACATTCGCCGAAGCGTTCGCGGCGACGTTCCCGCAAGTGCAATGGATCATCCTCGCTTATCTATTCGCCATTACCACTTTGGTCGTGAGCGCCGGACGTCTGGGCGACAGTATTGGCCGCCGCCGGCTGCTGCTTGCAGGAATCCTCCTGTTTACCTCGGCCTCGGTGCTGTGCGGCATTGCGCCCGGGCTCTGGCTGCTGATTGCCGCACGGGCCGCGCAAGGTGCTGGTGCCGCTGCCATGATGGCCCTGACCATTGCCTTCGTCGGCGAGACGGTGCCGAAGGAGAGAGCGGGCAGTGCCATGGGGTTGCTCGGAACGATGTCGGCGATCGGCACCGCCCTCGGCCCCTCACTTGGCGGCGCCCTGATCGCCGGATGGGGTTGGCGGGCAATCTTTTTCATCAGCGTACCCCTGGGAGTGCTGACGCTCCTCCTCTCTTATTGCTACCTGCCGACCGATCGCCGCTCGAAAGGCGCGCAGCCGAACGGCTTCGATGCGAAGGGCATGGTGCTGCTGGCCCTCACCCTCGCGGCCTATGCCCTGGCCATGACGACCGGACGCGGCGCCTTCGGAGTCATGAACGCCATTCTTCTCATGGCAACGGCAATCGGACTTGGTCTCTTCTTGCTCACCGAATCGAAAGTCTCTTCCCCCGTAATTCGGGTGACGCTGCTTCGCGACCCGGCGTTAGGTGGCGGCTTTGCCATGAGCGCCCTTGTCACGACGGTGGTGATGGCGACGTTGGTGGTTGGGCCGTTCTATTTGTCGCGCGCGCTTGCGCTCGACGCCGCGGCGATCGGGCTCGTCATGTCGCTCGGCCCGCTGGTCGCGGCGCTCACCGGCGTGCCCGCAGGCCGCACTGTCGACCGCTTCGGTTCTCGCTCGATGACAATCGCTGGGCTTGTCGCCATGGCTGCCGGGACAACCGCGCTCGCTGCAATCCCGGCTCGGCTCGGCGTCCCCGGCTATATCGTCCCGCTCATCATCATGACCGCGGGTTACGCGCTGTTCCAAGCAGCCAACAACACTGCGGTCATGACGGATGTCGGGACCGATCAGCGCGGCGTCGTTTCCGGCTTGCTCAATCTGTCCCGCAATCTCGGTCTGATCACCGGAGCATCGGTGATGGGCAAGGTGTTCTCTGTGGCATCCGGAACAGCCGACATGACAACGGCGCAGCCTGATGTCGTTGCCGCCGGCATGCGGATCACGTTTGCCGTCGCAGCAATGCTGATCGGAATTGCGGTCGCGATCGCGGGCAGCCGCCGAAAGCGCCAGGCTTAAGCGCCGCCGAGATATTTGGTTGGATCGACCGGCGTCGAGCCTTTGCGGATCTCGAAGTGCAGTTGCGGCGAGGTCACGTTGCCGGTCTGGCCGGCATGCGCGATCACCTGCCCGCGCTTGACGGTGTCGCCGCGCTTGACCAGGAGCTCGCTGGCATTGGCATAGGCCGAAACATAGCCGTTGGCGTGGCGGATCAGCACCAGATTGCCGTAGCCCTTGAGCTCGTTGCCGGCATAGGCGACGACACCGTCGTCGGCGGCCTTGACCGGCGTGCCTTCGGGCACGGCGAGATTGATGCCGTCGTTTTGCGTGCCGTTCGGCCGCTGTCCGAAGCCGGCGATGATGCGGCCTTTCACCGGCCAGCGAAACGATGGAATGCCGCCCGCGGGCTCGACCGTCTTGGTGACGTCGGTTTCATGCGGCGCTTCGGGCTTTGCGACGCGCGCCGTCTGCGCCGGCGCGCTCTGAATCTTCTCGGCCGGCACGGTGCGCGGCTGGGCGACCTGCGGCGCGGGCGCCTGGCGCATCGCCATCTTCTGCCCGCCGGGAATGGTCAGGCGGGTGCCGATGCTGACTTTGTCATAGGGCCTGATGTTGTTGGCATGCGCAAGCGCCGTCAGCGTCACGCCGTGCTTGCGCGCGATGCCGATCAGGCTTTCGCCAGGCTCGACGACGTGGACGTTGTCGCTGACCTGCGGCGCCGGCGCGGCATGTTGCGCGCCGCCGGAGACGTAGCGCGGGATGACGAGCCGCTGGCCCGGGCGGATCGTCGCGGCATTGGTGATGCCGTTGACTTCCATCAGCGCGGCGAGCGGCACGCCGTTCTTGCGCGCGACCGTCTCGAGCGTCTCGCCGTAGCCGACCGTGACCGGCTGCCCGCCGTCCCAGGTCCAATGTCCGGCCGGAGCCGGCGGCGGCGGCGGCGCGGCCGGTACAGCCGGCGCCGCAACCGAGCCGGTAACTTCGGCCGAGCCCGGCCGGTAGGCGCCAAGCCCGTGCGCGCCGGTGGCGACGCCGCCATTGGCCGCGACGGTTGTAGGCTTGCCCGGCGCCGGCAGCGGCTGCGACACCACGGTCCTCGACGACGACCGCTGTGGGATCGAGCCGGTGACATCCTGGCGCGGCGGCGGCGCCTCGCGATTTGAGGTGAAGAAACTGGAGTCGAAGCGCCCGGAATTCTCGCACCCTGCGACGGCGACACCGACCAGCGCAAGAATTGCAACCCGCGGCCAGGCACGCGGGCAGGACGACACCTTGGGGCGCGGCATGTGGTTACTCACTCGTACGCAACAACGCTAGACTTCGAAATAAACCAGCCGCGAGTAAACACCCGCTTAAGAATTAGCGAAGCGTTACGAGTGGTTACGCAACTGATAAAAATGCCACAGCGGGCGCAAAGCGCGCGCGATTCAGAGCTCTTTGGCCTGCCCCGGCAGCAAGGGCACGAAGCGCACCGCGATCAGGTGCTCGCGCCTGAGACCCGTTTGCGATTTGGTAAGCTTGACGATGTGTTGCGTGCCGTGGTGCGAGCCAAGCGGTAGCACCATGATGCCATCATCGGCCAGCTGATCGATCAGCGCCTGCGGTTCCCGTTCCGCCGCGGCGGTGATGATGATGCGGTCGAACGGCGCCTTGGCCGGCACGCCGGCAAGTCCGTCGCCGACCACGACTTCAACATTGTCGTAGCCGAGCCCCTTGAGCCGCCCGCGCGCCTGCTCGGCGAGCGTGCGATAGCGTTCGACGCTGACCACCTCGCGCGCCAGCCGCGACAGCACCGCCGCCTGGTAACCCGAGCCGGTGCCGATTTCGAGCACGCGATGATGCGGCCGCACGCCGAGTTGCTCGGTCATGTAGGCGACGACATAGGGCTGGCTGATGGTCTGCCCGCAGGCAATCGGCAAGGCCTGGTCGGCATAGGCGCGCCCGGCCGACTCCGGCTCGACGAACTGCGCCCGCGGCACTTCGTCCATCGCCCGCAGCACCGCCTGGTCGGCAATGCCGCGCCGGCGCAGGCCGAGCAGGAATTCCATGCGCTCATCGTCGCGTTGCGGCTGGTCTGGCACGTCCGCCCCCCTGCCCCATTTTTAGCACGTCGAACCGGTATTCATGTAAGCTCGCCCGGGCGCCGATGGAACCCGGCAACTCGGCCGGGCGTTGTATGGCGGGGAGTACGCGATGAACGATTTCTCCGAAGCGCAGAAAAGCGTTCTCGTCGTCGAGGATGAATATCTCATCCGCATGCTGTTGGAGGACATGCTGACCGATCTCGGCTACGGCGTGGCCGCCGCCGTCGGCACCGTCGCCGAGGCGAGCAAGTTCGCCGCCGACGGACAATTCAACGCCGCCATTCTCGACGTCAATCTCGACGGTCAGGAGATTTTCCCCGTCGCCGACATCCTGGCCAAGCGCAGTCTGCCTTTCGTCTTCGTCACCGGCTACGGCGAACGCAGCCTGCCCGATCGCTATCGCGACCGGCCGGCGCTGCAGAAGCCGTTCCAGGCCGAGCAGCTCAGCGCCACGCTCGCCGGCCTGCTCGCCGCCTAGCTGAAAATTTCCGCAAGCTTGGTCATGAACGGCTCGTCGGTAAGGTCGAGCCGCAGCGGCGTCACCGCGATGCGCTTGTCGTTGAGCGCTGCGAGGTCGCTGCCGGCGGCCGCACCGGCGATGCCGCCGCGGCCGAACGCGATCCAGTAATAGGGATTGCCGCGGCCGTCATGGCGGGCATCGATGCGCAGCAGTTCCTGATCGCGCTTGCCCTGGGTGACCACCGCGACGCCCGCCACCTCGTCGGGCGGGCAATCCGGAAAGTTGACGTTGACCAAGACGTCGCGCGGCATGCCGGTTTCAAGCACGCGGCGGATCACGCCTGGCCCGTACTTGATCGAGGTCTCCCAATAAGGCGCGTGCTTGGTGGTAAAGGCATAGGCCTGCGACAGCGCAAAGGACGGAATGCCAAGCACCGTTCCTTCCATGGCGCCGGCCACGGTGCCTGAATAGGTGACGTCCTCCGCACAATTGCGCCCGCGATTGACGCCGGACAAGACGACGTCCGGCACGTCCTTCATGATGTGGCGCACGCCCATGATGACGCAGTCGGTCGGCGTGCCTTTGACGGCAAAATGCCGCTCGCCCACCTCGCGCAGCCGCAGCGGATCGTTGAGCGAGAGCGAATGTGAGACGCCGGATTGATCGGTCTCCGGCGCCACGATCCACACTTCGTCGCTCAGAGCCCGGGCGATTTGCTCGCAGACTTCGAGGCCCGGCGCGTGGATGCCGTCGTCATTGGTGATGAGGATACGCATGCGTTAACCCGTCATGGCCGGGCTTGTCCCCGCCATCCCGACAAGGGGCGCACGGCTTTGCCGTTCTAAGCGGGATCGCCGGGGCAGGCCCGGCGATGACGGCAGGAGGTGTGGCTCGCTCGCCATTTCAGTTTCGCTCAATTTTTCTCACCCCGCCCATATACGGCTGCAACGCCTCCGGCACCGCGATCGAGCCGTCCTCCTGCTGGTAGGTCTCCATCACCGCGATCAGCGCGCGGCCGACCGCGACGCCCGAGCCGTTTAGCGTGTGCACCGGACGCACGCCGTCCTTGGCGCGGTAACGCGCGTTCATGCGGCGCGCCTGGAAGTCCCCGCAATTGGAGCAGGAGGAAATCTCGCGATACATGCCCTGCCCCGGCAGCCAGACCTCGATATCGAACGTTTTCTGCGCGGCAAAGCCCATGTCGCCGGTGCACAGGGTGACGACACGGTAGTGCAGGTCGAGCCGCTTCAGCACCTCCTCGGCGCAGGCGAGCATGCGCTCGTGCTCGCGCCGCGAATTCTCCGGCGTCGTGATCGACACCAGCTCGACCTTGGTGAACTGGTGCTGGCGGATCATGCCGCGCGTGTCCTTGCCGGCGGCGCCCGCCTCGGCGCGAAAGCAGGGCGTGCAGGCAGTCATGCGCATCGGCAATTGCGCTTCATCGAGAATGGAGTCGCGCACCAGGTTGGTGAGCGGCACTTCGGCGGTCGGAATGAGCCACAGCTTGGAGGAGTCGAAGAATTCCGCGAACAGCCGCTCCTCGAACGGCCCATCGCCGGGCTCCTTCAGCTGGTCGCTGATCTCACGCACCATCGCCGTGCTCGCCGCAAAAAACTGGTCGTCGACGAATTTCGGCAGTTGCGCCGTGCCATACATCGCCGCGTCGCGCACCATCAGCGGCGGATTGACTTCGGTATAGCCGTGCGTCTCCGTGTGCAGATCGAGCATGAACTGGGCGAGCGCGCGTTCCATCCGCGCCAGCCCCTTCTGCAGCACGACGAAGCGGGCGCCGGACAATTTGGCTGCCAGCTCGAAATCCATCTGGCCGAGCGCCTCGCCCAGCTCGAAATGCTGCTTCGGCTTGACGGCATAATCGCGCTTCTTGCCGTGCGTGTGATGCTCGACGTTCTTGCTCGCATCCGCGCCGTCAGGCACGTCGTCGGCCGGCAAATTCGGGATCTGCGCGAGCTCGATGTCGAGCGCTGCAACCGCGCTCTTCTCCTCGGCCTCCATTTGCGGGATCAGCGTCTTGAGCTCCGCCACCTCGGCCATCAGCTTCGACGCGGTTGCCTCGTCCTTCTTCGCCTTGGCCTGACCGATGTCCTTGGAGGCCGCGTTGCGGCGCGCCTGCGCCTGTTCGAGCCTGGTGATGAGGGCGCGCCGTGTCTCGTCGAGCTTGATCAGCCTGTCCGACAATGGCGCCAGGCCGCGCCGTTTCAGCCCCCGGTCGAAGGCGTCAGGATGCTCGCGAATCCATTTGATGTCGTACATGGCCGATTTCTATCGCGTCATGGCCCGGCTTGTCCCGGCCATCCACGCCTTGTTTCTAACGCAGCCCAAAGACGTGGATGCCCGGCATAAAGCCGGGCATGACGGAGTCAATAGCAAGGACCCGCGCGCCGTTATTCCGCGGGCTTGGCCGTGGCGCTCGCCGCCTCGGCCGCCTTCTGCGCCTGCGCCTTCCGCTCGACGAAGCGCACCGACCAGATCGAGCCTTCGAACAGCAGCAACAGCGGCACCGCCAGCGACATCTGGCTCAGCACGTCCGGCGGCGTCAGCACGGCCGCCAGCACGAAGGCGCCGACGATGAAATAGCGCCGCTTCGCCTTGAGCTGGTCCGAGGTGATGATGCCGACCCGACCGAGCAGCGTCAGGATCACCGGCAGCTGGAACGCCGCGCCGAAGGCCAGGATCAGCGCCATCATCAGCGACAGATATTCGCCGACCTTGGGCATCAGTTCGATCGAGGCGCCGCTGTCGCTGCCGGGCTGCTGCATGTGCAGCGAGAAACGCACCAGCATCGGGAAAACCAGGAAGTAGACGACGAGAGCGCCGAGCGTGAAAAAGATCGGCGTCGCGATCAGATACGGCAGGAACGCCTTGCGCTCGTGGCGGTAAAGCCCCG
>Ga0070740_10002000_pt1 | contig 25566 bp, 25 predicted proteins | sample Coa_R2_FD_67286 | JGI IMG/M metagenome (GOLD analysis project Ga0070740, IMG submission 67286) | Surface soil microbial communities from Centralia Pennsylvania, which are recovering from an underground coalmine fire - Coalmine... | ecosystem: Environmental > Terrestrial > Soil > Unclassified ...
ATCAGCTGCCCTGCGTAGCGGCTGCGGTAAGATTTGTGCCGACTTTCGTAAATATCGTTCGGATGGCGGGAGCGATTTCTTGGGGGAATAACGCCGCCGCCGCCACCGCGACGAATCCGGCAAGGAGCGCGTATTCAATCAGGTCCTGCCCGGACCGGTCTCTCCGCAGCCGCCCGAGGGCGCGGAGCGTATTCAGCAGCAGCGTCATGAGGGCTCCTTTCGCGACTGCGTCTATGTTGACCGACGCCTAGCCCTGAGACAAGCCGTCAGTTGCCGTAGCAGCCCTCGCAAAATACCTTAGCGTCCCGCCGCTCCATACCCGGCCGCGCAACGCGCTTGCAAACGCCCGCCCGCATGCGATGTGATGTTCCCATGCTCCTGCGCCTCGCTCCCGTGCTCTGCGCCGCTGCGACCGCCTTTGCCGCCGGCCCTTCTATGTTCCTCTACGTCGGCACATACACCGGCCCGAACAGCAAGGGAATTTACGTCTTTCGCTTTGATCCCGGAACCGGACGCGTCACGCCCATCGGACTTGCCGCCGAGACGCCCAGCCCTTCCTTCCTCGCGGCGCATCCGAACAAGCGCTACCTGTATGCCGTCAACGAGGTCAACAATTTTGAAGGCCGCCGCGAAGGGTCCGTCGCTGCATTCGCCATCGATGCCAGCGGCAGGCTCACCGCGATCCATCGAGTGTCCTCGCGCGGCAGCGGACCATGCCATCTGTCTCTCGACCGCGCCGGAAAGTTGCTCGCCGTCGCCAACTACGGCTCGGGCAGCGAAGCGGCGTTCCCCGTCAACAGCGACGGCTCGCTCGGCGAAGCCACATGGTTCCTGCAGCACCAGGGATCGAGCGCCGATCCAAAACGCCAACGGGGTCCTCACGCTCACTGTGCGGTGTTTTCCCCGGACGACCGCTTTCTCGCCGTGGCGGATCTTGGACTCGACAAAATCCTCATCTCAAGGGTTGGCCCGAAGGGGAAATGGCAGCCCAACGATCCTCCATACGGCGCGGTGAAACCCGGTTCAGGTCCGCGCCATTTCGTATTTCACCCCAGCGGTCGCTGGGCGTATGTCATCAACGAAATGGCCTCCACCATCACCGCCTTCGACTGGAATACCAAGGACGGCGTTCTGAAGGAGATCGCGACGGTTTCGACGCTGCCGTCCGATTTCAAAGGCGAAAATACGACGGCCGAGATTGAGGTGCACCCGAACGGCCGGTTCGTGTACGGCTCCAATCGGGGTCATGACAGCATCGCCGTTTTCACCGTGGAGCCGAAAACCGGCGCGCTTAGGCCGGTCGAGTACGTTTCAACCTCCGGTCGCACGCCGCGCGGCTTCAAAATCGATCCCAGCGGCAAGTATCTCGTGGCCGGCAATCAGGACTCCAACAACTTCGTCGTTTTCGCCATCGACGGCAAAACGGGCCGCCTGCGGTCGACGGGGCAGAGGTTCGAGGTCGGCTCTCCCGTGTCGTTTGTGTTCGTGCCCGCGCAGTAGCCAGTCCTCAACCTGCGCGCAGCCAGTCGCCAGGACATCGGATTTGGCTGCTTCCACCGCAACAGAAAGGCAGACAAGGCTGCGAGCGCAAACAGCGGCGCCATGTTCGGTTCAGGCAGGACTTGAATTTGCACATCGTCGCTCGCCGCCTGCAACTGGCCTCCCGGTTCGCTGACGATGCCCATCAGCGTTCCGCGAGAGTGAAAATACCAGGAATCGTTCTCCAAATTTCCGGACAGATGGCCGTTCACCCTGGCAAAGCCTGATAGCGTAAGTGGAACTCCGTAAGTGAACGGCACGTAGCAGTTGAACGGGTTTTGCCAATCCTTGGGCCAGTCCAAATAGCACGGCGCTGACGCGAACGCCCCGAGTCCGCCGGCGTCGCCATATTTGACGCCCCAGCTGGAGTCGTAATGGGAGCCATAGTACGAGTCCCCTGAGTACCACAGATACGCCGATCCGCTGCCTCCAGTCACCACCATCGAAACGGAAAATGACTCATAGTCGAACAGGCTGATCGAAGTCTTGTACGGAGAGTTGTTGCTGTTATTAACGTAAAAGGCCGCGTCGAGATAGACGCTCCAGTATTGCGGCGAGCCTGCTGCATGAACCTCCGCATGATATCCGTAAGTCCCTTCTCGTCCGGCGCAGGAAGTGCTGACGATTGTTCCATTCTGATCGGTCACAGTGCATGTGATCGTGGCCGCATATAGCGGAGCGCAGGCGAGGAATGTGACGATTGGACCACCGCGCCGTGAATTCATCGCAACCCTCGAGTCACAGACGCTAATGGGCGAAACGATGTTACACCGGCAAAGGTCGAGCGATTTGGCGGCTGGATGCTAATCGTCTGCTGCGCGCCGCCTGCTTGTGCATGCCGGTCAGAGAGCGTGCGCGCTCTCCAGGACGCTCTCGCTCGGCTTCGGAATGCCCTGCGACAGGGTAAGCGGAACAGTCGTCGGCGTTCCGAAATCCCCTGACATCCGCTTTAACTGACCGCAGGCGGCATACACATCCCGTCCGCGCGGCTTGCGCACGAAGCATGGAACGCTCCGGCGCACAATCGACTGAAATGCCGCCACGCGCTCGCAGGACGGCGTCTCGTAGGGAATACCCGGACCTGGATTCAGCGCGATCAGGTTCACCTTGCAGTTCAGATTCGCCAGCATTTTCGCCACACGCCGCGCATCCGCATCCGTATCGTTGACCCCTTTGAGCAGCACATACTCGAAGGTCAGCTTCTCCCACGGCCGCAGCGGATATCCTTTGCACGCCTCCAGGAGATCCCGAAGGTGATACTTGCGCGTGATCGGCATCAGTTCGCGCCGCTGTTCCTCCGTCGACGCGTTGAGCGAAATGGCGAGCTTTGGCCGTACCGCCGCGCGTCCCAGCTCCTCGATTTTCGGAATGATGCCAGCCGTCGACAACGTGATTCGCCGCTCGGAAAAGGCCATCCCCGCTTTATCGGTCAGGATCCGCGTCGCTTTCAGCACGTTCGCCAGGTTCAGCAATGGTTCGCCCTGACCCATCAGCACGATGTTCAACCGGCCGGCGTCCGCCGACAGCCGGTTCGCCTCGATGACAAAAATCACCTGGCCCACGATCTCGCCAGCGGTCAGATTGCGCTCGAGCCCCATGAGGGCGGTTAAGCAGAAGCGGCAATTTACCGGACATCCGACTTGGCTCGAGATGCACAGCGTGTGCCGGCCGCGCTCCGGCATCAGCACGGTCTCAACCGTACGCCCATCCTCCAGACGCAGCAGGTATCGCCGCGTGCCGTCCACCGAGTCATAGCGGGCCTCTTCGGCCGGCCACCCCACGCAATATGCGGCGGAAAGGCGCTCCTTAAGAGACTTGGGAAGCGTGCTGACGCGCGCCACCGCCGGCACGCGCCTCCGATACAGCGCCTCGTATAATTGCTGCGCCCGGTAGCTCGGTTGGTCTGGACCGAGCGCCTCGCGCAAGTCAATAAGTTCCATTCCTACAAGAGCTTGCGCCACAGCTCCATTCTATCAGCCGGACCTCGCGCCCGCCTGATCCGCTATCATGGATGCTTGATGTTGGCAGCCGCCTTTGGAGGCCTTGGCGTCGCGTGCGCGGCGCTGGCATACGGCGTTCGGTCCCCTAGATCGAGCTGGATCGCCCCCTCCGTGTATCGCGGCTGCCGCGACCGGCGCTCGATCGCGCTGACGTTTGACGATGGCCCCAGCGAGTCAACGCCGCGCGTCGTCGAGATCCTCGAGCGCTATCGAGTTCCGGCTACATTCTTCCTCTGCGGGGCAAACGTTCTTCGCCTTCCGTCCATCGCCCGGAGTCTGAGCAGCGCCGGCCACCAAATCGGCAATCACACATACTCCCATGCGGCGCTGCAGTTCCGTTCGCCGGATGCCATTTACCGTGAGCTCGTGGACGCGCAACGGGTCATCGAAGACGAATGCGGCGTCACGCCCCGTTTCTTTCGGGCGCCCTTCGGGATACGCTGGTTTGGATTGCGCAGCGCTCAGCGCAGGCTCGGATTGACCGGCGTCATGTGGTCCGTAATCGGCCTGGACTGGAAATGGCCCGGCCGCCGCGTCGCGCGCCGGCTGTTGAATCGCTCCAGCCCCGGCGCAATCATCTGCCTCCACGACGGCCGCGGCGTCCGGCCTGATCCGGACATCTCCGCAACCGTCGAGGCTCTCGAGCGGGCGATTCCCCAGTGGATCGATCGAGGATTTCAATTCGAAACGGTGACTCAAATTCTATGCAAGACGAGCTGACCAAACGGGTGATCGCCGTGATGGCCGCCACGCAACACATTCCCGAAGACAAGATTGATGTCGAAAAGTCATTCCAGGAGCTCGGCATCGATTCTCTCGACGGCATCAATATCCTGTTCGCGCTGGAAAATGAATTCGACATCAACATACCGGACGACGCCGCCAAAGAAATCAAGACGGTGCGCGATATGATCGAGGGAGTGCGGAAGCTGGTCGAATGGAAGGCTGAAGCCGGATCCACCGCGAGCGCCTGAATGCCTCGCCGGGTCGCCGTCACCGGGGTGGGCGTCGTTTGCGCCATTGGCCTGAACCCCTCGGAAGTGTGGCAATCGCTCTGCACAGGACGGTCCGGGATCGGACCGCTGCAGTCGGTCCCGCCCGGAACGGTCCGTTTCCCCAACGGCGCTGAGGTTCTGTGCTTTAAATCGGAAAACTACTTCGATCCCAAAGACGCCGGCTTTCTGGACCGGTTTGCGCAATACGGCGTCGTCGCCGCGCGTCAGGCCATCGAGGACGCCTGCATCGAGTGGACCCCTGAGCTGAAGCGCTCCACCGCCATCGTCACCGGATCCTGCCTGGGCGGCAAGGCTACTGAAGACGAAGGCTACTTTCAGCTTTACGGACAGAAGAACAGCCGCTTTAATCCGCTCACCATCCCGCGCGCCATGGCGAACGCCGCCGCCAGCCGCATCTCTCTCGAATTCGGATTGACCGGACCGGTTTACACCATCAGCACCGCGTGTTCCTCGTCGAACCATGCGCTCGGCAATGCCTTCTGGCTCGTCCGTCATGGTCAGGTGGATGTCGCCATCGCCGGAGGCAGCGAAGCAGTCTTCACTCCGGGCGTGCTGCACGCATGGGAGGCGATGCGCGTGGTTTCGCCCGATACGTGTCGACCGTTTTCCAAAGATCGGCGAGGTTTGATTCTCGGCGACGCCGGGGCCATGCTGGTGCTGGAGAATCTGGAAGCGGCCCGGGCGCGCGGCGCGCGCATCTATGCCGAGGTGGTCGGATTTGGCATGTCTTCCGATGCGCACCACATTACGCAGCCCTCGGCTGATGGCGCCGCCGTCGCAATGCGCGCTGCGCTCGCTGATGCCGGCCTGTTTCCCGAAAACATCGGCTACATCAATGCGCATGGCACCGGCACGCCGGCCAACGATTCCACCGAGACGGCCGCCATTCGCGCCGTGTTCGGTTCGCATGCGAACAAATTGCTTGTAAGCTCGACGAAGTCAATGCATGGCCACACGCTCGGCGCCGCGGGAGCGCTGGAAGCAGTCGCCACCGTGCTCGCGCTCGCGAACGGCCTCATCCCCCCCACCATCAATTTCACCGAGCCCGATCCCGGTTGTGATCTCGACGTCGTCCCCAACGTCGCCCGCCCGGCCGCTATCGAATACGCGCTCTCCAATTCCTTCGCCTTCGGCGGCCTCAACGCTGTGCTGGCCTTCCGGCGACCCGACCGGTAGCAAACGGCGGCCGGCCGCTGCGATACTCATCCTATGCTTCATTCGCCCACCCGCCGCGCGTTTATCGGCGCCGCCGCAACGGCGCTTGCCGGCCCGGCCTCCGCCGCCCTTTCAGACCGGCCCAACGTGGTCGTAATCGTCATGGACGACCTCGGCTGCCACGATCTCGGCTACCTCGGCGCAAGCGATCTGGCAACCCCGAATATCGACGCCCTCGCCGGGTCGGGCATGATCTTTCGCAACTGGTACTCCAACGCGCCCGTGTGCGCGCCCGCCCGAGCGTCCATTCTCAGCGGCCGCTTTCCTGCCCGCGCAGGCGTGCCCAACAACGGATCGGCCTTACCCAGGCAGGTTCCCACCATCGCCTCCGTTCTCAAAGAGGCCGGATACCGCACCGGCGCGATCGGAAAGTGGCACCTTGGCTCAACCGACGATACTTGCCCAAACGCGCACGGCTTCGACTATTTCTACGGATTCCATAGCGGCTGCGTGGACTACTATTCACACCGCTATTATTGGGGCGAACCGCGCACGGTCAACTACCATGACCTTTGGCGGAACCGGACCGAAATCTTTGAAGACGGCCAGTATCTCACCGAGCGCATTGCCGCCGAAGCCGCGCAGTTCCTTCTCGAGAAAAGAGACCAGCCCTTTTTCGCATACGTCGCCTTCAACGCGCCGCACTACCCCATGCATGCCCCTGAGAAATACCGATCCCGGTTTGCATCGCTCGCTCCCGAGCGCCAGACCTATGCGGCGATGATCGCGGCTGCCGACGACGGCGTCGGCCGCCTCCTTCGCGCGCTAGAGCAGTCCGGGCAGCGCGAAAACACGCTCCTGTTCTTCGTCGGCGACAACGGAGCGACAACGGAAAAGCGCGCTGGTTTGAGTCAGCGCTACGCGACCGCGGGTGACAATGCGCCATTCAAGGGATTCAAGTTCAGCCTGTTTGACGGGGGCATGCACGTGCCGGGATTCGTTTCCTGGCCCGCCCGCATCCGCGGCGGCGCCGTTACCTCCGAACTGGCGATGTCGATGGATATTCTTCCGACGATCTGCCGCGCCGCGGGCGCCGCCCGCCCCTCTGGCGTTGACGGACTCGACCTCCTCGATGTGCTCACGGAGGGCGCAAAGTCGCCGCATGCGGCTCTGTACTGGTCGCAAGGCGGGCAGCTCGCGATCCGGCGCGGCCCGTGGAAGCTGGTCGAGAACGGCCGCCTGTACGACCGCACTCCAGAAGGCAACCAGCCGCTTGCCGGCGACGACGCCATCTGGCTGTCCCATCTGGTGGACGACCCCGGCGAATCGCGCAACCTGCGGCACGCAAACGCTCGGTTGGTGGATGAACTCCTGACGGAACTTCATCAATGGCAGCGTAGTCTCCACGAACCCGTGTCAGAGCCGGGACGGTGAGAGCGGAGAAGCTTCGGGTAACCGTAAGCTTCCCCGATTCAGCGGTGATCTCCGGCCGCTCTCGCGCGTCTTTATCCTCGTGCGCATTGGCGCGCACGCCGAGCCTCCTGAGCCTTCGGCGTGCGCGCATTTTTTTCCGCCGCTCTTCCGAGCTTCTTGAGCAAATCCACGACTTCGCGCCTCTCGGCCGGCGACAGCGCTTCAGCCACCCGCTCCATCGCTTCCGCATGCGCGGCAAACGCGCACCGGATCAGCTTCCTTCCCGCCGGCGTCAGATGCACCATCCTGGCGCGGCGGTCCTCTTCGTCGGCCCGGCGCTCCACCAGCCGCTTCGCCTCCAGCCTGTCGATGGCAATGCTGATCGATCCGCTGGTCAGCCGGATCCGCTCGCCGATGGCGTTCACCGCCGCCGGCCCCTTATGCAGCAAAAATTCGAGAATGGCGAAGTCGGTCAGCCCGATGCCGAGAGACTTGATATCGGCCGTCGCGTATTCGCGCATGGCGTCGTAGGCCTTCCATAGAACCAGCCACAAATGTACGCCGCTTTCCGGGCGCGCGCGGCGGCCTTCGAAGCCTTGCATCGTTTCCGCTTCGCCGTGCATCAATTATCTTGACGTAAAGATAACGACGCTGGTTTCCCGAAGGAGCATCGAAATATGCCTCAGAGTGATTCTGCGGTTTCGCATGAGCGCCGCAATCCGGCTCGCGCGCTGAACATCACATTGTGGGTTCTGCAAATTGGGACCGCCGCCATGTTCCTGTTCGCCGCATTCCCCAAACTGGCGGGCGATCCGAAAATGGTGACATTGTTTGGGTCCCTCGGTCTGGGCCAGTGGTTCCGCTATTTGACCGGCAGTCTGGAAGCGCTGGGCGCGGCGCTGTTGCTTGCGCCGGGACTGGCCGCATTCGGCGCCGTGATTCTCATTGCAGTCATGGTCGGCGCCGTGTTCACGCACCTGTTTGTAATAGGTGGAAATCCGGCAATGGCTATTGTCCTGCTGATCTCCTCCGCAGTGATCGCATGGGGACGCCGCGAACAGATCCGCCGCGTCCAGAAAGGCAAGTCAGCACATGAATAACTGGAAAACACGAACTGTGGCCCGGATTGCGCCCAGCCTGAAGGTGACGGAAGGCGGCGGAGTCACGGTAAGACGCACGTTTCCCGCCGCTGGCCTGGACTTCGTTGATCCGTTCCTGCTGCTCGACCGTATGGGGCCGTGGGAGATTGCGCCCGGTCAGGCGGCCGGTTTCCCGGATCATCCCCACCGCGGCTTCGAAACCGTAACCTACATGCTCGAAGGGCAGATCGAACACAAGGACTCCTTCGGCCATCATGGCGTGATCGGACCGGGCGATGTACAGTGGATGACCGCCGGATCGGGCCTCGTGCATTCGGAAATGCCCGGCTCGGAAATCATTCGCCGAGGCGGCCGGCTGCATGGATTTCAGATCTGGGTCAACCTGCCCAAGCGCGATAAAATGATCGCGCCCCGCTACCAGGAACTGAAGGCGTCCGAAATCCCTGTGGTTGAAAGCGGCGGCGTGAAGGCCCGGATTGTGGCCGGTTCGGCCTTTGGCCGGACAGGCGCCGTTACTACGCATACGCCCATCAGCTGCCTTCACCTGACGCTTGCGCCAGGCGCTTCGCATGTTCATGACCTTCCCGCCGCCCAAAACGCCATTGTGTATGTGATCAGCGGCGAAGCCCGCTTCGAAGGCCATTCCGAAACCGCCGGAGAGGCGAAAGCTGTCATCTTCGCTCATGACGGCGATCGGATCCGGTTTTCGAATGCCTCGAATCAGCCCCTCGACGTGCTGCTGCTCGCCGGCGAACCGCTGAATGAACCGGTGGCGCGCTATGGCCCGTTCGTAATGAACACGCGCGAAGAGGTCTATCAGGCGTTCGAGGACTACCGCGCCGGCAAAATGGGAACAATCGCCTGAGCGGGCGGCGGCGCCGGACGCACTCCGCCGCCGCCTAAACGCTCTTCGGCTCCGGATGCACCCACGGGCTGCGATACGGGCGGGCCAGAAGCCGGTTGGCCTCGTCGTCGCCGATCACTTCCTGCTTTACCGGATCCCACGCCAGCGTGCGGCCGGTCTGCAGCGCAAGATTGGCGAGAATGCAGCTGGTCGTTGAGATATAGCCTTGTTCGATATCCGCCACAGGCTTGCTCCGGGAGTCTATGGCTGCAAGAAAGTTGCGCATGTGCACGCGGATCGCCGGCGCGACGTGCCGTTCCAGGTCCTTCTCGGTGCGGTCTTCCGGATACTGCTCAAACTCGTACTTCACGTCCCGGTGGATCGGCGCAACGCCCTTTTCGGTCGACGTGAAATCGTAGCTGTAGACGCTCGCCTTCAGCGTGCCTTTTTCGCCATAGAAGGTCGCGCCCCATTGGTATTTCGGGTCGGGCGGCTCTCCCCAGGTGCGGTGCTGCCACACGATCTTGACGTCATCGTAGTCAAACACCGCCGTTTGCGTATCGGTGATGTTCGCCTTGCTGTTCTTCTGCACCAGGATGCCGCCCTCTGAGGAGATCCGCTTGGGCCACCCCAGGTCCATCATCCACCGCACCATGTCGAACATGTGAATGCACATATCGCCGACGATGCCATTGCCGTATTCCATGAATGCGCGCCAGCGCCGCGGGTGCACTAGCGCATTGTACGGCCGCATGGGGGCCGGCCCGGTCCACATCTCGTAATCGAGATAGTCGGGCGGCGCGGTGTCAGGCGGGTTCTCGGTGGCGCGCATGTGGTAATAGCAGTAGATTTCGACAAAGCCGATGCGGCCGAGCTTGCCTTCGCGGATGATGTTGTCGCGGGCTTCGATCAGGTGCGGCGTGCTGCGGCGCTGCGTGCCTACCTGGACCACCCGGTTGTATTTACGCGCCGCCGCCAGCATGGCCTGGCCCTCGCGCACATCCACGCTGATCGGCTTTTGAACGTATACGTCGGCGCCGGACTGCACCGCGGCGATCATCGCCAGCGCGTGCCAGTGATCGGGAGTCGCGACCTCGACAATATCCAGGTCCTTCTCCTTGAGCATTTCGCGGTAATCGGTGTAGGTGCGCGGCTTCTTGCGGGACTTTTGACGCGAGGCCACGATTTCGGCGGCCTCGGCGAGCATGCGTCTGTCCACGTCGCACAGCGATACGACTTCGACGGGGGCCACTTGAATCAGCCGCAGAATGTCGGCCTTGCCGTACCATCCTGAACCAATCAGGCCAACGCGGCGCACCTTTTGCTGATCAAATGATTGCGCCAGTCCGGTCGACATGCCGGCCAGCGCGGCGCCTGCGGCGCCAAGGAATTCGCGGCGGTTCATGCTGTGCAGTATACCTGCCCGCCGCCTCGCCTGTGCGGTTAGGCGCCCGCAGCGACGTATTGATCCCGCGCGCCCGCCTCCGCCGCCCGCTCGCGCGGCCCGGCCTCCCAGGGCACCGGCCAGGCGCGGAGGCAAGTGCTGCATCGATAGTAGCCTTTGACGGGGCGATAGACCTTCTGGTGCGCCCAACGGCACCACCATTTCGAGACGAACTCAATCATTGCGGGCTCCTTCTTCGCTCATTCTGAGCAATGGCCCGCCGGAACAATATCCATCAGCCGTACTGTGGAGTCATGGTACGGCGTGCAACCGGAGGGTTATGCCCGCGCTTCGGCGATCATCTTCATGCCGTGGCGCGTGCGCAGCGTGATCAGCGCCCGGTGCGCTACCGGATGTCCGGGCGCCAGGCGGAAACGCCATTTCTGGCCGATCGTCGCAAGCAGAAGGACCCCCTCCAGCCACGCGAAGTGCTCGCCAATGCACACCCGCGCGCCTCCGCCAAAAGGGAAATAGCTGAATTTCGGCCGCCGCGCTTTCTCTTCCTCCCGCCATCGCTCAGGGTCGAAGCGCTCCGGCTCGGGGAACCACCGGGCGTCGCGATGAACGACAAACGGACTCAGCAGCACGATGGCGCCCGGCGCCAGTTCGTATCCCTCCAGATCGTATTCGCAAACCACCATGCGCCCGATTCCCCATGCCGGCGGATACAGCCGCATCGACTCGGCGAATACCATTTCGGTATAGGGCAAGCGGGTGAAATCGCCGGGGGCGGGCCGCCGGCCCGCCAGCACGGAGTCGATCTCAGCGTGAAACTTGGCTTCCGCCTCCGGGTGCTGCGAGAGCAGAAACCAGGTCCAGGTGAGCGCGTTGGCCGTGGTCTCGTGGCCTGCGAGAAACAGCGTCAGCGCCTCGTCGCGAACCTGCTGGTCCGACATGCCGCCGCGGGCCTCCTCATCTTGCGCCATCAGCAGCATCGAGAGCAGATCGCCATAGTCCCGGCCGCTTGCGCGGCGCTCGCCGATGATCCGGTATATGGTCCGGTCCAGCCGCTCTTTGGCGCGCTCAAAGCGGCGCACCGAAGGCGTGCGCAGTCTTTCCAGCAGCTCCGAGAACGGCATCATGACGGTCTCAAACAGCGACAGGATGTCCGTCAGCGCCTGACCGATTTCGTTCGCTTCGGACTCGATGTCCGCATTGAAGAGCGTCTTGGCCACGATCGCCAGCGTGAGGCGCATCATCTCCTGGTCGATCGCCAGCGTTTCCCCGCTGCGCCACCGCCTTCTGGCCCGTTCGCCCAGGGCGATCATCGTTTCCGCATACCCGGCCAGCCGCTGCCTGTGGAATGCAGGTTGAACCAACCGCCGCTGACGGGTGTGCATCGCTCCTTCGCTGGTGAGCAGGCCCTCGCCCAGCAGAATTTTCGCCCGTTGCAGCATGCGGCTTTTGATGAAGCAGCGCTGCCGCGTGACCAGCACATCTCGGATGTATTCAGGGTGGCTGAGCAGGAACACATCTTGTGAGCCCAGCTTGAAGTAAACGATGTCGCCGAACTGCCGGGCGGTTTGGAGAAGAAATGTCGGGGCGTCCCTTCTGAACTGCGGATATTGGCCGATAACAGGGGGATTTCGGGGGCCTGGAGGTCGGATGCCGGCGGCAAGCATGAACGAGCCTTTCAGAGACGCGGTAGTATTCTACTGCAACGGGGCCAACCCCGGTCATCACTACCGGCCAGGAGGAAAAATGAGCTGTCTGCGAACTTGTCGGCACTTGGGTTTCGCCGTGTGCGCGCTGGCATCCGCGATCGCGACCCCCGCACGGGCAACCGTAATTACGTTTTCACCTTTAGCCGGACCGACCGACGCTCCGTACGCTGGTCACAGCGAGGCCGGGTTTACGGTAACTCCGACGGCCGGCAGCGTGTTCCAGGCGCTGATTTACGGAAACCCGATTCCCAGCATTTACGACGGTCCTGTCGGACAACCATCCGCTGCGGCGATTCAGGTGACCCAGGGCGGCGCGCAGTTCACCTTCAACTCGGTGGATTACTCGAGCAATAACGGCGACGCCCGATATTCGATTCAGGGATTCAACGGCGCGTCGATGGCCTACAACGATACCGGCGTGTTGGCCGGGACCTTTGCCCCGTTTACGTTCAGCACCCTCGCGGGCGCCCACACAGCCGTGGCGATCGACCGGCTGGTCATCACGATCAGCCCGGGAGCGGGCGTCACGTCCGTGAACCTCGACAATATCAACGTCGGATCGGGCGTGCCGGAGCCCCTGACGTTTGCAATGCTGGGCGCAGGTCTGTGCGGCGTGTTCGCGTTCAGGCGGCTGCGGGGACCATCCCGTTAGAGGGTTCAGGGGACCTCGCGCCGGAGCGTGACGAGCGCCTGCGCCTCGGCGGAGCGTCCTTGGCCCACTGGGCCCACCCCCTCGGCGGTCTTGAACTTCAGTGATACGCAATCGAGGTCGATTTGCAGCGCCGCCGCGACTTTCTCGCGAATCGGCGCGCGGTAATCCTTCAGCTTGGGGCGCTCGATGATCACGGTCGAATCGACGTTGACCACAACATAGCCGCGGGAGCGGACCAGATCCAGCGCGTGCGCGAGAAAACGCAGCGAATCCGCGTTCTTCCACTCCGGATCCGAGTCGGGAAAGTGCATCCCGATATCGCCGAGCGCGGCTGCGCCCAACAGCGCATCGGTGATGGCGTGCAGAAGCACATCGGCGTCCGAATGGCCGTCGAGTCCGAACTCGCAGGGGATGACGACGCCGCCGATAATGAGTGGACGCCCGGGAGCAATGCGATGAACGTCCCAGCCGAGACCGCTTCTGTACTCCAAGCTCAACCGCGCACCTGACCGGCCATCTCCTCGGCGTGAAACAGCCGGGCAAGGTCCATGTCGCTGGGCCGTGTGATTTTTATGTTGCGGTCCGTGCCTTGGACCACGCTCACCTCGACCTGTTCCAGGCGTTCCACCAGGCTGGATTCGTCCGTGCCGACAAACCCGTCCTCACGGGCCTTGTTGAAGGCCTGTTTCAGCAGATCGAAGCGGAAGACTTGCGGGGTCTGCGTGAGGATCAGGTGTTCGCGCGGGAGGGTGGCGCGCACTTTATTTTTGTGGACGCGCTTGACCGTGTCCACCGGTACAATGCCGACGATGGCCGCGCCGGTTTCGCGCGCCACGCGGATGACTTCTTCGATGCGCTCGCGATCGATGAACGGGCGAACGGCGTCGTGCACGGCGACCAGGTCCGTATCGGGGCCGAGCGAGGCCAGCGCGTTTTCAACCGACTGCTGGCGCGAATCGCCGCCCTCCACCAGCCGCACCGGCTTTTCAAAACGCCCGGCGGCAAGGAGTCCGTCCACCCAGTCGATGTCCTCAGGGCGCAGCGCCACGACAATTTCGGTCACCGAGGGACAGGATGCGAACTTGCGGATAGTATGCAGCAGGATGGGCGAGCCGTCGAGCAGCATGAACTGCTTGCGGCTGGTTCCCGTCTTCTCCGGCTGGACCTTCGCCATGCGCGTGCCCAAGCCGGCGGCGGGGAGGATGACAGACACTTTCATTTTAGCCGTGAGCTGAAACCCCATTATCTCCCGCTAGGACGCCGGCTGGTGAGTGCTTCCCACCGCCTCTTTCGGATGAGCGCGGTCAGGGTGCGGCCCGCCCTTGGGCGCAACGTCGTAGACCTGATGGATGCGATCGTCGAACCGGCCGAAGATCATCTTCCCGGCGGTGGTCTGGAGCACGCTGGTGACGGCGATGTCGATGGTCTTGGAAATGGCGCGCTTGGCGTTGTCCACCACCACCATGGTGCCGTCGTCCAGATAGGCGACGCCCTGATTGTACTCCTTGCCTTCCTTCAGGATGAACACGCGCATGGTTTCGCCCGGAAGCACGATCGGCTTCAGCGCGTTGGCCAGCTCATTGATATTGAGCACCTCGACGCCGTGCAATTGGGCCACTTTGTTCAAATTGAAATCGTTGGTGACGATCTTGCAGTCGTACATCTTGGCGAGCTCGATCAGCTTCATGTCGACTTCGCGGACGCCCGGAAAGTCGTCCTCGACGATCTGCACGTTCAGGTGCGCCATTTTCTGGATGCGCTGCAAAATATCGAGCCCGCGCCGTCCGCGGTTGCGCTTCAGGGAATCAGCGGAATCGGCGACCAGTTGAAGCTCGCGCAGAACGAACTGGGGGATGACGATGGTTCCGTCGAGGAAACCTGTGTCGGCGATATCGGCGATGCGACCGTCGATGATGACGCTGGTATCGAGGATTTTAAAGCTCTGCTTGGGCGTCTTCTCGCCGCCGAACAGTCCTCCAAACGCAGCGAGGTTCAGCATATCGCCCTTCTGGGCGCCAACGACCAGACCGACGTAGGTCATGACCGCCAGCAGCAGCACTTCGATGAAGGGTACGGTGCTTCGGTGTTCCGGCAACGCCTGCGTCAGGACCAGCGCGATCAGGTAGGCGCCGAACATTCCCAGCACGGATCCGAACGCGGCGCCGATGAGCCGCTTCAGGCTGACCTGGCGGATGCGCATTTCGAAAAAAACGATGGCGCAGCCGAAGGCTGCTCCGGCTGCGCCCGCGATAGGAGGAATCAGTTCAAAGGGCCGCAGGTAGTAGCCCGCGATTCCCAAGATGAGGATAAAGATCGCTCTGATGATGAGAAAGTCGTTCATGAGACCACCCTCCGCAAGCGGGGTGCGCCTTGACGTAATGCATCAGCGAAGCAAGTATAACATTGCCTGCCGAAACCAAGTTTTGACAACGGAAGGAAAAATCGTTTGCGAGGAAGAATGTTTCAATTCGCCGTCGACACGGTTCAAAGCGGGCCGGGCGGCGATTCCCGGCGACGGCCCGAGAGGGAGGCGGGCGGGATCTGAAGGCGGTCCCGCAGGGCCGGCGCTATAACGCTTTCGCGAGCTCCTCGGCGAATGCGCTTTGGGGACCCTGCGCGCGCTTGCGGGCGCTGTTTCTGGACGCGCGACGGTCCCGGCTGCCGGCGCGATCGGTCGGTTGTTGCTGCGCGGGGGCGTTCTTGGCGCCCTTGGGTTTCGGCGGCTGGGCCTGGTTGGCGCGCAGCAGGCGATCCTCGAGCGGCGCGCGATCGAAGCGGCGGATGATGGAGTTCATCTCCTCCTGATTCGGCGCGTCGATAAAAGCGAAGCCTTTCGACTCTTGGGTCTCTGGATTACGAATTACCTTTACGTTGTCGGCCACGAGGTTTTCTGCGGTCAGCCACGACTTGATGTCGTCAGCCGTTACCCACAGGGGAAGATTCCCGAGAAAGACGGTAAAACTCATTCTGAAGCGAATTCAACTCCGTTTGGATTTTTTGAGGGATTTGCTTCGGAGGCGCTGTCCATGGAAGCACTCTCATGGTAGCACACGGCATGTGGGCGGTAAATAGCCAGGCCTATCGTAAGTTTCCAGGACACAGCGCATTACTGGACCTGCTCCTCCGCGTTTCGGCGCGCGGAGGCGGGTGCGATAATCCATGCTGATGCTCGCCCCGCTTGAATTGTCAACCGCCGTTGTTCTGGCGCTTGCCGCACAGGCGGCGCTCGCCGCGACCTCTGCGCCCACGTTCCGGCTGCCGGATGTCGCCGAACCGAAACAAGAATCCCTTGACATCACCATCGTACCGGACAGCGCCGAATTTCACGGCGAAGCGCGCTTGGAAATCGTGCTGAAAACGGCCGTGTCCGTGCTCTGGTTGAACGCAAAAGACCTTTCGATTCGTCAGGTTGCGGTGCAGCGCGCGGGCCGGGCAAAAAAAGTGGCGACAGTTGTGAACGGGGAGTTTCTCGGGCTCCAATTCGAGGCGCCTGCGGCTCCGGGCGCGCTCGAGGCGAGGATTCAGTATTCCGCGCGGCTCGACGACAAAACGAACTCCGGCTTGCACCGCAAGAAATCGGGCGGCGACTGGTACGCCTACACCACCTTTACGCCCATTGAGGCGCGGCGCGCCTTTCCGTGCTTTGACGAGCCTCGTTACAAAACGAACTGGCGCGTGACGCTGCATGTGCCGCGCGCGGACATGGCTTTGGCCAACAGCCCGGCGATTGAAGAAGCGAATGAGCCGGGGGCGATGAAGAAGGTTGTATTCGCCGAGACGCCGCCGTTAGCGCCATCGGTGGTGGCGTTCGCGGTCGGTCCGTTTGAGACGATCGAGGCCGGGGTCGCCGGTGCGACACGAACTCCGGTGCGGGTGATCGCGCCGCGGGGGCGGGGCAGGGAAGCCGCGGCGGCGCGAACCGCAACCGCCGGCATTCTCGACAGTCTGGAGTCGTACGTCGGGAGGCCCTATCCCTGGGCCAAACTGGATCATCTGGCCGTGCCGGACATGGCCTTCGGCGCCGTCGAGAATCCGGGTTTGATTATGTATCGGGAGCGCGTATTGCTCGCCGCGCCGGAGCGCGACACGGCCGAACGGCGGCGCATAATGCGCGCCACAATGGCGCACGAGCTGGCGCACCAGTGGTTCGGGAACCTGGTGACCCCGGTCTGGTGGGACGATGTGTGGCTCAGCGAGGGGATAGCGACGTGGCTGGGAGGTAACGTCGCCGATCTCGAACTGCCGGAATTCGAGCGGGGCGTCGCGGCGGCTGCGCGCCGGCACCGTATGCTGATGATGGATTCGACTGCCCGGGCGCGGCCTGTTCGCCTGGAGATGAATTCCAGGGAGGACATGCAGGGGGTGTACAGCCCGGTGGTGTATGAGAAAGCCGCCGCGATTCTCTCCATGCTGGAGGAGTGGATCGGGCGGGCGCCGTTCCGCGCTGCGATGCGGCGGTACGTTGCCGCGCACGCGAACGGAAACGCCGCCGTGGCGGATTTCGCGGCCGCGATCCGGACCACCACCGGGCAGGATCCCTCGCCCGTGCTCCGCAGTTTTCTCGACCGCCCGCACGCGCCGCAGTTGCGCGCCTCCGTACGCTGCGGAAGCGGCGCGGGGTCGCTGGTCATCGAACAGACCGGCCCTGCCTGGACCGTACCCGTTTGCTGGCATGACTCCGCTGGCGGACGCTCCTGCGTCGTGGTGGACCGCGAACGCAGCGTTCAGGCTCTGGACGGGTGTCCGGTATGGCTATGGCCCAACGCCGCCGGGGTTGGATACTACCGCTCCGCGCCCGATCCCAGGACGCTCGAGGCGGTGGTCGAGAAAGGCTATTCCGAGCTGAGCGCCGCCGAGCGGGTGGCGCTGGCGGGAGATCTGGTAGCCGCAACCGTGAACGGCTCGGAGAGCGCGGGCGACATCCTGCGGCTGCTCCCGGCGATTGCGCGCGACCCGGCGCCGGCGGTGGGAATCCACACCGGCGCGATACTGCTGGAGCTGGCGCTGGCGGTTCCGGATGCGGACCGGGGCGCCTACCGGGAGTGGTTAAAGCAGCATTTCGGGATCGCGCCGATCGCGCCGGAGCAGGCGCAGAGCCTCGAGCAGTTTCTACACAACAGCCGGTAGCAGCCTCCGGCTGGGGTTATTCCAGTTCGGCGGCGAGCTTTGCCAGCCAGGCTTCCACATTCTGTTTCGGAATATTGAGAATGCGCCGGACGGTTTTCGCTTGAGGATATCCGCCGACTTCGTCCTGACTGTCGATGAAGCGGCCCTCGCGCCTTTGAAAGTCCCGTACGATCCGCTGGTCCACTTCGTCCCGATCCTTGGGCCGCGCGCCCGCATGCGCGATGACCCAGGCCACTGTATCTTTGGCGGGCATGGCCTTCAGTCCCGCCGGCCACACAGGCTTGTCGGGGAGCAGGTTGATTTCGCCGGCAATCATCGGCGCCGGTTTGCCGTCGCGATCGAGAGAGAGATTATCTTCGAGGAATACGTCTCCCTTGCGTGAAACGGCGGCGAGCGTGGGTGGAGTATTGGGACCGCGGATAACAACATTGCCGACCACAGCTACGCGCGCGTTCTGGGGAGTCACATTCCTGCCCTCCCATTCCGCCGGAACCCAGTTGACTTCGATGGCGTAGCGTCCCGGATTGTAGATCACATTGTTCACGATCACCCCGGTTGTAAAAGCTTTGAAATACGGATTGCGGTCATCGTTCTGGGCGTAAAGGTTGCCGATGATGGCGATGTTCCGGCAGTAGTCGTGAACCAGCGTGCCTTTTGAATGAGGCCCCTTGGAGTGGCTGGAATTCCTGAGCCCCTCGGCGATGATGTTGTTGCTGAAAGTGACATTGCGAGTGGTTCCCTCAGGACCGTTGTAGCGCGGGCCCGAGGCCGAAAGGTTCTCATCTACAGCCCAGGACATCGAACAGTGGTCGACGACGATGTTGTAGCACTGCGGTCCCTTGGTGGTGACCTCCGGCTCCCACCCGCTCCGCTTGGGCTGGCCCGCATCGCCCATTCGCACGCGGATGTGCTGGAGCAAGACGTCGTGGGTGGTGATGTCGATGCCAGCGCGGATGAGGGTGATGCCCGGCGATGGCGCGGTCTGCCCCGCGATGGTGATGAAGGGCTCAGAGATGACCAGCGGCTTCATGTTCAAATCGATGACGCCGGCGACCTCGAAAACAACGATTCGAGGCCCTTTGGCGTCGATTGCAGCGCGCAGCGAGCCAGGGCCCTCGCCGTTCAGATTGGTGACGCGCAAAATCTGCCCGCCGCGTCCTGCCGGAGTCTCGACGCCGAAGCCCTGCGCGCCGGGAAACACCGGCTGGCTTGCGGCAAGGGGGAGGGTCAGCGCGCTGAAAAGAAGGGCTCCTGCTGAATGCATGGCTATATTCCTTCTAACTGGCATGTAGGTTTCCTCGCCTGGACGGCCTCAAAACTCCAAACGCAGGGCCGTGCGAAAGCCGCGCGGGCCGGCCGGATCGAGGGGGCTGCCCGCCCCCGAGACATTGGAATTGCCGCCGACGCCGTTAATTACGCCATTGGAGCCGGTCTGGTTGATGGTCATCGAAGGATCGTTGTAGTTGGGATGATTGAGCATATTCACCGCCGTCATTTCCCACCGGAGCGTCACCCGTTCCGCGATCCGGAACAGCTTGTACACCCCCGCGTCCCACACGTTCGAGTTTGGCCCGATGATCACGCCGCGGGCCGAGGTCCCGAAATAGGGTCCGGGCGGAGCGAAGGCGGCCAGATCGAACCAGCGATAGATGCTCCGCTGGTCGGGGGGAAGATTGCCGTCGCGCAGTATGTCGGGGCGGATGGTCACGTTCGGCGGCGACGCGTTCGTGGTGTAGGCAGTGCCTGTGGGATCGGGTCCGGTCCACAGCGGCGTCAGGAAACGCCCGGAGCGGTAGGAGTAGACCAGCGCGATGCTCCACCCTCCGGCCACCGCATCCAGGGGACGGGAAGCGCCCGCGAGAAACCGTTTTCCCCGACCGAGGGGAAGCTCCCAGTACACATTGCCATTCAGCCGGTGGGTGGGAATATCGACCCAGACGGTGCGCTCGCGCGCGCGATTGTAGGCGTTCTCGATGCTTTCGCCGCGCTCCACATCGCCGATATCGCGCGCTAGCGTATAGCTGAGCTGATACGTCAAACCGACTTGAGAACGGCGCTTGATTTCCGCGGTAAAGGCGTTGTACTGATGCCCCGCGCCATTGGTGAGGTACATGATCGCCGGATATTGGGGAAACATGCGCGGCTTGCTGATGAACGCGCCGGGACCAGGGAGCGGCTGGTTGATGTTATAGGCGTATTCCCCCTTGCGCGTGTTGGTTCCAATAAAAGACAGGCGCAGGGCGTTTCCGCCAAATGCGCGTTCGATGGTAGCGCTGTATTGCATGCTGTAAGGAATCACCAGATGCGGATTGCGAGCCTGGGGCAGCGAGACCGTGGAAGGACCGGCTACAGCGCTCGAAGTAAACACTCGCGGCAGGATGACCTCGGGGTTCGTGGTGGAGTTGGTTTGCGCGGGTTCGTTGATGACGAACGGCACGCCGCCGCTTGATGCAGAGGTGGGCACAATGTCGTAGTAGATGCCATAGCCCGCGCGGAAAACGGTATTGGGCCCGAAGGGACGCCAAGCCAGGCCGATGCGCGGGGCGAAATTATTCTTGTCGGTGAAGGCCAAAAGCGAAGGAAGCCCGACCGAACTCGCGCCCACGACGCCCACGTAGTTAGCCGGCATCAGCTTGCTCACCTTGCTCAGACTGTCGTCCGGAACGACGATCTTTCCGGATGCGATATCGAAGATGGAGTTATAGCCGGACAGATTGCGCGCAGGCGGATGCAGCTCATAGCGAAGGCCGATATCGAGCGTCAGCGCCGGGGTTATTTTGAATGTGTCGGCGACGAAGAAATCGTATCCCTGGCGCAATTCTTCCTGCAATACCGCCGGAAACGCTCGCGCGTAGGTGGTGGGTATGCCCAGCAGAAAGTCCGCGTAGGGGTGGCCCGTGAAGCGATTGGAGAAGGTCAGGCTGCCGAACAAGGCCGTGTTCTGCTGGAGGTCGGCATAGTAGACGCGGTTGATTATGGCGCCGAACTTGACGCTGTGGCGGCCGCGGTACCAGCTCAACTGCTCCTGGATCTGGTTGAACTTGTTCTTGAAGCCGGGATGCCGCCAGACCTGCTGGGTGAGCGGTTGCAGGCCGATGCCGCTCCAGTTCACATTCAGCATCCCCGCAACGGGTGGAAGATCCGGAGCCAGTCCCACCAGTCCCAACTCCTTGACATTGGTGAGGCCATCCTGGGCGCCATTGCGGGGCTGGTCATTGTAGGCAATGCCCCAGCGAATCTCGTTCACCACGCTGGCGGCCAGCACGTAGGTGAATGAAACATTGGCGCCCTGATTTTCACGCTGGTTGCGGATTGTGCCGATGGTGGGCAGGTTGTCGTCCCAGGGGCGGGTGTATTGCTTGGCCCAGGTAAATCTGCCGAACAGGAAGGCGCGCTCGGAGAAGCGGTGGTCGAGACGGGTTGTCCAGTACGTCGAAGGATCGTAGGGGCGCCCTAACACAGCGTTGAAGTTCTGGGAAGTGAGAACATTCGGATCGCCGGTATTGGGCAGCGGATAGAATTTGTCCTGGATTTTTTGCGACACAGGATTGATCTGCGACAGCGGGATCATTTTGCCCGGGAACGGCGCGCTTCCGTTCAGCGGATCTCTGATGGCGGCTGCTTCGCGCGAGAAATCCCCTGTGCGCCAGGGGGTGGGCGGTACGGTGGGATTGATGACATCTCTCAGTTGACCGCCGCGGCCTTCCTCAAGGGAGAAGAAAAAGAAGGTCCGGTTCTTGCCGTTGTAGAGCTTGGGAATATAGACAGGTCCGCCGATGGTGAACCCCGGGTTGTGGACCACGCTGCCGCTGGAGGAGGTTGCAAACGGATTGCGGGATTGGAAGCCGGGACTCGAGTAGTAGTCGAAGGCAGCGCCGTGCAGTTCATTCGTTCCCGACTTGGAGATAACCGTGACCTGGCCGAGGGAGCCGAACTCGGCCGAGTTATTGCCCATATCGACTCGCACTTCCTGGAAGCTCTCGACGTAGTTGACGAGAGGGGTGATCTGCGTGCCATCGCGGCCGTTGCTGATCGTAATGCCGTCCACGGAAGCGTCGGACTGGTTGTTGCGGCTTCCTGAAAAACGCCGCGTCGCGGTTCCGCTGGCCGCCTGGACAATGCCCGGGTTCTGTCCGACAAAGGTCCATAACGATCGCGTGTTGAGCGGCAGATTCTTGATCTGACTCGCCAGCTTGGTATCGCTGATGCGCGCGCTCTCGGTTTCAATCGGAGCCGTGGTTGCGCTGACCTCCACAGCCGTGGAGACGCCGCTCAGGCTGAGTTGTACATCAACGCGCCGCTGTTCATTCGCTGTCAGCAGAATATCCTTGATCTGCGTGCGGCTGAACCCCGGCATTTCAACGCTGAGCGTGTACTCGCCCTGTAACAACTGGCCGAGGGTGTAGTAGCCGAGCTCATTGGAACGAGTTTTGTACTGATAGTTGCTGCTGATCAGCGTGGCCGTCACCTGTGCGCCGGAAACCGCCGCGCCCTGGGGATCGGTAATCATACCGGTCATTGTGGCGAACGTGGTCTGACCAGCCGCGGTGATAACCAGACAGAGGCCGACCGCAATCAAGGAAGCAGTCTTCATGGTCCCTCCCGACATTTGAGTTCCAGCCCATAGCTTGGCGGCGCTTATGGCCGCAACGGAATCACAGCATCCGGCCCGCTGCCTTTCGGCGTAGCAATGATTCGCTCGATCCGGCGATTGGCGGTCGACAAGTACGCGACTTTGTCCTGATCCTGAATGCCGGTAAAGGCCCGCCGGCCGTCGCGAGTCAAGGCGAGGGATAGCGGGCGCCCGCTCAAGGGGACGGCCGCAACCTGTCGGCCTGAGCGGAGGTCCGCAAAACCGACGGCAGGCTCGAACTGCAAGTTATAAATCAGCGTTTTTCCGTCGGGAGTCAAGGCGATGCGGGCCGGTCCTTTTCCGGTGGGTATTTCGCCGATGACCCGCTTGGAGCGAGTATCAATGATCGCAATCCGGTTCGCGTCCGTGCAGGCGATGTACAAGCGGTCTCCGCCTGCTGACAGCGCGCCGCCTTGGGGTCTGGCGCCGGTAGGTATCAACGTCCAAGCGCCGGTTTGCAACTCGATCGCGGCTACCTGATTCGAATCCGTATTGCTGACGAAGGCGATCTTAGCGTCCGGCGTGAGGATGACCATGTGGGGGCTTTTGCCGTGCACCTCATAGCTGCGAATCAGCTTCTGCGCGGACACATCGACCAGCGCCAGCCCGAATGGTCGTTCCGTTGTCGCAAGCAGGCGCTGCTGATCCGGGAAAAGGGCCAGCCCGTGCGGCCGGTGAAAGCGGCCCAGGCTGATCTCGCCGATCTTTTTCATTGCGCTCACGTCCAGGACCGAAATCGAGTTCGCGCCCGGCCTGTCCTCGGTCATCCACAGGACGCCGTTGTCGCTGATATACAAATAGCGGCCGTCGGCGGAGAGAACCGCTTCGTGCGGAAAGCTCCCCACTTTTACCTGGGCGAGCTGACTGCCGTCCTCGCTAAAGAATCCGACCGCGCCCGCGATCTTTTCGACGACGGCGATATACGGATCGCGAGCTGGCGCTGGCGACGCCAGCAGACTCGCCAACGCCAGGCGAAGCGTCAAAGGCGGCATGCTGCGGTCTCCAGATCCAGCGCGGCGTCTTGCGGCGCGGCCCGCTCCAGAGCGCGTCTGGAGTGATCGAGCCAGCGTTCGATGCGCGCCCGCATCTGGCGGGCGGCCTCGTCGGGTCCGTTGCCAATGGCGTCGATAATCTCCTGATGATCTTCGGCCAGCGCCGCATAATCGGTGGGCAAGGCCTCGAGGTGATCGCACAGAACGTAAGCGAACGGCGCTGCGGCGATGGCCTCGGCGGCCTGGATGAGGAACGAGTTGCCGCTCAATCTGTAAATCTCATGATGAAATTCATAGTCGGCAAGGCAGAAGGCCGCCAGATCGTTCGCTTGCGCGGCGCATCGCATGGCTTCCACCGGCCGAGAGAGCCGGTTCCGGGCGTTGTCCGACCACGCCTTCGATACGGCAGCCGCGGCGGCCGGCTCAAGAAGCATGCGCACCGCAAACAAACGCGCGACGTCTTCCAGGGTGTACCGGCTCACGTTGGTGGAGCGGTTCAACAGCTTCGTCACCAGCCCCTGGTTGTGCAGGTCCTGGAGCGCCGCGTTGACGGTTGCCTGCGAGACTCCCAATTGCTTGGACAACTGCGCTTCGAGGAGTCGCTGCCCGGGTCTGAGCCGCCCGGAGAGTATCTCTCTCAGGATCGCCCTGCGGACCTGCTCGATCTTGCTCAAGGATTCCAATTTCATCGAGATAAGATCAGCCGCCTTACATTTGGGGGAACTGGCCGTAACCTGATATTGATAACTGATTATCAGTAGCGGCTCGGATAAATGCAACGGTTATTTTCCGGCCAGCGAGGCGGTTGTTTACAGTTGCTGACAACTGAAGGCCGGGCAGGCCTCAGCTAAGCAACGCCGCGATAGTAGGCGATGAGGTCGAGCTTTGGCGGGACGTGACCCATGCTGCGCAAAAATCCGGCTACCTGGCCGCGATGGTGCGTGCCGTGGTTCACCACGTGGAGCACGATGCCGAAAAGCGGATTTGTCCAAGTGCGCCCGGTCAGATCCTGGTAGGTCAGCTCGTGCATGCACTGGTCATCGGTGAGCTGCGCCGCCCAGTCCGCCCATCCCTGGTGCAGCGCGGGCCATTCGGAACGGAGTCGCGCCAGGTCATGATACTCCGCACCGGGCATTTGGCCCGGCCCTTCGCCATGGACGCGGCCCAGCCAGATGCGGTCTGCGCCGAATATGTGGGCAAGCGTACCGATTACGTTTCTGTCGGCAGTGCCAAAATCGCGCGTCAATTCCTCGGCGGTCAACTGGGAGGCGGCCGTGATGAGCCGCGCGCTGGCCCACGCCGAATAGGCCAGGCAAGATCGCAGGAGATCGGCTGAAGTTCGCACTTGTTTCAATCTTAGGCGAGATTCAGGCGTTCAGCCACACGGTTACACCACGTGCGGGATCCTCGCGCCGGCATCTCACCGACAGCGACGATGCGACAAAGAGCGGCGAGAGGCGGCCCGCTGGGGCTGCGCCGCGCAAAGGAGAGACCAGGATGCGAGCGACGTGCTGGATGGGAAAGCGCGATGTGCGCGTTGAGACAGTTCCGGACCCGAAAATCCTGAACCGGCGAGACGCGATTGTGAGGGTCACGTCGACGGCGATCTGCGGCTCCGATCTGCACCTGTACAACGGCTTTGTGCCCACGATGGAGAGCGGCGACATCCTCGGGCATGAATTTATGGGCGAGGTGGTGGAGGTGGGGCCGGGCGTGAAGAACCTTCAAAAGGGAGAGCGCGTTGTGGTTCCTTTTCCGATCGCCTGCGGAGGGTGCTTCGGATGCCAGAAGGGATTGTATTCGGTGTGCGAGAACTCGAATCCGAACGCATGGATGGCTGAGCGGCTTTGGGGACACTCAACGGCGGGCATTTTCGGCTATTCGCATCTGACCGGCGGATACGCAGGCGGGCAGGCGGAATTGGTGCGCGTGCCGTTTGCCGACGTCGGACCGATCAAGGTTCCCGAAGGCCTGGCCGACGAACAGG
>Ga0070740_10002008_pt1 | contig 25498 bp, 26 predicted proteins | sample Coa_R2_FD_67286 | JGI IMG/M metagenome (GOLD analysis project Ga0070740, IMG submission 67286) | Surface soil microbial communities from Centralia Pennsylvania, which are recovering from an underground coalmine fire - Coalmine... | ecosystem: Environmental > Terrestrial > Soil > Unclassified ...
CCGTCCTACGCCGTGCGTCCGGGCGACGAGGTCGCGCTGACCGAGCGCGCGCGTTCGCAGTTGCGCGTGCAGGAGGCGATGACGCTGGCCGAGGGCATGGATCTGCGCCCGGCCTGGGTCGAGGTCGATCCGAAGAAGTTCGCCGGCGTGTTCAAGGCGCTGCCCGACCGCGGCGACCTGCCTTCGGACATCAACGAGAACCTGATCGTCGAGTTGTATTCGAAGTAAACGGCCATATCTTCGGGAACGGGCCGCGCTCGGCGCCCTTTCCCTGAATCGAGAATTCCCTCCGCCCGCGTGGAGGGCGCTTCATTTGAAATTTGCGGCCAGGGGTGGCCGCTTGCATGCGCAGGGACAGCGCACAACGAGGTCACACATGTCAGCCATTTCCACCAGCGTCCTGCGACCGCGCGGTCTCAGCGTCGAGCAGCTCGGTCCCAACCATGCGCGCGTGATCGTCGAGCCGCTCGAACGCGGCTACGGCCACACGCTCGGCAACGCGCTGCGGCGCGTACTGCTTTCCTCGATCCCCGGTTGCGCGATCACCGAAGTCGAGATCGACGGTGTGTTGCACGAATACACCACGCTGGAAGGCCTGCAGGAGGACGTGATCGAGGTGTTGTTGAACCTCAAGGACGTCGCCATCCGCATGCACGGGGTGGACGAGACCACCATGACCTTGAACAAGAAGGGCAAGGGGGTGGTGAAGGCCGGGGACATCACCACCGATCATTCGGTGGAGATCGTCAATCCCGAACACGTGCTGTGCCATCTCACCAAGGACGTCGGCCTCAACATGCGGCTGAAGGTGAAGCGCGGCATCGGATATCAGCCAGCCACCGCGCGCATCAATCCGGACGAGGAATCGCGCCCGATCGGCCGCCTGCAACTGGATGCCTCGTTCTGCCCGGTGCGCCGCGTCGCCTATGAAGTGGACGCCGCGCGCGTCGAACAGCGCACCAATCTGGACAAACTCGTTCTCGATGTCGAAACCAACGGCACCGTGCAGGCGGACGAGGCTGTGCGCAAGGCGGCCGAAACGCTGCTGGACCAACTCTCCGTGTTCGGCGATTTCACCCGCCGCGAGAGCGCGGATTCCAAGGCCGAGAAGAGCGGCTTCGATCCGCTGCTGACGCGTCCGATCGACGACTTGGAATTGACCGTGCGTTCGGCGAACTGCCTCAAGGCCGAAAGCATCTACTACATCGGCGATCTGGTGCAGAAGACCGAAGTGGAGTTGCTGAAGACGCCCAATCTCGGCAAGAAGTCGCTGACCGAAATCAAGGACGTGCTCGGCGCCAAGGGCCTGTCGCTCGGGATGAAGCTGGAAAACTGGCCGCCGGCGGGTCTGTCGCACGGCATGCAGCTGGGTTGATTTAAACCGGGAATCGGGAATCGGGAATCGGTAAAAGCGCGATTTGGCTTCTGACGATTCCCGATTCTCAACTCCCGATTCCCGAAAAATAGCGGGTAACCGCGGAAGCCGGACACGAGCGTCGGCCTTCCATAACGATAAAGAGAGAAAAACCATGCGTCACCTCAAATCCGGACGGAAGCTCAATCGCACGTCCAGCCATCGCGAAGCCATGTTCAAGAACATGGCGGCCTCGCTGATCAAGCACGAACTGATCCGCACCACCTTGCCCAAGGCCAAGGAGCTGCGCCGCGTCGCCGAACCGCTGATCACGCTGGCAAAGAACGACGGCGTCGCAAACCGCCGCCTCGCGTTTGCGCGCCTGCGCGACAAGCAGGCGGTCGGCAAGCTGTTCGTGGAACTCGGGCCGCGCTACCGCTCGCGTCCCGGCGGCTATCTGCGGATCCTCAAGTGCGGCTATCGCGACGGCGACAACGCACCGATGGCTTACGTCGAACTGGTGGACCGGCCGCAGCAAACTGCCGCTGCTGCCGAATAACTGCAACGCCGATCCAACGCACGAACCCCGCCGACACGGCGGGGTTTTTGTTTGCGCGCCGTGGCTGACAGCCGCCTGCAAAGCCGCTAACGTTGCGGCTTTCGCAACGGTTCGAATCCATGGCTCCCTGGCACTGGCCCTATCGCGCGGTCTATCTCGTCGGTTTCCTCGTCTGCGCGGCATTGATGGCCTATGCGCTTTATGCGGAATATCACCTCGGTTTGATTCCGTGCCCGCTGTGCATCTTTCAGCGCGTCGCCTTCATCTGGATGGGCGTGTGGTTCCTGATCGGCGGTTTGCACGCGCCGCGCGGGAACGCACGCTGGATCTATTGCGTGCTGGTATTGCTGGGCGCGGCATGGGGGATCGCAGTGGCGGCGCGGCACTTGTATCTGCAAAGTCTGCCGCCCGATCAGGTGCCGAGTTGCGGTCCGGGACTCAATTACATGTTGCAGACTTTTCCGTTCGCGCAGACGCTGAAATTGGTTTTCCAGGGTTCCGGTGAATGCGCACAGGTGAACTGGAAGTTCCTCGGGCTTTCCATGCCCGGCTGGACGCTGATCTGGTACGTGCTGCTTTCCGCTTTCGCGATCCACGGCGCACTGCATCCGTTGTCGCCACGGCAGGTTGCGCGGCAGCGTTCGGCCTGAAGCCCGCCACGCGCGGCGTTCTGGAAGCAACGCCGAATGCAGACCGCGGGCGAAACACGCTATCCTTGTTGCATGTCCACTTCGGAACGAACATTGCGCGCCGTGCGCGAAAGCCCGCCGTGGCAGCCCGATAGCTGGCGCGCGCGTCCGGCCGCGCAACAGCCCGAATATAAAAACGCGGCGGAGCTGGAGCGCGCGCTCGGGCAATTGTCGGCCTTGCCGCCGTTGGTCACTTCCTGGGAAGTGCTGACGCTGAAACAGTTGCTGGCCGACGCGCAGGAAGGAAAACGATTTCTGCTGCAGGGCGGCGATTGCGCGGAGAGTTTCGCGGATTGCAACAACGAGGTGATCGCCAATCGCCTGAAGGTGTTGTTGCAGATGAGCCTGGTGCTGATCCACGGCCTGCGCATGCCGGTGGTGCGCGTGGGGCGCTTCGCCGGACAATACGCCAAACCGCGCTCGGCGGATTTCGAAACGCGCGAGGGCGTGACGCTGCCGAGTTACCGCGGCGACCTGGTGAACGCGGCGGACTTCGATGCGGATTCGCGCCGCGCGGATCCTCAGCGCCTGCTGCGCGGGCATGCGCGTTCGGCGATGACGATGAACTTCGTGCGCGCGTTGGTGGATGGAGGCTTCGCCGACCTGCATCATCCCGAATACTGGAATCTCGCCTGGGTCGAGCATTCGCCGCTGGCGGACGAATATCGCCGCATCGTGGAAGGCATCGGCGACGCGGTGCGTTTCCTGGAAACGCTGGCCGGCGAGCCGATCGCCAGTTTCCAGCGCGCCGAGTTCTACACCTCGCACGAAGCGCTGCTGCTGCATTATGAGCAGGCGTTGACGCGGCACGTGCCGCGTCAGTGGGGATGGTTCGATCTCTCCGCGCATTTCCCGTGGATCGGCATGCGTACGGCCGATCCGGAGGGTGCTCACGTGGAGTTCTGCCGCGGCATCCGCAATCCGCTAGCGGTGAAGGTCGGGCCCGCGATGAACGTCGAGCAATTGAAGCGTCTGATCGAAATACTGAATCCCGACGACGAGCCCGGCCGTTTGACATTGATCCATCGCATGGGCGCGGGCGGCATCGGCGAGCACCTGCCACCGCTGATCGAAGCGGTGAAGTCCGGCGGCCGACGCGTGCTGTGGTGTTGCGATCCGATGCACGGCAACACCGAGACGCTGGGCAACGGCACGAAGACGCGCCGTTTCGCCAACATCCGTTCGGAACTGGAGCAGGCGTTCGACATCCACGCTGCCTGCGGCACGCGCCTCGGCGGCGTCCACCTCGAACTGACCGGTGAAGATGTGACCGAGTGCCTCGGCGGCGCGCGCGATCTTTCCGAAACCGATCTCGCGCGCGCTTACAAGTCCACGGTCGATCCGCGCCTGAACTACGAGCAATCGCTGGAACTGGCGATGCTTATCGTGCGCAAGTCGGGGGCACGACCGCTGACGGTCTGAGCGGTTTGTTGCGGCGCAACATCGCGCCCGGTAGCATGCTGAGATCGATCCCCAAGAGAATTCCTGCAATGGCCAGCTCCGATCCGTCGCGCGCATTCGAAGACTGGCAGGCGCTGTCGCGCCGCTACTGGGATGCCTGGAACGACGCTACCCGAAATGCCTTCGCAACTTCCACACAGGCGTCACAAGCCGACGCTGTGCCATGGCACGAAGGCCTGGAGCAGTGGTCGCGCATGTTTTCACAGGCCGGGTCGCAAAGTGAAATCGTCGAGCGCCTGCTGACCGGCGCGAAATCGTATTTCGCGCTGCTGCAGTCGATGGCGGCGAAAAGCGCGAACGGAAGCGACGCGCTCGATGCGAAAGCCTGGGCCGACAAGCTGCGCGAATCCTTCAACTTTCCCGGTGCAGATGCGTCGCTGTTCGACAACCCGCTGGCGCGCGCATTGCGCGAGGTCGCGGGCAAGGGCGCGAAAAGCATCGAGGAGCTGAGCAAGGGCGCCGAGCCCTGGATGCGCGAAGCGCAAACCTTGCTGGGGCTGCCCGCGTTCGGTTACTTGCGCGAACATCAGGAGCATTACCAGAAGTTCGCGCAGGCGATGCTGGATCAGCAGCAGCAGACCAACCGCTATAACGCGCTGCTGGTGCGCGCCAGCGCGCGCGCGTTCGAATTGTTGGAAGACAAGCTCAGCCAGCGCGCTGAGCCGGGCCGGCAGATCGATTCCGTGCGTGCGCTCTACGACCTGTGGGTCGACGCGGCCGAGGATGCCTACGCAGAAATCGCGCTGTCGGACGAATTCCGTGAAGTCTACGGCGCGCTGGTGAACGCGCAGATGCGCGTGCGCAAACACGTGCAGGAGGAAGTCGAACGCGTCGCGACCGATCTCGGCATGCCCACGCGCACCGAAATCGACAGCATGGGCAAACGGCTGCACGAAGTGCGGCGCGAATTGAAACAGCGCGACGAATTGGCGGCCGAACTCGCGGCATTGCGCGCAGAAATCGAAAAGCTGAAAAGCAACGGTGTGCGCACGCCGGCGACGAACAAAACGTCGCCACGCAAATCCACCGCCCAGAAATCACGCAAGAGTTGATCGCCATGGAACCGATCCGCATCGATCCCGCGCGCGCACTGGACGAAGCCCTGCGCGCGCAAAGCAAACTCGCCGCCGGAATGCGCACGCTGCGCGAAGTCGAGGATGTCGACTACGGAGCGACCGACAAGGAAGCGATCTACCGCGAAGACAAGGTCGTCGTCTACCGCTTCAAGGGCAAGAACAAGCCGACCGCCAAGGCGCCGATCCTGATCTGTTATGCGCTGGTTAACCGGCCCTACATGGTCGACCTGCAGGACGACCGCTCGCTGGTGAAGAACCTGCTTGGCTTGGGCGAGGATGTGTATCTGATCGACTGGGGTTACCCCGACGGCGCTGACCGCTGGTTGACGCTCGACGACTACATCAATGGCTACATCCGCCGCTGCGTGGACGCGGTGGCGAAACACGCAGGCGTCAAGAAGATCAACCTGCTCGGCATCTGCCAGGGCGGCGCGTTTTCGCTGTGTTTCGCATCGCTGCATCAGGACAAGCTGCAGAACCTGATCACGATGGTCACGCCGGTGGATTTCCACACTCCGGACAACATGCTCTCGCACTGGACGCGCGGCATGGACGTGGACCTGTTCGTTGATACGCTCGGCAACGTGCCGGCGGATCTGATGAACTGGTGCTATCTCACGCTGAAACCGGTACGGCTGAACCAGCAAAAGTACATCGGCATGCTGGACATCCTCGACGACAAGGCCGAACTCGAGAATTTCCTGCGCATGGAGAAGTGGATTTTCGATTCGCCCGACCAGGCCGGCGAAGCGTTCCGTCAATTCATAAAGGATTTCTACCAGGGCAACAAGCTGGTGAAAGGCGGGCTGAAGATCGGCGAGCGCGAAGTGTCGCTCAAGAACATCAAGATTCCCGTGCTCAACATCTTCGCCGAGCAGGATCATCTGGTGCCGCCGTCCGCGTCGCGTCCGCTCGGCGAACACATCGGCACCAAGGATTACACCCAGCTCGCGTTCAAGGGCGGCCACATCGGCATCTACGTCTCCGGCCGCGCGCAGCGCGAGGTGCCGCCGGCGATCCATCAATGGCTGGGCGAGCGCACGCGCTGATGCGGTAGAGTGTCGTTGCAAGGAGCAATGACATGAATGCCGATCGGGTTCTCAGACGTTCCCGCCACAACCGCATGATCGCCGGCGTGGTCGGCGGCCTGGCCGAATATTTCGGCCTCGATCCGACACTGCTGCGCATCATCTACGTGCTGGTGTCGATCTTCTCCGCGGCGTTCCCCGGCATTCTGGTTTACATCATCCTCTGGATTCTGGTTCCGGAAGAACCGTAGGCGACCGCCGCGTGTCGGATTTCCCGTGCGCGTCGCGCTGATCTCGCTGGGAATGCTCTGGACGCTGCCGAACACGCTGCTCGGCCTGCTCGCGGGTTTGCTTTTGTTGCCGTTCGGTGCGCGCCCACACTTCACCGAGGGCACGCTCGCATTCAAGCGCGTGCCGAAGGCGCGTGGTGCGCTGGTCCTGGGCTGCGTGATCCTGCACGGCGGCGAGCATCTCGATACCGTTTGCCGGACCTATGCCGCGCGTTGCGGCGCCGCTCCCTCGCATCAGCGCGTTCGCATCGGCGATCACGAACGCGCGCATGTTTATCAATATCTTCTCTTCGGGCCGTTGTTCCTGCCGCTGTATTTCCTGTGCGGCGGCGTAACCGCGCGCAATCCGTTCGAGCGCGCGGCGGATCGGCATGCGTTGACCGGCAGCGGCTGGTATCCGTTTGCGGGATAGCCGGTCGCCGGGCGTCCCGTACTGGAGGACAACTCGAAACCCGGGGTGTAGCGCAGGCGTGCTGCATAATAGGCGCAGCGTTCGCCGGCGAAACAGAAGCCATCGCGCATGTCCTCCACACATTCCGCCGCGGAGCGGTTACAAGCGCACGACCAGATCCGCGCAGTTCAGTGGCGCGGCGATCGGCTGCGGCTTCTGGATCAGCGCAAGCTGCCGCTGGAGGAAAGCTGGATCGAATGCCGCAGCGCGGAAGAAGTTGCGCAAGCCATTCGCGATCTGGTGGTGCGCGGCGCGCCGGCGATCGGCATTGCCGCGGCATGGGGCGTGGTGCTGGCCGCGCAACGCAGCGATGATCTGGACAAGGCGCTTGCGACCTTGCGTGCGGCGCGTCCGACCGCGGTCAATCTCATGTGGGCGCTGGATCGCATGCGCGCGCGTGTCCAAACCGGCGCGAACCCACAAGCCCTCGCGGACGAAGCGCAGAAAATCCAGGACGAGGATCTCGCGGCCAATCGCCGCATGGGCGAGTTGGGCGCGTTGCTGATCGAACCGGGCAGCGCGGTGCTGACGCATTGCAATACCGGTTCGCTGGCGACCGCCGGCTACGGTACCGCGCTCGGCGTGATCCGCGCCGGCGTCGAGCAGAATCGCATCGCACAGGTGTATGCCGGCGAGACGCGTCCGTGGTTGCAGGGCGCGCGACTGACGATGTGGGAGCTGGCGCGCGACGGCATTCCAGCCACGCTGATCGCCGATGCCGCCGCTTCGCACCTGATGAAACACGGCGAAGTGCGCTGGGTGATCATCGGCGCGGACCGCATCGCGGCGAACGGCGATACCGCCAACAAGATCGGCACCTACCAGCTCGCAATCGCGGCGAAGCATCACGGCGTGAAGTTCATGGTGGTGGCGCCGTCTTCAACCATCGACATGGATACGCCAGACGGCGAGACGATCGAAATCGAACTGCGCGATCCGGCCGAACTGCTGTCGCACAACGGCGCACGCACGGTGGCCGAAGGCGCGCAGGCCTGGAATCCGGTGTTCGACATCACGCCGCACGATCTGATCGACGCGATCGTCACCGAGCGCGGCGTGATCGAACGCCCGGATGCGGAAAAAATGCGCGCGCAATTCGGCGTGGGCGCGCGCTGATATGTGGCGGCGCATTCCCAGACAACTTTTCTGGTTCGGAGTGGGCGGCGCGATCGGTTTCGTCGTCGATGCCGGCATCGTGCAATTGCTGGTCAGCAAGGCCGATGCGAATCCCTACATCGCGCGTCTGTTCTCGTTCTTCTGCGCCGCCTGTTCGACCTGGCTGTTCAACCGCCGCTACACCTTTCCGGATCGCGGCGGGCACACGCTGCTCGGCGAATGGACGCGCTACATGACCGCGATGTCGCTGGGCTTCGCGCTCAACTACGCGACCTACGCGCTGGTGGTTTTCTATTCCGATTTCGTGCACCGCTGGCCTTCGATCGCGGTCGCGGCCGGTTCCTTGCCGGGCTCGCTGGTCAACTTCATGGGCGCCCGCCAATGGGCATTTCCGAGGCGGCGGAAAGCGGCCGCGGAAGAGTCCAAAAAGACCGCGTAACCCCTCATATCTCCTAGATTTTTTCGCCCTGAAAAGAGGGCGGACGTGGTACACTTGCGCGTCTGTTTCCGGATCGCCGCGCCGGCCCGGAACACGCGCCGTCCAACCACGAGAAAAGCACAGGAATAGCGCCCGATGGCCGAACTCGCCAGCGAGATCATTCGCGTCAACATCGAAGACGAGATGCGCCAGAGTTACCTCGATTACGCGATGAGCGTGATCGTGGGACGCGCGCTGCCGGACGTGCGCGACGGGCTGAAACCCGTGCATCGCCGCGTGCTGTACGCGATGAACGAACTGGGCAACGCCTGGAACAAGCCGTACAAGAAATCCGCGCGCGTGGTCGGCGACGTGATCGGTAAATATCACCCGCACGGCGAATCCTCCGTCTACGATGCGATCGTGCGCATGGCGCAGCCATTCTCGCTGCGCTACATGCTGGTGGACGGACAAGGCAACTTCGGTTCCGTGGACGGCGATCCGCCGGCGGCCATGCGCTACACCGAAGTACGCATGGCGCGGCTCACGCACGAGCTGCTGGCCGACATCGACAAGGAGACGGTCGATTTCGGTCCCAACTACGACGAGAGCGAGCGCGAACCGCTGGTGCTGCCCACGCGCGTGCCGAACCTGCTGATCAACGGATCGGCTGGCATCGCGGTCGGCATGGCGACCAACATTCCGCCGCACAACCTCAATGAAGTGATCGATGCAACGATCGCGTTGATCGACGATCCGCAGATCGGTCTCGACGTGCTGATGCAACACGTTCCGGGCCCGGATTTTCCGACGGCCGGCATCATCAACGGCGCGGCGGGCATCATCGAAGCCTACAAGACCGGCCGCGGCCGCCTGCTGGTGCGCGCGAAGACCGAGATCGAGAAAGACGACAAGGGCAACGAGACGATCGTCATCACCGAGCTGCCCTATCAGGTCAACAAGGCCAAGCTGATCCAGGCCATCGCCGAGCTGCACAAGGACAAGAAGATCGAAGGCATCAGGCAGGACGGCCTGCGCGACGAATCCGACAAGGACGGCATGCGCATCGTGATCGAGGTGCGCAAGGATGCGATGGCCGATGTGCTGTTGAACAACCTGTTCCAACAGACTCAGTTGCAGGTCACCTTCGGCATCAACATGGTCGCGCTGGTGGACGGCCAGCCGCGGCTGTTGAACCTGAAGGAAATCCTCGAAGCGTTCATTCGCCACCGGCGCGAAGTGGTCACGCGGCGCACGATTTTCGACCTGCGCAAGGCGCGCGCCCGCGCGCACGTGCTGGAAGGCCTCACCGTCGCGCTGGCCAACATCGACGCGATGATCGAGCTGATCAAGACCTCGGCCACGCCGCAGATCGCGCGCGAACGTTTGCTGGAACGCAAATGGGAACCGGGCCTGGTGCGTGCGCTGCTGGCCGAATCGGGCGCGGCGATTTCGCGTCCCGAAGATCTCGATCCGAAAGCCGGTTTGTTCGACGACGGTTATCAATTGTCGGAAGTGCAGGCGAAAGAGATTCTGGAAATGCGCCTGCATCGCTTGACCGGGCTGGAGCAGGAGAAACTTTCCGACGAATACCGGCAACTGCTGGAGACCATCCGCGGGCTGATCGCGATTTTGGAAGACCCAGACAAGCTGCTCGCGGTGATCCGCACCGAACTGGTGGAAATGAAGGAGGCCTACGGCGATGCGCGCCGCACGCTGATCCAGAGCAGCCAGGAGGATTTCCAGACGCTGGACCTGATCGCGCCGGAGGACGTGGTCGTCACGCTGTCGCACGCGGGCTGGTGCAAGCGGCAGTCGGTCGGCATCTATCGCGCGCAGCGTCGCGGCGGCAAGGGCCGCATGGCGACCACGATCAAGGAAGAAGATTTCGTCGAGAAGCTGTGGGTGGTCAACACGCACGACACGCTGCTCACCTTCACCAGCGCGGGTCGCGTGTACTGGCTGAAGGTCTACCAGATTCCGGAAGCCGGCCCCGGCGCGCGCGGCAAACCGATCGTGAACCTGCTGCCATTGCAGGAGGGCGAGAAGGTGCAGGCCGTGTTGCCGGTGCGCGAATACGACGAGAATCACTTCGTCTTCTTCGCTACGCGCAATGGCACGGTCAAGAAAACGCCGCTGACTGAATTTGCGTTCCAGTTGCAGAAAGGCAAGGCGGCCATTTCGCTCGACGAAGGCGACGCGCTGGTCGAAGCGGAGCTGACCGACGGCAGCCGCGACGTGCTGCTGTTCGCCTCCAACGGCAAGGCCGCGCGTTTTGCCGAGAGCGACGTACGCCCGATGGGCCGCACCGCCACCGGCGTGCGCGGCATGAGACTCGCCGATGATGCGCATGTCGTGTCGATGGCGGTGGTCGTCCATGCCTTGGAGCAGAACGGCGACGATGACGACGCGAACGAAACCATCGAGAACGAGACGGTTGCCGACGAGTCCGTTTCCGCATCGGAATGCTACGTGCTCACCGCGACAGAACGCGGCTACGGCAAGCGCACGGCGCTATCCAAGTTCCCGCGCAAGCGGCGCGGTTCGCAGGGCGTGATCGCGATCCAGTGTTCCGAACGCAACGGCGCGCTGGTCGCCGGCGTGCAGACGGACGAAAAGCACGAGCTGATGCTGATCTCCAACCAGGGCACGCTGGTGCGCACGCGCGTATCGGAAATTTCCTGCCAAGGCCGCAACACCCAAGGCGTCACCCTGATCCGCTTACCTGAAGACGAAAAACTCGCCGGCGTGGTGCGGATCGAAACCATGGGCGACGAGGATTCAGCCGAAGGTAACGGCGAAGCCGATGTGTCGGCGACGAATAGCGCGGGCGAAGTCGACAACGCTTCGGCTTGAGCAACGACAAACTTGTAGCCCGGATGAAGCCGCGCAGCGGCGGAATCCGGGATTGCTTGCACGAATGCTCCCGGATTCCGGACTGCTTGCTGGCAGACCGCTGGCATTGTTGACAACGAATTAGCTTGTTGGCATTATCGCCAACATGCGAGCCAACTTGCTGCGCCGCGACCGGATCGAACTACCTTCAGGAGCAGTTGTCGAGATGATCGTATGGCGTGTGCCAAAGCCGGTTTCCGGCAGCGCACACGATTTCAAATATCGGCTTGCCTACGTTGTTCATGGCAAGTGCGTCTTGCGGTATGACAACGAATCGGGCAAGGGCGACCACAAGCATCTGCACGGGCGCGAAACTGCCATTGCTTTTTCGAGCATCGACGAGCTGTTGACGCAATTCATAGCCGAAGTGGAACGGCTGGAGGAGTTATGATGATCGCAACCATTTCCATTCGACGCGATGCACGAGCCACTTTGCGAACCGCCGCGCGCGGTATCGCGTCCGCCGCGAAAAGCGGGCGGCAAAGCGGAGTGCACTTCACCTTTTCATCGGCCGAGCAGTTGTTCCGCGCGATCTCTCCCAAGCGATGGGAACTGATCGAAGGTCTCCAGAAGACCGGCGCGATCAGTGTGCGCGGTTTGGCTCGTGAACTGGATCGCGACGTCAAGCGTGTGCACGAGGACGTGCAATCCCTGATCGAACTTGGCTTGATCGAACGCACGAACAGCGGACAGGTTCGCGTGCCGTTCGACAGGATTCACATCGATTGCGATTTGAGCGCCGCGGCTTGAGCTGTAGCCCGGATGAAGCCGCACAGCGACGGAATCCGGGTTGATTGCGAGGATGTTCCCGGATTCCGCTTCGCTCCATCCGGGCTACTTGCTGATCTCCAATCAGGGCACACTGGTGCGCACCCGCGTCTCGGAAATTTCCTGCCAGGGCCGCAACACCCAGGGCGTCACCCTGATCCGCCTGCCGGAAGACGAAAAACTCGCCGGCGTGGTGCGCATCGAAACGATGGGCGACGAGGATTCGGCGGAAGGCAACGGCGAGGCCGAAATGCCGGCGGCGAATGGTTCGGGAGAGGCGGGACACGGTAGTTTGAACCAATCGAGTGGAGTTTGACGTGCCAAGCACGATGACCCTCGAACAATTCGAGATCGAATTGCGCGGCCTGTGCGCAGATCAGACCGAACGTCCATTCATCTGTGATGGTTCGCCGTTGGATTGTGAAGTATTTATCGTCGGCTTTAACCCGGCGACGGAAATGTGCTCGGATTTCTGGAGCTTTTGGGATTCAGACCGTGGCTTCAATAAACAGGAGTGGCTTGATGCTTACACGAGCGAACGAAATGCTCGCCAATTGAAGCCAGGAGAACAACGGCGCAATACCACGAGCAATACGCGTCGCGTGATCGGATGGATTCTCAACTTTTTGGGGCCGGAGGTTCGATGCCTTGAAACGAACATCTACTCAATGGCCACCAAAAAGGAGCGCGATCTTCCCAAGTCCAAGAGGCAGACGGCCATCTTCGAACATCTCCTTGATGCGATCGAACCACGCGTGATCGTCTCTCACGGTGAGAAAGCAAGGAAATATCTTGAAACACAATCTTTGCAATCAGCATTGATTACAGAGCGGCACTTTTCACGTGGTTGGTCTGAACTCAGGGCGAAAGCGCTGGCCGACCGGATAAAGTCAGAATTGAAAGGCGGGGATATCCAATGAACGCGAATTTCAAAGATGGAGTAATTCGAGACGGCTCATCGATCGGATCGGGGAAAGCATTGGGCAATATCAAGGATGGAATTATCCGAGATGGATCATCAAAGGGCTCCGGGAGACCGCTCGGTAACGTAAAAGACGGACTGATTCGAGACGGCTCATCAAAGGGAAGTGGTCGAGTATTGCTCAATGTGAAGGGAGATGTTGTGCGAGATGGTTCCTCGCCGGGCTCGGGTGCAGTGAAAGGCAAGCTGAGCGACTTCGCCATCAAAGGAATGGAGAGAGAACTCGATGCCGAGATCGTGGCGGCTTATCACTTCTTGTGAAAAGAATCGTGTAACAGCGTAGTCGGTCGAGTGAAGCGACGGACCATTTACGTAGAACGTTGGGTTCGTTTGGGCTCACCCCAACCTACGACTGCTTTGCTTCGTACACCTCCCTCACCGTATCCCGCGCCAACACCAGAATGGTAAATACGCCAAGAATCGTGCCCAGCGGCATGTACAGGCAATTGATGCATGCGACGATGATTGAGAATATGCGGTGTCTTCGGGCTCGCAGGAAGATGCCCGACAGGACGTTGAGCAATCCGGACGCGATGAACCACAAGGCGAACACCAGATAAAACCATCTGAACACGGCGAAGAACTCCGCCGGGTTCGGTGCGTTCGGCTGCGACGATGTGCACATCTTCGGATTGGCCATGAACGCGTGCATTAGCGCGTAGTGTCCGCACACGAAGAGAATTCCCAAGCACGCGAAGGCCGCCGCGACGAAATGGAAAATCGCAAGCAGCCGCAGATGGTCTGCATCGATCTTGCGCTGATCGCGCATGACCGGAGGCAAGGCATTCATGGTCCACCCCCGTGATGGATCACAGAGAATTAGATCGCCTCGAGCATCGCCTCTGCGCTCGACACCTTGAACTCGCCCGGCGCTTCGACCTGCAAGACTTTCACTACGCCATCGTCGGCATAAAGCGCGAAGCGTTTCGAGCGCAGGCCCATGCCGAATTTGGTGGCATCCATTTCCAGTCCCAGCGCTCTCGAGAAATCGCCGTTGCCGTCGGCCAGCATCAGCAGGCCATCGGGTACGGACTGGTCCTTGGCCCAGGCCTTCATCACGAAGGCATCGTTGACGGCGAGGCATGCCACCTCGACGCCGCGCTTCCTGAACTCCTGGTAGTGCTCGACGTAGCCGGGGAGGTGGCGCTCGGAGCAGGTGGGCGTGAACGCGCCGGGCACCGAGAACAGCACCACTTTCTTGCCCTTGAAGACGTCGTCCGTGCTGACGCTCTGCACGCCGTCCTTGATCAGGTTGAAGGTGGCGGAGGGAAGGCGGTCGCCGACTTTGATCGTCATGGTGCTGCTCCTTAGAAAGTGGCCGAACCGCCATCGTAGCGCCGCCCGGCCCTTGACGCAGCCTTGAATTTGGGACGGGCATCCTCATCTATTCGCCCATGCGGCCCGCAGCGGCCGAGGCACAGCAGCAGAGGAGCCATCACATGAATCACATCAGCCGTTACCGTTGGGGCGGTCAGTATCCGCGCGAGTTCCAGCGCATGATCGACCGCTTTTTCGCCGATTACGAAGACAACAACGACCAGTCCAGCGTGGTCACCAGCCAGTGGGCGCCGCGCGTGGATATCCGCGAGGAACCCAAGCAGTTCGTGATCGAGGCGGACATCCCCGGCGTCGATCCCCAGGACATCGAAGTGCACATGGACAAGGGCATCCTCTCCATCCGTGGCGAGCGCAAGAGCGAGAGCACGGTGGAAGAGGGCAACTACACGCGCGTCGAGCGTTCGCGCGGCATGTTCCATCGCCGCTTCGCGCTGCCCGACAGCGCCGATCCGGAAGGCATCGCCGCCAAGGGCAAGCACGGCGTACTGGAAATCACGATCCCGAAGAAGCCGGAAACCACGCCGCGCAAGATCGAGATCAAGCCGGGCGAGTAACTCCTCCCCCTTCAAGAGGGGCGAGTCGGTGCGTTTACGAGCCGAAGGCTCGTGCACCGATGAGCGCCCGAAGCAGGACGCGAAGGACAGGGTTGCTTGGCGAGGCAGGATGCCGAGCTTAGCAACACGGGAGGGGATGGTGTTGCGCACGAGTGAACCATCCCCACCCAACCCTCCCCTTGAAGGGGAGGGCTTGTCATCGCAAATCCCGTAAGATCGAAGCTCGCGGTGGAGCAATTCGCCGCGAGCTTTCTTTTCTGGGGCGCGCATGGAATTCAAGGACTACTACGAAATACTCGGAGTAAAACCGACCGCGAGCGAGGCCGAGATCAAGACGGCCTATCGCAAGCTCGCGCGCAAGTATCACCCGGACAAGAACAAGGAAGCGGGCGCCGAAGAGAAATTCAAGGCGATCAACGAAGCCAACGAAGTGCTGGGCGACAAGGAGAAGCGCGCGGCCTACGACCAGTTGCGCGCGGGCGGTTACCGCGGCGGCGACCAGTTCCGCCCACCGCCGGATTGGGCGCAGCAGCACGGCGGCGGCGGATTCCAGTTCCGCGACATGGGCGACGAGGACGTCGGCGGCTTCAGCGATTTCTTCGAATCGCTGTTCGGCCGCGGTGCGGGCGGGCGCGCGCAGCGCGGGCCGATACGCGGACGCGACGTGCGCGCGGGCGTGACGATCGATCTGCATACCGCATATACCGGCGGCAAGCAGAGGTTGAGCCTTCGCGACGCGCACGGCGACCGCACGCTGGAAGTGAACATTCCGGCGGGCATTCTTCCCGGCCGCGTGATCCGTCTCGCCGGGCAAGGCGAGCCCGGGAGTCAGGGCGCACCGGCCGGCGACCTGTTGCTGGAAGTGCAGGTGCGCGACGACTCGCGATTCAAACTCGACGGCAGCGATGTGCAGGTGGACGTGCCGGTCGCGCCGTGGGAAGCCGCGCTCGGCGCGAAGGTGCCGGTGCCGACCTTGGGCGGCAACGTCGAATTGCGGATCCCGGCCGGTTCGCGATCGGGCCGCAAGCTGCGTTTGAAAGGCCGCGGCATGCCGGGCCGCACGCCCGGCGATCAGATCGTCACGTTGACAATCCAGACGCCGCGCGCGGAGGACGACAAATCGCGCGCCGCATACCAGGCGTTCGAAAAGGCGTTCAAGGATTTCGATCCGCGGAGTTGAAGAGGCCGTTCGTGGTGAGGTATCGAACCACGAACGCTTGCGGGTTCGCCATTCGTCCTTCGATACCTCAGGACGAACGGATAGCGCTATTTCCCCAGCGCGTCGTTCAACGCCTTCGTCAACTCCGCCTCGTTCACCGGTTTGGTGACGTAGGCTTTGGCGCCTTGGCGCATGCCCCAGACGCGATCGGTGTCCTGATCCTTGGTGGTTACCAGGATCACCGGGATGTGCGCGGTGGCGGCGTCTTTCGAAATCGCGCGCGTGGCCTGGAAGCCGTTGAGGTTGGGCATCACCACGTCCATCAGTACGAGGTCGGGCAACTCGCGCTTGGCCGCTTCCACACCGGCCGCGCCGTCCTCGGCCGTCAGCGTCTCATGGCCGAGCTTCTCGACCAGCCGTTTCAAGCCCAGCAACTGCGACGGCGAATCGTCCACGATCAGGATGCGCGCCATTTCATCTACCCCGCAACGTTCCGCGGCATTCTAGGGAAGCCGCGTGTAAAGCGCCATGACCATCAGTCGCCGCCTATGCGCACCAGCGTTCGACCGAACGAACCGCCATTGAGCATGTGCCCGAACACATTGGGCAGCTCGTCCAGCGCGACTTCGCGCGTGCAGATCGTGTCGAGGTGCGCCGGCTTCCAGTCGGAAGCGAGATGCCGCCACACTTTTTCACGGATGTCGCGCGCGGTACCGGCGGAGGCGACGCCCAGCAGGCTGACGCCGCGGATGATGAATGGCATCACGGTCGTATCGAGCTTGCTGTCGGCGGCCAAGCCGACGCTGGCGACATTGCCGTAAGGCGTCGTGCTCGCCAGCAATTGCGAAAGCAGCTTGCCGCCGGCGTTGTCCAGCGCGCCGCCGAAGCGCGAAGTTTCCAGCGGCTTGTCGCCTAACGCGAGTTCGTGCCGATCCAGCACCTTTGTCGCACCCAAACCTTCCAGAAATGCCGCGCGATCGGCTTTGCCGCTGATCGCGTACACTTCGTAACCGGCGCGCGAGAAGATATCGATCGCGAGCATGCCCACGCCGCCGGTCGCGCCGGTGATCGCGATAGGCCCCAGCTCCGGACGCTGGCGGTTGTCGCGCATGCGCAGCAGCGCAAGGCCCGCCGTGAACCCCGCAGTACCGAGGATCATGCTTTCGCGCAAGCTGAGATTTTCCGGCAGGCGGATTATCCATTGCGCTTGCAGCCGCGCGTATTCGGCATAACCGCCGTCGCGCGTTTCACTCAGTCCACAACCGGTGCATAGCACCGCATCGCCTTCCTTGAAATGCGGATCGGAAGATTCGACCACGTGCCCGGCGACATCGATCCCGCCGTTCAACGGAAACGAGCGCAGGATCTTGCCTTTGCCGGTGCCGGCCAGCGCGTCCTTGTAATTGACCGAGGAATACGCCGTCTTGATCAGCACTTCGCCGGGCGACAGCTCGTCCGCACGCATCGTTTCGACGCCGGCGCGATAACCGTCGTTGTCGTTGCGGATGCGGAAGGCGTGGAAGAGATTATTCGTCACGACGACGTTCTCACTCGTCATTCCGCGAAAGCCGGAGTCCAGATTTTTATTCCAAAGCAAAACTGGATCCCGGATCAACGCACGTCCATGTGCTGCCTGGCGAACTGATTTTGAAACTGGCCCCGTCTCAGCGTACATCCATGTACTGCGCGGGGCGAGCTCATTATTTGAAACTGGATCCCGTGTCATCGCACATCCATGTGCTGCACGGGATGAGTTCATCCTGAACTCAATTCGCCTTGTGTATTGCCCGCTTGTCCACCGCCAGCGCTGCCTCGTGCACGGCTTCCGAGAGTGTCGGGTGTGCGTGGACGATGCGCGCCAAATCTTCGGACGAGCCCTTGAATGCCATCGCGACGACGGCTTCGGCGATCAGTTCCGAAACCTCCGCGCCGACCATGTGCACGCCGAGGATGCGGTCGGTTTCCGCGTGCGCGATCATCTTCACCAGGCCCGCCGGTTCGTTCATCGCCACCGCGCGGCCGATCGCCGCGAACGGGAAGGTGCCGACCTTGTATGGAATGTTCTCGGCCTTGCATTGCTGTTCGGTCTTGCCGGCCCAGGCGATTTCCGGTTCGGTGTAGATCACCCACGGGATGATGTCGTAATCGACGTGGCCGGCTTTACCCGCGATCAGCTCGGCGACCATCATGCCTTCCTCGAAACCCTTGTGCGCCAGCATCGCGCCGCGCACGCAATCGCCGATAGCCCACACGCCGTCCACGCCCGTCCAGCAGTGTTCGTCCACCACGATGCGGCCGCGATCGTCGGTCTTCACGCCGGTGCCGTCGCCCAGCAGATTTTCCGTGTAGGCGCGCCGGCCCACCGCGACCAGCAGTTTGTCCACGCTGAGCGTGTGTTCGCCGTCCTTGTCGGAGTAGGTGACTTCGACCGCGTTCTTTTTCACTTCGGCCTTGCTGACCTTGGCGCCGAGCTTGATATCGAGCTCCTGCTTCTTGAACTCGCGCGCGGCGGCTTTGGCGATATCGGCATCGGCCGCGCCGAGGAAATCGGGCAGCGCTTCGAGGATCGTGACCTGCGCGCCGAGCCGTTTCCACACGCTGCCGAGCTCCAGTCCGATCACGCCCGCGCCGATCACGCCGAGACGTTTCGGCACTGCATCGAAATCCAGCGCGCCGGCATTATCGACGATGTGCTTGCCGTCGAACTTCGCGAACGGCAATTCGATCGGCACGGAGCCGGTGGCGATGATCACGTTGGGCGCTTGCAGGGTCTGCTTCGCGTCGTCGTTGCCGGTGATTTCGACCTGATTGCCTTTCAGGAGTTTTCCGGTGCCGAAGAACGGCGTGATCTTGTTGGCCTTGAACAGCATCGCCACGCCGCCGGTGAACTGTTTGACGATCTTGTCCTTGCGGCCGACCATCGTGCCGACATCGATGGTCGCGCCCTTCGTCGAGATGCCGTGCACCTCGAACTGGTGGTTGAGATTCCAGAACTGCTTGGACGAATCCAGCAGTGCTTTCGACGGAATGCATCCGACGTTCAAGCAGGTGCCGCCGAGCGCCTGCTTGCCGTCGCGTCCGATCCAGCTATCGATGCAGGCGACTTTCAGCCCGAGCTGAGCGGCGCGGATCGCGGCGTGGTAGCCGGCGGGACCGCCGCCGATCACGATGAGGTCGAAATTTTGTGCGTCGGCCATTGCGAAATCCTTGAGTCTTGAATTCCCTCCCCTTCAAGGGGAGGGTTAGGGTGGGAATGGTGTGGCGAGTCGTCAGAGAACCATCCCCATCCCGGTCTTCCCTTGAAGGGGAAGGAGTCAAGCTTCAGAGCCCGAGCAGCATCCGCTGCGGGTTCTCGAGCTGGTTCTTGATGTCCACCAGGAACAGCACCGCGTCCTTGCCGTCGATGATGCGATGGTCGTAGGAAATCGCGATGTACATCATCGGCGCGGCGATCACCTGGCCGTTCTCCACCACCGCGCGTTCCTTGATGGTGTGCATGCCCAGAATCGCGCTTTGCGGCGGGTTGACGATCGGCGTGGAGAACAGCGAACCGAAGGTGCCGCCGTTGGTGATGGTGAAGGTGCCGCCCTGCAATTCTTCCAGCGTCAGGCCGCCTTCGCGGGCGCGGCGCGCGAAATCGCCGATCGCTTTCTCGATTTCGGCGAAGCCCATGCTCTGCGCGTCGCGCAGTACCGGCGTCACCAAGCCCTTGTCTGTCGAGACGGCGACGGAGATGTCCTGATAGCCGTGATAGATGATGTCGTTGCCGTCCACGGATGCGTTCACGATCGGATGGCGCTTCAGCGCTTCGCACACCGAGCGCACGAAGAAACTCATGAAGCCGAGCTTGACACCGTGCGTTTTCTCGAACTGTTCGCCGAACTGCTTGCGCATCGCGACCACCTTCGAAAGGTTGACTTCGTTGAACGAAGTCAGCATCGCGATCGAGTTCTTGGATTGCATCAGCCGCTCGGCGATGCGCGCGCGCATGCGCGTCATCGGCACGCGTTCTTCGGCGCGTGAACCGGGACCGGGGACCGGGGACCGGGGACCGGAAGCTGTCGAGGATGCTGGTGCGCTCTTGCTGTAGTTGACCAGATCTTCTTTTGTGACTTGACCGCTGCGGCCAGTGCCCTCGACCTTCGATGTATCGATCTTCTCTTCGCTCGCCATGCGGCGTGCGGCGGGCGAAAGATTTTGGGAAGCCGGAGACGTTTTTGCCGGTCCCCGGTCCCCGGTCCCCGGTCCCGCAGAAGCAGCGGGCGCCGGTTGCGGCGCGGGCGCGGGTTTGGATTCCTGTTTCTTCGCGACGGGTTCGGATTTCTGCGCTTCGGCCGGCGCGGCCTTGGCGGCGCCTTCCTCGATCACCGCGATCACGTCCTGACTGCCGACCGTGTCTCCCTGCTTGGCGCGGATTTCCTTCAGCACGCCGTCGGCGGGCGCGGGCACTTCCAGCACCACCTTGTCGGTTTCCAGATCGACCAGATTCTCGTCGCGCTTGACCGCATCGCCCGGATTCTTGTGCCAGCTCGCGATGGTCGCGTCGGAAACCGACTCGGGCAGCACGGGAACCTTCACTTCGATCGACATGACATGTCCTTGCAGGTTTTCAGTAGGGCGGACATTGCCCGCCGGGTTTCACACGGCGGACAGAGTCCGCCCTACAGATTCATTCTTCGCGGCGGACAAAGTCCGCCTACGGATTTATTCCAGCGAATGATCATCACCCACTTTGCCGGTCAGCGCCTGTGCGACCAGCGCGTTCTGTTCGGCGACGTGGGTGTTGTAATGTCCCGCGGCCGGCGCGGGCGAACGCGCGCGGCCGGCGTAATACAAACCGTGCTCGGCGCCGATGCTGGCCTGCAGGTGATGGCGGATCTGGAACCACGCGCCCTGGTTCATCGGTTCTTCCTGGCACCAGATCACTTCGCGCGCGTGCGGGTACAGCGCGAGCTGTTCGCTCACTTCCTGACGCGGGAACGGATACAACTGCTCGACGCGGATCAGCGCGACGTCTTCGATCTTCTGTTTCTCCGCGGCTTCGTACAGGTCGTAATAGACCTTGCCGGAGCACAACACCACGCGCTTGACCTTGCTCGCATCCGCAACGCGCGAATCCGGGATCACCAGCTGGAAGGTGCCGTTGGCGAGATCGTCCAGCGAGGAAACGGCGAGTTTGTGCCGCAGCAGCGACTTCGGCGTCATCACCACCAGCGGCTTGCGCACGTCGCGCAGCATCTGTCTCCGCAGCATGTGAAACACGTGCGCGGGCGTGGTCGGCACGCACACCTGCATGTTGTCCAGCGCGCACAATTGCAGAAAACGTTCGAGACGCGCGGAAGAATGTTCCGGACCTTGTCCTTCGTAACCGTGCGGCAGCAGCAGCACCAGGCCGCACAGGCGATCCCACTTGGCTTCGCCCGAGGAAATGAACTGGTCGATCACCACCTGCGCGCCGTTGGCAAAGTCGCCGAACTGCGCTTCCCACAGGACCAGCGTGTCGGGATCGGCAGTGGCGAAGCCGTATTCGAACGCCATCACCGCTTCTTCCGACAGCAGCGAATCGATCACCTCGACCGCGACGCCGTCGCGCACGTGTTGCAACGGCGTGTACACGTCGCCGGTCTTCTGATCGTGCAGTTCGGCGTGGCGATGGAAGAAGGTGCCGCGGCCGGTGTCCTGCCCGACCAGGCGCAGCGCGTGGCCTTCCGCGACCAGCGTGGCGTAGGCGAGGTTCTCGGCGTAGCCCCAGTCCAGTGGCAGCTCACCCTTGGCCATCTTGCGGCGATCGTCGTAGATCTTGGCGACGCGCGGTTGCAGCACGATGTCCTTCGGCAGATCGAGGATTTTCGCCGCGAGTTCATCCAGCGTCTTGCGCGGCAGACCGGTTTTCACCTGTTGCGCGAGACTGCCGTGCGCGAAGCGGTTCCAGTCCACGGCGGATTTCAACGCGCCGGGCTTGGCCAGTTCGGTAAGCGGCTGGCCGGCTTCCAGATGCGTGCGGTAATCCTCGAAATATTTCTGCGCATCGCCTTCCGCGATCAGTCCGCGTTCGACCAGTTTCGCCGCGTACAACTGCCGCGTTGGCGGCAGCTTCTTGATCACGTCGTACATGATCGGCTGCGTGGCGGAAGGCTCGTCGGCCTCGTTGTGGCCGTGTCTGCGATAGCAGACCAGGTCGATCACCACGTCCTTGTGAAAGCGTTGGCGGAAATCGAACGCCAGCCGCGCGCATTGCAGCACCGCTTCCGGATCGTCGCCGTTCACGTGCAGCACCGGCGCGTTGACCATCTTGGCGACATCGGTGCAATAGAGCGTGCTGCGGCCTTCATACGCAGGCGTGGTGAAACCGATCTGGTTGTTGGCCACGATGTGCACGGTGCCGCCGACGCCGAAGCCGCGCGTCTGCGACATATTGAACAGCTCCATGTTGACGCCTTGGCCGGAGAGCGCGGCGTCGCCGTGGATCAGGATCGGCAGCGCGCACTCGCGCGCGCCATCGTGTGCGCGGATCTGGCGCGCACGCACGGAGCCCGCGACCACCGGGTTGACGATTTCCAGGTGCGAAGGATTGAACGCCAGCGCCAGGTGCACGTCGCCGGAAGGCGTGGCGATGTCGGCGGAAAAACCCATGTGGTATTTCACGTCGCCCGAGTGCGCCGGATCGTCGGGATGATCGAACTTGCCTTCGAATTCCTCGAACAATTTTTGCGGCGGTTTGCCCAGCGTATTGACCAGCACGTTCAAGCGTCCACGGTGCGCCATGCCGATTACCAGCTCGCGCACGCCATCGGCCGCGGCGCGCCGAACCAGATCGTCCAGCAACGGAATCAGCGAATCGCCGCCTTCCAATGAAAAACGTTTCTGGCCGACGTACTTGGTGTGCAGGTAACGCTCGAGGCCGTCGGCTGCGGTGAGTTTCGCCAGCACGCGCTTGCGTTCTTCCGCGGTGAGTTCGGGATTGCCGCTGGCCTGCTCCAGGCGCGCGTGGATCCAGCGGCGCTGCTCGGCGTCGCTGATGTGCATGAACTCCGTGCCGATCGTGTTCGCGTAGGTCGCCCGCAGGCGATCGCGCAAATCGCGCAGCGTCATGCGCTGACCGCCACCGGCAAAGCTGCCCGTATCGAATACGGTGTCGAGATCGGAATCGGCCAAACCGTGGAAGGCCAGTTCCAGATCCGGCGCCGGCATCTTCGGCGCGATCGCCAGCGGATCGAGATCGGCGGCCAGGTGTCCGCGCGAGCGGTACGCGGTCAGCATGCGCAGCACGCCGGCCTGCTTGCGCGCATGAGCTTCATCAATGGGGGACGTGCTGATAAGGGCAGCGCGCGCATGGCCATTCAACTTCTGCGCGCGTTCGATGCGAGCGATCGCATCGCTGTGCGAGACGTCGCCGCGGCCCTCGAAACCGTCGAAATAGCCGCGCCATTGCGCAGGAACAGAACCAGGATCGCGCAGCCAGTCCTCGTACAACTGCTCGACGTAGGCGGCGTTGCCGCCAAGCTGGGAGGATTCCTGGAATTGTTGCGGAGACAGACTCCGCAACTTGTTGTTGCCGTCGCTCACGCCATCACCACCGCTTCGGAAAGCCACGCCGCACGGGCCGACTTTCGATTATAGCGATTTGGTGCTGCGCTGCGGCATTTCAATGGTGTTCCCCTCTCCCGCAAGCGGGAGAGGGAGCCAAGTGCGCAGCACTTGGCAGGTGAGGGGAAGACTTGCAGTTGCCTCGCAAGATTGCTTTTGGTTCCGCTCGCTGCCGCGAGCGGGCTACTTTTGTTTCGGCAAAAGTAGCCAAAACCATCGCGCCGGGCATGACGGTCTCGCCAACGTCCGGTTGGCTCGACTGCCCTGTGCTTCTCGCCGGGCGCGCGCCGGCGCGAACTCGCACGTCCCTGTGCTCGAACAGTCGCGCCTTTCCCGCGCGCCCGGCTGCGATGCTCGGCGTCATGCGACGGCGCGGAAGCTCGCTTAACACGGCCATCCGTGGCCTGCGCCTTAGCGCTAAATCCCCAGCGGGCGCAACTCGCTCATCGGTTCGGAGCGTTCCCAGACCTGCTCGAACAAGGCTTCCAGTTGAGCGGTGCGTCCGGGTGCGCAAGTGGAACCGACACTTTCCATCTGGTGCGCGATCGGGCGGAACAGGTAAGCACCGACGTCTGTGCACATGAAGGCGGAAGGGTATTCGCAATCCACGTCCTCGACCGGCCGGCGGAACTGGATCACCGACGGCAATCTCTGCGCCAGTTCGAGCATGCGGTTTCCTTCGCGCTGCGCGCGCTCAATGCTCTGTGCGATCACGCGGATGGACGCGCCGCGTCCGGAAATCGCGATGCGACGCAGTTCGACCAGGCAAGCCGAATCATCCAGCAGCACCGGATCGAGCTCGCGCACCAGGATGCGCAGGACATGGCGCGCGCCGCGCAGCACCGTGAGCGTGGCCTCGATCAGTTGTTCGCGGGTCTGCACACTGAGGATGCGCGCGACTGGACGAGGCGGCGACGGTGGGCGCGGCGGTGCTAGCAGCGCATCCAGTTGCAGGCGCATCAGCCGGTGCGGAATGCCGGCTTCCTCGAATTCATCGCCGGCGATTTCGAAACCGTGCTTGAGATAAAAACCCGTGGCATCCGCCTGCGCGTGCAGTTGCACCTCGCGCAATCCGCGCGCGCGCGCCTGCTCCAGCAGTAGCCGCAATATCGACGCACCCACGCCGGAACGGCGCCAGTCCGGCAGCACCGCCATTCTTCCGATCTTGCCGTCCGCGGTGAGACGTCCGGTGCCCACGGGCTTTTGGTCCGGGCCACGCGCCAGCACGTGGGTGCTGCGGGCGTCGTCTTCGTCCACTTCCATCTCGGGAGGCACGTTCTGTTCGCGCACGAACACTTCTTCGCGCAGCACGCACAAGTCTGCGCGATCGCGGTCGTTGCCCCAGTCGGCGGTTTCGAGGAAGAAATCGTCGCGGATCACGGTCGGATTGTATGCCTGTTCAGCGCCCGCGCCGAGACAGATCTCCCGCATTGAGCAAATCCGTCAACAGCGTCACACCTGCGCTGCGCGAGGGCAGTTTCGCGAGCCGTGCGCCATCCAGCGTGGGCTCGCGTCCGCACAGCGCCCGCGCCCACGCAAGGGGACACGCGTATTGCTCGCCGGAGACGTACAGGATCGCGCCGCGCCCCGCCTGCCGCCAGGCGAAACGGCTCCAGGGATGGCGCCGGAAAACGCTGTGCTGCAATTCGACTGCGAGTTTCACCGCGTTCGTTTTGCGTTTCGGCGGCATGGCCACGTGTCCGCTGCGATATGCCGTGATGAAACGGCCGAAAAAATCCGCGAACGTTTCCGCATCCATCCTCTGCGCGATGG
>Ga0070740_10002010_pt1 | contig 25488 bp, 24 predicted proteins | sample Coa_R2_FD_67286 | JGI IMG/M metagenome (GOLD analysis project Ga0070740, IMG submission 67286) | Surface soil microbial communities from Centralia Pennsylvania, which are recovering from an underground coalmine fire - Coalmine... | ecosystem: Environmental > Terrestrial > Soil > Unclassified ...
GCAGCGCACGCCCAGTTCCTCCAGGCCATAACCGGTCAGGCGCGCGCGGCGGCCCACCGCGACCAGGAGGTGGTCGAAAGCGATGCGCTCCTCGCGCCCGTCGGCCGCGCACACCAGGAATTTCGTGCCGTTTTCGACCCATACGGCTTTGGCCTGCGTTCCGATGCGCAGGTCCACGCCTTCGGCGCGGAATTTTTCGGCGACGAGCGCGGAGACTTCGGGATCCTCGCGCGGCAGCAGGCGCGGCAGCATCTCCACCTGGGTCACCCGTGCGCCCAACCGCGCGAACGCCTGGGTCAGCTCGCAGCCGATCGGCCCGCCGCCCAGTACCACCAGACGCCGCGGCAGTTCGCGCAGTGACCACAGCGTATCCGAGGTCAGATAACCGGCCTCCTGCAAACCCGGAATCGGCGGCACGAAAGGCTCGGCGCCGGTGGCGATGACCAGGCTGCGCGCGCTGAGCCGGCGCGTTCCGCCGTCCGGCGTGCGCACCTCGACGGTCCACGGATCGACCAGGCGCGCCCGGCCCATCAGCACCTCCACGCCGAGCGCGGTGTAGCGCTCCACCGAGTCGTGCGGCGCCACGGCCCGCACCACGCCGGCCACGCGCTCCATCACTCGCGCGAAATCCGGCCGACCCTGCACGTCGACAAAACCGTACTCGGCGGCGCGCCGCAACTGGCTGGCGTAGCGCGCGGAGCGGATCAGCGCCTTGGACGGCACGCAGCCGGTGTTGAGGCAGTCACCGCCCATGCGCTGGCCTTCGATCAGCGTGACCTTGGCCTTGAGCGCGGCGGCGATATAACTGGCCACCAGGCCGGCGGCGCCCGCGCCGATCACGATCAGGTTGCGGTCGAAGGCGCGCGGCCGCACGTAAGGGCGATACACGCGCCGCGCCTGCAGCATGTCCAGCGACTTGCGCGCGCCCAACGGAAACACGCCGAGCAGCGCCAGGGAAGCGAGCAGCGCGGGCGAAAGGATGCCGTGCAAGGAATGCAGCCGCGCCAACTGCGTGCCGGCATTCACGTACAGCAGCGTGGCCGGCAGCATGCCGAGCTGGCTGACCCAGGCGTAGGTGCGCAGCCGCAGCGGCGTCAAGCCGAACAGCAGATTGACCACGAAAAAGGGAAACACCGGGATCAGCCGCAGGCTGAACAAGTAAAACGCGCCGTCGCGCGCCACGCCCGCGTCGATGGCGCGCAGCGCCTGGCCATAACGGGCTTCGAGCCAGCCGCGCAGAACGAAGCGCGAAGCCAGAAACGCCAGGCAGGCGCCGGCGGTGGACGCGAACGACACGAGCAGCGTGCCCCAGACCAGGCCGAAGAGCGCGCCGCCGGCCAAGGTCATCACCAAGGCGCCGGGCAGGGATAAGCCGGCGACGACGACGTAGGCCGAAAAATACGCGAGCGCGAACGCCCAGGGATGCGCAGCGCGCAACGCGGCCAGCGCCTGGCGCTGCGCTTGAAGCTCATCGAGCGAAAGAAACCGGCCGAGATGGAAATAAACGAACGCCGCCGCCAAGGCAGCGGCGATCGCCAGCACCGCCAGTGCGCGGCGCGAATTCTGGCGCGCGGCACGGCGCTCTACGTCAGGCGGCGGGCTTGCGGGCGACACGGATGCCATTGGGGGATCGGTCGGATTCATCGTACTAGGGTAAGCGCTCAGGGAGCTTCCGAAGAAGGGCCGCGCGTCCGGGCGTTATGTCCGTGAGTTCGCGACGCGGTGGCTGCCTCGCGCGGCTGCGGCGGCGCTCACGGATGCTGTGCTAGAGTGAGAGCTGGTGGTGGAGTCCACCCCGAACCGCTGGCCCTATCCCTCCAGCCGATGACTCCTGCGCTAACTCGCAAGGTCGCAGGCGCATGGCTGCGACCGACGGAGAGGAGCCAACATGACCGCCATCGCCGCGATCCGCGCCCGCGAAATCCTCGATTCGCGTGGTCATCCCACTCTCGAAGTCGACGTCGAGCTCGCCGACGGCACGCTCGGCCGCGCCGCCGCGCCCTCGGGCGCGTCCACCGGCTCGCGCGAGGCACACGAGCGCCGCGACGGCGACCCGCACCGCTACCAAGGCCGCGGCGTGGCGGGCGTGGCTGCCGCGGTGATGCACGAGCTGGCGCCGGCGCTGCGCGGCTGCGACGCCAGCGACGCGCGCGGCCTCGACCGGCGTCTGATCGAGCTCGACGGCATCGAAAACAAAAGCCGCTACGGCGCCAACGCCCTGCTCGGCATCTCGCTGGCCGCGGCGCGCGCGGCGGCGGCTTCGCAGAACCTGCCTCTGTATCGCAGCCTGCTGCCGGGCGCGCGGCCGTTGCTGCCGGTGCCGATGTTCAACGTGCTCAACGGCGGCGCTCACGCCGACAACAACGTGGACTTCCAGGAGTTCATGATCGCGCCGGTGGGCGCGCCCGACTTCCGCGAAGCGCTGCGTTACGGCGCGGAAACCTACCACGCGCTCAAGGCGATCCTGAAAGCCGCCGGCCACGGCACCGCGGTCGGCGACGAAGGCGGCTTCGCGCCCAACCTGCAGGCCGACGCCGAGGCGGTGGAGCTGACCCTGCAGGCCGTGGAGCAGACCGGCCTGCGCCCCGGCGAGGACGTGGTGTTGGCGCTGGATCCCGCCGCCACCGAATTCCGCCGCGATGGCGCCTACGTGTTCCACAAGTCGCGGCGCGGCCGGCGTGACTCCGGACAGATGATCCGCCTGTACCAGGACTGGGTGCGGCAATATCCGATCTGGTCGATCGAGGACGGGCTGGCCGAGGACGACGACCAAGGCTGGAAGGCGCTGACCGCGACGCTCGGCGCGCAGGTGCATTACGCCGGGCGCGACTTCCGCACACGCGGCGGTTTTCCCGGAAAAGGCTGATGTCGCCGAATATCCACGTGGACATTCCCGGCCGCGGCACGCTGCGGCTGCGGCACCTGTTGCTCGACTTCAACGGCACGCTAGCGCGTGACGGCTACCTGATCCGCGGCGTGGGCCAGCGGCTCGAGCGCCTGCGCAAGAAACTGTGGATCGAGGTCCTCACCGCCGACACCTTCGGCACTGCGCGCCGAGCGCTGGCCCGCAGTGGCGTGCCGGTCACGATCGTCGGCAGCGGCGCGGACAAGCTCGCGCGCCTGCGTGCGCTCGGCGCGGACGGCGTGACCGCGATCGGCAATGGCCGCAACGACCTCGCCATGTTCAAGGCCGCCGCGCTGTCAATCTGCGTGGTCGGTCCCGAAGGCGCCTGCACGGAAACGCTGGCCGCCGCCGACCTGGCCGCGCCGGACATCGCCACCGCGCTGGATCTGCTCCTGTACCCGGAGCGCCTGATCGCCAGCCTACGCGAGTGAAGCTCGTGATCGAAGAAGGATACGAAATCGCGGCCGAACCGCCCGCGCTGAACGAAGCCCAGGCCCGCGCCCTGCTGATGACGCTGCGTCACGTCGACGAGCTGCTGGCGGAAATCGCCGCCATCGCCCGCGACGAGGACGAGGACAACGCCCTGCCCCGCTACCGCCGCGAGCTCACGCCGGCGCAGGCCCGCGTCGTCCTCGCCCAGGTCGCCGGGATGCGCGAGCGGCTGCACGCCGCGCTGCGCACCCTGGGCATCGCGCCGCCGCCGCCGGATATTCCCGCGCGGCGCGCGATCGAGGTGCGGCTGATCGCCGCGCAGATCGCCTTGCGCGAAACCGGCCCTGATCATCTCCGAGGCTACGGCACGCTCGCGCCAGGCGTGGCGCCGGTGGTCGCCGCGGTGGTTGCCAACCTGCGACGCGGCCTCGACGAACTGCTCGCGCGCCTGATCTCGGCCTGAACCCGTTTCGCCCATGACATCGCCCGCCAGGCGGAAATGCCGCCCATGCGCGAATTGATCCAGATCAATGCACGGAGCGCACCTCTAGGATAAAGAGCGAAGTTTCCACGGGGACGAGCATGGACAAAGTACCGAAGTCGGCTCCCGCATCGGCCGGCGAAGACCGAAAGCTTTACGAGAGCATCGGGGGCGCCACCGGCGTGAACGCTCGGGTGGAGCGTTTTTATGCGAACGTGCTCAACGATCCGCAGCTCGCCCCGTTTTTCGAGCACGCGCGCATGGACCGCCTGCGCCGCATGCAAAGGGAGTTCTTCGCCGCTGCCATGGGCGGTCCGGTGGACTACAGCGGCGATCACATCGCCCATGCGCACCACGGCCGGGGCATCGGTCGCGCCGAATTCCAGCGCTTCGTGCAGCACCTGTTCGATACGCTGGCCGAGTTCCGCCTCACCGAAAACGAGCGTTACGCGATCATCGAACGCATCAATCGCTACGTGAACGAAGTCACCGGGGCCCCCGCCGGTACCTGAAGCCCGGCACCCCCTGTCGGCGCGCAAGCAGGCGGCGAGGGTGCGACGGATCGGTCAAGGATCGGGCAAGGCGGACGAGGTCTGCGCTAGTGCGCCAATGTCGGCGCGCGCTTCATCGCCGGACCCTCCAAAAAACGCTTGCCGGACCCCGCGCACGCTCGCTATAGTGCGAACAGGAGATGGCATTCCTCCTCTAACCGCCTTAACCGGCTAATGATGCCTACCAATTTCCGATTCCAAGGACAACAAAGGAATTGGTGGCAACGATGCGAGCCGGCGATCCGCTGACCCGAAACACACCGACTGCGCGCGCGATGTCGCGTCGCGCCCCCGGCCTGCGAGGGCGCGACCGTGCGTGACGTGGGGCTACAGATCGCACAGGTGGCGACCGTGCTGTTCCTCGCGCCGCTGTTGCAGGGCGTGATCGTGCAATGGCAGGAGCGCGTGCAGCGCGCGCAGGGTCCCGGCATTTTCCAGCCCTACCGCGACCTGTGGAAGCTGTTCCACAAACAGCTCGTGGTGCCGGAGACGGCGAGTTTCGTCTATTGGATCGCCCCGATCGTCGCCTTCACTTGCGTGTTGAACGTGCCGATCCTGATCCCGGTGTTGACCAACTACCCGCTGCCGCAGTCGGACATGGGCGACATCCTGGGCGGCGGCCTGATCCTGACCCTGGGCTCGTTCATGGTCACGCTCGCCGGGCTCGACTCCGGCAGCGCCTACGGCGGCATCGGCAGCTCGCGTGCGGTGCTGCTGGCAATCCTCGCCGAGCCGACGCTGATCCTGGTGTTCGTCGGCATCACGCTGCTGGCCAAGGCCATGCTGCCTTTCGTCGTGAACCACCTGCTGGTCGCGGACCCCGCGCTGTACTGGAGCCCGGCGCACCTGTTTCTCGTGGCGGCCTTCTTCATCCTGCTGCTGGTCGAGACGGACCGCCTGCCGATCCACTCCAGCACGCATCTGGAGGTGTACATGATCGAGGAGGCGCGGATTCTGGAATATTCCGGCCCGCTGCTGGCGTTGCTCAAGTGGGCGGGGATGATGAAGCAGTTCATCCTCTACACCATCTTCTGCAACGTGTTGCTGCTCCCCTGGGGCCTGTCGGTGCAGGGTACGGCGCTGGGCGCGCTCGCCGCGGCGGTCGCGTTGTTCGCCAAGTTCCTGTTCGTCGCGGCGGCGGTGGTGGTCGTGGAAACCATGCAGTCGCGCCTGCGCTACTACCGCTACCAGGAACCGTTGGCCGCCTCTTTTCTGCTGGCGGTGCTGGCCATCGTCGCCGACCAACTGAGATAGCGAGGATGATTGCCACGCAATTCCCGCCGCTGGCCGCATCGCTGTTCAGTCTGATGGCGATCGGCAGCCTGTTGCTCGCCTTCGTCATGCTCGGCTCGCGCTGGCTCAAGGACTACTTGCTCGCCTTCGCCGCGCAATCCTGGCTGATTGCGCTGCTGTCGGCCGCGGTCGGCTACTACGGCAACTTCCCGGAGCTGTACTTCATCGCGGCGCTGACCGCGCTGTTCCGCGGCGTGGTACTGCCCTGGCTGATCCTGCGCATCATCGCGCGCCTTAAGGTGGACCGCGAACTGCACGAACGCCTGAGCCCGAGTTCGTCGCTGGTCATCGGCGCGGCGCTGGTGCTGTTCGCCTTCGTCGTCTCCAGCCACCTCGGACGCACTCTGCATCTGGAAGGCAGCGTGGCGGTGCTGGCGCTGACCGTGATGCTGTCGATGAAGCTGATCGGCTTCCTCATGCTCGCGGTGCGCGGCGAAGCGCTCAGCCAGATTCTCGGCATCCTGGTGCTGGAAAACGGCATCTTCCTCGGCAGCCAGATCCTGGTGCCGGGCATGCCACTGTTGCTCGAGCTGGTGATCCTGTTCGATCTGCTGGTGATCGTGGCCTGCTTCGGCGTGCTGGTGCGCTATCTCGTGACCCACGCCGGCGTCACCCACGCACGCGCGCTGCGGAGACTTGTGGGATGAGTAGCGAAAGCCTGATCGCCGTGATCCTGCTCGCGCCGCTGGCGGCGGTGCTCTTGTGTCTGCTCGTGCAGCACCCGCGGCCGGCGGAGTTCTTCAACCTCGCCGCGGCAGTCGTGGTGTTCCTCGCGGTGCTCGCCTTGCTGCCGCACAGTCTCTCCGGCCCGCAACGGTTGGCCGACGATTACCTGATCGTGGACGCGCTCAGCACCTGGGGACTGCTGTGTGTAGCCAGCGTCTACCTGCTCTCCTCGATCTATGCGATCGGCTACATGCGCCGGCTTTCCGAGGATGCGCGCTTGCACCGCTTCTACGCCCTGTTCGCCGGCTTTGCGCTGACCACGCTGTCCGGCCCGTTGATGAACAACGTGGGCGTGTACTGGATCGCCATCGAACTGACCACGCTGGTCTCGACCTTCCTGGTGTGCTTCGAGCTGGGCGCGGAAAGCATCGAGGCGGCATGGAAATACCTCGTCATCGTCTCCGCCGGCATCAGTCTGGCTCTGCTCGGCACCGTGCTGTACTACTGGGCCGGCAGCTTCGCGCTCGGCCCCAGCTACTCGCTCACTTGGGCCGCGCTGCGCGAGGTGGCGCCGCGCCTCGATCCCGCCATCGCCACCACCGCGTTTCTGCTGGTGACCATCGGCTTCGGCACCAAGGTCGGCCTGGCGCCCATGCACACCTGGCTGCCGGACGCGCACAGCGAAGGCCCGGCACCGGTGTCGGCCATGCTCTCCGGCGCGCTGCTCAACACCGCGATGATCGGCATCGCACGCTTCCTCCAGGTCAGCGATGCCGCCGGCAGCGGCGCGCTGCCGCGCGCGGCGGTGGTGGCGCTGGGCGCCTTCTCGCTGTTCGTGGCGGCGCTGTTCATCGTGCGCCAGACCGGCATCAAGCGATTGATGGCCTATTCCAGCGTGGAGCACATGGGGGTGCTGGCGCTAGGGTTCGGATTCGGCGGACCGTTAGGGATCGCGGGCGCGCTCTACCACATGCTCAACCACTCGCTGAACAAGTCGCTGATGTTCTTCGGCGCCGGCAATGCCATGCGCGCCTACGGCAGCAAGCGCATCGGCGCGATCCGCGGCCTGCCGACGCGCATGCCGGTGTCGGGCTGGCTGTGGCTGGCCGGCGCAGTGGCGATCACCGGCGCCCCGCCCTTCGGCCTGTTCCGCAGCGAACTCACCGTGCTGCGCGCGGGCTTGCGCAGCGATCACGCCTGGGCGGTATACCTCATGCTGGTCTTGCTGATCGTGATCTTCGTCGGTTTCCTCGCCCACTTCCGCGCCATGTACTTCGAGCGCGCGCCCGCCGCGGCAGAAGAACTCCAGTCCGAGGAGGACATCGAGCGCGCACAACCGCTGCGCGATTTTCCCGACGCCTGGTGCGTGGTGCCGATGGCGCTGGCGCTGATTCCGCTGCTGGCGCTAGGCCTGTGGTGGCCGGACTTCTTCGCGCGCTGCTTCGCCGCGGTAGCGGCGAACCTGTCGGTCGGTGGGCGGTCCTGATGAACGCGCCGCTTCTACAAGACCTCGCACCGTCGCAACTGCCGGAACGCGCACGTGCCCTGCTGGAATCCGGCGGTCGCCTGCAGATGGCCTACGCCTGGTTCCCGGACGGTGCCATCGAACTGCGCTACCTCGCGGCGGCGAGGCCGAAGGTCTTCGAGATCTGGCGCGTGCGGCCGGAAAACGGAACCGCCCCGAGCCTCGCCGCCGTCGCGCCGCTGTTGTCCTGGTACGAGCGCGAGATCGCCGACCTGTGCGGCGTGCGCTTCGAGGGCCATCCGGAACCCGACCCGCTGGTGCTGCTGCCCGGCGCCCGCGCCTCCGCGCCACCGCTCACGCCGGGCGCGGACCTCCGTATCGACTACACGCCGCAGTTTGCGCGGCTGCCGGAGATCGCCGGCCCCGACCGCGCCGATGTGCAGGTGCTGCCCTTCGGGCCGGTGCGCGGCGACGTGCTGGAGTCGGCGCAGTTCTTGTTCTTGTACATCGGCGAGGCGATCCTGCACTACCTCCCGAAGCTGTTCTTCAAGCATCGCGGCATGGAGAAGCGCTTCGAGGGCTTGAACGCGCCGTTCGCGCCGGTGCTGGCCGAACGCGTGTCGGGCGTGGACAGCGTGGCGCACGCGCTGGCCTGCTGCCAGGCGCTGGAAGCGGCCGCCGGCTGCGCGGTGCCGCCGCGGGCCCACTGGCTGCGCGTGCTGCTCGCCGAGCTCGAACGCCTCTACAACCACCTCCACTATCTGGGCCACCTGTGCCACACCACCACGCTCAAGGTGGGCGAAGCACAGGGGAAATATCTGGAGGAGCTTGCCAAGCAGATCAACGGCCGCCTCGCTGGCAGCCGTTTTCTGCGTGGCCTCGTTATTCCCGGTGGCCTGCACCGCGAGCCGCGGCTCGACGGCCTGCGCGAATCGCTCGCCCGTCTGCAGGAGCAGTTCGCGCCCTATGCGGAAATGCTGGAAACCAGCACCACCCATCTCGACCGCCTGATCACCACCGGCGTGCTCCCGCGCCGCACCGCCTTCGACCAGGGAGCGACCGGGCCAATCGAGCGCGCTTCGGGACTCGACCGCGACCTGCGCCGCGATCACCCGTATGCCGCCTATGACGAGCTGAAATTTCCCGTGGCGCTGCGCACGGCCGGCGACGCCCACGCGCGCCAGCAGGTGCGGCTCGCCGAAATCGAGTCGAGCTTGGCCTTGATCCGCGCGGTGCTCGACGAACTGCCGGAGGGTCCTGTGCACGCCGAGTGCACACCGCCGCCAGGCAGCGAAGGGCTGGGCTGGGCCGAGTCGCCGCGCGGTTCGCTGTACTACGCCGTCCACGTAGGCAGCGACGGCCGCATCGCGCGCATGAAGATCAAGTCGCCGAGCTTCTCCAACTGGCGTGCGTTTCCCTTCACCGTGCACGACACCAACATGATGGACTACGCCATCGACGAAGCGAGCTTCGGCCTGACCGTGGCCGGCTGCGATCGTTGAAGGAGAACGAACATGCCAGTCTGGACACTCTACGGATTGAAGCAAGGCAAGGTGAGCCAGCGCTGGCCGGCGGTCGGCGGCGACGACGGTCAGTCCGGCGTGCTCGGCTTCCCGCGGTTCGATCCGGCGCAATGTCAAAGCGGTTGCCGCGACTGCGCCGACGCCTGCCTGCCCCAGGCGATCACGCTCAAAGAGGGTGGCGGCGTGAACGTGGACTACGGCCGCTGCGTGCAATGCCAGTTGTGCGTCACCGCCTGTCCGAGCGGCGCGTTCACCCTGTCCAGCGACTGGGCCTTCGGCGTGCGTGCCCGCGAAGACCTGGTGTGGGCACAAGCCGCGAACAGCGCCGCAGGACAGATGCTCAAGCGCGAAATCCGCAAAGTGTTCGGCCGCAGCCTGCATGTGCGCCACGTGGATGCCGGCTCCTGCAATGGCTGCGAATCGGAATTGCAGGCGTTGAACAATCCCTACTACAACCTGCACCGGCTGGGCGTGTTTTTCACCCCCAGTCCGCGCTTCGCCGACCTGCTGCTGGTCACCGGACCGGTGACCTATGCGATGAAAGGACCGCTGCTCGCCGCCTACGAGGGCATGCCGGAGCCGCGCTTCGTGATGGCGGCCGGCACCTGCGCCTGCTCGGGCGGCACCAACGGCGGCGGCTACGCCTGTGGCCGCGGACTGGACGGCCTGCTGCCGGTGGACGTATGGCTGCCCGGTTGTCCGCCGAACCCTGCGGCGTTCATCCACGCCCTGCTGATGCTGCTGCAACGCCTGCCTCAGCGCGTGCGCGGCGGACACTTGATGGAGGATGGCGATGGCCGCTGAAGCGCTGGGACTCGCCCTGCTGCTGTGGCTGGCCGGCGGCTTGCTGGCCATTTCCAGCGCCGGCGGCGCGGCGCGCGCGCCTCTAGTGCTCGGTTGCGCGGCCGGTATCGTCGGCTGCCTCGCAGGACTCGCCGACGAGGGCCTGTCCCTGACGATCGGATCCTGGACACTCGCCTATTCCAACAGCGCGCTGTGGTTGTTCGGCTTTGGACTGCTGCCGGCGGGGCTGGCGGCGGCGCTCGGCTCGCCGGTGCGTGAGGGACATGCGGGCTGGTGCTTCGGCGTGGCTACCTCGCTGCTCGGCGCCGCCGGCGTGTTCGGGGCACAGGACGGCGTCGCGCTGCTGATCGCCTGGGAGCTGATGAGCCTGGGCGGTGCCGCCCTGCTTCTTTCCGAAAAGCGGGCGTCGGACAGTGGCCGACCGGTGCTGTTCATGCTGGCGCTGCTCGAAGTCGGCGCGGTGGCCTTGCTGCTCGCAGTGCTCCTGCTCGACCGCGCCGGCGGCGGAATGGGCGCGGCAGCACTGAGCAGCGGCGCGCAGGCGCTGTCCGGCGGCGCGTGCGCGTTCGTCGGCGCGTTGTTCGTGATCGCTTTCGGTGCCAAGCTCGGCCTGTTGCCGTTCTACGAGTGGTTCCCCTCCGCTTATGCTTCCGGCAGCGGCGCCACGGGTGCGCTGCTGTCCGGCGTGGTGCTCAACGCCGCCTACTTCGCCCTGACGCGGGCACTGATCGAGTGGCTGCCGGGCAGCGGCGGCTGGCTGTTCACGCTCGGCGTCGGCGTGGTCATCGTGGGGGTGTGCTCGGCCATCCTCACCGCGCTGTACGCCTTCCAGCAGGACGACTGGCGCGGCCTGCTGTCCTTTTCATCGGCAGAGAACGCTTCGATCGCGGTCGCCACGCTCGGCGCCGCGCTGCTGTTCCGCGCGGACGGTCACGACGATCTGGCCGCGCTGGCCTGGTGCGTGGCGCTGCTGCATCTCGCCGGGCACGCGCTTGCCAAAGGCACGCTGTTTCTCGCCGCCGACGGCGTGGCCGCGGCCGGTGGTGACTACCGCATCGCCCAGGGCGGCTGGCTGAAACGCGGCGGGCTGCTGTTTGGCGTCGGCGCGCTGTGCGCCGCGATGTCGCTCGCCGCCCTGCCGCCGCAGGCCGGCTTCACCAGCGAATGGTTCGTGTTCCAGACGCTGTTCCAGGGTTTTCATCTTGGACACCTGGGCGGGCGCCTGACGTTGGCGCTGGCCGGCGCGGGTCTTGCGCTCACCGCGGCGATCGCGTTTGCCACTTTCGTCAAGCTGTTCGGTCTGGGACTGCTGGGCGCGCCCGATGCCCCGCGCACGCCGCAGCCGATCGGCGCGGGGCGTGCGCTGTGCGTGTTCGCCCTCGGTTTCGCAGTGCTGGCGCTGGCGATCGGCCTGCCGTGGTGGCTGCTGGTGCTCGACGCGCAGAGCGCGTCGCTGTTCGGCGGGCATTACGCTGCGCAACTGCGTTCGGATTGGCTGCTGGTGCCGCTGACCGCCAAGTTCGCCTTCATCTCACCCTCCAAGCTGGTCATCGCCCTGCCGCTGCTCGCGTTGCTGCCGCTACTGCTGTTGCTCAACGCGCGGCGCCACGCCGTGCGGCGCGTGCCGATCTGGTACGGTGGCCTGCGTCAGAATCCGCGGCGTTCCTCGACCACGGCGCTGACTTTCTCCAATGCCCTGCGCACCTTCTACAGCTTCATCTACCGCCCCACCGCCGACACCGCACGCGAGCACGGCGCGCACGTGTATTTCGTGAAGAAACTCCAGTTCGACGCCGAGGTCGCTCCCGTGTTCGGCCCGCTGCTGTTCGCGCCGCTGGAGCGCCTAGTGTGGAAGCTCGCCGGCCGTCTGCGCGCGCTGCAATCCGGCGACCTGAATTTCTATCTCGCGCTGATCGGCGCGTTGCTGGTGCTGATCCTGGCGGCGACGCTGCGCTGAGAGTGCGGCACCCAGCCCCTGTGCCAATGGTCCGCGCCTCCCGGCCACGTCCCTTCCAACATCTGGGTGCTGGGCTTCGTCAGCTTGCTGATGGACACTTCGTCCGAGCCGATTCACAGCCTGCTGCCGGTGTTTCTGGTCGGCACGCTCGGCACCCGCGTGTTCGTGGCAGGAACCTGGCTTTGGCGATGGCGCGGCGAACTCATCGCCTTGCAGCGCTTGCACCGCGATTCGGCAAAGCTCGCAAGACACCTCAGGAAGATCGCGCGTGTTGCTTCCAAAGCGCAAGGGCCACGACGCGCACCGTGGCGTAGGCGTGTGTGCGCGCCTCGCGCACCGCGCTCCATGCGGTTTTGCCGCCGAGCTGCGCGAGCGCTGCGCAAGCCTCGGCGGCGACGTAGGGATCGCCCTGCTTGAGCGCCTCGATCAGCGCCGGCACCGCGCGCCGGTCGCCGAGCCGGCCGAGCAGATACGCGGCACGGCGCGCGGTCAGCGCTTCCGGACAGCGCAGCGCCCACTCCAGCGCTTGGCGGTAAGCGGGCCGACCGGTCAGATCGGCTCCGCAGGCCGCACAGCGTGGCGCCTGCGCTGCCACCTCGGCCCAGCACTGCGGGCAGAAATAACGAATCGGTGCCGACGGTTCGCTCACGCGCCAATGCCTGTGCGGTGCCGACCCGTGCGGATCGCGTTCACCGGCTCGCCGGAAAGCCGCTTGTGGATGCACACCAGCCACAAGGGTTGCGGCGCCGCGGAACCGAAAACGGTGCAGCGCCGCCGCGCGTATTCCTTGAGGCCGTAGCGCCGATAAACCCGCTCGGGCTCACGCCCGGGATACGACAAGAATTCGCCGTAGTACTCGGCCACACCGCGCGCGCGCAAAGCCGCTTCGAAGCGGCGCCACAGCGCGTGGGCCATCCCGCGGCCGCGCGCCTCGACCGCGAGATTGAAGTGCAAATGGGCCACGCATCCTTTCGGACGCCGCGGCCGCTCGCGGAGACTGCGCATCACCAGCCAGCGCACGAAGCGGCCACGGTCGGGCGAGCACCGGTAGGCGCCGCGCAGATAACGACCCAGCATGCGCAGCGCGACCCGCGCGCCCCAGAACGCGCGCCTGCGCCCGAAATCCGGCCGCGCCGCACCCAGCAGATAGCCCACGATTCGACCCTGCACCTCGGCGACGAACGCCAGGTCGGGCTGCTCGCGCAGATAAGGCTGCACGCTGAGATCGGCATAAGCCTCGCGGTCGATGAACACGCCGTCGATCGGCCGGCCGAAAAAGGCGGTATCGGCGCACAGACGACGGATCGCAGGGGCATCCTCGGGACGATACGGGCGCACCACGAACGCCGGCTGGCCATGCGCTGCCGGCCCCGGACGCCGGATCGCTGCGGGGCGCGCGTCATTCATGCGCGTGCGTCTGGTGCGCGCACTGCGATCGCCCCGCCAACAGCAGCCGGGCGGCGCGCAGCCGTGCGCGCGCGGAGCCCCGGCCGAACAAGACGCGCAGCAGCGTACGCCGAGCGCCGATGCGCGCCAGAGCGGCGGCGACGCCAAGGCGTACGCCGCGGTCGCGATCCGCCAGGCCGCGCGCGGCAGCGAGGATGTCGCCCGACAGAATCAGCGCTTCCAGCGCCGGCGCGCGCACTTCGGCGGCGGGATCGTCGAGGTGAGGCCGCAAATCTTCCGCAGTCGCGCCACGGCGAATCAGGCCACGCAGCGCCGCGGCGCGCAGGGCGGGATCCGGCGCCGTCGCCAACGCATGCAGCAGCGGCACCACACGCGCATCGCCGACTTCGGTCAGCGCAGCCAATGCGGTCAGGCGTCGTTCGGCCGGTGCCGCCGCATCGGCGGCGAGTGCCAGCAATGCGCCGCGTCCTTCCGCGCTCGCACACAACGCGGCGGCAGCGGCCTGCGCATCGGACGGCGGCGCGGCATCGAGCGCGGCGAGCAGCGCCGGCAAAGCCTCCGTGATCACGCCCTGCTCGGCCAACACCCGCGCGGACGCCCAGCGCACTGGCGGCGCGGCGTCAGCCAGGGCTGCGATCAACAGTGGCCGCGCTCCGACGGGATCGAGCGCGCCGAGCAGACGCGCGCAAGCCGCGCGCGCCGCGCTTGGGCTATCGCCTGCGGTTTCGCTCAGCAAGCGCGCGCGTAACGCGGGCAGCGCCGCAGCGCCGATGCGAAGCAGGGCCGCCGCCGCGTGCGGGCGCGCGACGTCATCCTCCAGGCAGCGGACCAGCGCGGGCGCCGCGCGCGCCTCGGCAAGCTCGCCGGCCGCCGCGCAGGCGCCGGGATGACAACCATGAGCAAGCACGGCGAGCAAGTCCTCGCGCAGCGCGGCGGTGTCGCCGCCGGCGGAGAGTCCACGCGCGATGGCCGAGATCACGTCGGATTCGGCGGCGGCAAGCGGCGGGAACAGGCGCCGTCGCAGGCTGTCGTGCAGCGCGTAGCGCAGGGCGTCGCGCGCTGCCGGCGTGCCGATCGCCGCTAACGCCCGCGCCGCGCGTAGCCGCGGTTCCGGCACGGTGTCGGGCTGCGAGGCAAGCAGCGCGCCCAGCGCGGACACCGCAGCGTCGCCCTGCGCGACAACCTCGGCCAGGTGCAATTCGCCGTCATGCAGACGTGCCAGCGCGGCAACCGCGGCCGCAGCAGCGTCCAGCGCAGCATCCATGACAACCCGCCGGCTTCAAGCGCCGGGATGCGGTGCCGGCGGCGCGTAAAGATAGTTGCGCGTCAGCGGCAAGCGCTGCAGCCGCTTGATGAGCTGGAAGTGGAACACCACCAGCCCGCCCCAGCGGAACGAAGCTTCGGAGGCTTGCAGATAGAACTCCCACATGCGGCAGAAGCGCTCGCCGAGTTTGGCGGCGATCTCCGCGCGCGCGTTCTGAAAGCGTTCGTGCCAGGCGGCCAAGGTGCGCGCGTAGTGCAGCCGCCAGACTTCCAGGTCGGCCAGGATCAGGCCGCTTTTTTCGATCCACGGCAGCACTTCCGAAGCGGCGGGAATATAGCCGCCAGGGAAGATGTATTTGTTGATCCAGGGATTGGAACCGCCGGGCGGCGTGCTGCGCCCGATGCTGTGCAGCAGCATCGTTCCGTGGTCGTCGAGCAGCTCGCGCGCGCGCTCGAAGAACACCGGGTACTGCGGCCGGCCGACGTGCTCGAACATGCCGACGCTGACGATGGCGTCGAATGGCCCGCGCGTGGCGCGGTAGTCCTCGAGCCGGAATTCCACGCGGTCGGCAAGACCGCGCGCCTTGGCGCGTTCGCGCGCGACTTTGCACTGCTCCTCCGAGAGCGTGATGCCGGTGACGTGCGCGCCGTGCTTTTCGGCCAGATGCATGGCGAGGCTGCCCCAACCGCAGCCGATGTCCAGCACGCGCGCGCCGGGCTTGAGATCGAGCTTGGCGGCGATGTGCGCGCACTTGGCTTGCTGGGCCTGCTCCAGCGTCATCGTCTCCTCGCGGAAGTAGGCGCAGGAGTAGTGCAAATCCTGGTCGAGAAAACGGCGGTAGAGTTCGAAATCGAGATCGTAATGGTGGCTGGCGTTGCGCCGGCTGCGGCGCGGCGTGTTGCGCTCCACGAAACGGCTGCGCAGGCGCTTGGCGCGGCGGATCAGCGGATGGCTTTCGAGCGCGGCCTCGATGCCCAGCGCCGCTTCCAGCACCTGGAGCAGGGAACCGCCGCGCGGCTGCCAGGCGCCGTCCATGTAGGCTTCGCCGAAGCGCAGCGCGGGATAGCTCAGGATGCGCAGCAGCGTACGCTCGTCGCGCAACTGGAGCGCCGCGCGCGGTCCGTCGCGGCCCAGCACCAGCGGCTGCGGATCCGCGCCGAGATACAGTTCCAGTTGCCCGCCACGCAGCCGGCACCCGGCGGCTTGCAACAAGCTGCGCCAACCGGAACGGCGCGTGCCGGATGGCAGGGGTTTATCGTGTCCGCTCGCGTCCATGGTTTCCTGCCTCCATGGGCTAACGCACCACCAACACCATGCAGTTGGCGTAGCCCATCACCTGCTTGGTGGTGGAACCGGTCAACCAGCGTTCGAACAGCGACTTGCCGCGGTGACCTATGGCGATCAGGTCGGCGCCGATTTTGGCGGCGGTCCCGACGATCTGCTCCGCGGGGTGCCCCACCGGCGTGTGAAAGCTCAGCCGACAACCCGCGGCTTGCGCCTGTTCGCGCAGCCGTTGACCGAGCTGGGCGTAATGCTCCTGCCCGGCGTCGATCAGCGCGCGGGTGTCCACCTCGTCGCCGAACTCCGGCAGGCGGATCACCGACACCGCATGCAGCTCGGCGCCGAACTTGACGGCGATTTCCAAAGCCTGGCGGAACGCTTTGTCCGCCGGCTCGGAACCGTCGTGCGCCACCAGGATCTTGCTGATCATGTGCGCACCCCTCCTCGGTACGACCTTACCCTTGCCCGTGACGCAAAGCGCCAGCCCCCATCAGAATAGCGGCGGCAGCACACGGCTCCACTCGTCGCGCGCCACGCCCGCAATGCCGTAACGCGTCGGGGAGAGCGCATAGAACAGCGACAGCTCCGCCGCCTCGACGCGGTCGAGCAGACGATACGCCAGTTCCGCGCTGCATACGAAGCGCACCTCCACCGGCAGATCGGCGGCCAGCTCGAAGAAATGCTCTTCATACAGCACGCCGTGGCGGCCGTAGCCGGCGATGCCACGAAAAGCGCTGCCGCCGGGAATGCCGAGCTTCTTGGCTTCCAGCAGCAGCCAGTCGTACAGCGGTTTGCCGCGGAAGCGCCGGTTCTCGTGCACGATGAAGCGCAGGAACACGGCGTCCTGGCTGTGTGCCTGCCAGTCGCGCGGGGGCTGGTCGGTCGATTCGGCGCTCACGGCAGGTTCCCGGTGGCGTGGCGCAGCAGTTGCACGCTCAGCACGCCCAAGGCGGTGGCGAGCAGCGAGCCGGTCACATGGATCGCGATCTCGCCCGCGCCCCAGCCGAGCTGACCGCGCGCAAGCAAGGAATAGGTTTCGGCGGAGAAGGTCGAAAACGTGCTCAAGCCGCCGCAGAAGCCGGTCGTCACGAACAGCCGCGCGCGCGGAGAAAACGCGAGGTTGCCCGCGATCGCGGCCATGGCGAGGCCGATCACGTAAGCGGCGATGAGGTTGGCGGCGAGCGTGCCGAGCGGCAAGGTCGGGAACAGGGGATTCAGGCGCAGCCCCAGCCACCAGCGCAACCAGGCGCCAAGGATGGCCCCGGTTCCCACGGCGAGCAGTGCGGGAAAATTCATGGTGTGCGTTCGCGTTCCGGATCGTTCGAGGCCGCGCCGCGATTGCGGCGGCTCGTGCGTACGCCAGACGATGCCACCGCGGCGCAAGCACGCGGATTCACCAGGCATCATCAGCCGGCAGGCCGGCGGTTCCAAGAGAATGCCATCTCTTTTGAGCGAGTTTAACGGTTCGCCTCCTCGCGCGGCAACGCCGTGCCGTCCGCGCCGCCCGCCGCCGCGGCGCGCAACTGCGCCAGCCGCTCGGAGATCCTGGCTTCCAGTCCGCGCGGCGTGGGCGCGTAGAAGCGCGTACCGCGCAGGGCCTCCGGCAGATATTCCTGGCCTGCGGCGTGGGCCCCAGCCTCGTCGTGATCGTAGCGGTAACCCTGGCCGTAACCGAGCTCCTTCATGAGCCGCGTCGGCGCGTTGCGCAGATGCAGCGGCACTTCCAGGCTGCCGTGCGCCGCAACCGCCGCGCGCGCCGCGTCGAAGGCGGCGTAAGCCGCGTTGCTCTTGGGCGCGACCGCGAGATACACCGCCGCCACCGCCAGCGCCAGTTCGCCTTCCGGCGCGCCCAGGCGCTCGTAGCTGTCCCAGGCATCCAGGCACAGGCGCTGGGCGCGCGGGTCGGCCAGGCCCACGTCCTCGATGCTCATGCGCAGCAGCCGGCGCGCGAGATACGCGGGGTCGGCGCCGCCGTCGAGCATGCGCGCCAGCCAGTACAGCGCGGCGTCGGGATCGCTGCCCCGCACCGATTTATGCAGCGCGCTGATCTGGTCGTAGAACTGTTCGCCCTGTTTGTCGAAACGCCGCAATCCGCGGCCGATCAGTTTTTCCAGCAGCGCGTCGTTTTTTTCGCCTGCGGCGCGCGACAGTTCCACCGCGGTCTCCAAGAGGATCAAGGCCCGCCGCGCGTCGCCGTCGGCGGCCTCGGCGATGCGCGCGAGCCAGGCAGCCGGCAGACGGTCCGCGGGTTCGCCCAGCCCGCGCTCGGCGTCGGTGAGCGCGCGGCGCAGCAGCGCGAGGAGGGCGTCTTCGGACAAGGGGCGTAGCACCATCACCCGCAGGCGCGACAGGAGCGCGCTGTTCAGCTCGAAACTGGGATTTTCGGTGGTGGCGCCGACCAGGGTCAGGGTGCCGTCTTCGACGAACGGCAAAAGGGCGTCCTGCTGCGCCTTGTTGAAGCGATGGATTTCGTCGATGAACAGCACGGTGCGCCGCGGCGGTTTGGCGTCCCGCTCCATCTGCGCCTGCGCCACCGCCTCGCGCAGGTCCTTGACGCCGGCCATCACCGCCGAGAGCTGGAGGAAGCGCGCCTGCACGTGCTGCGCGATGAGCCGCGCCAGCGTGGTCTTTCCCGAACCCGGCGGCCCCCACAACACCAGCGAGGGCACGCGGCCGGCTTCCAGCGCCAGCCGCAGCGGCGCGCCGGGCGCGAGCAGATGCTCCTGGCCCACGACTTCGTCCAGGGCGCGCGGCCGCATCCGGTCGGCCAGGGGATGCGTCTGCGCGCTTGGGCCTTGATTCGAGGTCATCGCCGACACCCGCGAACGCCAGGCCCGCGATGGCCGGGCCGGGGATCGATGAGGCATTGCCGCCTCGCCATGGACGGCGGCTCCGAAGCTTGTTGAGTTTGCGCCATGGATGGCAATGTTACGGCGAGAACGCCGCGCCCATGAAAACCCTGTTGATCGTGTGGTACAGCCGCACCGGCGGCGCCGAACAGATGGCGCGGGCCGCGGCCCGCGGCGCGCGCACGGAACCCGAGGTGCGCGTCGTGATGCGCCGCGCCGATCGCGCCACGACCGCAGACGTCGTGCACGCCGATGGACTGATCTTCGCCGCCCCGGAAAACCTAGCCGCGCTGGCTGGCGCGATGAAGGAATTTTTCGATCGCAGCTATTACGCACTGCTCGAGCGCGTCAACGGCAAACCCTACGCGGCGCTCATCTGCGCCGGCTCGGACGGCAGCGGCGCGCTGCGCCAGCTCGAACGCATCGCCACCGGCCTGCGGCTGCGCGCGATCGGCGCGGCGCTGATCGCCAATACCGCGGCGCAAACACCGGAGGCGATTCTCGCGCCCAAGGTCCTGCCGCGAGAAATCCTCGCGCGCTGCGAGGCGCTCGGCGCCCAGCTCGCGGCGGGGCTTGCCGCCGGCATCTACTGAAACCGCCGCCGCTCAATCCGTCGCGCGGGTGGCGATGCCGCCGTCGTTGACGATCTCGGCGCCCTTGGGCGGCGTGAAGGAGAACTGCGCGGGATCGATGCGCGCGTTGGTGCGGATGTCGCTGAAACGCACCTCGGAATGCCCGCCCAGATGATCGGAAAAGCGCATGGCCAGCGGCGCGCCGTCGGCGGCAAGCTGCAGCTCGATGGACTTGAAATCGCTGTCTTGGGATTTGGGGATCAGCCTCACGCTGCGCGCGGCGCCATCCTCGCCGGGCTCGAGCGTGAACGCGCGCTCCAGGGCGCCTTTCTGCGACAGCAGTTCGGCGGGCGTGCCGGCCAGCGCCGCGCGCGCGTCGCGCACGGTGGCCTGGTTCAAGTCCGGGTCGTAGGTCCACAGCTTGACGCCGTCGCAAACCGTAAGCTGCTCGTAAGGCTTTTCGTAAGCCCAGCGGAACTTGCCCTGTCCCTCGCCGGAGGCCGGGCGCTGCAGCCAGAAATGGCCGCTGCTGGTCGCGATGACGCGCCCGTGATCGTCGGTCTGCACCTGTTCGAAGTGCGCCTCGAAGGTCCTCACGCCCTCGGTGAAGCGCTTGAGGGTCTGGGCCGCCGAATCGGCGTGCGCCGCCGTCGCGGCCATGGCCAGCGCGAGCAGGGCGAGACGGGTAGCGGGTTTGAGCGAGGCAAGCATCGAAGTCCGGTTCGTGGGAGCCTAAAGGCGCAGCCGCTCGGGGAACAGCCGCTTGGCACGGGAGCGCAGCATGCCGGAAAAACACAAGGTGCGCGCGAGCTGGCTGTAGGTTCTGAAGAACTTGCGCGCCAGGGCGGAAAGCGTCTCGCCGTTGGTGGCCGAAGGCACGAACACTTCGGAGACGAAGGCGAGGTCGAGCAGGGTCGAAGGCAGCCAGTCGATCTCCTTGGCGTAGCCCGACACCCATTTCGCCCCGGAAGCCTCCAGCAGCCGTTGATGATGGCCGCTGCGGTCCTCGGGCGGCACGAACTCGCAACAGCCGAAATGGAGCACGCCGATGGCGTTCTCGCGGTGGCGGCTGACCGCGGCGAGCACGTCGGCCTCGTCATACTTGTTGCGGCGGTCGCAGGGGATCAGCTCGCCCTTCTCGCCGTGGCAGGCGATGTACACGAAGGCGTTGGCGTCGCGCGGGATGCGGCTGCAGTAGCTGCGGATGTCGTCGATGCTGCGGATGGTGCGGTAGAACAGGTCGATGTTCGAGTGGCTGCGCGAGTAGGCCTCGAAGTAGGGCAGCACCTGCGGCGCTTCGTGGGGATTCTCCCACGCGCCTTCGAACACATAGACGGGAGCGAGCTTGCTCATGGTCGAGCGGGGAGAGAAATCGCAGTCACTCGCGACCGCCCGGCACCAGGATCTCGCGGTTGCCGCCTGGCCCGCTGGGGCCGACGATGCCCGCCGCTTCCATGCGTTCGACGATGCGCGCGGCGCGGTTGTAACCGATCGACAAGCGCCGCTGCACCCAGGACACGCTCGCCTTGCGCGATTCCAGGACCACCGCCACCGCCTGGTCGTAGAGCGGATCCTTTTCGGCGTCGTCCGCCACGCCGTTGTCGCCCGCTTCCGGCTCGCCGGCGAGCACGTGCTCGACGTACTGCGGTTCGCCGGTCTGTTTGAGATACCCCACCACGCGGTGCACCTCGGGGTCGTCCACGAAGGCGCCGTGCAGGCGCTGGATGCGTCCGGCGCCGGAGGGGCGGTAGAGCATGTCACCGTAACCGAGCAGGCTCTCCGCGCCGATCTCGTCGAGGATGGTGCGCGAATCCACGCGCGTGGCCACCTGGAAGGCGATGCGACCGGGGATGTTGGCCTTGATCAGGCCGGTGATCACGTCCACGCTCGGCCGCTGGGTGGCGACGATGAGATGGATGCCGGCGGCGCGCGCTTTCTGCGCGATGCGGGCGATCAATTCCTCCACCTTCTTGCCCACCACCATCATCATGTCGGCGAGCTCGTCGATCACCACCACGATCTGCGGCAGGGGTTCGAGCACCGGCGGCTCGGCGGCGGCGCCCTCGCTGAACAGATCCGGCTCGGCGGCGAGCGGATCGCGCAGCGGCTCGCCTTGGGCGGCGGCATCGGCGAGCTTCTTGTTCATGCCGGCGAGGTTGCGCACCCCCAGCGCCGACATCAGCCGGTAGCGGCGGTCCATTTCGGCCACGCACCAGCGCAGCGCGTTGGCGGCGTCCTTCATGTCGGTGACCACCGGCGTCAGCAAGTGCGGAATGTCGGCATAAACCGACAGCTCCAGCATCTTGGGATCGATCAGGATCAGTCGCAGCTCGTCCGGCGTGAGCTTGTACAGCAGCGACAGGATCATGGCGTTGATCGCCACCGACTTGCCGGAGCCGGTGGTGCCGGCGACCAGAAGATGCGGCATGCGCGCGAGGTCGGCACACACCGGATGGCCGGCGATGTCCTTGCCCAGCCCCAGGGTCAGAGTGCCGCTTGCGTGTTGATAGGCCTCGGAAGCCAGGATTTCCGACAAGGTCACCGTTTCGCGTTTCTGGTTGGGGATCTCCAGGCCGATGACGCGCTTGCCCTCGATCACTTCCACCACGCGCACGCTGGACACCGACAGCGAGCGCGCCAGGTCGCGCGACAAATTGCTGATCTGCGCGCCTTTGACGCCGGGCGCCGGCAGCAGCTCCAGGCGCGTGATCACCGGCCCCGGCGCGGCATCCACGACCTGCGCCTCCACGCCGAAGTCCGCCAAATGGCGCTCGACCTCGCGCGCGAGGTGCTCGATCTCCTCCGGGCTGTAGCGCTTGCCGCTGGGCCGCGGCGGGTCCAGCAGCGACAGCGGCGGCAGCGGATCGCCGGCGTACACGGGGATTTCCGGCGGCACTTCCGGTGCCTGACCCCGGGTCTTGCTCGGCCGACGCTCCTTGGCCGGCGCGGGTGCTGCGGGGGGCACGGCAGGCCCCTCGTCGAACAGTTGCGGTCCCGGATCCGGTGTCTTCGGCTTGGGCGCGCGGCGTGGCGACGGCTTGACCGCCGCGGCCTCCGGGGCAGAGCCCAGCACCGCCGCGGACGGCGGTTGCCGCGCTTCGCGCGCGGCGGCACGGCGGGCGCGTAGCCGGTCGAAGTAGCCTTGCACGCGCGCCCCCAAGGCCTCCAGCACGGCCAGCCAGGAGAAGATCATCGCCAGCGGCAGCGCGGCGGCGAACAGGGTCAGCAACAGCAAGCTCGCGCCGACCGGGTTGAGCGCGCGCGTCAAGCGCTCGGCGAGCAAGCTGCCGGCGATGCCCCCGCTGCCCTGCGGCAGCCACTGCGCGGCGGGCTCCAGGTACAGCGCCGCCAGCGCGGCGGCGGACAACAGGGCCACCGCCCAGGCGGCCACACGCACCGCGCCCGGCACGCGCGGCCCGGGGCTGCGGCCGCGGAACAGCCGCAGGCCCAACCATAGCAGCGCCCAGGGCAGCAGAAACGCGACGTAGCCGAACAGGGAGAGCAGGCCGTTGGCGATCCAGGCACCGGCGGTGCCCGCCAGGTTGCGCGCCGGGCCGCCGAGTCCCGAGGTCGACCAGCCGGGATCGTCGGGGTGGAAACTGACCAGCGCCACCAGCAGGAACAGCGCGGCGCCGGCGCAGGCCAAAAGCGCCGCTTCCCGCGGCAGGCGCTCGATCCAGCCGGCGTCCCCGCCCGAGGCCTCTCCGGCCGGCCCGCGCGGCCGCAGGGGTTCGGCGGCTTGTTTCTTGCTTTTGAACAGGCTGGACACCGGTCAGGCTGGTTCGGAAGACGCAGCGTAGCGGGCAGGATGAGCGCGCCGCGATTATATCGCGCGCCCCCCGGTCCCCGCCCTTGAAAGGGCAGGAAAAACCTTCATCTTGTTGTTCGGTCAAAGATTGCGAGGCTCATTCGGAGCGAACATGACTGAAGTCCGCCATTTCGTTCTGACCCAGGATGGGCAGATTCGCGAGTTCAGCTCGGAGGAGGCGGCGCTGATCGCCGCCGGCGCCAACCGACTGCCGGAATTCGCGCAACGCCGCATGCGCTATCTGCAGGTTGCCTGGCACAGGGACCTCGGGAGCGATTCCAACGAGCTGAAAATCCAGACCGCCAGCGCCGCGATCCAGTTCGACGCCGAGGGCCGCCTGGCCGAGGCCGCCCCGCCCGGCGAGAGCGACAAGCTCACCCGCTTCGAGCACGACACTTGCGTGCAGTGGGCTTTGCGCAACCTCGCGCTGCCGCCCGTCACCCTCCACTGATCCGGGGCGATGCGCCTCCGGCGACTGGCGCGGCTGGACGCGCTGCCGGCGGCGGCCTGGGATCGCTGCTTCCCGCCCGATTATCCGTTCACCCGGCACGCGTTCCTCGCCGCGCTGGAACGCCACGGCTGCGCCGCGCCGGCCACCGGGTGGACGCCCTGCCACGCCGTGCTGGAGGACGCGGCCGGCCAGGTGCTCGCCGCCGCGCCGCTGTATTTCAAGACCCATTCCTACGGCGAGTTCGTGTTCGACTTCGCCTGGGCCCAGGCCAGCCACCGCCTGGGACAGCGCTATTATCCGAAGCTGCTGTGCGCCATTCCCTTCACGCCGGCCACTGGGCCGCGGCTGGGCGCGGTCGACGAGGCCGCGCGCGGCGCGCTGGCGCAACGCCTCGCGCAGTTGCCGGCGCGCGAAGGCCTGTCCTCCCTGCACGCGCTGTTCCTCGACGGTGACGACCTCGCCGCCTGCCGACGGGCCGGCGGTCTCGAACGCCGCGACGTGCAATTCCACTGGCACAACCGCGGCTACGCCGATTTCGACGAGTTCCTCGCGCGGCTGTCGGCGGACAAGCGCAAGAAGATCCTGCGCGAGCGGCGGCGCGTGGTGGAGGCGGGCCTGCGTTTCGAGCATCGCGTCGGCGACGAGCTGACGGAACGCGAGTGGCGGGCGGTGTACGCGCTCTACGCCAATACCTACGACGAGCGCGGCCAGTCGCCCTATCTGACGCCGGAGTTCTTCCTCGACTACGGACAAAAGCCCGGCACGCCGGTTAGACTGATCCTCGGTTACGAGGGTCGTGAGATAGTGGCCGTGGCGATCACGCTGATCGGTGGCGACACGCTCTACGGGCGGCACTGGGGTGCCCGCGCGTATTACCACAGCCTGCACTTCGAAACCTGCTACTACCAGGGCATCGAGTACTGCATCCGCCAGGGGCTGGCCCGCTACGATGCTGGCGCTCAGGGTGGGGAGCACAAACTGCCGCGTGGCTTCTTGCCGGCACGCACGCACTCGACGCATTGGCTGGCGGATGCGCGCCTGCGCGGCGCGGTCGCCGCCGCGCTGACGCAGGAACGCGGCTGGCTCGACGAGCAGGAAACCCTCCTCGCCGCCCACAGTCCGTACAAACGGCAAGCCACCGCGGCGGCGCGCGGCGAGGAACAGTCCGATGGATAATCCCATCCGCCTGCACTGGCTGGATCCGCGCGATCCGCAGCAGCCGTTCCCACCGCCGCACCGGGCGATGCGCGACCCCAACGGCCTGCTCGCCATCGGCGGGGACCTTTCGCTGACGCGTCTGATCCGCGCCTATTCCAGCGGCATCTTCCCCTGGTACAACCCCAACGAACCGATCCTGTGGTGGTGCCCCGATCCGCGCGCGGTGCTGGAACCGGCCGGCTTTCGTTTGAGCCGTTCTCTGGCCAAGCGCGTGCGGGGCGCGGATTATGCGGTGTCCATGGACAACGCGTTCGGCGCCGTGCTGGAAGCCTGCGCCCAGCCGCGCCGCAGCGGCCAGGGCACCTGGCTAGGTCCGGAGATGAAGCAGGCCTACCTCGAGCTGCACCGCCACGGCTTCGCCCATTCGCTGGAAGTCTGGCGCGAAGGTCGCCTGATCGGCGGGCTCTACGGCGTGGCGCTGGGTCGCGCCTTCTTCGGCGAGTCGATGTTCAGCGCCGCCACCGATGCCTCGAAGCTCGCGCTCTACCACCTCTGCCGTCAGTTGCAGGCCTGGAATTTCGAGCTGATCGACTGCCAGGTTTCCTCCGCCCACTTGAAGAC
>Ga0070740_10002011_pt1 | contig 25480 bp, 31 predicted proteins | sample Coa_R2_FD_67286 | JGI IMG/M metagenome (GOLD analysis project Ga0070740, IMG submission 67286) | Surface soil microbial communities from Centralia Pennsylvania, which are recovering from an underground coalmine fire - Coalmine... | ecosystem: Environmental > Terrestrial > Soil > Unclassified ...
AATAGGATGCCAGATTACATAGGTTACCAGGAGGAATATGATGACATCAAATATCCTAGTAATTCCACTAAAGTTATGAGGAATATGTGTTGGATTAAACCACCAAAATGCAAATAGGGCAACTGCACTTAAAGAGAGTATTGAGAAGAAAACCTGACTGTAATCAGGATAATTATAATTTTCTGATGTTGTTTTCTTTGAGCCTGTATGGTGTTTTTTCATCGATAGTTTACGTTTTTGTTTTTGTGGATATGTTTTTGTATTTATCTCCATTTTTTATCAAATTTATATTTTAAACAGTATCTTGCTATTAATCAAGAAAATAAGACTTTGACATCCGAGGTTTATTTCAGCAATAGATGAGGTGCTTAGAGAACAAAACACACTCCTGGAAGAAAAGATTAAAGATATTCAACTAACAAAATGATGAGATGATTCTTGAAGCAATTATTACTTTTTTGAGAGAAAAGTTATAAACTTGACCGAAATGTATGTAGATGCAACCTGAGAACAGAAGTACGTCCTGCTGTGTTCGACTATGCCTCATGGCGCTATCTGGAACTATCACCGTCTGTCGAATACCAAACTTAGTCCGTATTTTCAAGCTATTATCGATATTGAAAAAAAGAGCGGCTCATTTTGTGCCGAGGGTCAGAGTTGAACTGACATCTGATGTTCTTCAGACACCCGCCGTGACCACCTTGGCTACCTCGGCAAATACAGTCAAAAAGCAAAAACGCATTGACTCATTATAGGCAAATTGTATCAAAATTATCAGAAATTGTCATTGTATAAATTATAGAAATTATCTTTATCCTACTGTAACTTTTTCAATAGGTTCTTTATTAGAGTACTTAAGGCTGTTGATTTTTCATCAGTAAGATCAGGTAGCGTTTGTATTATAAATTTCTTTTTACTATTGTTTCTCACTTCCAACCTTATAATTTTACCAATTTCATAAAGCTGTGGTGGACCCGAGAAGATTCGAACTTCTGACCTTCGCTGTGTAAAAGCGACGCTCTAACCAACTGAGCCACGGGTCCGGATAGCATACAAAGATACGAATTACGCATTTGCGAAATTCACTTTTACAGATTATAGAGGAAATTTGCACATTGGGCAACGGCAGATTTTTTTCGGGGTTGACAGATCTTTTTTTCTCTGTTAGGATCTCTAGCACTCTCTGCCCAATGCTTGTTCGAAGTTTTGCATACATAACATTTCTTATCATCGGTATCGTTGTTGTTTTTTCCCTCATTCTTGCAAGAAATAGTTTCCGTATACAAACCACTCATGCAGATTCTCACAATCTTATTGTCTTTGATGATCAACTTGCGCCAGGTTTTTCTAACTGGTCCTGGAATAGCTCGGTAGATTTGACGGAAAGTAACACTGTGTACTCCGGTACAAAAGCAATCAGTTTTACCCCGGGTGCATGGGGAGGATTATATTTTCATAGCAGCTCACCTATTGACCTTACCCGGTACGCTTCTTTGCAATTTGCGATGCAAGGAAACGATCCCGAAAAGAACTTCACGCTCATTTTTTATAACAGCACTAATCAACAGCTAAGTCCATCGATATCACTCTGGGCATATCCCGGAGTAACACAAAACGGCTGGAAGCTTTACACCATTCCTGTTTCCGCAGTCTCCTCGCCAATCAGCGGGTTTGCGCTCCAGGAAACATCCGGTACCGGCGGATCAGTGAGCTACTTTGATGCAATTCAGTTTATTGCACAACAGACAGACTTGTCTTCATCCTATCCAATTTATGTCAACGCATTGGCTTCAGGCTGGATGAACTGGTCCTGGAATAGTACGATTGATTTTGCCAATCCTCTTTTATTCACACCCGCCCGCGGTTATGGCGGATTGTATCTGCACACAGATGCAGGTATTGATACGACCCCGTATGCTTCATTGACATTTTCGGCAAAAGCACGTAGTGATGGAGAAGCCTTTGCTGTTGGCGTTTACAATAGCAGTAATCAATTACTGCACGAGCCTCTGTCACTTGCTTCCTATGGCGGTCAACCAACCAGTACTTCATGGAAAACCTACACCATTCCGTTACATGATTTACAGGCAAGTAATACCCTTATTAAAGGAGTTATGCTCCAGGATATAACCGGACAGGCCGGTAAATCAGTCTCAATTGCTCAGGTCGCATTAGCAGCGTCAGATGAATCAGAGCAAGACTCGACAGATCCGTCTGCTGCTTCTTCTACAACTGCGTTGTCTTCTACTCCAGTGCCACCATCGTCCGCACACATATATTCATCGACAAGCCACTCTGCCAATCCGCTTTCGGGTTTACCTTTTTTCAATGATCCCGACGCTAATCCTGCACTGCAACAGGAACAACAATGGCAAACAACAGATGTAGCTAATGCAGGATTTATGGCAAAAATTGCCAATCAGCCAAAAGCAATCTGGATGGGAGACTGGATAATGAATATACAATCGGCTGTCCGGACAATTGTTAATAAAGCCCAGGTCACTCATACACTGCCGGTTTTTGTCGCATACAATATTCCGCATCGGGATTGTGGCAGCTATTCTGCTGGCGGGTCAGCATCGTCGCAAGCATACCAGTCATGGATTGATGGGTTTGCTGCCGGCATCGGTAACAGACGGGCGGCTGTTATCCTTGAACCTGACGCACTGGCGCAAATTACTTGTTTATCACCGCAAGATCAACAACAGCGCTTTACACTCCTCTCCTATGCAGTGCAGAAATTAAAATCACTTGGTCAAACCGCAGTTTATCTTGATGCCGGCAATGCAGGATGGATTGGGGCAGATGCTATGGCAAACCGTTTAAAAACTGCGGCGGTGCAACTTGCCGATGGATTCTCCCTAAACGTTTCTAATTTTGACACAGATGATGCAACTATTGCATACGGACAGCAGATTGCAACCCTTCTTCAGAATAAGCATTTTGTCATTGACACTTCACGAAACGGTAATGGTCCGAGTCCTGATAATGCCTGGTGTAATCCTTCTGGTCGGGCGCTTGGTGATAAACCAACCACACAAACAGGCAATCCACTTGTTGATGCATTTCTCTGGGTCAAATATCCCGGTGAGTCGGATGGCACGTGTAATGACGGACCTGCAGCTGGCGTCTGGTATCCAGGTTATGCCCTCAGTCTGGCAAAAAACGCGCATTGGTAAATAATTTGTAACTCACCTTTTATTACCTTCATCTTACACATGTCTTGGCAGTATCTTATCCTGAAGCGATACCCTACTATCCCATATTATGAAAACGATATTCGTTCTGCTTACAGCACTTAGTATTTTTTCTTCCCTCACAAGTACAAGTTTTGCGCAAAGAGCACATCCCACACCAACAGCTATTTCTCCAACGGTACAGACGGCACAAGAGCCTACTTCCCTCACGCCATCAGTTACTCCTCGTCCTTCACCTTCCATCTCACCTTCCCCTGCAACTGCATCAGGAACGCTAACTCCCACAAGAGAACAACCTCTTACTCCAACTGATTTCCCTAGGACAACACCAACAACCAAACCACAACCAACAACAATACACCATACTTCTACACCAACGCCGACACCATTTCCTACACCTCTTATTATTACGAACACTACGAGACCGCCGTTTTCCGATACATCTCCTGCCAGCACGTTTGAGCGTTTTTTGACATTTCCCTTTGCCGCTTACCAACAGCAACTTCCGGCAGATTTTTATACTGATCAAGAGCTCTCGCCCAAAGCAACTGTATTATTTCTTGCTCTCGCATTTATTTCAGTTGCAGCAGGTATTTTACTCTTGAAACTTCCACCATTGTCAGTCATCAAAGCACAGCTTTCTCAAGTATTCAAAGTGAGAAAAGCATATCCCTATGCCACAGGGAAGCTGTCATAAAACATTATGAGAAAACCTATTGGTATTGTACTTATTAGTATCGGAATTTTTCTTTTTCTTTTTGTTCTCTATACAAATAGCATGGTAAGTAAACAGACCAGAATTTTTTCAGCATATTCACTGCTTACCTCTTCCTGGCAGAGTTACGCGTCACAGTTTATTCAGAAAAACGGGCGCAGCATTGATCCGGGGCAGAAGAATGTGACGACTTCAGAAGCGCAAAGTTATGCGCTCTTGCGGGCTGTCTGGTCAGATGACAGACCGACATTTGATAAAGTATTGACATTTACCAGGACATATATGAAACGACCAACTGATCACCTTTTTGGCTGGCGATATGGAAAATTGCAAAATGGCAAGTATGGTTTTTTGCCAGGCGGGGGTGAGAATGCAGCAGCAGATGCGGATACTGATATCGCTTTTGCATTGATTCTTGCCAGCAGGCGCTGGCATGATCCGATATATCTTTCCTATGCCAAACCGTTGATCGCAGATATCTGGAGAAATGAGACAGCAATCGTTCGGGGGAAACGATATCTTATTGCTGGCAACTGGGCGCAGGACAACCAAAAAATTATTATCAATGTTTCCTATTTTGCTCCCTATGCCTGGAGAGCATTTGCAACGATTGATACAAAAGATGACTGGCAATCATTACTCGCGCCAGCATATCAGTTACTCACTGATGCCGGCACTGCTCCGCTTGATACCGGCAAAGGGGTTGGCTTGCCACCTGATTGGGTAGCGATGAACCGGACAACTGGAGAACTTTCCGCAACGAATATCTCTTCATTTACGACACATTATTCTTTTGATGCAATGCGAACGCCCTGGCGGATTGCACTTGATTATCTTTGGAATAAAGATCCGAGAGCAAAAACATATTTACTTGATTCCTATACGGCTTTGGCAAATGATTACAAACAGCATCATACGCTTGCTGCACTGTACAGTCATGATGGTAAACGGCTGACAGCTGTTGAAAATCCGGCAATGTATGCGACGTCGCTTGGTTATTTCATTATTGCTGATAAGAAAACAGCAGATCAGCTATATCAAAACAAAATTATCCGTCTCTACTCCAATGACAAAAATACATTTAATCCAAAACTTCCTTATTATGAGCAGAACTGGTTATGGTTTGGCGCGGCATTGTACAACAATTATTTATCTGATTTCCGATGAATACACAACACTTTTTTATCCATGCCAGAAAACCAATGAAAATGCTTTTACTGGCAAATTGTGTTATGACATTTATTTACTACCTATGGTGGTTTGATCCAACACATGTCGGCAATATGATTCTGTATGGTTTGCTCTTTTTCGGCGAGACGTACCATGTGGCAATGTCATATTTGTTCTGGTTTACGATCTGGCCAATCAAACGGAAAGTAAAATTGCATCCCGCATCGTTTTCCTATTATCCGACTGTTGATATTTTTATTACAGTTGCATCTGAACCGCTGGACATCATTGCTGAGACTGCCAGGGCGGCACGTGCACAAACATATGCTAAGAAGCGAGTCTATCTGCTCAATGACGGATATGTTGCCAAACGAAAAGACTGGATGGCAGTTGAGGCATTAGCAAGACAGCTTGGTATTTCCTGTATTACACGAAAAATCCCAGGCGGTGCAAAAGCAGGAAACATCAACAATGCCCTGCGTCTGACAAACGGAGAGATTGTCGTGATCTTTGATGCTGATATGGTGGCGCTCCCCCATTTTCTTTCCCGGATGATTCCTTATTTTTCCAATTCCAAAATAGCGTTTGTACAAAGTCCGCAGTACTATAAAAATCACCAAGACAATGCTATAACGAATGCCTCCTGGGAGCAGCAGGAACTTTTTTATGGTCCAATTATGCGGGGCAAAGATGCCTATAATAGTGCATTTATTTGCGGTACCAATGTTGCCATTCGACGATCAGCTCTTCTACAAGTTGGCGGCATGGTTGAGGACAATATTACAGAGGATTTCCTCACATCAATCCGCATCCACCAAAAAGGATTTCTCTCATTATATATTCCTGAAGTATTGGCAGCCGGACTCGCACCTGAAGATGTCTTATCATACTATAAACAGCAATATCGCTGGGCACGAGGATCACTCGAGGTGCTTTTCGGACAAAATCCATTTTTCAAGAAAGGTTTGAGTCTTTCGCAAAAGTTGCAATATCTTGGTTCAGCCCTCTATTATGTTAATGGCCTGGTTGTTTTTATAGATTTGCTCATGCCGCTTTTGTACCTTTTTTTCGGAGTGAAACCGGTTACTTCTTCAACGGTTAATTTTGCTTTGTATTTCTTGCCCTTTATGTTTTTAAATTTACTTACGTTATATCTCTCCTCTGATCAAAGTATAACTTTTCGCGCATTGGCATTTTCACAATCGTCATTCACGCTCCAGCTTTCTGCGCTGTTTGCAGTGATAACAAAACGGAAGCAAGGATTTTCCGTCACTGCGAAACGGGCCCTCCAGGGTGATTTCCGTTATCTTGCCTATCCGCATATTCTTTATACTCTCTGTGCAGTTTCTGCTGTTTGTGTCGCAGTCTACCGGGAAGGGCTGAATCCTTCGGTAATGACCAACATTGCCTGGGCCTTTTTCAACATTTTTATGTTTTATCCGTTTATAAAAGCAGCGTTCAAAAAAACAGCTAGTGTTTCACCCTCGCAGGAAAAATGGGAATTTCGCAGGGTGGTCGGGCTCTCAGGCGTATGAAGCGATTTATTACAACAAATTATGGATATCTTTTTGTCGTCATACTTTCCTGTCTTGTTACCATTAGTACGCTTATCTTTCAGTCTATTCGTTTAGATGAGGCGCAGTCATTATGGGTGGCAACAAAATCAGTTCCGGAAATTTTCCATCTTGATGCGCAGGATGTGCTGGTGCCGTTCTATGAAGTACTCTTACATTTCTGGATACAGCTCTTTGGTACGACCATCGCAGCTGCGCGGATTCTCTCCTTTCTCTTTTTTGTTGTAACGCTGCCGTTTCTCTACCAATTGGGAAAAGAAGCTGGCAATAGAAAAATTGCAATAGTGACAATCACGTTATTTTCCCTCTCCCCTTTTATTATGTGGTATAGCTCAGAAGCTCACATGTATACACTTTTTGCCCTGGTGACTACCGTTAATCATTTATTTTTTCTCCGTTTCGTCCGCTCACACGGGAGAACGGGTAAATTCGGCTACTTTGTAACAACAATTCTTGGTCTTTATACCCACTATTTTTTTATACTTCTGCTTATAACCCAGTTTGCCTTTTTACTGCTGAGCCTACTAACTAACAACGATTTTGAGATGGGAGTACAGAATGAATTAAAAACACAAACAAACCGCTCATTTCATTTGCTGTGTACATGGATTGCTATCCTTATTTTTGTTGGGGTTTGTTTTTTGCCATGGGTCATCTATTTTATTGAGTCAGGAGCTGCGGCAAATACGCAGCCGCTTATTCCTCCTCCCACCAGTAGTAGTCTTTTTCAGGCGTTTAGTAATTTTCTTCTTGGTTTTCAAAGTAGTACGCTCCAATCTTTTTTTATTTCCCTGTGGCCGGTGCTTGCGCTCAGTTTATTTCTCGTATTTACCAGAAATACTAAACAGGAAGTGGAATACAGCACGTATTTTGCCCTAGCCACATTTTTACCAATTATTCTTGTTTTTCTTGGATCGCGAATCCGTCCGATTTTTTTAACCAGATACTTAATTCTCGTCACCCCAACACTTTTTTTCCTTATTGCGTGGTTACTTGCCGGTTATCAAAACCGTATTGCACGCTTAGGCCTTGCTCTTCTGTTTTGTTGTATGTTTGCATTACTTGTTTATCAGAATATCGCCAGTACAACACCGGTGAAAGAAAATTATGAAGCAGTCGCAAATTATTTAGCAGAGCATGCGACAGGAAGCGATATTATTGCTGTTTCAGCGCCGTTTACTATTTATCCAATAGAATACGCATATTCAGGAAATACAAAGATTGTGACAATCCCTTACTGGAATCGTTTGCAGCAAGGCGCAATTCCGAAGTATTCACATGCAAATTTTATCCAACAAATGAAATCCTATCAAACCCAATATATCCATCTGTTCGTCGTACTTTCCTATGATCAGGGATACGAAGATGATATTAAAAAGTATTTAGATACGCATTACAAACGAATTACTTTAAAAGATTTTTCGCCGGGGCTTGAAGTACGTGAGTATCAATTGCGTTATGGTATTATTACTGGATTGCGATACCTATGATACTACAAAAGCAAAAGCCAGTCGTTATTCTTGATATTGATTATACTCTTGGAAAAAGAAACAATATGTCAGAGCGGGTATTTCCAGCCAAAATTTTTTCTCCATCTCCTTCAAGAAAGAGCAACACATGAGAATAATGAAATTACAACAATTTGGTTTAACAATGATAAGGCATTGCATGAACAGGATTTCGTTACCCATTTCAAAGGAGATTTTGTCATTAAGTCGCTTGCAGAAATGATTCCTGTTATTTTTTCAGAGAAGAAAGAAATATGTTCTTGATTGTACCTGGTGCGATGAAAACAATCCGCTGAGAAGTTTAGCCCGATAATCCTACTACTTCTCCTTTTGGTTTCGTGTGTCCCGCCGGTGTCTGCTTTTGTACTGCGATTTCGCTCGCCAACGAATATTGGAGGGATCATACGAGAGGCTATTGCTGTCTCCTCGGTGCTCGTTAGTGCCTAACAAATGGGAAAGGGGTGTTGGTGTGTCCTGACTTTCCTGATGCAACTCCGCAAGAAATTGCTCCATTAAAGCGGCTGCAACCTCCTCTTCGTTGAGTCCCTGACTACGCAGCGCATCAGCAAAAGCCTTGCGGATAGAGAAAATAGGATGGTGTTCTTCTGATCTGCTGCCTGGTTGAATCCGCCTCAGATGGCGCTGTTTTTTGCTGCTTTCCTCTCCTTGATGACCACCTTCCTCGACCATAAAAGCCGGTCAATTATAGATACTCTCTGCCACAGTAGTCAAATCGGCAAATGAAATAGTAAAAGATAAAATTGTGGGATATAAAAGTTGGTGAACCATTTACGCTTTCATATAAATATGCTGCACCTGTTGGACTGCGAGGGGACTATCCAGGCTACTACAACACTCAGATTAGTCCGATTTATCAATCTATTCGCATGTTTGACACCCGAGGTGTCTCCTTAAGTGCCCTAGATGAAATACAGATTGAACCAATTATCTATCACTTTGAGGCGTTGAGACAAGCATTTACTACAAATACTCTTGTTGCGTAATAATATGCCTTACAATCAATTGTAAGGGTTTGCAGAGGTATCGTAGGAGTTTATCTTTATTCTATCTTTCCTGAGCCTAACTAGTTGAAAAAAGTTGAATATAGCATATACTGTAGGCAGGGAAATATACTCTATGCGTGTGTTTGATGTTGCTGACCGGAAAAGAAAAGGACATCTGTCACAAGGTACTCGCTTGTATCCACGAGAGCGTTTATTCTTACAGCATCTCTCAACTGGTAAAACACCTACAGAAGCAGCCTTGCTTTCGTATAATGCCAAAAGCAGGAAGGTCGCTTCACAGATAGCCTCAACTGTTCTCAAACGTCCCCGCTTTCTTGCACTCCTTGAGAGAACAGGTATTGACGATGGATCTCTTGCCCAAGGTCTTCTTGAGGGCTTATCTGCAGTAAAGCCAGTTCTGACCAGAGAAGGAGTACAAGACTTTCCTGACTATCAAGCTCGACTTCTCTACCTGAAGACCATTCTGAAAATCATGGGATTTGATAAGCAGATTACCACTCGAGAACAGGATGGAGAGCCGCTTGTCCTAAAAGCGATACTGTTTAAAAAGGGGTAACGAGAAATAAGGCTCAGCATACAATCTCAGAGTGTCTTGACTGGTAAACGCAATATATTAGCCTGTGAGAAAAACACAACAATATCGGAATGTCTTTCAGCTAGTAATAGTCCTCTACCGTTAGAGTATAACTTTGACCTACTGAATTAATATCGAGATAATACTGGCCGGGAGGTATATGCTCAATTTTTGAGTTGCTCGCAGATCCTGAGACAAAAATCATATCACCTGCATATATGTTATCTCCCTCCCTTTTTGGATTTACTGAGAATGCACCTGTTGAGTTTGAAGTAGTATAATCAATTTTCCACTCACTGCCTTTTATGGTAAAGACGTTTGTAGAGCTATCTCCATTGTTGCCACTCGTTGTTAAAACAGTATGCCATGAACTGTTCGCTTGAGGTATTGGCGTATCTGTGGTTGTATTGTAGAATGGTACCTTTGCGCTTGCGCTGATCGTTATTGAAGGCGATACGCTAGGCATAATATCTGTTGCTAGATCTGTGTTCATATACCAGTGTTTATCAATATACTGCATGTAGAGTGTACGGCGTACTTCTTCCGGTGTTTGGTTTTTCGCTGAAATTGTAAGCCTCACTCTCGCATTGTTACCATTTACACTGACCTCATCAACTTTGCAGGTTATTTCCGGATCATTCGCTGAATATAACTGCTGTGTATAATTCTTCACAAACTCTTCCTCAGTTATCGATTTTCTTCCAGCTGGTATTACGAGATTATAAAGAGCATTATAATCGTAATAGGTGATATCATCACAAACTGCTTGTGCGGTCTTCTGTGCTTCTTGTGTCTCATTGGTGAATAAACCCAGTGGATCACTATTTTCAAGAGCTTTCTGCTGATTGTTTTTAGAGCCTAAGATATAGCTAACACTGGCTACTAACAGTATAAGGAGTACACCAATACTACCTATTACCAAACGCTTTTTCATAGCTGATTGTAGAGATGAAAAACAAGCTTAAGAAGCAGCATCCTATAACTACACCGTTCCATTATACTATAAGTACACCTGATAATGCAAGGTGTGAGCAAGTTAACTTTTACCGCCCCATTAAACGAAAATGAGAATCAGGAACTACGAAAGGAATTTACAAAGCGATTTGCACAACGCATACGAGAAATAAGGATAAGCAAAGGATTAACCCAGACCCAAGTATCTGAAAAGGCAGGACTACACGAATCGTATTATGGGCATATTGAACTCTGCCGATTCAGACCAAGCTTATTTGTTGCTTGGAAGATTGCAAAAGCGTTAAGCGTATCACTTGATGAATTGACAGATTTTTAGTAGCTGTAACTGACAAGTTCTATTTAAGTTTTTTAACTTAATCCTACCTTTGCTTAATCCACTCAGGTAATACAAAGTCCCATTTTTTAGCTTTTTTAATAATAGTTGGCACCGATACGTTGATCCCCATATCTATAAGTGCAAGTCTTATTTTCGAGTAATAATACCTGTTATACCCCAAAGGGTTGATAAGAAGTTTCTTGTTATCCGTTAATAACTCGTATATAGCTTGATCTGCTTTTTTAGATATTTTTTGAGGTGTATCTCTCTTGTAATCTATGGAAAACGAGGCTGAATTCTGTCGAAACATTCTCAGCAGCTTAAAAAAACGCGTCCTTTTTATACCAAGCTTTCTCATTGCCTCTTGACTATCTATATTTCCTTTAATATAGATAGTCAAAACTTGTTTTACCTCTTCTGCTACAAAACGCTTATGCAATTGCTTCATTTCTAAATCCTAAGTGAATTATATCTCAACGAGTTCACTTTTCAAGTTTATGAAACGCTTGACTTCTCAAAAGTAGTATTAAGATGAAGATAGAAATATGAATGAATTTCATTTAGAAAATGATAAAGTCCTTGCACCTTTTTTATTGGCAGCAAGCTTTCAAGGCTTACTAACATTTCAAGGTAGGCACATAGAAAATGGCGTGCTCTATTGGCAGTTCTCCCCTAAGAGAGAGGCACAAGATTTAGTTGAAGCATTCTATATTAAACGTGAGCCTCATATTCCCGCGCTAGATCTTTTCGACGCAACCTCCACTTTTTGGAGACAAATAGCAGAACTGACTCACCGGAAAACTGTAGAAAGGAAATAAATATGGAGAAGATATTTAAATCTATTACTCCAAACGACCTTATCTCTATTCTAGGACAGACAATAAAGCGTGACGAGATCAACAAGCTTATTACGTTTCTCGCCATGCTTTCTGTTTATACGGAAGATTCTCAAATTAATATCTCATTCAATGCGCCAAGTAGTAGCGGGAAATCCTTCATTCCGCTTGAAATTGCGCAGCTATTTCCAAAAGAAGATGTGGTAAAGCTTGGCAGTGCATCCCCAACAGCATTTTATCATGAACAAGGAACTTATGATAAGGAACGCAATTCAATTACTGTAGATTTATCTCGGAAGATTGTTATCTTTCTTGACCAGCCAGGTAGTCAATTACTTGGTAAACTTCGCTCTTTGCTTTCGCATGACGAAAAAGAAATTATAGCTAAGATAACAGACAAAAATCAAAAAGGCGGAAACCGGACAAAGACAGTCATTATTAAAGGATTTCCAGTTGTCGTTTTTTGTACAGCGGGGCTAACGATTGATGAACAGGAAGCAACCCGCTTTCTCTTATTGTCTCCTGATATTTCGCAGGAAAAACTGAGAGAGTCTATCACTGAAAAAATACTGAAAGAATCAGCAGTATCTTTATATAGAGAACGGACTGAAACAGAACCGCTACGAGCTGAACTAGTCGAGCGTATTCAAGCAATTAAAGCCATGCAGATAACAGAGATACGCATTGGTTCAAAAGCTTCTCATAAGGTAAATGATATGTTTTTTCAAAGAACAAAGATGCTCAAACCTCGTAATCAACGAGATATTGGTAGAATTCTCAATTTGATTAAAGTTTTTGCGCTACTCAATGTATGGGATAAAACAAGAATTGATAATATCGTTTATGCTGATGATTCAGATGTTAACTATGCATTCGATTTATGGGATCAGGTTTGTGAGAGTCAAGAGCTTAACCTGCCACCATTTGTTTATAGTCTTTATCAAGATGTCATTGTACCAATCTATGAAGAAAAAAATACTGCTACTGATAGTCAAAAATTAGGCGTTAAGGTTGGCATCACGAGACAACAAATACTCGAAAAGCACTTTTCAGTTTATGGTAGATTTCTGCCAGAGATACAACTCCGACAACAGATATTACCAATGCTAAAAACAACTGGGCTTATTTCTGAGGAACCAGACGAGTTTGATAAGCGACGGATGCTTATTTACCCCACCCTCTTACACACTATTTCTCCTCAAAAGAATAATAGTGTAGAGCAGAGTGGGGTAATTTCTCTAAACAAAGAAGAAAATGTTTCAGGTGAAGTGTCGACTGCTAACGACCATGCTTCCATTTCTCCTTGTTTTGTCTGTAGTAGTACAAAGTTCTGGAAAACACATGATGGAGCAATTAACTGCTTTACTTGCCACCCGCCATCTTCAGAAGAAAATGTAAAGGAGTGGATTACAGCATGACGATATCTGAAGCTCGGAAATTGTTTCCAAAGGAAACAGAGATTTTAGCTGATGAAGTTTTACAAACTTACTGCAACGCTTCAGAAGTTTTATCCCAAATATTTTTAAATACATTCACTCAAAACCTCAAGCAAACTATTGACAACACAGAAGATCATGAACAATAATCAAGACATGATAAAGTATGCTGTTGCATACCTAAGAAAGTCTACAGAGGAACAATCCACATTTTCTATTGCTTCTCAAAAAGAATACTGCCAGCGTGAAGCAGTAGCACAAGGCTATATCCTTCCTGAAGATCATATATTTATTGATGATGGATTCTCAGCTAAGACAACAAATAGGCCGGCACTAATAAAAATGCTTGATCTATGCCAGAGGAAAAAAGAAAATATCCATGCAGTAATAATTTACAAGATTGACAGACTATGTCGTGACACTTCTGATTATCTTGGAATCCGTAAGTTGCTTGCTACAAAAGGGATTAAGATTATTTCTTGTACTGAGCCTACCGATGAATCACCGGCAGGAGAATTTATTGAAACAATCTTAGCTGCTGCCGCAAGATATGATAATGCTGTAAAAAGCGAGCGGGTATCAGCAAACATAATCCAACGTATAAAATCAGGTTTACCTCATGGGAAAGCAAAAATAGGGTACCTAAATCAAACTACACCGGATAATAAAAAAATTATTGTCAAAGACCCTAATGTATTTCCTCTCATTCAAAGAGCATGGCAGGAAATGGAAAAAGGAACGCATAGCTTAGAAAGCATTGCTAAATTATTAAACACCTGGGGAGCATCTACCAAAAAAGGCACAAGAAGATATAAGCTTACGAAACAACAAGTAGCTCGAATTTTTGCAGATAAAACCTATTGCGGTTATGCAATCTCAAAAAGAAACAGGCTTGAGATAAAAAGCGACAAAGTGCCACAAATGATTACTGAAGATACCTATTACAAAGTCCGTTCTATCATTCTTGGAAGAAACAGCGCTCCAAGCCTCTATCAAAAGATACGTCCAGAATTCCCTCTGCGGGGCTTTCTCATATGCCCTGAATGTCACCAAACGTTACGTGCAGGCTTTTCAAAGGGAAGAAGTAGATATTTATTACTTCTGCCAGACTCATGCAAAACCTTCAATCCCTGCAGGAGATGTTGAAGACGCGCTCATTGAACTTCTGAGGGAGTTAACACCTAATCCATTACTTCGTAAGATGTTTATTGAAGACATTAAGCGTAAATGGAATGAAAAATATTTCGACTTTGTAAGACAGGAAGACAAAATAAAAGAAGATATAGAATTGTTGAAAGAAGAAAAGCATATTATTGCTAAAAAGAACAGACAAGGCATATATACGGATGAATTTACAAAAGAAGCGCATGACAAAATAGATATTGAGATAGTTGCAAAGCAAACAATCCTCAGTGAGTCCCGCCTTGCTCAGATTGATATTGAAATTGTGATCTCATTTATGAATAGCTTTCTAGAAGATTTAGGAAAAGTTTATATGGAAGAAAAGAGTATAGAATTAAAAAGACTCTTCATTGGTTCAATATTTCCTAAAAAATTAGTTTTCAGAAATGGAAAACTTGAACCGTTAGAATTAGCCTCAGCTTATCAAGTATTTAAGACTATGGCAGCTTCTGATAATTCATTAAGTGCGGACGAGAGGACTTGAACCTCCAAGCCTTACGGCACAGCCACCTCAAAACTGCGTGTCTACCATTTCACCACGTCCGCATAAGAGTGCCCAAGAGAGGAGTCGAACCTCCACGCCCTTGCGGGCACTAGTACCTGAAACTAGCGCGTCTGCCATTCCGCCACCTGGGCAAAAACAGGAAACTGACGACCTCGAATTAAAAATAACACTCCTCTACAATTTATTCCTGTTCTATGTTCTTGGTCTCAAGTTCAATGTTGCCCTCTGATTCTATCAAAATACGCTGGACTTGACAATCGGGACATCTTTTGGCAGTATAAAGGAAGTGTCTATGAAACACCTGCTCGTGGCTATTGCCTTCGCAGTGACTCCTTTTATTTTTCTCTATGTCTGCGTCTTCTCGTTGCTGTTTTATCATATCCGTTTTTTAGATAACAAACCGGGACAACGGGCTATTTATGCGGCATTGCCCACGAACCAAAATAGCTTTTCAGTAAGTATACTGCCAGAGGATGGCCGGGTGACATTGGTACAGAATTTTTTAGCTGCGTATGGGTCGCCGCTTACTCCCTATGCGCAAGACGTTGTTGATGCAGCCGACCAATATCATCTTGATTTCCGGCTTCTTCCCGCAATTGCAATGCAAGAATCAAACCTCTGTAAAAAAATTCCAATTGGTTCTCATAATTGCTGGGGTTTTGGAATTTATGGAAAAACAGTTACCCGATTCCCTGATTACAAGACCGCTATTTATACAGTGACCAAGACATTGGCTTTAAAATACAAGCAAAACGGCTTGGTCACACCGCAACAAATCATGACAATGTACACCCCCTCCAGCAATGGCAGCTGGGCAACAGGCGTTAATTACTTCATGGACACGCTCCAATAATTACTGCTTGACAAACCTATAGTTAATTGCTATAATTGCTCTAGATCCTAAGGTATGTGCCCAAAACACATACGTTAGGATTTTTTTTGTACTCTATGGATACAAAATATTTGCCCGTAGTAAAAGTTCTTTCTACTATCATTGTACTGGTGACAGGATTATTGATTTTCCCTCAACATGCGCTGGCTGCTATTGCCGAGTCTTCTGCTACTATCGCGGAACATACAACTCCGTTGCCTACCTTATCAGTACCGGTAGTTAAACAGGATAATCGTGTTGTTATTTTGCATAAATTCCTTGCCTCCTACAATTCTCCACTGACACCATATGCCCAGACATTTGTCACAGAAGCTGATAAAAACAACATCGACTGGAAACTTCTGCCAGCAATTGCCGGTGTTGAATCGTATTTTGGTATGTATATTCCACCCTATTCATATAATGGGTGGGGGTTCGGTGTCTATGGTACGAATACAAGACGGTTTGCATCATGGAATGATGCTATTGCGACAATTACGAAGTCACTCCGTGAAGATTATATGGATAAGTGGCATGCAAACGATGTATATGCTATTGGAAGAATCTATGCAGCGGATCCTTTGTGGGCTGATAAGGTTTCACATTTTATGGATCAGATTAATTTGCTTTCGACTTCAGATACTCAACAAAACCAAACGCTTCCTATTTCCCTTTAAATCAGGTATAATTTGTATGGAGAGCTGTATCCGGGCCGGTGGCGAAACTGGCAGACGCGCATGGTTTAGGTCCATGTGGGGAAACCCTTGGAGGTTCAAATCCTCTCCGGCCTACAGTACAAATTATTGTTTATGACAAACTCAACAATTGATCGACAGGCAGATGGTACAATCACACTTACTATTACGCTTCCTCAAGCAGAAGTAAAAAAAACACGCGAAAAAACTATTACTGAATTAACAAAACATATTAATGTTGCAGGATTCCGCAAGGGCAAAGCACCGCAGAAACTTGCGGAAGAAAAACTGGATCCCGAAGTAGTCAATCAAGAAATTCTCAAACAACTTTTACCCCAGGCCTATGCCCAGGCAGTGACACAACATGCTATTAAACCAATTATGAATCCTAAAATCCACATTGAAAAACTTGAACCTGATAAAGACTGGATATTTCATGCGCTTACCTGCGAGATGCCAAAGGTCAACTTACGTGACTACAAAAAAGCAGTACAAGCTGTCACTGCAAAAAGTAAGATTATTGTTCCCGGCAAAGAACCGGTAAAACCCAAACCGGAAGAGCTTATTAATGCAGCACTTGAAAGCGTAGAAATCACCGTCCCGAATGTACTCATTGATCAAGAAACGGATAGACTTTTAGCACAATTGCTGGATGATCTCAAGAAACTCGGCTTGAGTCTTGATCAATATCTTGCGACAACAAAACGGTCTCCTGAAGATTTACGCAACGAATATAAAAAACGCGCAGAAAAAGACATTAAACTTGAATTTGTTCTTCAGGCAATTGCTGATGCAGAAAAAATTACTATTACTGATAAGGAGATTGATGAGGCAATTCAAAAAGCAAAAGATCCGGCAGAGAAACAAAACCTGGAGGCAAACCGATATATTCTCGCAGGTATCCTCAGACAACAGAAAACGCTTGATTTTCTTACAAATTTATGATAGAGTGCGGCCATCATGGCAAACAATAAAAGACGTTCACAATCCCGGCATGAAGTCAATCCCCATGAGACATTAGAGAGTATTGGCGAAGGAATAAAGAGTGAAGCAAAACGCAGTGCTAGCACTGCAGCTGAACAGCTTGGCATAACTGCTCTCTGGAAAAAAATATTGGGTGGTGAAGATTCTTCCATTGCATCTGAGGAGCATGTACAGACAGAAGCAAATCCGTTAGAACCCGGAGTGATCTACACTGCACACCAGGCAGATAAACAACAGGAGATATCTGCAAAAATCCGTCATTTTAGAAAACCACAACTCGAGCAACACCACTACGAGAGACAGAGACAACAGCAGGAGGTCAAACGCAAGCCAGAAGCACGTGCTGCAATCAATTATCATGAACAATTTACCGATGCTATTATGCATTTTGATCGCAAAGCAAAAGATCGGCAAAACCATGAGATGAATCAACAGATTCAGGAAATTCTTGTAGAGCTGAAAAAACTTATCGGCTCTTCAAAGGAATTGAAAGTGCAGTTTGCGCAAGTAGCAGTAGAACACGGACCGGTCGAAGCTGGGGCATATCACGTCAGCTTTTTTGAGTGGATGTTGATTGTCATTAAGCAGGCAAGACAAAAAGTTGAGGATGCGGGTGCATGGCTGCAGACAGTCAAAGGAAAGGGTGCAAAGAAATCAGGATACTGGGATATGTTCAAAAAACACGGAACAAGTTTTGCTATGTCTAACGAGCGTCAAGTTGCTACCTCGGTAGGATAACAATCTCTCCTAATCAATAAAATCAACTTCGTTTGCAGGCGGTGTGCCATATATTGTTATCAGCGTCCCCGGATTATCTGCAGTTGGATAGCTGACAGCGCCAGCGAGTGGATTGGTCCAATAGTAAATTTGTTGCGATGCAGGAACTGGCAAGTTGACGCAACCATGGCTCATGGGATGTCCGAAGTTATTATGCCAGTACGCGCCGTGTAAACTATATCCATCATATTTTGGTACCTGTGCGTTGGAAAAATACATAACATACGGTACGTTCGGTAAATCATAGTATGTCCCTTTTGCCGGATCCCCACCCGTCATTCTCGTATAGCGCAACCAGATCCAGATACGGAAATCTCCGGTTGGTGTGGGATGCCATTTGCCAGTTGAGACTGGGAAACTATACACGAGTGTGTTGCCATCGTATGCATAGAGATGCTGGGAGGTTAAATCAACATAAATATGCTTATTGTCTCCTGTTGAGGCACCAAGGACATTCTTCATAGTATCTATTGCCATTTGTGGTTTGTCAGGTAGATTGGGAGCTGTTACCTTTTTTTCCATGAATACGCCTTGATTATCAGATTCTTTCTTGCCGGAGAGATCTTTAATGCAACTTATGGAGTTCGCGCAAAAATGTGTAGCAGATTGTACACGTGATTCAAAAAGAGCAAATGCGAAGGCAAAGACCAGGAATGATCCAAGAAGAAGAAATGTGAGCCGTAGGGTTAAAGCATTAGACTGTCTTCCTTTTTTCGTCCTTGTTTTTGTTATTCTTTTTCTCATCAATTTTAGCGTAGAAGAAATTTCTGAAAATGTAAAGTGGTAATTTAGAAGAAAAACTTAAGCGCAAAATAGTTTAGGGATTTGACAGTAGGCTTATAGTATGATATACTCTAGGCTCATAGGCTTTCTTTAGATAGCCTTTTTTTATGGTAAAACGTCTTATTTTTGTTATTTTTGGCGGTTTATTAACAGCACTCCTTTTTGCGCAAAGCCTACAGCTGCAAATAGCCTCTGCTTCAAAAGAACAGGTCTTAAGCCAGGAATCAATGTCACTTGCTGATCGCTATCCGAATGCATTTGTGAATAACGCTTTTAAAGAAAATATTCTTTTAACTCTTGGCTATTTATCAGGACGTGTTACTTCAGCAAAAGCTATTGACTGGAACAAAATTAATCAACCCTTCCATTATGAGATGACTTTGTCACCGGGACAGGTCTTTGCATTTCATGATGAAGTCCTGCCAGAATTTAATGCTAGCTCATTGATTACTACTCATGCGCATTTTGATGCTGCAGAGGGATTTTTATATGATGGGGATTTGTATGGCGATGGTGTTTGTCATTTAGCCTCGCTACTTAACTGGACAGCGCAAAGTGCCGGACTTTTTGTTGTCGCGCCAACTAATCACAATTTTGCCAATATTCCGGATATCCCAATGCAGTACGGGACAGCTATTTATACCTCACCAACTGAGTATACAGCAAGCGCCCTGCAGAATTTGTATATCAAAAATACGTTTGATACGCCGGTACGTTTTGTATTGGATTACAATGATGATAAACTAACAGCGACAATTTATAAAGATTTATAATTGAGAGTTGAAGGTTGAGAGGTAAAAATTATAGAGCGAATCCTAAGACCTCCAACATTTGTTTCATGTTATTCTGCAAGAGTGGTTGGGGGTGGCGCAAAAGTTTTTGTGCAATATGATTTACTAGTTTTAATGCTTCGGGAGTATTCATGTCGTCTTCGAGTGCTGCTCCAAATTGTTTGGGTATTTCTTTAGATATTTTTTGTTCTGGATGCCCGTCTTCACGGGAATGACACTGTAATACTTTCTCTATGAGTTTGACGTTTTTTTCTGCATCATCGAGTTGTTCATAGGTGAATTCCCAGGGTGCGCGGTAATGATGGGAGAGCAAAAGATAACGAATGGCGTTGGCAGAATAGTTGTTCAAAAGATCGGAGACCATAATAAGATTACCCAACGATTTGGACATTTTTTCTCCCTGATACATGAGCATACTTGTATGCATCCAGTAGTGGACATATGGTTTTTTGCCGGTAAAATATTCTGATTGCGCAATTTCACTTTCATGATGCGGATAGATCAGATCCCGTCCGCCCCCATGAATATCAATTTGTTCACCAAGATACTGATAGACCATTGCTGAACACTCAATATGCCACCCCGGTCGTCCCCTGCCCCACGGTGATTTCCAAGACGGTTCGTCCGGTTGCGATCTCTGCCAGAGAATAAAATCAAGCGGGTTTTCTTTGTTGGGATCATCAGGATTGGCGCCTCGTTCTTTTGATAAAAGCAGCATTTGCGAAGGATTGTAATGTGAAAGTTTGCCATATTCAGGATCTTTTGCTACCCGGAAGTAAACATTGCCTTCTTTGACATATGCTATTTTTTCATCGACGAGTTTCTTCACAATTTCTATAATAGTAGGGATTGAGTCAGTTGCTTTGACATAATGGGTGGGCATGGCGATATTGAGTGCTTTCATGTCATTGAGGAAATGGTCAGTCCAGAATTGTCCAAGTTCCCGCCAGTCACGATGTTCTTCTTTGGCTTTTCGTAGAATATCATCATCAATGTCAGTGACATTTTGGGTATAGTTGACTTTGTACTTTTTTGATGCAAGATAGCGGCGCAAAGTATCAAAAAACGTATAGGTAAAGGCGTGTCCAAGATGTGTCGTGTCGTACGGCGTAATGCCGCAGACATACATTGAAATTTCCCCTGGAATGCGCGGATTGAATGATTCTTTTTTCTGTGTAAGGGAGTTATAAAGTTTCATGCGAAAGTCAAATGTCAAAGCTCAAAAGTAAAAACCGATTTTATAACTTAGATTCCTCGCTGCGCTCAGAATGACGTTATTTTACTATAGTATCAGAACGCAAAAGAGATACGTTTTTTGTTGGTACGACAGTTACTTTAGCAAATATAGTATTAGAGTACAAGTCTTTACCTTGAGTAGAAATTTGATAAGGATTTTGCTACAATTGTGGAATCGCGGGAGTAGTTCAGTAGTAGAACGTTTCCTTGCCAAGGAAAAGGTCGCGGGTGCGATGCCCGTCTCCCGCTCAAGATCAACAGTTAGCCTCAAAAAACTTTTTACATTGAATTCACACCGAACTTCTTTGACTTCAAATTGTTCTTCATTTATAAAAATTTTTTAGGTATTTTTTTTACGCTTACCTCATTCAACTTTGATCCTTATCTTGACATCTGCAGATATGTATTGTATCATTAAATACAAATGGATTTTAAAAAAATAAAAAGTTTTGAATGGGACAAAGGGAATAGCCGCAAAAATAAGGACAGACATAATGTTGACCAGCAAGAGAGTGAACAAATATTCTTTAATAGGCCATTAATGATTTTTCCTGATGCACCCCATTCTGAAAAAGAAAAACGATTTGGAGCGTTGGGGAAAACAAATAATAATAGAAAACTAACTGTCTTTTTCACTGTACGAAATAACATACTAAGGATAATCTCGGCCAGAGATCAAAGTAAAAAAGAAAGAGAAATTTATAGAAAGTTAGATATAAGAATTAAAGGAGGTGAACTATATGAGTAATATAAAAAAAATACGGCAATTTAAGAATGAAGATGAAGAAAGGGAGTTTTGGGCAACGCATGATTTAACCGATTACTTTGATGTAGATAAAGTAATTATTAATCCTGATTTACCTAATCTAAAACCATCAACAAAAACAATAACTATTCGTGTTCCTGAATCTCTATTAAATGCTTTAAAAACACTGGCTAATAAGAAAGATGTTCCATATCAATCATTGGTAAAAATATTTCTTGATGAAAAAGTAAGAGAAGAACAATTAGCAGCATAGGTAGAAAAAGAATAAGAATATCTTACTTCGTAAGTCAATCCATTTGCCATGCCATTTTTCCGCATCATTGGAAATATATACTTTCTCAGGAATAACTTTATACATCCGTACTACGGATTCACCAAGAAAATCTTGTGGCGCTTCAAGCATTCGTTTCCTCTTCCATTTATTTTGCTAGTGTCTATTCCAAGAATTTTTCTTTCTTCTCTTGGTAGATTTTGTAAGTCCTGATTTTATCTCTTCCTCTTTTTCTAACGGGTGAATAGTCTTCAGGATATCTACCGCTGTAGAAAAGATTGTTTCCAGATGTCGGGAACCCAAATATTCTACATATCCCCCAACTTGTCTCCAAGAACCTCTTCTCTCATCTCGAGTGTATAGTCCTTTTCGCCTCTTTTCCCATGGGCTTAAAGCTTCATTTATTTTGGGAGGTTCAAAGTTCGCATGCGATGGGTGAACTCTTAAATTTGAGGTGGTCACAATAACTGTACCGTTGTTCTGCTTATTACAATCGAGAATAAAACCCGGTTCCGGCTCAATCGGGGCAATAGGACGGCCCTGTACTTCTATGTGCAAAACGTTAAGTCCGCCTGAAAATTTTTCAATACGTCTATCTGCATATGCCCCAAGAAGATATGAGCGGTTTCTTCCAGTAATTCTTAATTTTTTACGCGAGTATGGGAGGATTGGTTCTGTGTCATCTTCTCCGTTATTCTTTGTGTATTCTTGAATAGCTCCTAATACCTCTAATGTTAAAGAAGCTAGACGTTTTCTATCTTCGAGTTCTTGGTAATACATAAATAATATCAGCAATTACAGCAGGTTTTTATAGAGATGTAATTTGCGGTATATCTCCATTATGTAGGAACTTTTATCAAAATAATTGTGCTTAGCTCTTTTTGAGCGGGGTTGAGGGTTCGTAGGTTGCGAATAGTACGCCTGTAGAAGTGATTTTTGCGTCTATCTGTTTAAAGCGTTCAGGACGAGTGCCTTCAGCGAATAATTTTTTGCCTATACCGATAGAAAGGGGGTATGTCCAGATGTGCATTCTATCTACTAGATTGTGACGAAGTAATGTTTGTATAAGATTGCCGCTGCCCCAAACCCACAGGTCAGGAGCGTCTGCATTTTTAAGCTTTTTTAACTCTTTCACCACATCTCCCGTAATAAGTTCCGAGTTGTTCCAGGAAAGTGTAAAAGGTTTATGTGAAACTACATACTTTTTTGTGCTATTGAAAGGCTTTGCCACGAATGTTATTTCTGGATGATGTGGCCAGTAACCTGCAAAAATATCATAGGTGCGCCGTCCGAGAAGCAGTTCAAAAGGACTCGTCATGAATTTGTTTACTATTTTGTCGGATACTTCATCTCCATAGTCTCCATTTAACTGCCAACCTCCGTACTGAAATCCATTTGAAGTATCCTCTTCCGGTCCACCCGGCGCTTGCATAACGCCGTCAAGGGTAATGAAGGTGGTTGTGATGATTTTCCTCATAGTAACTATTCTACCACATCAGTGCAAAAGTCTTAACATACAAATAGAATATTTATTGACTCTCAACGTATTTCTTGAAGTTATTGAGCATTGATTGCCATCCATTTTTTTGCATCTCTTCTGTATTTTCGTTCTCTGGATCAAAGGTCTCAGTGATTCTCGTTCCTTCGGGAGTTTCAGAAAACTCTACTTTGACATGCCTTGCAGTTTCCTCATGTGGAGCTTTATCCATATCATACTCAATGAGTTTATTTTGCTCGACAGTTGTATAAATACCGGTGAAATCAAAGCTGGTACTTTTATCCTTAGCAGCCATCGTAGTTCTAAATCTGCCACCTGCTTTTACATCATTTTCTGCACTCGGTGCTTCCCAGTCGTCTGAAGCAAACGCCCAATGTTTGATATGCTCTGGTTCATTCCAGCATTCCCAAACTTTGTCTAAAGGCGCTTTAACAGTAGTTTCTACAGTAATCTTATTCATTATTAGTTTCTTGTAACTTTGCAATATCAAGTTTTTTCATAGTCATCATACGCTTAAATGCGCCTGGTGTTTTTAGCAATTCTTCTATATTGGCCGGTGTAATTTGCCAACTAACGCCATATTTATCTTGGAGCCAGCCACATTGTTCAAACTCTGGATTTGCTGACAATTTTTCCCAGTAATAATCAATTTCTGCTTGATCTTTACACAGTACCATAAGTGAAATTGCCGGTGTAAAAGTAAAATCCTGTCCATCAACACCGCTATCCATAGCTGCAAACCATTCACCCAGAAGCTTAAAATCTGCAAATGCAATCATTCCTTCTCTGTCTGGCTTCATACCTGCCGGATAGCGATTCAGATTTCTGCTCATCTCACTGTCTTTAAAAACAGACGTATAAAATTTCATTGCCTCTTCTGCCTGACCGAGTTTATCTTTGGTAAAAAGCAGTGAAGGCATAATTTTGGGTCTTTTATCACCCTTTGGATTATGTAAGATAAGCTGCCAACTGTAACCAAACTTATCCTGAATCCAGCCGTAATACTCACTAAAAGGATACTTAGTAAGTGCCATCAGTGTTTTACCACCATCTGCTAATTTTTTCCAAAGCGTATCCATTTCCTCTTTTGTATTACAGGTATAGAAAAATGAGATTGAAGGATTGGGTGTAAATGTCGTGTCAGCATTGATAGCTATAAATCGATACCCGCTTAACTCAAAATCAACAGTCAGCACTTTTCCAGCTAAATCTTTTTGAAAATCAGCAAGCCCTTCTTCTGCGGTCTTTGGATAATACGAAAGAGCATTGATGTTGCTATCTTTAAAAGTAGATACATAGAAATCAGCGGCTTCTTTGGCATTATGATCAAACCAAAAATTTGGAACAATTCTCTGCATACTTAGTTAAGTATACTACATGTTTGTGAAGAATACGTAATATGTTTATTAGAAATTAAAGATGGTACTATACTATCGGCGTTATGATAGAGGCTTCTAATGCTGGATTAGATGAGGTTTGTCAGAGCGGCAGCTATTTTTTTCGATACGTTACCACATCTGCTAATGCGAGATAATCTTTTGCTGCCCAACCAAGTTTTGCTCGTTTTAATGCCTTTATTGCATTAGCATGTGTGATGTTGAGGAGTTTTTCCGCTTGTGTTTTTATACCAAGTTCAGCAAGAATTGTAAGTACCTCCCCGAGATCCTTTGTATCAAGTTTTGATTTTGGTTGTGAATAGATACGTATCAGTTCCTGTTTTGCGCTTTTTGTCTCTGTACGCAATGCTAGAACGATCGGGAGCGATTTTTTTCTTTGTATAATATCCGAGCCGACC
>Ga0070740_10002016_pt1 | contig 25411 bp, 4 predicted proteins | sample Coa_R2_FD_67286 | JGI IMG/M metagenome (GOLD analysis project Ga0070740, IMG submission 67286) | Surface soil microbial communities from Centralia Pennsylvania, which are recovering from an underground coalmine fire - Coalmine... | ecosystem: Environmental > Terrestrial > Soil > Unclassified ...
GAACATCCCCCTCGACGACAACGGCGCGTCGTTCGTGAACAACGTCAACTACTCCGACGAGAACACCACGGACAACACGTCCTACAACGGCAACCAGTACGGCGATTACACCGGCATCGCCGCGCTCAACCGACAGGTTCACCCCCTCTGGACTGACTCGCGAATGTTCTTCCCCTCGGCTGACACGCACTCGCCGACGCGCAGGGAAGACAACGCGACCACCGTCATCACGAACTGCTCCGCCCCCGTGACCGTCAACGCCCCCACGGTTAACTCTTCGACGGCCCCGAACGTAACCGTCTCGTGGAGCGCGCCCGCCGGCTGGGGCACGAACGCGACGAACGGAACTTACTCCGTCTATCGCAACACGGCCCCGACTTTCCCCGGCGGGACGCCCCTCGCTTCCGGCCTGACCGCGACGAGCTTCGTTGACACGACGGGCACGCCGGGCACGACCTACTTCTACTTCGTCAGCGCGAAGAACAACTGCCCCGGCACGGCGCTCACTCCTATGAGCACGTCGTCGTCGGCCTCCGCCGCCGTCGTCTTCGGCTCGGCGGGCACCGCGACGGGCATTCTTCAGGGCACCGTGACTTCGGGCGGCAGCGCCCTGAGCGGCGTCGTCGTCAGCGCGGGCGCTTACTCGGCGACGACCAACGCGAGCGGCTTCTACCAGATTCCCGGCATCGGCGCGGGCAGCTACACCGTCTCGGCCAGCCCCGCGGGCTACAACGCGGCGACGATCAACAACGTCGCCGTCACGGACGGCGCGACGACCACGCAGGACATCGCGCTCACCCCAATCACCTCGAACAACTGCTTCACCGATACGGCCTTCGGAGACTTCTCGACCGGGTCGGGCACGAACGCAGACATCGCCGCCAGCCCCGGCGACGTGAGGCTTTCGAGCAGCGGCGGCGAGGCGATTGACCAGAACCAGACCGGGGCTACGACGATTAGTACTACCCCGACATCCACCACGTGGGCCGGGCAGACATTCACAGCCGGCAAGACCGGCAACCTGACGAAGATTTCCGTCGGCCTCGGTCTCAACTCCGGCACGACGGGCACGGTCACCGTGGAGATTCACAACGCCAGCTCGAACCTGCCGGGTTCGACCGTCCTCTCGTCGGTCGCCACGCTCGGGCCTGTGACGAACGCCAGCGGCACGGTGGCGACGTACACTGCGACCTTCTCAAGCCCGGCGGCGGTGGTCAGCGGCACGCAGTACTCCATCGTTGTCAAGGGCGGCACCGGCAGCGTCTATGTCGTTCGTTCTAGCGGGAACCCGTACTCGGGCGGTCAATACTCCAGCACGGCCAACAGCGGCTCGTCGTGGACGGCGGCGAGCACCGCTGACATGACCTTCACGACCTACGTCACGTCGCCGGTGACCTATCAGGCGTCCGGCAACTTCATCTCGTCGGTCAAGGACAGCGGCGCGGTCGTCGGCTCGACGGCGAACTGGGGCACGCTCTCCTGGAACAACTCGGCCCTGCCTTCGGGCACGTCCATCAAGTTCCAGGCGGCGGCCAGCAGCAGCGCCTCCGGCCCCTTCAACTTCGTCGGCCCTGACGGCACGGCCTCGACCTTCTTCACGAGCGGCGCGTCGCTCTCGCAGTTCAACGGCCTCCGCTATCTGAAGTACAAAGCCCTTCTGGCTACGACCGTCAACACCAACACGCCGACACTGAACGACGTGACCGTCTGCGTCGCCGACCAGCCCAGCATCGTCACCACGACGCTCGCGGCTGCGCCCGCCACCGGAACCTACGGCGGCACGGTCAACCTCTCCGCGACGCTCACCGGCAACTCGGTCGGCGTCAGCGGCAAGACCGTCACGTTCACGCTCAACGGCAACCCGGTCGGCAGCGGCACGACGGATCCCTCCGGCGTCGCCACCGTCTCGAACGTCTCGCTCGCGGGCATCAACGCGGGCAGCTACCCGAACGCCATCGGCGCGAGCTTCGCCGGTGACGGTGGCTACACGAGCAGCACCAGCAACGCGACGCTCAACGTCAACAAGGCTTCGCAGACCATCACCTTCGGCACGCTCAACGACAAGACCTACGGCGACGCAGACTTTAACGTCAGCGCCTCCGCGTCTTCGGGCTTGACGGTCAGCTTCAACGCTTCGGGCAACTGCACGAACACGGGCAACACGATTCACATCACCGGCGCAGGCTCCTGCACCGTCACGGCCTCGCAGGGCGGCGACACGAACTACAACGCGGCGACCGACGTTCCGCAGTCGTTCAACATCGCGAAGGCCGGGACGACGACGACCGTCACCGTGTCGAACGCGGGCTATGACGGCCAGCCGCACGGCGGCTCGGCCAACGTCACGGGCGCGTTCAATTTCAGCCAGAACCTGACGGTCACGTACTTCGGGCGCAACGGCACGACCTACGCCCCGACCACCACAGCGCCGACGAACGCCGGCGATTACAGCGCCGTCGCAAATTTCGCGGGCGACTCGAACTACGCCGCCAGCAGCGACAGCAAGGACTATTCAATCACGAAGGCATCGCAGACGATCACCTTCGGCACGCTCAACGACAAGACCTTCGGCGACCCTGATTTCAACGTCAGCGCGTCGGCCTCTTCGGGCCTCGCGGTGAGCTTCGGGGCTTCGGGCAACTGCTCCGTGAACGGCAACACGGTTCATATCACGGGCGCAGGCTCTTGCATCATCACCGCCTCGCAAGCCGGTGACACGAACTACAACGCGGCGACCGACGTGCCGCAGTCGTTCAACATCGGGAAGGCCACGGCCACCATCACGCTCGGCGGCCTGAGCCAGACCTACGACGGGACGGCGAAGTCGGCGACGGCCACGACCAACCCGTCGGGCCTGAGCGTCACCTTCACCTACGCGCCCACGCAGCAAGCGCAGCGCGTCAGGAGCACCGTCGCGACCAGCCCCGTCAACGCGGGCAGCTACACCGTGACGGCGACCATCAACGACCCGAACTATCAGGGCACGGCGAGCGACACGCTCGTCATCAACAAGGCCGACGCGAACGTCTCGGTGACGGGCTACACCGGCGCTTACGACGGCAGCTCGCACGGCGCGACGGGCACGGCCACGGGCGCGCAGAACGAAGACCTTTCGAGCCTGTTCGACTTCGGCGCGACCTACAAGAACGTCCCCGGCGGGACGGCCCACTGGACGTTCAACTCCGGCAACACGAACGCGAACTACAACTCTGCGAGCGGCGACGCGCAGATAGCCATCTCGAAGGCGACGCCCGTCATCACCTGGTCTAACCCGGCGGACATCGTTTACGGCACGGCTCTCGGCGCGGCGCAGTTGAACGCGACGGCGAACACTCCGGGCGCGTTCACCTACACGCCGGCGGCGGGCACGGTTCTCGCATCGGGCAACAGCCAGAACCTGCACGTCTCGTTCGCGCCGACCGACACGACGAACTACAACAACGCGTCGAAGGACGTTTCCATCAACGTGCTCTCGGCGGTTCTCTCCGTCTCGATGACCGCCGACCGCAACCCCGCGCCGGTGGGGATGAATTTCAACTACAAGGCGACCATCGCCAACGTCGGCAACGCGGCGTCCACGAACACCGTGCTGACCGACGTGCTGCCGTCGCTCGTGACCTTCACGGCGGCCTCGGCGTCGCAGGGCGCTTGCTCGTACAACTCGACGACGCGCGCCGTGACCTGCAACGTCGGCTCGATACCGGCAGGCTCAAGCGCGACGGTGCAGATCACCGTGAAGCCGCGCGACGAGGGCACGCTCGACGACACGGCGACCGTCACGGCGGGGCAGTGGGACCCGGCGACGGGCAACTCGTCCGCCTCGGTCAACGGGCTTCAGTCCATCAAGCTGGTTGACCTGTCCGTGTCGCTCACGGACTCGAACGACCCGATCTTCGTCGGCGACCAGACGACCTACACGATGGTCGTCAAGAACGCCAACACGACCATCAACGCGACGGGCGTCAGCTTGCAAGACGCACTGCCTTCTGGTATGACATTCGTCGCCGCGACGACGACTCAAGGCTCGCTCGTCACCCCGCCCGTCGGCTCGACGGGCATCGTGACCGCGAACATCGGCACGGTGGCCCCGAACGCCACGGTGACGGTGACAGTGACCGCGAAGGGGGCGACCGCGGGCGTCCAAACCAGCACCGCGTCGGTGTCGTCAACCGAGACCGACTCGAACACATCGAACAACACGGCCACGCAATCAACGACGGTGAAGGCGGTCGTAGTGGTCGGCCTGCAAAAAGTTCTCTTAGCCAAGCAGGTGATGACCGGTGGGTGTGAGAACACGACGGGCAACGTTTACCTGACCGCGCCCGCGCCCGACGGTGGTGTGACCGTAGCGCTGTCGAGCAACATCAGCGGCGTGACGGTCCCCTCGTCGGTATTCATCCCGCAGGGTGCGATGGTGAGTCCGGCCTTCAACGTCACGACGAGTCAGGTGACGGCCAAGCAGGTGGGGCTGGTGACGGCCACGAGCGGCCAGAACAGCGTCTCGCGCAGCGTCACCATCAACGTCGGCAACGGCACTTGCACGCCGTGAGGCGCGCGGGCGCGACCGGTTAAATATTGGCGCAACTCAATGGCCGCCGTCGCGGGAAACGACGGCGGCCACGGCCACAAACGTAATCGCTTACAGGGAGAGCGACCCTGAGAACCCCTAAGGAGAAATAAAAAATACATGTTCGCCAGACAAAATACGCCACGCAGTAGTAGGCGCGTCGCATTAATCCTCCTGTTCGTCCTGCTGACCTGCCAGGCCGGCATCGTCACGCAGGCGAACCCCTCGAACGGCAAGCGCGCCGCGCGCCGCGCGAAGGCGGCGGGCGTCGCCGCGAAGGGTCGCTCCGACAGGGCGGCCAACCTCCGCCGCGTCTCCCGGCGCGGCAACCCGCTCGCGAGCGAAGAGGGCGACCGCGAGCGCGCCGAGCGCCGCGAGCGCCGCCGCGGGCGCGGCCACAACGAGCGCAGCGCGCGCACCGACCAGCCCGCCGAGGCGATGAAGGCGGAACTCGACGCACGCCTGCCCAAGGGCGCGAAGGAACTCCCGATGGAGCGCTACTTCGAGGCCAAGGAGCAGATCAAACAGATGCCGCGCTACTCGACGGCGACGGGCGAGACGCTCCCCTCCGAGGCCGAGACGGGCGAGGGCGACGCCGATCTGCTTTCGGCGCGCGCCAGCGCCAAGGGGCTTTCGGCCCCCGCGGCGGACGCCGGCTCGACCAGCGGCATCCTCGGCACGTGGCAGCCGCTCGGCCCCGGCAACGTCGGCGGTCGCACGCGCGCCATCATCATTGACCCGAACACCCCGGCCACGATGTACGCGGCGGGCGTCGCGGGCGGCGTCTGGAAGTCCACGAACGGCGGCGCATCTTGGGCCGCGCTCGACGACTTCATGGCGAACATCGCCGTCACCTGCCTCGCCTTCGACCCGAGCAATTCGAGCACGATCTACGCGGGCACGGGCGAAGGCTTCTTCAACGCCGACGCCGTGCAGGGCGCGGGCATCTTCAAGTCCACGGACGCGGGCGCGACTTGGACTCGCCTCGCCTCGACGACGACCTCTGACTTCTTCTTCGTCAACGACATCGTCGTCAGCAACGTCAACACGCAGCACCTCTACGCCGCGACCCGCAGCGGCGTCTGGCGCTCGCTCGACGGCGGCGCGACGTGGGCGATGATTCTGAATGTCCCGACCGTCGCGCCGAGCGCGACCGGCGTCCGCGGCGCGACCGACCTCGTGATGCGCACCGATCAGGCGACCGACTACCTCTTCGTCGCGGCGGGCACGGCCTTCAACCCCGGCGAGCCGGCCTCACACATCTACCGCAGCACTGATGCCGCGAACGCCACAGTCGTTCCTACCGGCAGCACTCCCAACGCCGGCTCCTTTACGGACGTGTACTCGGAATCCGGCATGGGCCGCACGTCGCTCGCCATCGCGCCCTCGAACCAGAACGTCATCTACGCGATGGCCGACACCTCCAACTCCGGCAACTACAACCTCGGCCTGCTCGGCGTCTTCCGCTCGACCTCTTCGGGCGACGTGGGCACGTGGACGACGCAGGTGCGCAACACGAGCGCCAACAAGCAGGACACGCTGCTGCTCTCGAACCCCGTCAACGCCGTGCTGACCGAGTGCGGCTTCGGCACGAGCCAGTTCATCAATCAGGGCTGGTACGACAACCAGATCGCCGTTGACCCGACCGACGAGAATAAGGTCTGGGCCGCCGGCACAGACCTCTTCCGCTCCGACAACGGCGGCGTCAACTGGGGCGTCGCCTCCTACTGGTGGTTCCAGGGCAACGGCACGCCGCCGAACAACGGCGACCCGCAGCTCGTCCACGCCGACAACCACACCATCGTCTTCGCGCCCGGCTACAACGGCACGACCAACCAGACGATGATCGTCGGCGACGACGGCGGCATCTACAAGACCGACAACGCGCACGACGGCAACGTCGGCTACGTCAACGGCACGACGCCTTCGGGCGGCACCGTCACCTCGTCCAGCCCGATCTGCGGCAACGAGTTCACGCCCGGCGGCTTCTACACCGTCCCGAACCCCGTCATCTGGGGGCCGCTCAACAACGGCTACGCCGTGACGCAGTTCTGGCCCGGCACGGTCTATCCGAACGGCGCGACCTACTTCGGCGGCACGCAGGACAACGGCACCAACCGCGGCACCGACGCCAACGGCCCGAACGCCTGGGAGCGCATCATCGGCGGCGACGGCGGCTACTCGGCGGTTGACTTCAACAACACGAATATCCTCTACGGCGAGAACACCGGCAACACCTTCCAGAAGTCCACGAACGGCGGCGCGAGCTTCGTAGCCGCGCGCACAGGGATCAGCGGCGACACCTTCCCGTTCACCTCGGTCTTCAGGATGGACCCGAACAACTCCGCGCGCCTCTGGTACGCGGGCCGCTTCATGTGGCGCACGGACAACTCTGCCGCTAGCTGGACGCGCACGAGCAGCGCGCAGCAGACCGGCGGCAACATATCGGCCATGGCGATTGCGCCCGGCAACTCGAACCTCGTCATTGACGGCGCGGCTTCGGGTCAGATTCGTCGCACGTCCATCGGCACGACCGCGACCACGACGACCCCGTTGACGGGTGCCGGGAGCGACCCCAGCACCTCCTGGGTGCAGACCTTCACGCCGCGCGGCAACGGCTTCGGCGGCATCTCGTGGCTCGAATACGACCCGTCGAACACGAACATCGTCTGGGCCACGGTCTCGAACTTCAACTCCGCGTCTTCCGGCAACGGCTTCGGCCACGTCTTCAAGTCGGCGGACGGCGGCGCGACGTGGACTCTCGCCGACGGCAGCCAGTCGGTGGGTAACACCCGCGCGATACCCGACATCCCGGCGTGGAGCGTCGCCGTTGATCCGAGCAACGGCAACCGCGTCTATGTCGGCACCGACCTCGGCGTCTTCGTGACACTCGACGGCGGCGCGACGTGGGCGAAGGAGACGACGGGCTTCTCGAACGCCGTCGTCAAGTCGCTCACCATCCTGAACGTCGGCGGCGTCTCGACGATCTACGCCTTCACGCACGGGCGCGGCGCGTTCAAGGTCGCCATCCCGGCCTCGTGCGCGTCGGTTCCGGCCAACGTCGCGGTCGGCGCGGCGGGCGGCGCGACCAACGTCAACGTGACGAGCGCGAGCGGCACCTGCACGTGGAACGCGGTGAGCAACAACACCGACTTCATCCACGTCACGGGCGGCTCGAGCGGCGCGGGCAACGGCACCGTCAACCTCAGCGTTGACGCCAACACGACCGGCTCGCCCCGCACGGGCACGATCACGGTCGCGGGCCAGACCGTGACGATCTTCCAGAGGGCGTTCCCCACGATCACGTGGTCGAACCCGGCGGACATCGTTTACGGCACGGCTCTCGACGGGACGCAGTTGAACGCGACGGCCAACACGCCGGGCACGTTCACCTACACGCCCGCCGCGGGCACCGTGCTCTCGAAGGGCAACGGGCAGAACCTGCACGTTGACTTCGCGCCGACCGACACGACCAACTTCGACGCCACGTCGAAGGACGTTTCGATCAACGTCCTCTCGGCGGTGCTCAACCTCTCGATGACCGCCGACCGCAACCCGGCGGGCGTCGAGCTGAACCTGAACTACAACGCGACGATCACCAACACGGGCAACGCCTCGGCGACGAACACGGTTCTCTCCGACGTTCTGCCCGCGGGCGTGACCTTCACGGCGGCTTCGCCGTCGCAGGGCACCTGCTCGTACAACACTGTGACGCGCACCGTGACCTGCAACGTCGGCACGATAGCCGCAAGCTCGAACGCGACGGTGCAGATCACCGTGAAGCCGCGCAGCGAGGGCACGCTCAACAACACGGCGACCATCACGGCCTCGCAGTGGGACCCGGCGACGGGTAACAGCAGCGCGTCCGTCAACGGCCTGCCGGCGGTGAAGTTCGTTGACCTCGCCACGCAGGTGACGAGTTCGGCCAACCCGATCTTCGCCGGTCAGAACGTGACCTACACGATCACGGTGAAGAACGTCGGCACGACCTTCGGCGCGACGGGCGTCACGATGACTGACGTGCTGCCGGCCTCGATGAACTTCGTCTCGGCCACAACGTCGCAAGGCTCGCTCATCACCCCGCCGGTCGGTTCCAACGGCACGGTGACGGCGAACCTCGGCTCGCTCGCCACGGGCGCGATGGCGACCGTGACGGTCACGGTCTCGTCCACGGCGGCGGGCGTCGTGGTCAACTCGGCCTCGGCGACGAGCACGGAGAGCGAAAGCACGCCGGCCAACAACACCGGCAGCGCGAGCACGACCGTCAACGGGGCGAGCTTGCTGAAGGTGCTCTTGGCGTCGCAGGTGCTCATCGGCGGCTGCCAGAACACGACGGGCAACGTCTATCTGACCGGCCCCGCCGGCCCCGGCGGCGTGACCGTCAACCTGTCAACCACGAGCCTCGCGGGCGTCACGGTGCCCGCGTCGGTGTTCATCCCCGCGGGCCAGTCGGTCAGCCCGGCCTTCAACGTCACGACCTCGCCGGTCGGGACGAAGCAGGTCGGCACTGTCAACGCGTCGAGCGGCCAGACCGTGGTCAGCCGCGGCCTGACCATCAACGTCGGCTCCGGCGTCTGCCCCCCGTAACGGGGGCGGCGGCCTCCGGGCCTTTGCAGCGTGCGGCGCGGGAGTGTTGATTCACTCCCGCGCCCTCTCCCCCACGCAAGTTTCCTGCATCGTCGAAACCACCTTCGTCACTGCCGGATTGATAACCCTCTCGAAAGACCTCGCGGTAAGCAGTGACGGCGAAGTCGCCCCCGGCGACCGAGCCTTCAACTAAAACCCGGCCCGACAGAGAAGTTATACAAACCGTTCGGCACGACGCCGAGTGACGGAGGATTGGTTTACATGACGACAGCCCCGCGTTCCGAATCGTCCGCCCTAAATTTATTTAAAGGCAGGCGCGGTCGCCTTGCCGCGCTGCTCTTTTTAATCACGCTGGCCGCACTCGTGGCCGTCTCGGCGATCTCCTTCGTAACCCTCGCCAAGAAGAAGCCCCGCAAGTCCCCCGACAAATCGGTCGCGTCCGTCCGGCAGACGCGCAGGCACTCGCGCAGGCGCGCGCACGACAAGTCAGCGCGCGCCGAGAGGAAGGGCGCCGCGCGCGAAGAGGCGTCGGCGGTCGAGCCTGCGGGCGAGCGCGACGAGGCGCTGCTCGAACAGGAAGAGTTCTGGGCCGCGCGCCTGACCTATCCGACGGGCCGCTTCGACCCCGCGTGGGTGCGCGAGGCGTTGAAGCAGGACGAGGCGGTCGAGCGCGCCGTCCCCGCGGGGCGCGTCAACAGAAGTCTCCTCAACAGCCCCAGCCCGCTCTCGCTCAGCACGAGCAGCTTCACAGCCCTCGGCCCCCAGCCCGAACACATGACGGGCTGTTCGGGCTGCTTCGACTACGGCACGACCGAGGGGCGCGTCAACTCAATCGCCGTTGACCCGACCACGACGACGAACGGCTCCATCGTCGCCTACATCGCGACCGTCGGCGGCGGCGTCTGGAAGACGACGAACTGTTGCAGCGCCGCGACCACCTGGTCTTCCACCACCGACACCGCCAACGTCTCGACGACGAGCGTTGACACCGTCACGGTTGACCCGAACAACCACAACACGATCTACGCGGGCACGGGCGACCTCAACTACGGCTCGTTCTCGATGGGCAGCCAGGGCATCCTGAAGTCAACGGACGCGGGCGCCTCGTGGGGCGTCGTCGGCGCGGACGTGTTCGGCGCGGCGCTGCCCGAACCCGCGGGACAGTTCCCGCAGTACAACGCGGTCGGCAAGGTTCGCGTTGACCCGAACAACAGCAGCAACGTCGTCGCCGGCACGAAGACCGGACTCTACCTCTCATACGACGGCGGGACGAACTGGACTGGCCCCTGCCTGACGAACGCATTCAACACGCAGCGGCAGGACATCACGGGCCTTGAGCTGACGAACATGGGCGGCGTGACGCGCATACTCGCCGCCGTCGGCACGCGCGGCTTCGCCACGCCCGTGCAGTACAACCTCGACCAGAACGGCGCGAACGGACTCTACAAGGGCACGATGCCCGCGAGCGGCTGCCCCTCGGACTTCACGCTGCTCACGCGCAACGACAACGGCTTCGTCTTCGGCACCGCGGTGACGGGCAGCCCCTACGCGACCGGCGCTCTGCTGAACGCCGGATCGGGCACGCCCACCGGCGGCATCGTCAACAACGCGCCCGTCGGCAACCAGCTCGGTCGCATGGACATCGCGGTCGCGCCCTCGAACCCGAACGTCATCTATGCTCAGGTCGGCTCAATCGCCGCCAACAACAATTCGGGATGCGGCAACACTTCTGGCTGCCAACTCGGCGTCTGGGCCAGCACCGACGGCGGCGCGACGTGGTCGTTCCTCGCAGGCTCGGCGGGCGGCGCGCTACGCAACTGCGCGGGCGGCAACACCTCCGGCAACCCCGGCGACTACCCGCAGAACTGGTACGACCAGGGCATCGCGGTTGACCCGAACAACCCCGACCGCGTCTTCATAGACACCTACGACACGTGGCTCGTCTCGCGCACCGGCACGTCCTTCTACAACACGACATGCGGCTACAACGGCTCGAGCCTCTCGGCCCACGTCGTCCACGTTGATCACCACGCGCTCGCCTTCGTCCCCGGCTCTTCGAGCATCCTGCTCGAAGGCAGCGACGGCGGCATCTTCTCCACGTCGAACGCCGACCAGGCCGTCAACGGCGTGACGCGCCCGACGTGGGTGAACATGGACACGGGCCTGAACACGATTGAATTCTATTCGGGCGACATCAGCGGCAACTTCGCGACCTCCCCGGCGCCCTCGGCGGCTGGCGGCGCGCAGGACAACGGCCCCAGCACGGTACTCTTCACGGGCACGCCTTCGGCCTCGCAGTGGCAGATGGGCACGGGCGGCGACGGCTTCTTCGCGCGCATTGACCCGGTGGGCACGGGCACGAGCCTGCGCTACTGGCTCGGCAACAACTCCGGCGGCCTGAGCCGCTGCACCGCCAACTGCACAAGCCCCGGCGCGACGTGGTCGAGCCGGCGCGGCGCTTGGACGGGCGACACGCAGTCCTTCGTTCTGCCCTTCGAGCTGTTCCACGGCGACGTTAACAACCCCGCGAACGACTGCGGCGCGGCGGGCGCGACGACGGGCTGCGGCCACCTGATCGCGGGCACAGTCCGCGTCTGGGAGACCGTCAGCGGCGCGACCGCCACGAATACGTGGTACGTCAACAGCCCGGCGAACCTGACCAAGCAGACGCTCGGCAACCGCTCCTACATCAACCAACTCGCCTTCGAGCCTTCGTCGCAGAACACCGTCATCGTCGGCACCAACGACGGTAACGTGCAGGTCGGCTTCGGCATGGGCGGCGGCTCGTTCACGTCCACATGGGTGAACCTGACGGACGGCAACAACGTCCTCCCGAACCGCCCCATCCTCGACGTGGCGTTCGACCCGAAGACGACGACCGCGCCCGTCGCATACGCGGCGGTCGGCGGCTTCGACCAGAACACGCCGACGACGCCGGGCCACGTTTACAAGGTGACCTGCACGGCGAACTGCGCCTCGTTCAACTGGGTGGACAAGACCGGCAACCTGCCGAACATCCCCGTTGACTCGATCATCGCCAACCCGAACTTCCCGCAGCAGGTCTTCGCGGGCACGGACTTCGGCCTCTACTACACGGATGACATCAGGGTCGCGTCGCCCGTCTGGTACCGCTTCAACGCGGGCCTGCCGAACGTGATGGTCTGGGACATGCAGACCGACCGCGGCAACACGACGCTCGCGCTCTTTACGCGCGGGCGCGGCGCGTTCGCGTGGCCGCTTCCCGTCGGGCCGGTGCAGCCGCTCGCGACTTCGACCGACGCGGCGTCGGGCAGCGGCACTTACGGCTCGACGGCGACGCTTCAGGCGACGCTCACCGAAGGCGGATTCCCGCTCGCCGGCAAGAGCGTCAGCTTCACGGTCAACGGCAGCGGCGCGGGCAGCGCGACGACCGACTCCAACGGCGTCGCAACGCTTTCGGGCGTGAGCCTCTCAGGCGTCAACGCGGGCGACTACCCGACCGGCGTCGGCGCGAGCTTCGCGGGCGACAGCGGCTATCTCGCCAGCAACACGACGGGCGACCTGAGCGTCGCGAAGGCTTCGACCTCTGTGACGTGGTCGAATCCGGCGGACATCATCTACGGCACGGCCTTGAGCGGCACGCAGTTGAACGCTTCGGCCAGCGTGCCCGGCTCGTTCACCTACACCCCGGCGGCGGGCACCGTGCTCTCTTCCGGCAACAACCAGAACCTGCACGCGGACTTCACGCCGACCGACACGACGAACTACAACGGCTCGTCGAAGGACGTTTCGATAAACGTCCTCACGGCGGTTCTCTCCGTCTCGATGACGGCGGACAGGAACCCCGCGCCCGTCGGGTTGAACTTCAACTACAAGCCCGCGGTCTCGAACACTGGCAACGCCTCGGCGACGAACGTCGTGCTGACCGACGTTCTGCCTTCGCTCGTGACGTTCACGTCCGCGTCGGCCTCGCAAGGGACTTGCTCCTACGCCTCGGCCACGCGCACGGTCACCTGCAACTTCGGCACGATAGCCAACGGCTCATCGGCCAACGCGCAGATCACCGTGAAGCCGCGCGACGAGGGCACGCTCGACGACACGGCGAGCATCGCCGGGGGGCAGTGGGACGCCGCCGCCGCGGGGAGCGTCGGCAGCGCGTCGGTCAACGGCCTGTCGGCGGTCAAGCAGACCGACCTCTCGGCTTCAATGTCCAACGCGCCCGACCCCGTCTTCGCGGGCCAGAACACGACCTACACGACGGTCGTGAAAAACATGAGCACCGTGACGGGCGCGACGGGCGTCGCGCTGACGGACAGCCTGCCGGCCTCGATGACGTTCGTCTCGGCGACCACAAGCCAAGGCTCACTCGTCACCCCGCCCGTCGGCTCGACGGGAACTGTGACGGCCAACGTCGGCGCGCTCGCCACGGGCGCGACGGCGACCGTGACGGTGACGGTCAAGTCAACGGTCTCCGGCGTCATCACCAACTCGGCCACGGTGGCGGGCAACGAGCAAGACCCGAACTCGTCGAACAACAGTTCGAGTCAGGCGACGACGGTCAAGGACGCGGCGTTGCAGAAAGTCCTGCTCGCGTCGCAGGTCTTGATCGGCGGCTGCCAGAACACCACCGGCAACGTTTACCTGACCGGCCCCGCCGGCCCCGGCGGCGTGACCGTGCCGCTCTCGACGACGAGCCTCGCGGGCGTGACCGTGCCCGCGTCGGTGTTCATTCCCGAAGGCCAGTCGGTCAGCCCGGCCTTCAACGTCACGACCTCGCCGGTCGGGACGAAGCAGGTCGGGTTGGTCACGGCGGGGAGCGGACAGGGAAGCGTCTCGCGCGGGTTGACGATAAACGTCGGCTCCGGCGTCTGCCCCCCGTAGGCGGCGACGGCCATTAGAAAGTGTCGCGCGGGAGCGGCCATCGCTCCCGCGCGACACTAAACCGAAGCTTTGCGGTTTGACGAAGTGAGCCGGGCGGGTCGGCTCAGTGGCACTTGAAGACGCGACCGGGCTTGCCGAAGGTGAGCGTGTATTTGCCCGGCTCTTCTTTCGAGTCCTTGAGCGTGATGGTGAGCGACATCTCCTGATCTTTGACCGTGCCGCTGAAGACTGCGGGCTGGCTCTTCGGCGGGTTGTCCTCGTAGAGAGGCCCCATGGCCTCCGCCGTCATCGTCCCTTTCGCGTTGAAGCGGCCTTCCGAGTCGAGCGTGATGGGTTCTTCGATGCTCGCGTGCGCGCAGCTAAAACGGAGGCGCGCGCCCTTCTCGGTGACTTCCATCTGGACGTTCTGGCCGCCCCAATGTCCGGTCGCCACGCGGTTCTGTTCCTGAGTCGCTGTGTTCGTATTCATCTTACTTTTACCGCAGGAGCCGTTCTGCCAGAGAGCTACGAATAACAGCGAGAAGACGCAGAGGCTGTAGCTGACAGTGTTTGGCTGCACGCCCTTCCCTCCGAGCACGGGCTGGTTTCCAACAGGGTAAAGATACATCCGGTTTTACCATCAGGCAATCCCGGTCGCAGATTCTCTTCGCGCTTGAGGTCGGAGCGACGGACCGTTCGATGCAGCGTGCCGGTGAGCACGCGGATGCCTCCGCCGCGGATCGCTCCGAACACACGATTGAATGGCGAGGAGATTCCCCTAATCTCGGCAGTCGTGATTTCGGCGCGTGTGCTGGTCCGTAGCTCCGCCGCGACTCACGACCTCACGGGCCGCGCGCCCCGCGCGGCGGAGGAAAAAAGATGAGCAGCTTTAAGGACTCGCGTTTGTTCGGAAGGCGCGCAAGGTGGGCTTTCGTCACGCTGCTGGCGCTGCTCGCGCCGGCCATGCTTCTGCTGCCGAAGGGCAGCGCGCAGAACGGGGCGCAGAGGAACCCGCCGCCCGACGTGGTCAGGATGATCGGCCCCGTCTCGGAGGACAGAGACCTCCGCGAACTGCCCTACATCGCCCCGAAGCCGGAGAGCGACGAGGTTCGACTGACGCGCCACCTCCCGAACGAAGGGCGAGGCATGCGCGGGCCGCGCGCGGCGCGCGCAGCCGAGCGCGACTCCGACCGCGACGCCGCGCCGTCGAAGCAACAGACCAAAGCGGCCAAGCCCGCCAAGTCCGCGCGCTCTTCCGCCAAAGTTCAGCGCGCGTCTGCATCCCCGCGCGCTCTGAGGCAGGACGCGGTCTCCTCGAACATGCCCAGCCCGACGCTGACCTTCGCGGGCATGAACTCGAACCTCGGTTGCGGCGGGTGTCTGCCGCCCGACACCGACGGCGACGTTGGCCCGAACCACTACGTTCAGTCGGTCAACTCCTCCATCCGAGTCCACGACAAGGCGGGCAACGTCCTCGCCGGCCCCGTCACGTACAACTCCTTCTTCTCCGCGATGGGCACCTCGACGCCCTGCGGCAACAACCTGAACGACGGCGACGGCATAGTCTTCTACGACCACATGGCCGACCGCTGGATCGTCAGCGACTTCGCCTTCTCGGCCTTCCCCGGCGCCGGCCCCTTCTTCCAGTGCATCGGCGTCTCGAAGACCTCAGACCCCGTTTCGGGCGGCTACTGGCTCTACGCCGTACAGGTTGACCCCGCGAACTCAGGCTACATCGGCGACTACCCGAAGTTCGGCCTCTGGGCCGACGGCTACTACATGGCCGTCAACGAATTCTCCGGCCTGACCACCGCGACCGAGGCGTTCAACGGCGTGCGCGTCTATGCGCTCGACCGCAACTCGATGATCAACGGCGGCTCGGCGAACACCATCGCCTTCTCGATTCTGCCCGCAGACCTCGGCGACCAGTACAGCCTCCTGCCCGCCACGTTCCGCGCAGGCTCGCCGCCGCCCGCGGGACAGCCCGAATGGTTCATGGACGTTAACAGTTCGGCGACCGCGGGCACGGTCGAGAATCAAGTCTTCGTCCGGCGCTTTCACGCCGACTTCGCCAACCCGGCCAACTCCACCTTCGGCGTCGGCGCGTCGCACTCGCCCGACGCCATCATCACCGTCAACGGCTTCGTTGACGCCTTCGACGGGACGAGCGGAACCGACATCGTTCCGAACGGGACGGGCACGACGACGCAGTACCTCGACACCCTCGGCGACAAGCTGATGTACCCGCTCGTCTATCAGAACCTCGGCGGCGTCGAGTCGGTCTATGCCTCCCAGACGGTCAACAACAACCAGAACGGCACGGGGCCGGCGGCAATACGCTGGTACCAGTTCAACGTCACGGGCAACACCATCGCAACGACGCCCGTCCAGCAGCAGACCTACAACAACAACAACGACGGCCTCTGGCGCTGGATGCCGAGCATCAACGTGGACAACGCGGGCAACGTCGCCATCGGCTACTCGGCTTCGAGCGCGACCGTTGACCCCGGCATACGCTACGCCGGACGCCTCGCCACAGACCCCTTGAACACGTTGACGCAGGGCGAGACGGTCATGACGCCGGGCACGGGCCACCAGACCAGCACGAGCGACCGCTGGGGCGACTACAGCTCAATGTTCGTTGACCCGACCGACACCTGCACCTTCTACCATACGAACGAGTACTACTCCTCGAACGGCAGCGCGACCTGGAACACGCGCGTCGGCGCGTTCAGGTTCCCGTCCTGCGTCTCCTCGCCGATTACGACGCCGACTCCCACGCCGACGCCGACTCCGACTCCGACGCCTCCGCCCGTCGTCTCGGCAGGCCCCGTGACGGTCACGGCGTCCGCGGGGACGCCCGGCCCGACCGACTACGCGACCGTCAAGGCCGCGTTCGACGCCATCAACGCGGGCACGCATCAAGGCAACATCAACATCTACGTCCTCGGCGACACGTCCGAGGCCGCGTCGGCAGTCCTGAACGCGAGCGGCTCAGGCTCCGCGAGCTACACTTCGATTCGCATGACGCCTTCGGGCGCGCGCACCGTCTCCGGCAATCTGGCCGCGCCACTGATTGACCTCAACGGCGCGGACGTGGTCACGATTGACGGCCTGAACGCGGGCGGCAACTCGCTCACGCTCTCGAACACGAACACGACCGCGACGGCGGGCACGAGCACGATTCGCTTCATCAACGGCGCGCAGAACAACGTCGTCAAGAACTGTTCGATACTCGGCTCGTCAACCGTCCTTCCGGGTTCGGCTGGCGGCACAGTCCTCTTCAGCACGACGACCGTCACGGGTGCCGGCGCTGGCAACAACAACAACACGATTACGGGAAACAACATCGGCCCCGCCGGGGCGAACCTGCCGACCAAGGCCGTCACCGGACTCGGCACCACCGGCAACAACACGAGGAACATCGGAGATGTCATTGACAACAACAACATCTTCGACTTCTTCAACAACACGGCAACGACGGTGCCGTCCACGACCGGCGTTGACCTTCGGGCCGGCAACGTGAGCTGGACGATCTCCAACAACCGGATTTACCAGACCGCCGCCCGAACCTTTACGGTCGCCGCGGAACGCTACGACGGCATTGCTCTTAGTGGGACTACCGGCGCTAACGGTGACTTCCACACCATCACGGGGAACACAATCGGCTTCGGCGCGGCCAACGGGACGGGCACGACGACGATCAGCGGCTCCTCGAACGAGGTGAGGGGCATCGACATTCTCGGCGCGAGCAGCGGCACGGCCACGAGCATTCAGGGCAACACCGTCTCCGGCATCAACCAGACTTCGAGCCGCGCCTCGACGACCACGGGCTTCGCCTCGTTCACCGGCATCGCCGTGAGTACGAGCGCGGGCGCGTCCGCCACGGCCATCGTTGACATCGGCACCGTCACGGGCAACACCATCGGCAGTCTCGACGGCTCTTCGACCATCGTCGTCAACGCGACCTCGACGACCGCCACGACCACGCCGGTCTTCGGCATCCTCGCCTTCAGCGGGAGTTCCGACACCGTCTCGAACAACAAGATCGGGGCGATAACCATCCAGGGTACGGGCACCGTGACGGGCTTCCGCGGCATCTTCGCGGGCGCGACCGCGGGCGCGACCCACACCATCAACAACAACACCATCGGCGGCGCGACCGCCGCCGGCGCAATCACCGACACGCAGGTCGGCGACTACGGCGTCTATGGCATCCAGACCTCGACCTCCTCGGTCTCGATAACCGGCAACACGATCCGCAACCTGATCGGCAACGCCACGAGCAACGCCACGGGCACGGTCGTCGAGAGCGGCATCGCGACGACGGTCACAGGCACCGCCAACTCGAACATCATCTCGCGCAACGTCGTCCACTCTCTGAGAAACGACACGGCGAGCGCGAACCTCGGCGCGATCTACGCCATCGACGTGACGCTGCCCGCGAACGCGGGCGTCTTCGGCAACGTCATCGAGAGGAACCTCGTCCACTCAATCGCGTTGACCTCCGGCAGCACGAGCAGCCAAATCTTCGGCATCGTGCTGCGCGGCTCAGGCACGGCGGGCGTGGCGACCACGGGCGTGGTCAGAAACAACATGGTTCGTCTCGGCCTCGACAAAGACGGCAACTCGATTACGAGCGGCCTCTCAATCGTCGGCATCCGAGACATTCAAGGCGCGACCGGCGGCAACGGAACGTCGGTCATCAGCTACCAGTTCAACAGCGTCTATATCGGCGGCACGGGCGTCGCTTCGGCGTCGAACACATTCGCCTTCAACAGCAGCTCTTTGAATGCCACGCGCAGCTACGTTGACAACATCTTCTGGAACGCGCGCTCGAACGCTTCGGGCGCGGGCAAGAACTACGCCGTCGCCGTCGGCGGCACAGCGCCCAACCCGACGGGCCTGACGATGAACTTCAACGACCTGCTCGCCACGGGCACGGGCGGCTTCGTCGGCCTCTTCAACGGGGCAGACCAGACGACGCTCGCCAACTGGCAGACGGCCACGGGTCAGGGCGCGAACAGCCTTTCGGTTGACCCGCTCTTCGTCGCCCCGAACGGCACCGCCGCGACCGGCGACATTCACATCCAGAACGGCAGCCCCGTGCTCGCGGCGGGCACGCCCGTCGTCGGAATCTCTAACGACTTCGACGGCGACCCGCGCGACGCCGTGCCCGACATCGGCGCGGACGAGATAGTCGCGCCGACTTCCATCGCCACGACGCTGACCGCGGCCCCGGCCACGGGAACCTTCGGCGGCACGGTCAACCTGTCCGCGACGCTCACGGACGGCACGAACGGCATCAGCGGCCAGAGCGTCAGCTTCACGCTCAACGGCAGCCCGGTCGGCAGCGCCAACACGAACGGCTCGGGCGTGGCTTCGCTCTCGAACGTCTCGCTCTCCGGCATCAACGCAGGCTCCTACCCGACGGGCGTCGGCGCGAGCTTCGCGGGCGCGGGCGTTTACACCGCGAGCAGCAACACGGCGGCCCTGACGGTCAACAAGGCCGACACGACGACGACCGTCACGGTCTCGAACGCGAACTATGACGGCAACCCGCACGGCGGCACTGCCAGCGTCACCGGCCCAAGTCTCAGCCAGAGTCTGACCGTCACGTACACGGGACGCAACACGACCGTTTACGGGCCTTCGACCACGGCACCGACGAACGCCGGCGACTACACGGCGAGCGCGTCCTACGCGGGCGACACGAACTACAACGCGAGCAGCGACAGCAAGGATTACAGCATCGCGAAGGCGACGCCTGTCATCACCTGGTCTAACCCCGCGGACATCATCTACGGGACTGCTCTCGGCGGCACGCAGTTGAACGCGACGGCGAACGTGCCCGGCTCGTTCACCTACACGCCCGCTTCGGGCACGGTGCTCGCATCGGGCAACAACCAGAACCTGCACGTTGACTTCTCGCCGACCGACACGACGAACTACAACAACGCGTCGAAGGACGTTTCCATCAACGTCCTGAGCGCGCGGCTGTCAACGACCATGACCGTTGACCGCAACCCTGCGCTCGTCGGCTACAACTACAACTACATGATCGCCGTCACCAACAACGGGAACGCGGCGGCGACCAGCATGACGCTCTCCGACCCGCTGCCCTCGGCCACGCTGGTCAGGTTCACCGCCGTGACCAGCTCGCAGGGCACCTGCTCCTACGACCCCGGCCTGCACGCGATCAACTGCACGCTGGGCACGCTGGGCACTGGCGCGACCGTCAACATCCAGATCACCGTGAAGTCCTTGCAGCCGGGGACGCTCAACAACACGGCGACCGTCAACGCGTCGCAGTGGGACCCCGCGACCGGCGGCAACACGGCCTCGGTCAACGGCCTGCAAGCCATCACGCAGGTTGACCTGTCGGTGTCGAATGTGGACTCGGCAGACCCGATCTACGTCAGCCAGCAGACGACCTACACGATGGTCGTCAAGAACTACAACACGCCGAACAGCGCGACGGGCGTCGTGCTGACGGACAACCTGCCGGCCTCGATGACGTTCGTCTCGGCGACCACAAGCCAAGGCTCGCTCGTCACCCCGCCCGTCGGCTCGACGGGCATCGTGACGGCGAACATCGGGACGCTCGGAGTCAACGCGACGGCGACCATCACGGTGACGGTCACGGCAACGCAGTCCGGCACTATCACCAACACGGCCTCGGCCTCTGCCAACGAGAACGAGGCGAACCCCGCGAACAACAGCGCGCCGCAGGCGACGACCGTCAAGGACGCCGCCTTGCAGAAGGTGCTCTTGGCGTCGCAGGTCTTGACGGGCGGCTGCCAGAACACCACCGGCAACGTTTACCTGACCGGCCCTGCTCCGGCAGGCGGGCTGACCGTCAACCTCTCGACGACGAGCCTCGCGGGCGTGACCGTGCCCGCGTCCGTGTTCATCCCCGCGGGTTCGACGGCAAGCCCGAACTTCAACGTGACGACCTCGCAGGTCGCGACGAAGCAGGTCGGGACGGTCAACGCGACGCTGGGCGCGAGCACGGTCTCGCGCGGGCTGACCATCAACGTCGGCAACGGCTCCTGTCCTCCGTAACGGGCAGGTAGCCGCGGCCTTGAGCACGCGTGCCGGGCGGAATCTTTAACGACTTCCGCCCGGCACCTCGTGCGTTGCAACGCAAGGCTCGGATAGATCAAGCACCGCGCACCTGGCCGAGGGCGGGAGGGTTCACGCCATCGGCGTCTTTACAGAATTTCGCAATCTCAGTTTTCCGTTCCGAGAAGATGGCAGCGACGCGGCGTCGGTTCCCTGAACGTCAAACGCGACGCGACGCTGTCCGGCCCCGACCCGGAGGAGCCGCACATCTGCCGTGCGGCGAAGGAGGAAGAATGAAGCGTACTGCCTTAACGCTCGCCTTTACGAAGAAACGAACACGTTGGGTTCTGCTCGTACTGCTCGCCGCGATCCTGCCGCTCGCGCTCCTGTCGCAGAGCGGGAGCGCGCAGAAGAACAGATTGAGGAGAGAGGAAGATAAGAACGCCGCCGCGCCCCACAAGAAAGAGACCGCCGCGCCGCCGTCGGAGATGGACGACGAGACGAAGCGACGCCTCGCCGCCGCAGCCGCGCCGAAGATGTTCAGACAGTCGGGCCTGAGTCCCGAACCCGTCTCGTCGCAGGCCGTCGGCTTCGCCGTCTCGCGCCCGCTCGCCGAAGTCGCGAAGCAGAAGAGCAAGACCGCCGCCGCGGCCAACGCAGACCGCGAATCCGAGGAACACGAGGCCGCGGAGAACCATTCGACGCGCTTCGTCACGCCGCAGGCGCGGGCCGAGGCCGACGAGGCCGCCGCGCGCGGCGTCACGCGCGACACGGCCATCCAGTTGAAGGCCCCCGCGCTCGCCATGCCCACGCCGATAATGACCATCGAGGGTCTGGGCAGCGGGGACAACACAGCCGCCGGCTTCGGCAGCCTCTCGCCGCCCGACACGAACGGCGCGGTCGGCTCGAACCACTACGTCCAGGAGACCAACCTGCTCGTGCGCGTCTTTAACAAGGCGGGCACGGCGCTCACCGCGCCCTTCAAGCTGAGCAGCCTCTTCACACCACTCGGCGGCATTTGCTCGACGAACAACAACGGCGATCCCATAGTTCTCTACGACGAGATGGCCGACCGCTGGCTGCTCAGCCAGTTCGCCTTCACCGGCTCGGGCACGGCCCCGCCCTTCCACGAGTGCATCGCCGTCTCGAAGACGGGCGACCCCACGGGCGCGTACTACATCTACGACTTCGTCACGCCCGGCTCGGAGTTCCCCGACTACCCGCACCTCGGCGTCTGGCCCGACGGCTACTACATGACCGTCAACCAATTCACAGAGCCGGGCGACAGCTTCAACGGCACGGGCGCATACGCCTTCAACCGCGCGAAGATGCTCGCGGGCGATCCGACGGCCAGCTACATCTACTTCGGCCTCAACCTCACGGCCTTCCCCGAAGGCATCGGCGGCATGCAGCCGTCGGACATGGACGGCATCAACCCGCCGCCGCCCGGCAGGCCGAACGTCTTCGCCTACTTCACCGCGACCGACTTCGGCGACCCCGCGAACGGACTCAGGCTTTTCAACTTCCACGCCGACTTCGCGACGCCTGCCAACTCGACCTTCACCGAGCGCGCCGAGAGCACCTACGCCGCGCCGCTCGCCGTCGCGCCCTTCAGCGTCGTCTCGCCGGCGACCAGCTTGACCAGATCGGCTGTGCCGCAGCCGTCGCCCTCCACCTCGTCGTCGGGCCTCGACGCCATCAACGACCGCCTCATGTTCCGCCTCCAGTACCGCAACCGCGGCGGCTTCGAGACGCTCGTGACGAACCACACCGTCGGCGCTCCCGCTTCGACCACCTTCGGCACGTACCGCGCCGCGCCGCGCTACTACGAGCTTCGCAGCACCGCGGGCGGCCCCTACGCCGTGCAGGAGCAGGCGACCTACGCGCCCGGCGACGGCGTCAGCCGCTGGATGGGAAGCGCCGCCGAGGACAATCAGGGCAACCTCGCCCTCGGCTTCAGCGTGTCGAGCACGACGGTCTTCCCCGGCCTGAGCTACGCGGGCCGGCTCGCCACAGACCCGGCGGGCGGACTCGCGCAGGGCGAGTCCAGTCTCGTCGCGGGCGCGGGCGTGCAGACGAGCACCGGCAACCGCTGGGGCGACTACCACGCGCTGACGGTTGACCCCGTGGACGACTGCACCTTCTGGTACACGGGCGAGTATTACGCCACCACGAGCACCGTCGGCTGGCAGACCAAAATCGGCAACTTCAAGTTCGCGCAGTGCACAGCGCCCGCGAAGGGCACGGCCCACTTCACCGTCACGAACTGCTCGACCACGGCCAACATCCAGAACGCCGTCGTCACCATTGACGGCTTGAGCTACGGCGTCAGCGCGGCGGACGGAAGCTTCAACGCGACGCTCGCTCCGGGCGCGCACACCTACACCGTCTCCAAGTCGGGCGCGTCGGACACCGCCGGCAACTTCAACATCACCGACGGCAACACGACGAACGTGCCCGTCTGCCTGACGGGCGTGCCCGCGCTCGCGGCCAACGGCGCGACGCTCACGTCCGACCCGAACTCTAACGGCGCGATTGATCCGGGCGAGACCGTCACGGTCAACTTCGGGCTGATCAACAACGGCCAAGGCTCGACCACGAGTCTGACCGCGACGCTTCAGGCCACCGGCGGCGTGACCAGCCCCGGCGCTCCGGCGAACTTCGGGGTCGTGAACGCGGGCGGAGGCACGGGCGCTCAGCCCATCTCGTTCACGGCGAGCAACTCGCTCACCTGCGGCAGCACGCTCACCGCGACGCTGCACTTGCAGGACGGCGCGTCCGACCTCGGCAACGTGACCTACAACTTCACGATCTGCCCGGTAGTCACCGTGACCGCGACGGCGGGGACGACAGGCCCGACCGCGTACACGACCTTGAAGGCCGCGTTCGACGCGATCAACGCGGGCACGCACCAGGGCGCGGTCACCGTCAACATCATCGGGAGCACGACCGAAGGCTCGACGCCCGCGACCCTGAACGGGAGCGGCGCAGGCTCGGCCAGTTACACGTCCGTCCTGATTCGCGCGGCGAGCGACAACGTCACCGTCAGCGGCAACCCCGCGAGCGGCCTCGGCGTCATCCAGCTCAACGGCGCGAGCAACGTCACGATTGACGGCGACAACCCGAACACCGCGGGCACGAACCGCAACCTGACGGTTCAGAACACCGCGTCGAGCACGACGACGTTTACGTCCGGCATACGCATCGCACTCGCGACGACGGGCGCGACCGCCGCCAACAACGACACGATCAAGAACGTCAACGTCCTCGGCAGCGCGACCGGGCGCAACACCTCCGGCGCGGCCACCAGCACAGGCTCGGAGAATACGACCTACGGCATCCTCGCCTCGTCCGGCTCGACCGGCGCGACGAGTGCGCCCGCGGCTGTCACCTCCATCACCGCGACCATCGGCAGCCCGGCCACGGCCTCGAACCTGCTCATACAGAACAACACGGTGAACACGGCGGCGCGCGCCATCTCGCTTCAGGGTGCCGCGACGACCGTCTTCCCCGGCTTGCAAATCAAGGACAACGTCATCGGCAACCCGACGACGCTCGCCGTTGACCAGGTTTACTCAATCGGCGTCATGGTGAACGGAACGAGCGGCGGCATCGTCTCCGGCAACACCATCTATGTCGAGGGCTTCGTCGTCGCCAGTTCGAGCGGCGCGAACCAGGCCATCTCGCTCGGCGCGCTCAACACGGCCACGAACGCCGTCACCGTCGAGAAGAACCGCGTCGCCCGCGTCCACAACAACGCGACCGACTCTTGGCCGGCCATCGGCATCAACATGGGCGGCGGCAACAACCACGTCGTTCAGAACAACTTCGTTTACAACATCCTGAACAATCAGGTCGCAGGCTCCGGTGCCTCCGGCACCACTTTCAGCGCCTACGGCATACGCGCCAACGCGGGCACGGGCCACAAGGTCTATCACAACTCCGTGCATCTGTTCGGCGTGCTTCCGGGCGCGACGAGCACCGACTGGACGGTGGCGTTCATGATCGTCAACACCACGCAGACCGGCATGGACGTGAGGAATAACATCTTCTCGAACCAGGTTACCGGCGGCAACGCCGTGGGGACGAACACGCGCCACATCGTGCTCTACCTGCCGGCGAGCGCGACGAGCGCGATGAACCTGACGCTGAACAACAACGCGTACCTGCAAGGGCCGGCGACGACGGGCGCTCTGAGCCTGCTCGCGAAGTCCGGCACGACAGCCGGCACGGGCGAGTTCCTCGCCGCAAACTTCGTCGCGGGCGCGACCACTCCCGCGACGAACCTCCGCAGCTACACGTCCACGCTCTCCGCCGCGGGCACGAACGACAACGCCTCGAACGCGATAGCGT
>Ga0070740_10002017_pt1 | contig 25409 bp, 27 predicted proteins | sample Coa_R2_FD_67286 | JGI IMG/M metagenome (GOLD analysis project Ga0070740, IMG submission 67286) | Surface soil microbial communities from Centralia Pennsylvania, which are recovering from an underground coalmine fire - Coalmine... | ecosystem: Environmental > Terrestrial > Soil > Unclassified ...
GAACGAGGCCGAAACGGCCGCGCGGTATCCGACGAAAGCGAGCACGCCCAGAGAGACGGCGAGCGTGAGCTTGAGGACGAGCGGGACGTACCGGAGCGCCGTCTTCCACTCAAAACTTTTTTGACGCGGCTTCGCCTGAGCCGCGGGCTTCGAGCGCCGCGGCGCGGGCCGCTGCACCGCGACTCCTGCGCGGCCCTTCGCGCCGACCCGACCCGCGCGTGATGTGATGACGTTCTCTCTCATCGTTCAAACCCCGAAAGCACGGACGCCCGAATCAAAACTAACTCTCGGCCTCCGAACTCTCTTCCGCCCTTGCTCTCTCGTCGTCTGCTTCTGCCTCGTCGCTTGTCTTCACCTCGCCGCTCGTTTCGTCTGTCTCCGTCGCGCCGCTGGCGTCTTTGAACTCGGCGTCAGCGCCCCAAAGCTCGACCTCGTATTCGAGTTCGATTCCGTGCTCGCGGCGGAAGCGCTCGCGTATCTCTTCGGCGAGCGCGAGTGCGTCAGATGCGCGCGCGTCCTTGCCTTCGGTGACGATGAAGTTCGCGTGGACGGGCGAGACGCGCGCGCCGCCGCGCCGCTCGCCTTTCATGCCCATCTCGTCAATCATCTTCCCCGTGCTCAGGCCCGACCCCGGCGGGTTCTTGAAGAAGCACCCGGCACTGCGCGCGCCGTGCGGCTGCGTCGCGAAACGCCTGCGCTTGGCGTCCTCCATCCGCGCCGCGATCTTTTCCGGGTCGTCGGGCCTGAGCTTGAGCGTGCAGCCCAAAAGCAGCTCGCCCTCTTTGAAAGAGGTGTGGCGGTAGTCCCACTTCACCTCGCTTCCCGGCACGACGACGACGTGACCGCCGCGGGCCACGCGAACCGACTCGACCACCTCGCCGATCTCGTGGCCGTAAGCGCCCGCGTTCATCCAGAGCGCGCCGCCGACCGTGCCCGGAATCCCGCCCAGTCCCTCAATCCCCGAAAGCCCGTGACGCGCGGCCTCGACGCACAAACGCGGCAGCGAAAATCCCGCGCTCACCGAAACGCGCTCGCCGTCGAACTGTGCCTCGCCTTTGACCTCGCGCGTCGAGACGACGACGTAACGGTGCTCGCGGTCGTCGGCGAGGACGTTGCTGCCCGCGCCGAGTACGCGCCACGCAACTCCTGCGTCTTCGAGCGCGCCGACTACGCCTGCGGCCTGCTCCTCGGTTTCGGGAACGAGCAGCCAGTCAATCGCGCCGCCGACGCGAAGAGAGGTCAACTCGGCGAAGCGGCGACCGCGCTCGGCGCGCACCCCGCAACGTCGCGCGATCTCTTCGATCTTCGCGTCGTGCGTCTGCGCGTCGTTGACCGCCTGTTGCTCGTCCGTCTCGACCATCAGCTAATAAACCGCGTCGCCTGTTCTGTAGGGCAGCGCTTGTCCCTGCCCGCCGAGTGTTGGAGAACTCGAACTTGAGTTTGAAGCGAAGCCGGGCCGCGGACTTGCCCTGCCCCTACGGCCCTAACCGCGTCCCTCTCTTTCTTTCAAAAGCTCGACCAGCCGCTCGCCGACGCGATAGACGTTGCCCGCGCCGAGCGTGATGACCATGTCGTTCTCATGCACTTCGTTCAACAAAGCCTGCGTCGCGTCCTCGACCGAGCCGACGTAGCGTGCGTCCTTGTGGCCGAAGCGGCGCACGGCCTCGACCAGCGATTCGCCGCTCACGCCCTCGATGGGGTCTTCGCTCGCGGCGTAGATGTCCGTCACCATCAGCGCGTCGGCGTTGTTGAACGAGCGCGCGAACTCTTCCATCAAGTCCTGCGTCCGCGTGTAGCGGTGCGGCTGGAACAACACGACCATGCGCCGCCCCTGCGCGCCGAGCTTCGCCGCGACGAGCGTGGCGCGAATCTCCGTCGGGTGGTGGCCGTAGTCGTCAACGACGATGACGCCCGCCGCCTCGCCCTTGAACTGGAAGCGTCGGTTGACGCCCGTGTAACTCGCCAGCGCCTTCGTAATCGTGTCGAACGGCACTTCCAACTCAAGCCCGATGGCGATGGCCGCGAGCGAGTTGTAGATGTTGTGCAGGCCCGGCACGTGCAGCGAAATCTCGCCGATGGCCTCGCCCATCAGACGCGCCTGATAGACCGAGCCGAACTGCTTGTCGTACCTGACCTCGCGCGCCGCGATGTCGGCCTGCGCGCTCAACCCGTAAGTGATGCGCCGCCGGACGACTTCGGGGATGACCGCCTGCACGTGCGGATCGTCGAGGCAGAGGACGGACGCGCCGTAGAACGGAACCTTGTTGACGAAATCCGCGAAGCACTTCCGCACGTCGGTCATATCCGCGTAGTGATCCATGTGCTCGCGGTCAATGTTCGTCACGACGGCGAAGGTCGGCGTCAGCATCAAAAACGAGCGGTCGCTCTCGTCCGCCTCGACCACCATCAAATCGCTCTTCCCCAAACGCGCGTTAGAACCCATTGCGCCGACCACGCCGCCGACGACTACGGTCGGGTCGAGTCCCGCGTGTGCGAGCACCGTCGCGATCATCGAGGTCGTCGTCGTCTTGCCGTGCGAGCCGGCGACCGCGACCGTGTGCGGCTTCAGGCGCATCAACTCGCCGAGCATCTCCGCGCGCGGGATGACGGGGATCGAACGCCGTCGGGCCTCCAACACTTCCGGGTTGTCGCCGCGCACGGCGGTCGAGCGGACGACGACGTGCGCGCCGCCCACGTTCTCCGCCGCGTGCCCCTCGTAAATCTTCGCGCCCAAACTTTCGAGCCGCGCCGTCACGTCCGAGCGCTTCAGGTCGGAGCCGGAGACGCGGAAGCCCATGTTCAAAAGCACCTCCGCGATGCCGGACATGCCTATGCCGCCGACGCCGACGAAGTGAACGTGTTGGATGCGACGAAACATAACGAGCCAAAGAGGTCAGAGGTCGGGGGTCAGAGGCCAGTTGAAGGCGAGAGCAGTTTTCACCGGCCTCCGACCTCCGACCTCCGACCTCTGACCAGCTTCTCAACCAAATCAACCGCCGCGACCGCGGCGTCACCGCGAGCGAGCTTGCGCGCGGCGTCTTCCATCCGAGTCACAAGCTCGGGGTTTTCAATCAGCGCGGCGATCTCCCGCGCGAGCCGTTCGCCCGTCGCGTCCTGCTGCAAGACCATGCGCGACGCGCCCGCCGCCTCCAACGCCTCGGCGTTCTTGCGCTGGTGGTCGTCCGCCGCGAAGGGGAACGGGATCATCAGCGAAGCCTTGCCCGCCGCGATCAGCTCGGCGGTCGTCGTCGCCCCGGCGCGGCAGACGACGAGGTCGCTTGCGGCGAAGCGCGCGACCATGTTGTCAATGTACTTCAGCACTTCGGCGCGCTCGCCCCACCCGGCGGCGTCGTAACCGGCTCGCACCTTTTCAAACTCCGACCCGCCCGTCTGATGAACGACGCGGAGCACGCCCTTGTGCCCTTCGAGCCGGGGCAGGGCCGCAATCACGGCGTCGTTTATCGCGCGCGCGCCCTGCGAGCCGCCGAAGACGAGCAGCGAAAAGCTCGACGGGTCGCGCCGGTTTCTCTCGATCTCAAAGAACTCGCGGCGGACGGGGTTGCCGATCACGACGCCCTTGCCGCGGAAAAACTTTAGCGTCTCCTCGAAGGTGACGCCCGCCGCGTCAACAAACCGCGCGAGCCGCCGGTTCGTGAATCCGGGCAGCGCGTTCGGCTCAAGCACGAGCGTCGGGACTCGCATCAGCGCCGCCGTCAGAAGCACAGGCCCCGAAACGTAACCGCCGACGCCGACGACAACGTCCGGTCGGAACTCCTTTATCAAACGCCGCGCCGCGAGAAAACTTTTCGGCAGCACGAGCAGCCCTTTCACCTTCCCCGCCGCGCCGACGTTCTTCAAGCCCGCCGACTCGATGAGCGAGAGTTCAAACCCCGCCTGCGGCACGAGCCGCGTCTCAAGCCCGCGCGCCGTCCCGACGAACCGGACGACCGACGAAGCGTCGCGCCGCATCACTTCTTTCGCGACCGCGATGCCGGGGTAGATGTGACCGCCCGTGCCGCCCGCGGCGATGAGCACGCGCATTCTTACCCCCGCGCCTCTCCATGCAGAAGCGCACGCATCATGTCCGCACCCGTCGGTCGCGGCTGCGCGACGGTCGCGCGCTGAGTCGCCTTCGCGCGAGTGCCTGCTTCTTCAAAGACCGGAGCGAGCGCAGAGCCGTAGCCCGCGCCCGCGTGCTGCGAGATGTTCAAGAGCACGCCGACGGCGAAGAGCGTCGGCACGAGCGACGAGCCGCCGTAGGAGATGAACGGCAGCGGTATTCCCTTCGTCGGGAGCAACGCCAGCACGACGCTCATGTTGAAGAGCGCCTGCGCGACGATGCCGGTCACGATCCCCATGCCGAGCAGCACGCCGAACCTGTCCGGCGCTCGCAGCGCCGCGCGCATCCCGCGCCACAGGAACAGCCCGAACAGCGTGATGACCGCGAGTCCGCCGAACAGTCCTAACTCCTCGCCGACCACGGCGAAGATGAAGTCCGAGTGCGCGAACGGGAGGAAGAACATCTTCTGTCTTCCTTCCGTGAAACCGAGTCCGTGCACTCCGCCGGAGCCGACCGCGAGCAGCGACTGGACGACCTGATAACTCGTCCCGCGCGGGTCTGCCCAGGGGTCGAGGAACGCCGTCATGCGCCTCATTCGGAACGGCACGAAGATGAGCAGCCCGGCGACGCCGACGAGCGCGGGCGCTGCCGCGAGCGCCAAGTGTCTGAGCCGCGCGCCAGCCGTGAACAGCACGACCGCGCAGACGACCGCGAGCATCAACGCAGTTCCCAAGTCAGGCTCGGCGACGACGAGCAGCGCGAGCATTCCGGTCACGGCGACCGCCGGGACGAACGTGCGCCAGAACTCGCCTTCGCGCCCCGCGCGCCTTTCGAGGAACCGCGCGAGGAAGAGCGCGAGCGCGAACTTCGTTATCTCCGAAGGCTGCATCGAGAAGCCCGCGAAGCGAATCCAGCGCCGCGCGCCGTTGATCGGCGAGAACGCGAACACGCCGACGAGCAGCACGAACGAGAGCGCGAGCAGGCCGTAAACGATCTTCGGGTCGCGCAGCCGACCGTAGTCGAAGCGCATCCCCGCGAGCATCGCGAGCAGCCCGATGACAGTCCAAATCCCCTGCCGCACGACGTAAAAATACTGGCTGTGATTCTCGGTCGCGGCGACGATGGCCGACGCGCTGTAAACCATGATGACGCCGAACAGCGCCAGCGCCACCACGCACGCGAACAGCCACTCGTCTGCTTGAAGTTTCCTAGCCATCTCTCAATTGCGGATTGCGGATTGCGGATTGCGGATTGGTGCGGTTGTCGAATCTTCATTCCGCATTCCGCATTCCGCATTCCGCAATCGCGCGACCTCTTCCTTGAAGACCCGCCCCCGGTGCTCGTAGCTCGTGAACATGTCGAAGCTCGCGCACGCGGGCGCGAGCAGCACAACGTCGCCCGGCTCGGCTGCCTTGAAAGCTCGTCGCACGGCGTCGGCCATGTCGTTTGCGCGCAGCGTCGGCGCGCGGGCTTTCAACTCCGCCTCGATGCGATCCGCGTCCTCGCCGATGAGGACGAGCGCGCGCGCCTTCTTCTCAACCAGCGGCGCGAGCGGCGCGTAGGGCGCGTTCTTGCCGCGACCGCCGAGGATGAGGACGATGCGGCCCGGCTCCTCCGACAAAGCCTCGACGGCCTTGACCGCCGCGTCAACGTTCGTCGCCTTCGAGTCGTTGTAGAAGGTGACGCCCCCGACCTCTGCGACTCGTTCGAGCCTGTGCTCGACGGGCGCGAAGCGGCGCACGGTCTCGCGCATCGAGTTCGGCGACGCGCCGCACGCGAGGCCCGCCGCGAGCGCCGCGAGCACGTTCTGGACGTTGTGCAAGCCCTTCAACTGCATCTCGTCGCGCGTCATCAAAACGCGCTCGCCCGACCAGGTGCGCGCGACGAGTTCGCGGCCTCGGAGGAACAAACCCTCTTCGAGTTCGCGCTCCGTGCTGAACATCGTGATGTGCGCTTCGAGTCCCGACGCCCATGACGAAACCACTGGGTCGTCCGCGTTCAGAATCGCCACGTCGCTCGAAGTCTGGTTGCGAAAGATGCGGTGCTTGGCCGCGCCGTAGTCGGCAAACGTCTCGTAGCGATCCATGTGGTCGGGCATCAGGTTCAAGACCATCGCGACGGTCGGGTGGAACTCGTCAATCGTTTCGAGCTGGTAGCTCGAAAGCTCCGCGACCGTCCAGCCGTCCTCGCGCGACGAGTCAACGAGCGAGACGAGCGGCGTGCCGATGTTGCCGCCGACCTGAGTCGGGATTCCGGCGTCCTTCAAAAGCTCTCCGACGAGCGCCGTCGTCGTCGTCTTCCCGTTCGTGCCGGTGATGCCGACGACGCGGCCACGAAGAAAGCGCCACGCGAGTTCGACCTCGCCGATGACCTCAGCGCCCGCGCGCTCGGCGTAGCGGACGGGGATGCTCTTGGTCGGCACGCCGGGGCTGACGACGACGATCTCCATCTGGTCGAGCAGCCACGAAGGCACGTCTCCCGCGAGCAGCTTGACGACGCCGTCCTCGCCCTTGAGCGCGAGCGCGTCGTTCGACCAGTCAATGAAACCCTTGCGGTCGTTCAGGACGACGAACGCGCCGCGCGCGGCGAGAAAGCGCGAGGCGGCGACGCCGCTGCGGCCCGCGCCGATGATCAGAACTTTTTTGCCTTCGACTTCCATCGGACTCGTCCTGCCGGCGAAGGCGTGGCGGCGCGCGTGCCCGCCCGCCCTCAAGCGTGATTCCTTAATCAAAGGAGTACCCCGCAAAAAAGATTTCCGACGGTTTGCCGCCCGCGTAGGCGACGACGTAAACGCCCTGCCCCCTCTCAAGTTCCTCGAACAACTCGTCGCTTTCCTCGATCTCCTCGCGCGTCGGCTTGTCCGTGCCGAAGAGTCTCAACAACTCGTCCGCCGGGAGCGGCGCGACGACTCCGTAGTCGGGCGAGTCCGCGGCGCGCTCCATGTCGAGAATCGAGCGCGTGCCGTCGGCGTCCGAGTCTTCGAGCGCCTCTTCAATCGAGCCGTGCTGCGCGCCCGGCGAAGGAGAGTTCGGGCCGACCGGAAACTCAGGGAACCAGACCGCGGGGTTGTAGCGGCCCGCGCGGAACTCGCGCTCGCGCAGCTTCTGCAACGCCGCGTTTACGTCCGGCTCGTACTCGACGAAATAGAACCAGGCGTGTCCGCCCATCTCACTCCTTCAGCGCAGCTTTAGAGTCGAAAGGCTCAGCAGCGCGAACAGTATCGCGATGATCAGGAAGCGGAAGACGATCTTCGACTCCCTCCAACCCGACATCTCGAAGTGGTGGTGCAGCGGCGTCATCTTGAAGAGCCGCCGCCCCGTCCCCAAACGCCGCTTCGTCAGCTTGAAGAAGCTGACTTGCAGCGTCACCGACAGCGCCTCGATCACATAGACGCCGCCGATGAGGACGAGTATCAACTCCTGTTTGGTGAGCACGCCTATCGTGCCGATGGCCCCGCCGATGGCGAGGCTGCCCACGTCGCCCATGAAGACCTCTGCGGGCGGCGCGTTGTACCACAGGAAGCCGAGGCTCGCCCCGACCATCGCCGCGCAGAAGATCGTCAGCTCGCCGATGTCCTTCTGGTGCTCAAGGCCGAGGTAGTCGGCCCAGCGCGCGTCGCCGCTCACGTAGGTGAACGCGGTCAGCGTTGACATCGCGACGATGGTGACGCTGATGGCGAGACCGTCCAACCCGTCCGTCAAATTCACCGCGTTCGAGAAGCCGAGCAGCACGAGCGCGATGAACGGCAGATAGATGATGGGGCCGATGTCCGTGATGCGCGAGAGCGCCGTCTGCTTGAAGAACGGAAGGCTGAGCTTCCACGAGTAATCGGCCAAGCCGTAGTACGTGAAGACGTACAGAGCGCCCCACACGCCCAGCGCAATCGCCAACTGCCCCGCGAGTTTCCAGCGCCCTTGCAGGCCGAGGCTCTGGCGCTTCGCGACCTTCAGGTAGTCGTCCATGAAGCCGATGAACGCGAAGCCCGCGGTCGCCAGAAGAATGATCCAGACGTAGAGGCTCGAAAGTCTCGCCCAGAGCAGGGTCGAGATGAGCACCGAGCCGATGATGAGCACGCCGCCCATCGTCGGCGTGCCGCGCTTGGCCTGGTGCGCCTGCGGCCCCTCCTCGCGAATCTCCTGCCCGACGTTCAAACGCCGCAGGTACTCGATGACGCGCCCGCCGAAGAGGAGCGAGATCAAAAGCGCCGTCACCGCGCCGTAGGCCGTGCGGAACGTCACGTACTGAAAGACGTTCAGCGCCTTGACGAAGACCGACTCGCCGCCGCCCGTCGCCGACAGCGTCTTGTAGAGCCATTCGTAGAAGATGTAATAAAACATAGTGATGAGTGACGAGTGATGAGTGACGGGTGACGAGTCGAAAGCCGCTTGCCTTCAACTCATCACTCATCACTCATCACCCGTCACTTCATTCCGTGTCGCCCCTTCAACGCTTCGACGACCCTTTCCGTGTGGACGCCGCGCGAGCCTTTGACGAGGACGAGGTCTCCGGCGCGGACTTCGGTGGCGAGCGCTTCCGCCGCCTCTTCGGACGAGTCGAAGAAGCGTGTCGCCTCCTCGCTCATCCCGCCCTCGCGTGCCCCTTCGATCAACTCGCGCGCGTGCCCGCGCACTCCCCAAAGAACTTCGACGCCGAGTCCGGCAATGTCGCGCCCCGCCTCGCGATGAAGCGTCGCCGCTTCCGCTCCGAGTTCAAGCATCTCGCCCGCGACGACGATTCGCCGCTTCACATTCTCGCCGCCCTGCGCGACCGCCTCGGCCATGCTCAGGAGCGAGCGCGGGTTCGAGTTGTACGAGTCGTCAACGACCGTGAACCCTTCGCGAAATCTCAAGACCTCGCCGCGCATCTCCGAAGGCGTGGCGGTCGCGAGCGCCGCCGCGATCTCTTCCGCCGCGACGCCGAAACTCGAAGCGACCGCCGAGGCCGCGAGCGCGTTCATGACGTTGTGCCTGCCGTGCATCGGGAGCGTCGCCAAAGCCTCGCCGTCCGGCGTGACGAGTCGGAAGCGGCTCGTGCCGACCCCGACCGTCTCGATGTTAACCGCGCGAACGTCCGCGCCAGTGCTAGTGCCGTATGTGATGACGCGCGCGGCGTGACTTGCCTTCGGGCGCATCGCCGCGACGCGCTCGTCGTCGGCGTTGAGAACCGCCGTGCCGCCCGGCTTCATGCCCTCGACGATCTGCGCCTTGCCCGCCGCAATCGCCTCGATGGAACCCATGAACTCAAGATGCACGGGCGCGACGAGCGTCACGACCGCCACGTCGGGCGGCGCGACCAGGCAGTGGCGCGCGATCTCGCCGGGCATTGACATCCCCATCTCAAGCACGGCCACGTCGAAGTCCGAAGGCTTCGCGCCGCCTGACTCCATCTGCAAGACGGAGAGCGCGACGCCGAGTTCGTTGTTGTAGTTCTTGCGGCTGCGCAAGACTCTTCTTCCCGTCGCGCCGAGCACGTGCGCGGTCAGGTCTTTCGTCGTCGTCTTGCCCGCGCTTCCGGTGATGCCGACGACCTTGCGCCCCCAACGCTCGATGACGCCGTGCGCGATTGATTGCAACGCCTCGATCACGTCTTCGACGAGGAGCAGGCGGTCACGGAACTGCCGCAACTCTTCGTCGCCCTCGACGCGCGCCGCACGCGCCACGGCTGCGACCGCGCCCTGCTCGAACGCTTCGGCGAGGAAGAGGTGCGCGTCGGCAAACGTCGTCGCCGTGAAGCAGTGGCGGCGGTAGTCTTCGGGCGAGAGCGCGAAGAAAAGCTCGCCCGGCGCGGTCGCGCGCGAGTCAATCGAATAGCCATTTATTTCTTTGTCAAAGAGCCTCTCGCCCGCCGCCGACGTGGCGCGCGCAAGGTCTGCCGCATCCCTGACTCTCACTTCGGTTCTCCTCCGGCGAACGGTCTTTGGCAGCCCGCCCGCCGCACGAACTGAAGAGCCGGGCCGCCCTTTAAGTCTCCACCTCCGTCTCGACGGACGACGCGGAGACGAGTGCCGTTTCGGACACCTCGTCCGCCCGTCCGTTCAAGTGGGGAGTGTTGTGTTCCGACATTCTGCGCGAGGCGCGGTTGCGGCGCAAACGCTCGCGGCAGTCGGCGATCCTCCGCCTCATCTCGATTCCCTCGTAAGCCTCGCTCGTCGAAAAGTTAACCATCGTCCTCTGATTTCTCATCTCATCTTCCGGGGAAAGAAGCCTTCAGCGTTCAGCACTCGGCTTTCGGCTTTTCGGCTGCTGGGGCAACCACTTCACCACGCCACTCAATCATCAAAGGGGCGGAAGCTGAAAGCTGACCGCCGAGCGCTGACAGCTTCTAATCACTCCTCCCGAACTCGATGCGGACAGTCTGGCCGGCCTCGACCTGCGAGCCGACCACGGGAGTCTGACGGACTGCGAGTCCCTCGCCGCTCGCTTCGAGTTCGAGTCCGAGTTGCGCGCAGACTCGCGCGGCGTCGCGCACGCTGCGGCCTCGAAGGTCGGGCATCAGCAGAGCGCGCTCGCCCGCCGCCGCGTAAACAACCTCGCCGCCCGTCGCCGTCCGCGCGACCTCCGGCAGGCTGACCGTCTCGCCCGGCTCGCTCTCATGCTCCTTCGACGCGCCGCCCGCCGCCGCTTGCAGAGTCGAGCGCACGACGTTCTTCGCGAGTTGTCCGGCGGGCGCTTTCGCGTCCGTCGTGTTGTCGGGCATCACGTCGAGGTACGGGAGAATCTGATCCGCAATCGTGCTGAAGACCGGGGCCGCGACCGCGCCGCCCTGGTGCGCGCCGATGGGTTCGTCGAGCACGACGATGATGACCGCCGCCGGATTCTCGACGGGCGCGAAGCCGACGAACGAGCCGACGTACTTCGTCTGCGAGTAGGCGTGCGTCTTCGGGTCAACCTTCTGCGCCGTGCCGGTCTTGCCCGCCGCGCTGTAACCATTGAGCTTCGCCGCGCGCGCCGTGCCCGCCAGCGTCACCATCTCAAGCATCCCGCGCAGCTCGCTCGCCGTCTCCGCGCTGACGACGCGGTGCGATTCGGGCTGCGCGCGCTCGACGACATTGCCCTGCACGTCGCGCACTTCTCGAACTAGGTGCGGCGCGACGCGCACGCCGTCGTTCGCGACCGTGGCGTAAGCCGCCGCGACCTGCACGGGCGTGACGCCGACCTCCTGCCCGATGGGCACGGAGCCGATTGAGCCGGGCTGCCACTTCGAGAGCGGGTGGACAATCCCCGCCGTCTCGCCCGGAAGCTCGACGCCGGTCTTCGAGCCGAAGCCGTAGCGGCGTATGTAGTCGTAGAGCCGCTCGTTGCCGAGCTTCATGCCGATCTTGATCGCGGCGACGTTGGAAGACTTCGCCAGCGCCTCGGTCGCCGTCAGAGTCCCGTGCGCGTGGTCGTGAACGACGCGACCGGGGACGCTGATTGAGCCGGGGCATTCGATCTTCGTCTCCGGCGTGATTAGTTTCTCTTCGAGCGCGCCGGTGTAGGCGACGATCTTGAAGGTCGAGCCGGGTTCGTAGATATTTTGCAGCGCGTCGTTGCGCCTCGCCTCGGCGCTCACGTCCGAAGCCTCGTTCGGGTCGAAGGCGGGCGCGTTCGCGAGCGCGAGAATCTCGCCCGTGTGCGGGTCGAGCACGACCGCCGCGCCGCGCTTCGCCTGCGTCTTCTCAACAGCAGCCGACAACTCGCGCTCGACGATGTACTGAATCGTCTGGTCAATCGTGAGCACGACGGTGCGACCGTCCTGCGGCCCGCTGCCCTCGCTCTCGAACGCGCGGCGCTTGGCGTCGGCGTCAACGACGACCTTGCCCGGCTCGCCCGTGAGCGACGCGTCGTAGAGCTGCTCGACTCCGGCGAGACCTTTGTCGTCGAGTCCGACGAAGCCGACGACGTGCGCGGCGAGCGCGCCGTTCGGGTAGCGCCGCTGCTGCTCCTCGACCGGATAGACGCCCTTGATCTTCAAAGCCTCGACGGCCTTCGCCTGCTCCTCGTCAACCTTCCGCGCGAGCCAGACGAAGCCGCGGTGCGCGTCCTTCGCCTCCTTCAGTTTGGCGGCGAGCGCGCCGGCGTCCGTCTTAAAAATCTGCGCGAGGCTCGACGCGGCTTCGTCGGTGTTCTCGATCTCGCGCGGGTCTGCGAAGAACGAATCAACGCTGACGCTGCGTGCGAGTTCGCGCCCCTGCCGGTCGAGTATGAGTCCGCGCACGGCTGTCTGCGGCTCGACATCAAGCTGCTGCGCGCGCGCGCGCTTTGTCAGCCATTCGTGCTGCGAAGTTTGCAGGTAGGTGAGCCGCGCCCCGATGGCCGCCATCCACAACAAAAGAAAAACGGCGACCACTAAAGCACGCCGCCGTGAAGCATCGGGACGTATGGGTTGATCCGATCCGTACCGGTCAGTCATTTCTCGAAGCGGCCTTCTCATCGGACTTCGCCGGCGCCGCGGGGCGCGCCGGAATCATCGGTCGCTCTCGAAAGCCCGCACGTCGTCTTTCGCCGCGCGCGGCCTTCAGCAGTTCAAACCTCCTTCGCCTAACGGCGCAAGATATTTCTCGCCGTCGCCGTGGCGCGCGCGCGCGGCGTGGGCCTCGGCTCTTCCGCGCGCTTCGTCGCCGACTCGATCTGCTCCGCCCGCGCCGGCTGCATTCCAAGTTCGCGCGCGGCCTGTTCGAGCCGCGCCGGTGACGAACTCTCCTCGACCTGAAGGAGTAGCCGGCGCTGCTCGTCGAGCAACTGCTCTCGCTCGCGCCTGAGCGACTCGGTCTTGTAGCCGAACTCGACGGCCAGAATCTGCTGCCGCACGGCGAAGACGAAGCCGGCGGCCAGCGCGAGACAGCACGCGAGCATCAGCGTCTGGCGGCGCGCGGCGCGCGGGTCGCGTTCGCGTCGGACGCGGGCGTTGGGGTACGGCTGCTGGGGCACTCTTCTCATCGCGTATCGGGCCTCGAACTGCGGGTCAGATTTTTTATTTGAAGACTGAGAGTGAGGGCGTCTCTCCGTCCGTCTTTTCTCAGTCACGCCGTTGCGGCGTCTTCAAGTTTCAAGCAGGCGCGCAGCTTGGCACTCCGCGCGCGGGGATTCTCTTCAACCTCTTGCTCGCCCGGCATGACCGGTCGCCGCGTCAGAATCTCGACCGCGCGCCGCGCGCCGCAAGTGCAGACGGGAGAGCGCGGGTCGCACTCGCAACGCCCGGACAGGCGACGCAGCGTCTGCTTCACGACGCGGTCTTCGAGCGAGTGGAAGCTGATGACGGCGAGGCGTCCCTGCGGCTTTAAAAGATCAACGGCTGTCTCGATGAACTCGCCCAAGCCTTCGAGTTCTTTGTTGACGGCGATGCGGAGAGCCTGAAAAGTCCGCGTCGCCGGGTGAATTTTGTCGCCGCGCTTGTGACCGACGGCGCGCGCGACCAACTCGGCCAACTCGCCCGTCGTCTTCAGCGGCTTGCCCTGCTCACGCCTCTCGACAATCCAGCGTGCGATGCGACGCGACTTGCGCTCCTCGCCGTACTCGTAGAGGATTCGCGCGACCTCCTCTTCGGGCAAACTTTCAAGCAACTGCGCCGCAGTCTCCTCGTCGCCCGCCGCGTCCATCCTCATGTCGAGCGGCGCGTCGTGGCGGAAACTGAAGCCCCGCCCCGGCGTGTCGAATTGGAGCGACGAGACGCCGAGGTCCGCCAGCACGCCGCTCACATTGCTCTCGCCCGCTTCGGCGACGACGCGCGCGATCTCTCGAAAGTTCGCGTGCACCGCGCGGAACCGAGACCCGAACCGTGCGAGTCGCTCGGCGGCGAGCCGCATGGCCTCGCGGTCGCGGTCAATGCCGAGGACGCGCGCCTGCGGAGAGGCTTCGAGAATCGCTTCGCTGTGCCCGCCAAGACCGAGCGTCGCGTCCACGAACAGCCCGCCGCCCTCCGGGGCGAGGAGACGAATCGTTTCAATGAGCAACACGGGGCGATGGGGCGCTTCCGGCCCCCCTCCGGACGCAGCCATTACCACCGCCCCGTGGTCTTGAAAAGCAGCAGCGAGCTAAAGTTGTCGAGTGACCGGGTGACGAGCATCGGGTCTTTAATCCTTGCTTTGGCCTTGTCGCTCAAACACTTTCACTCTTTGCCGCTTCTCAGATTCCTAGTCGCGCAATCGCCGCCTCGTCCTCCTCCGTGTACGGGTCGGAAAGAAGACGCCGCTCGAAGCGCTCCAGCTCCCAGACTTCCAGGTATGTCAAATAACCGAGAACCGCCACGTCGCCGACGACTCCCGCCGACTTTCTCAGCAGCGGGTGGACGAGAACCCGCCCCTGTCCGTCCACGGTCGCCTGCTGCCCGTAGTAGTTCGCCCTGTCAAGGAACTTCCTTCTCGCCGGGTCCATCGAAGGCAGAAGCGCCAAACGCTGCTCGATTGACTCCCACTCTGGCAAAGGATAAATTCGCGCGCAGTCGCCAGTCAGACTTGTGATATAAACTTCCGCGGTCGCGTATTTCTCTTCAATATAGCGCCTGAAGGCGGTCGGAATTTTTAGTCGCCCCTTTTCATCAACGCGCGCCGTGTAATTTCCTCTCAACATAGAGGTTGCGGCTTTGACCGAGCAGGCGAGATTGCTTAAACCTTAAAGTGAAACTCTAACCATTAGCGGCAAGCTACTCAATGCAGCCCACTTTTAGCCACTTTTGACCACCCGCAGCGCATAGTACGCCCGTGCTTAATGCCCTGTCAAGAGTAAAAAGACTGTTAAATAGATTTTTTTAAGCACGATTTGGTGTGTTAGGCTTTAAGCTTGCCGTAGCCAATAGCCTCAGCATCCTGTATAGTGACACTCCAAGCTATTACTAAGGACAGCCATATAGTTTAGTCAGCCTGGAATGTCTTTCGGCGAACTTCTATTTTTCGGAAGTCTTGTGGCGCTGGCGAACGTCTGCGGCGGGCTTCTTCTAGCTCGGCCCGGCACCTTCCGGCGAAGCAGACAGTTTCTCAGCTACCTGGTCGCACTTGGCGCGGGGTTTATGCTGGCTGCGATTTTTATTGAGATCGTGCCGGAGTCGGTCATTTTATGGACAAAAGGTGCCACGAACAGCACCGGCGCGGAACACGCACTGCTCGGTGCGATGACTTTGCTTCTGGGCGGCTATCTTCTGATACATTTTTTTGAGCACACGATTGCGCCGCATTTTCACTTCGGCGAGGAGACGCACCCGGAAGCGGTCGTGCGCCCCTCGGCGGCCTACACGGCTCTCGGAGGACTGTCGGCACACACGTTTTTCGACGGGGCTTCGGTGGCTTCGGCTTTCGTGGTTGACAGGAAGGTGGGGTTGCTGGTCTTCGTCGCCGTGCTGCTGCATAAAGTGCCGGAGGGGTTCACAGCGGCCTCAATCATGCTCGCGTCGGGGCGTTCGAGGGGTCGCGCGCTGGGGGCGACGCTGATAATCGGCGCGGCGACGCTCGTCGGGGTTTTGAGCGTGGCGCTGTTGCAGGCGCGCGCGACCGAGGCCGTGACTTACGCACTCCCCTTCTCCGCGGGCGTGACGTTGTACGTGGCCGCGAGCGACCTCATCCCGGAGGTCAATCATCTCGAAGGTAAAAATCCTTTCCTGTCGCTCGTAGTCTTCGCGGGCGTCGCTTTTTTCTACCTGATGCACCGCTTGATCGAGAGTTGAGACTTCTGGAGAAAACTTGCCGCGCAATCTTAAAACAGACTTGCACGGTTTTTCGTAATAGTCTCAGACTGAAATCACCGTGACACCGACGCAAAGCAGACTCTCGTCTTCGCTCGCCGCGCTCGCGGCGATACTTTGCCTCTTCGCGTGCGCGCGATTCGTCCGCGCCCAAGATGCGCGAGCCTACACGACCGCGCCTCTCCCCCAGCCGACGGGTTACTACAAGTATGTTGACGACACCGCCAACGTCATAGACTCGGCGACGAGGGATAAGCTTGCGGCGGTTCTCAACAATCTGAAAGACCGTGCCGACATCGAGTTCGCCGTCGTGACCGTGCCGACGACGGGCGACACTCCTATTTTTGAATACTCTCTCTCAATCGCGCGCGGCTGGGGCATCGGCTCGAAGGAGGGCGAGAAGAACGGGCTGCTGCTCGTCGTCGCGGTCAACGACCATCACTGGCAGGTGCAGGTCAGCCGCCACCTCGAAGGCGACTTGCCGGACTCGCTCGTGGGCGAGATCGGGCGGCAGCGTCTGACCGACCCGTTCAGGCGCGGCAACTACGGCCAGGGGATTTCAGACTTCGTGCAGACGGTCATCGCGACGCTCGCGGAGAAGCGCGGCTTCAGCATTGAGGGCATTGACCAGCGCAACGCCTATCATCCGACCGCCCAGTCGCAGCGCGGGTCGAGCGGAAGCAGCACGGGCGGTCTGAGTATCGGGACCTGCTGCCTGATCATCTTCATCATCTTCATCTTGATTTCAATGTTCAGGGGCCGCGGTGGACGCGGCGGACAGGGCGGTGGCGGCGGCGGTTGGCTGAGCGCGTTGCTGCTGGCGAACGTGCTAAGCAACGCAGCAGGCGGGCGGCGCAGTTCGAGCGGCTGGGGCGGATTCGGCGGCGGCGGTTCGGGCTGGGGCGGAGGAGGCTTCGGCGGATTCGGCGGCGGCGGCGATTTCGGCGGCGGCGGCGCGGGCGGGAGTTGGTAAAAAGCAAGGATGAAGGCGGAAGGATGAAATGAAGAGTGAGCGCTGAACGTCACGAGTTGAAAGATGAGAGTACGGCTGTCATCCGTCTGCCTTCACTTCATCCTTCATCCTTCCGCCTTCATCCTTTTGGAGAGTGACTGATGGCGAACAGAGTTGCGCATGAGGCTTTCAACAATCTCGTCGGCGACCTGAAGGCGACGCACGGCGACAACCTCGCGTCGGTCGTCCTGTACGGTTCGGCGGCGTCGGGCGACTTCGTGCAGATCGAGTCGGACTACAACATACTCATCGCGCTCGAACGCATCACGCCGGAGGACTTGCGGCAGGCGCAAGCGCCGATGCGCGAGTGGCAGCGGCTCGGCCACCCGCTCCCCGTCTATTTCACCGCCGCGGAGTTGCACGACGCGGCGGACGTTTTCCCAATCGAGTTCCACCAGATGCGGCGCGCGCGCGTCGTGCTCTACGGTCGCGACCCGTTCGAGAGCGTTCGCATCTCCGACGAGAACCTTCGGCACCAGACCGAGTACGAGCTTCGCAGCAAGCTCATTCAACTGCGCCGGCTCTACATCCCCGCGTCGGTCTCAGCCGAGCGCCTGCGCGACCTGATGAGCGACAGCATTTCGAGCTTCGCGACGCTGTTCGCGCCCGTGCTGATGCTGCACGGCGAGGAGCCGCCCGTCCTGAAGCGCGAGGTCGTGCGCGCCGCGTCGCGCCTGCTCGGACTCGACGGCGCGATCTTCGAGCGCGTCTTCGAGATGCGCGAGGCGGGCGACGACGCGACGCCCGGCGACGCGGAGATCAACGACCTCTTCGCCGCCTACCTCGCGCAGGTCGAGCGCGTCATCGAGTCTGTGGACAAGCTCGAAGCTTCGGGGCGGGCGTGAGTTTCGCTCAAGCGAGTTCGGTTTTGTCGTCTTCGCGTGTCAGGCTTTTTTGATAGGAGGATGCTGATGAATAAAAGAAGGATGATATTGCTCGCCGCCGTCATGCTCGTCGCGTTCGCGTCGGGCGGCTGCGGCTACAACACGCTCGTACAGAAGCAGCAGAACGTCAGGCGAAGCTGGTCGGACGTTGAGAGCAACTTGCAGCGGCGCGCCGACCTGATTCCCAATCTCGTCGCCGCCGCACAGTCTGCGGGCGTGCAGGAGCAGGAGGTCTTCGGGCAGATCGCCGAGGCTCGCTCGCGCCTTCTGAACGCGACGAGCGCGCCGCCGCAGGGCGAGGGCGGCGACATGACGCCGGAGCAGAAGCAGTCGGTGATTGACGCCGCCAACAGCTTCGGCGGGACGCTCGGGCGACTCCTCTCGTTGCAGGAGAACTACCCGCAGTTGCGTTCGAGCGAGGCGTTCATGAAGGTGCAGGACGAGTTGGCCGGGACGGAGAACCGCATCAACGTCGCGCGGCAGGACTACAACGCGGCGGTGCAGGACTACAACACCTCGCGCGGGCAGTTCCCGATGGTCATCGCCGCGAAGATGTACGGCTTCAAGGAAGAACCCTACTTCAAGGCCGAGGCGGGCGCGACGCAGGCCCCGCGCATTGACCCGAACGCGATGCGGAGACCCACTTCGACGACGAACGCGAATCATTGAGGGGCGTTGAGAGAGTCGAGAGCCGGACGACGACGCCCGAATCAATTCTTACAAACGAAAGTCGAAAGAGGCCGCGCGGGCGGCCTCTTTCATTTCGTCGTAGTCGAGCTTCGAGAACGGCGGACTTAAAGCGCGTTTCTCGTCGTCTTCAGAACCCGCGCGAGCTGCACAGGCCGCAGTGGTCGCAGGGCTTGCCGCCCGGCTCGACGTTGCAGGTCTTCTCGCGCTCGAAGAACTCGACGAGTTCGGAGACGGCCTCGCCGATGCCTGTGAACTGCTCACGGCTCGGATGCTCGGTCGCGGGCACGTAAGTCCCGCTCAGCCACATCGAGCGCGTCGGAGTCCGCGCCGGCTGCGCGAGGTTCTGCGGCGAAGACGCGGGGCTTCGTCCCGCTTCGGCTGCGTTCGGCTGTCGCGGCGCGTCGTTGTCTTGCGCGCGCGCGCCGCTGTCGCGTGTCGTGTGTGCTTCGATTTTGTCGAGCCGGCGCTGAATCTCCACGAGGCTCGCGCGGAGCGAGGCGAGTTCTTCGCCCTCGCCCGCGGCGCGCGCGCCGCCGCCCGTCGGCTCACCTGAGAGCTTGCGCGCCACGCGCTCGGCCAACTCGCGCACCCTGTCCTGCTCGCTGCTGCTCATCCCCTCGCCTTCTCTTCTCCGAGCAGGTCAACGCGGTCAACGACGCCGACGATGGCCGAGTCAATCGCCGCGCCCTGCTCGCCCGTCGCCGCGGTCGAGGCGCTCCAACCTTCCTGCACGACCAAAACCAGATCGCCCTCGCCCGCGTCAACCGAGTCGAGCGCGAGCAGAGTCGCCCCCCACTCCTCGCCCTCCGGCGTCACCGGCTGGCAGAGCATCACGCGCGCGTTTCGATAACGCTCGTTCTTCTGCGTCGCGACGACGTTGCCGAGCACGCGCGCCAGAATCATCGCCTTCCGTTCCTCACGTGGCCGTCCGAGTCAACGATGCCGACGATGGTGCAGTCGGTCGGCGTGTCCTCGCGCCTGAAGGGGAAGCTCGCCTCCTTGCCGCGACACCAGAAGACGAGTTCGCCCACTCCCGCGCCTATCGCGTCGAGCGCGACGAGCGGCTGCCCCTGCGGCTTCAGGTCGGCGTTGAGCGACTGAACGATGAGGAGCTTCCGCCCCTCCAGCGAATCGTTCTTCACCGTCGCCACGACGTTCCCGATGACGCGCGCAAGTTGCATTTAACAGTTTTGAGTTTTCAGTCGCCGCCGCGCGCGGGTTTCAACAACAATCGAATTCAGCTACCGCTGAAAACTGAAAACTCAATCGTTATTGAAATCAACCGTGTCAATCACGCCGATGATGGCGGCGTCAACCGGCCTGTCCTTCATCCCCTCGGCGAGTCGCGCCGAAGAGCCTGCGACGACGAGCACGCGCTCGTGGAAGCCCGCGCCCACGGTGTCAACGGCGACGACGTAGCCCGCGCCGTCCGAGCCGTCGAGGTTCAGTGGCCGCACGAGGAGGAGCTTGTTGCCCTTCAGCCGCTCGTCCTTCTGCGTCGAGACGACCGTGCCGAGTATTCGCGCAATAATCATTGCTCAAGTGATGAGTGATGAGCGATGAGTGATAAGAAAGCTTTAACTCATCACTCATCACTCATCACTTCTTCCGCCTATCTGCCGCCGATGGGCAGGGCCTCGTCAACGCTGCCGTGCGGGCGCGGGATGACGTGGACGCTGACGAGTTCGCCGACTCTGCGCGCCGCCGCCGCGCCCGCGTCGGTCGCGGCCTTCACCGCGGCCACGTCGCCGCGCACGATGGCGGTGACGAAGCCCGCGCCGATCTTCTCGTAGCCGACGAGCGTGACGTTCGCCGCCTTGACCATCGCGTCCGCGGCCTCGATCATTGCCACGAGTCCCTTCGTCTCGACCATGCCGAGTGCTTCTTGAGGCATTCCTGTTTCTCCGATTCGCTGTCCGTGATTTTAACTGCTTGTCCCGAATTGACCGCCCAAGTATAGCGGAAGAGTCGCCGTCAGGTCATCTTCAGCCGCGGGCGAGAGGCCGCCGAGTCACATTCAGTTGCGGCCCGCGCGTATGTGCTCGGCGACGTAGATGTACCTTTCGTCGTCGGTCTTCATGCCGCGCTTGAACCAGTCCTGCACGAGCAGCGCCTGCTGCTCGACGTTGTAGCTGCTCCATGCCGCGCCGGGCGTGTAGTCGTATGCCCTGTCGCGGTTGCCCTGCGTGATGACGGCGTGCCCCTGCGCGATCATCGACTCAACCATGTACTCCCAGCCGAGTCCGCCCTGGTAGCCCTGCCAGACGTGCGTCAGCTCGTGTATCAGAGTGTCGGCGAAGCGAGGCTGATCCGCGCCGCCGTCGAAGACTTCCGGCCCGAAGTAGATGGTGTAGTTCCGCAACGAGCGCACGGGAATCAGAGACGAGACGGACGCGAGCGTGACGGGCACGCCGCGGTTTCCGGGCAGGTAATAGTTGGCGAGGTGGACTTTGTTGTACGGCAACTGACCCTCGAAAACCTGTCGGGCTAAATCTATCTCTGACTGTTTGAGCAGACGACTTGCCATGTCGGGACTCCTTTGTGAAGCGATCAGTGGAGTGACGCCCGCCGTGATCCGTTGATTGTCCGCCTTGATGAATCTATTTCGACAAGTCGCCGCTTCGGCCTTTCACCCGCCGGCCTGCGACGCCTGGCTGAGAAGCTCGATCAACTCCTCGCGCGTCAGACTTATCTTGCCGTTCGCGCCCGCGCCGTTCGTCGCGCGCAAAGAGGTCGGCGCGTCGCGCTCGCCGGTCGGGCAGACGACCTGCGTCTCGTGCAGGTAGCCGCACGACTGGCAGCGCGCGCGCTCGTCGAGGTAGCCGGCCTTCTCGCGGACGTTGATGAGTTTTTCAATCGAGTCGGGCGGGAGGTTGCGCGCGCCGCCGAGCGCGCGGGCGAGGATGGCGATCTTGGCCGTGTGTTCGAGCGTTTCGAGGCGGTCGAACGCCTGCCACACGTCCGCGCCGTAGGCGACCGCGCCGTGGTTCGCCATCAAGAGCGCGTTGTGATGTTTGACGAGCGGGCGCATCGCCTCGGTCAACTCCGCGGTCGAGGGCGTGCCGTACTCGGCGAGCGGGACGCAGCCCAGCGTGAGGATGACTTCGGAGAGGATCGGCTGGTCAATCGCGAGTCCGGCGACGGCGAAGGCCGAGCCGTGCGGCGGGTGCGCGTGGCAGACCGCGCGCACGTCCTCGCGCTCGCGGTAGATGAGCAGGTGCATCGCCAGCTCCGACGACGCGCGCCGGTCGTTCAGCGGCTTGCCTTCGAGGTCGGTGAGCGCGAGCGAGTCTTCCGTCATGCGCCCCTTGCACGTCTGAGTGGGCGTCGCTAGGACGCGCCCGTCGTCGAGGCGGACGCTCAAGTTGCCGTCCGAAGAGACGACGTAAGAGCGCTCGTACATCAAATGCCCCACGCGCACGATCTCGCGCCGGGCCGTCTGCTCGTCCATCAGGATTCGTCCGACATCACACCTACTTGTCGGCCATGAAGTGAATCTCAATGTCCTTCGTGACCGAGACAGGTACGCTGTTAATCATCTCTGGCGTGAACTGAATCTGCCGCGCCGCGCGCTCAACAGCATCCCACACAACGTGTGCGCCATAGTTGCTTACGTACCCTTGTCTTTCCGCTCTCACCTCGTCTGCCAGCAGGCTATCTTCGACCGGCTCAACCTGCTGAACCTTGCCGTCTGCGCCGAATGTCACTATCACGTGCTCACTCACCGTAGCTTCAACTCTTCCGCCGTGCAGTTCGCGCGGCAGGCGCGCATCCGGCTTGAAGAGAATGACGAGCGGCTTCGTCTCGGCGACGAGGTCGTGGGCGTGCATGCGGCAGCTATACCTGCGCTCGAAGCGGTAGCTTTGGCCGACGCCGAGGCCGCCAAACGCAGGCGTCGAGCGCCACCCAAACGAATTGAACAAGCCGCCAACCACCGAACCGATGATGAAGGTCAAAGCGAACGGCACAAGTTTTTTCAGCAAGCAAGAATACATGACCACGACTCCTTGTCAGCTCTGCTGCAACTCCTGCTCTTCGCGCTGCGCCGACTCCTCGAAGGCGAACGGCGCGCGCGGGTTCGTGATGCTGCTCATCTGAGGGCGCGCGAGGAAGTACGATAGTGACTCCAAAGAAATCGCCAAGTCAACCGTCTTCACCTTCACGCCGGGCCGCGCGTGCAGGCGCGCGGGCGCGAAGTTCAAAACGGCCTTCACGCCGGCGGACATGATCTGGTTCAACACGGGCTGCGCGGCGCGCGCCGGCACCGCGATGACGGCGACATCAATCTCGCGCTCGCGCACGACCGCCGCGAGTCTCTTCACGTCGAAGACCGGGACTTGCGCGGGGCCGACCTTGCGCCCGACCTTCTCGCGGTCGTCGTCGAAGAGCGCGACGACCTCGAAGCTCGACTCGCGGAAGCCGCGGTAGTTCGCCAGCGCCGTCCCCAAATTCCCCGCGCCGACGATGCCGACGCGGTGCGCGCGGTCGAGGCCGAGTATCTGCGTCAGATGCCTTCGCAGTTCCTCGACCGAGTAGCCGACGCCGCGCGTGCCGAACTCGCCGAAGTGCGCGAGGTCTTTGCGTATCTGCGCGGAGTTCAGTCGGAACTGGTCTGCGAGCGCCTGCGACGAGACGGTCTTGATGCCTTCGGCGGCGAGCGTGTTCAGGCAACGCAGATAGACGCTCAGGCGGCTCGTCGTCAACTCGGAAATTTTCTCAGACTTCATCCGAAGCGCCCTGTCTCTGGGAAGACCGAAGTAAGTATAGCGCGCGCACGCCCGCGTCGAAAAGATGTGACGAAGCCGCGCCGCCGTTCCACGCGCCTGAACGTTTCTCTTGAACAGAACCCCGGCGAGGTTCATAATCGCCGCATGAGCGAAGAGAAAACTCAAGACCTCAACGATGAACGCTCCTTCGAGGAGCGCATCTTCGCACGCTTCGACGCGTTGGATGCGGTGCTTAGAACCTTCGTGGCGCGATTCGACAACATCGAGGCAAGCATTCGAGACCCGGATGCGCGCGTGCAAAAACTTGAGAATGACGCAGAGCGAAGAGATGTCGAAACAAAGCCCATCTGGAAGCGTGCGCTTGCAGAGATCATGGCCGTCGGCGAGGCGGTCAAGGCGCTCACCGAGAAGGTTGACACGGTCGAGCGCAAGCTGAATGTGCTCGGCCTCTACATGTTGACGCTTCGCGCAGACCAGACCCGCCTCGAAAGCCACATGGACAAGCTCGAATCCGAGCGCGCAAGTTAACCCTCCAACGAACCGACTCGCTCGCCCGACGCACGTTTGCCGAACCTCCGGCCTTCATCTAAAATCCGTCGAGTACGTGAGGCGCTCCCGAAATCCCTTCTCTCGTAAAAAGCAGTAAGGAATGATCGCACACCTTTCAGGGACTCTTCTGGCGAAGCACGCGACGAGCGTCGTCGTCGAAGTGGGCGGCGTGGGCTACGAAGTCACCATCCCCGTCACGACCTTCTACGACCTCGGCGACGCGGGCGCGCCCGTCCGCCTGAGAATCTACACGCACGTCCGCGAGGACGCGCTCCAACTCTTCGGCTTCCGCACGGAGCGCGAGCGCGAACTCTTCACGCTGCTCATCTCGGTGAGCGGCATCGGCCCGAAGTCAGCCGTCGCGATGCTCTCAGGCATGAGCGCCGACGAGATCGTGGTCGCCATCAGAACCAACAACTACGCGCGCCTGACCTCGATCCCCGGCGTCGGGCGCAAGACCGCCGAGCGCCTCGTCATCGAGCTGCGCGACAAGATGGCCGCGCTCAGTTCGCCGGCGCTCGACGAAGAGATCGCGGCGGGCACGGCCTCCGGCGCGCAGCAGTCCGAAGACTCGCTGCGCGAAGACACGCTCGCGGCGCTCCTCCAACTCGGCTTCCCGAAGCCGACCGCGGAGAAGGCCGTCACGCAGGCCATCGGCGAGGGCGGCGAACTCTCTGTCGAGACGCTCCTGCGCCGCTCTTTGCGGCAACTGTCGAAAGGATGAAAAGCAGAGGTCAGAGGTCGGGGGTCAGAGGCCAGTTAAAACAGCTTGCCTTCACTGACCTCTGGCCTCTGACCTCCGACCTCTGCTATGTCTGAACTCGATCCCGTGGACGTGCGCGGAGGTGACGCGGCGGACGATGAGCGGCAGTTCGAGCTTTCGCTCAGGCCGACGCGCCTCGCCGAGTACATCGGCCAGAAGAAGGCGACCGAGAACCTCGGCATCTTCATCCGCGCCGCGCGCAAGCGTCGCGAGGCGCTCGACCACGTGCTGCTGACCGGCCCGCCGGGACTCGGCAAGACGACCCTGTCCGTCATCATCGCCAACGAGATGGGCGCGGAACTGCGCTCGACCGCCGGCCCCGTCATCGAGAAGCCCGGCGACCTCGCGGCCATCCTCACCAATCTTCAGGAAGGCGACGTACTCTTCATCGACGAGATTCACCGCATGTCGCCCGCCATCGAAGAAGTGCTCTACCCGGCGATGGAGGACTACCAGCTCGACATCATGATCGGGCAGGGCACGGCGGCGCGCTCCATCAAGCTCGACCTGCCGAAGTTCACCCTTGTCGGCGCGACCACGCGACCGGGCTTGATCACAGCGCCGTTGCGCGGTCGCTTCGGGATAACCTTTCACCTCAACTTCTACACGCACGAAGAACTCGCGACGATTGTCCGCCGCTCCGCCGACATTCTCGACACCGAGATTGACGACGGCGGCGCGCGTGAGATCGCGCGGCGCGCTCGCGGCACGCCGCGTATCGCCAACCGCCTGCTCCGGCGCGTGCGCGACTACGCCGAGGTCGAGCACGACGGTCGCATCACCAAGGAGGTCGCCGACGACGCTTTGAACCGCATGGAGGTTGACACCTTCGGCCTCGACGAGATGGACAGGAAGCTCCTGCTGATGATTATTCAACAGCACCAGGGCGGCCCCGTCGGCCTCAACCACATGAGCGCCGCGCTGCAAGAGGAGAAGGACTCCATCGAAGAGATCATCGAGCCGTACCTGATTCAAATCGGCTTCCTCAACCGAACCCCGCGAGGACGCGCCGCCACGCGCCTCGCCTACGAACACTTCGGCATCACGCCACCGCAGCAACAAACGCAACAAC
>Ga0070740_10002018_pt1 | contig 25357 bp, 22 predicted proteins | sample Coa_R2_FD_67286 | JGI IMG/M metagenome (GOLD analysis project Ga0070740, IMG submission 67286) | Surface soil microbial communities from Centralia Pennsylvania, which are recovering from an underground coalmine fire - Coalmine... | ecosystem: Environmental > Terrestrial > Soil > Unclassified ...
CGTGGACGGCGCGGCGGCGCAAGCCCGCTATGCGCGCAGTGGCGACGTGCTCTGGCTCGACGCCGAGGCGGCGATCGAGACCTATCTCGACCGCACGTACGCGCCCGCGGAGATCGCGGCGCAAGGCGCCGACGGCCGTATCCTGGCCCACAGCGACGGCAAAATCGCGGCGGTCCACGTCAAGCCCGGCGAGCGCGTGAGCAAGGGGCAGACGCTCGTGGTCCTGGAAGCGATGAAGATGGAGTTCCAGCTTGCCGCGCCTTTCGACGGTGTGGTGCAAGCCCTGACCGTCGAAGCCGGCATGCAGGTGCGCGGGCGGCAGTTGTTGCTGGAGCTGGTGCCCGCCGAGTAAGCGTTTTCGGTGGCGGGCGATAAAAAAGGCGCCGGAACGGGTACTCCGGCGCCCGGATCGCCCGTTCGAGCGCTATTTCTTCGGCGGGGCGGGTTCCTGCGCCGCGGCTTGCGAGGCTTTAGTGGAACCCTGCTCGATGACCTTGACGTGGGCCGGGGCGCGCAGCACCACGAACTCCACGCGCCGGTTGAGCGCGCGTCCTTCGGCGGTCTTGTTGCTGGCCACCGGATGGCTCGCGCCGTAGCCCTTGGCGCTCAGGGCTTCGGCCTCGACGCCTTTGGAGACGAGATAGTTTTTCACCGCCTCCGCGCGCCGCTGCGACAGCCGCCGGTTGTAGGCCGCAGAGCCGGTGGAGTCGGTGTAGCCGTCGATCTCCACGCTCAGCTCCGGCTGCGCGCTCAGCGCCCGCGCCACCTCGTCCAGCGTCTGCCGCGCAGGGGCGGTGAGCCGGTCCGAGTCGAGCTGGAAATTGATCGAACGCAGGATCACTTTCTGCTCGACGATCCGGCAGTGCTCGTCCACCTTGAAACCGGCCGGCGGATGGCACGCGGGCTTGGCCGGAGGCGGCGGAGACGTTGGAGCCTGTGGTACGGGTGGGGGTGTCGTTTCCGCCACCGGCTGGGGCTGGGCCGGCGTTGCGCCGAAGCGGTAGCGCAGGCCGAGCAGGACGCCGTTGCTGCGGTAGCGCGCGTCGATGGGATCGCCGGCGCCGACCTGGAAGGCGCCGCGCTGGGTTTCCAGGTATCGCCAGTCGGCCGACAGCGTCAGCCGCGGCGTCAGCGCCAAGCTCACGCCGGCGCCGCCTTGATAGGCGAACAGGGTGTCGTAGGCGCTGTCGCCGCCGAGGCCGCCGATGCTGGGATGGCGGATGGCCACGCGCGCGCCGCCGAGGCCGACGCCCAGATAGGGCTGCACCAGGCTGAAGAAGCCGCTCGGCGCCTTGTAGTCGTACCAGAGATTGGCGAGCAGGCTGTAATTGTTCTCGAAGCCGCCGGCCGCAGCCTTGCCGAAGGATCCGCTCACGAACTGGTCGAGGTCGTTGCGCCGGTAATCGAACTCCAGCTCGGGACGGAAACCGTTGGCGAAAGCGTAGCCGCCGTCGAGGCCGGCGACGAAGCCGTTCTTGAACGAAAAGTTGCCGAGATCGGCGCCGTCCTGCAGCCAGTCCTGCCGGCTCTGGAAATTGAGGCCCGCTTCGATGCCGGCATAGGGGCCGTCGCCGGCCTGAGCCAGCGCCGGCAGGCATGAGCTAGCGGCGCAGGCGAGACCGGCCGCGATCTTTGTCCAAGCACGCACGAACTTCTCCTTTTTCTTGAGACGGGTGTCGAAACGCGGCCAAGCGCCAAGCGCGCCGCGTGTGCATCGCCGACTCCCGGCCGATAAGCATACAAGTCCGAGCGCGCCTGCCCAAGACCACAGGCGCTTGCCGCAACCGCGGCGCTCAGTAACCGAGCTGGCGGGCGGCGAGGTCCTTCATGATCTCGGTGGCGCCGCCGCCGATGGACAGCACTTTCGTTTCGCGGTACACGCGCTCGACCTTGGCGCCGCGCAGGTATCCCGCGCCGCCGAGGATTTGCACCGCCTCGCCCGCGACCCACTCGAGCGTACCGGTGGCGAGATTCTTGAGCAGGCACAGCTCGGCGATCGGCATCTGGTTCTGGCCGACGCGCCAGCACAGGAGGTCGAGCTGCGCCTTGACCGCGTCGATGCGCATCTTCATGTCCACCAGCTTGTGGCGGATGACCTGGCGCGCGATGAGCGGCTTGCCGAAGGTCTCGCGCGAGCGCGCATAGGCCAGCGCCTCGTCGTAGCACAGCTGCGCCGTGGCCCAGGCCTGCGCGGCGAGCATCAGGCGCTCGTTGTTGAAGTTGCGCATGATGGCCATGAAGCCCTGGTTCTCGGCGCCGACGAGGTTCGCTACGGGCACGCGGCAATCGTCGAAATAAATCGTGGCGGTATCCGAGCAGCGCCAGCCCATCTTGTCGAGCCGGGTGCGCGTCACGCCGGGGCGGTCGGCCTCGATCACCAGCAAGGAGATGCCGCCCAGGCCCGGCCCGCCGGTGCGCACCGCCACGGTGAACCAGTCCGCACGCATGCCGGAGGTGATGAAGGTCTTGGTGCCCTTGACCCGGTAGTCGCCGCCGTCGCGCACGGCGCGGGTCCGCAGGTTCGCCACGTCGGAGCCGCCGGAGGGTTCGGTGATCGCCAGCGCGGCGATCTGCTCGCCCGCCAGCACCGGCCGCAGGAAGCGCTCCTTCAGCGGCTCGCTAGCGGCGTGGACCAGCGGCGGGCAGGCGATGCCGTGGGACAGCAGGCTCGCGATCAGCCCGCCCGCGCCGGTGCGTGCCAGCGCCTCGACCACGATCACCAGGTAAAAAAGGTCCGCGACTTCCACGCCGCCGTAGGCCTCGGGGAAGCCGATGCCGAGGATGCCGGCTGCGGCCGCCTTGCGGTGCAGTTCGCGCGGGATCTCGCCGGCCGCTTCCCAGGCTTCGATGTACGGCTCGCATTCGCGCTCCGCGAAGCGGCGCACCTGGGCGCGAAAGGCATCGTGCTCTTCGGTTTCGTAAGGCGACAGGCGCGGCGGCATGGGTTTGCACGAAGGCGAGGGCTTCGCGCAGACTTTACGAGCGCGCCGGCCAGGGCGCCACAACAATCTCGCTTACTGCGCAGACACCTGGGGGAGAGCACATGCAGATCGCTGCCGAAGAGCTGCCGCTGGCGCGCGTCCAGCACTGGGCGCGCACGCGGCCCGCTGCGGTGTATTTGACGCAGCCGCTGGAGGCCGGCGCGGTCCGGGAGTGGACCTGGGCGCAGGCGGTGGACGAGGCGTGCCGCGTCGCGGCCTGGCTCAAGGCGCAGGGTGCCGAGCGCGGCTGGCCGGAACGCGCGCGCGTGGCGATCCTCTCGAAGAACTGCGCGCACTGGATCCTGATGGATTTCGCCATCTGGATGGCGGGCTACGTCAGCGTGCCGCTGTATCCCACCGCCTCGGCCGCGACGGTGCGCCAGGTCCTGGAACACAGCGAAGCGGTCGCCTGTTTCGTGGGCAAGCTCGACGACTGGAAGGCGATCGCGAGCGGCTTGCCGCCCGCCGTCTTGCTGCTGGCCTGCGCGCTGTCGCCCCCGGAGTGCGGCGCCGCCGCGCGCTGGGAGCAGATCGTCGCGAGCACGCCGCCGCTGACGCCGATCGCGCCGCGCGAAGCCGGCGAGCTGGCCACGATCATCTACACGTCCGGTACCACGGGCGTGCCCAAGGGCGTGATGCACTCTTTCGGGACCTTCGCGCTGGCGCCCAAGACCACCGCCCAAATCTGGCCCGTGGACGCCGACGAACGCGTGCTCTCGCATCTGCCTCTGGCGCACGTGGCCGAGCGCCTGCTGGTCGAGGCCAATTCGGTGTATCACGGGTTCCACGTTTTTTTCGCCGAGTCGCTGGATACTTTCGTGCGCGATCTCAAGCGCGCGCGGCCGACGTTCTTCGGCACCGTGCCGCGCCTGTGGACCAAGTTCCAGCAGGGCATTTATGCGCAGATGCCCAAGCAACGCCTGGATCGCATGCTCGCCGTGCCCGTGCTGGGGCGCTGGGTCGGCCGCAAGGTGCTCGCCGCCATCGGTCTGGATCGCGTGCGCTACGCCGCTTGCGGCGCCGCGCCGATGCCCACCGAGCTTTTGAGCTGGTTCCGCAAGCTGGGGCTGGATTTGTTCGAGGTCTACGGCATGACCGAGAACTTCGCACTGTCCCACGGCACGCGGCCGGGCGAGGGCCGGATCGGCTACGTCGGCCGTCCGTATCCCGGCGTGGAATGCCGACTGGGCGCGGGCGGCGAAGTGCTGGTCAAGAGCCCCGCCAACATGCTCGGCTATTACAAGGCTCCCGAGCTCACGCGCGAGACGCTGGATGCCGAAGGCTGGTTGCACACCGGCGACATCGGCGAGATCGACGAGCGCGGCAGGTTGCGCATCACCGGCCGGCTCAAGGAAATCTTCAAAACCGCCAAGGGCAAGTACGTGGCGCCGGCGCCGATCGAGGACCGCCTCAGCCGCCATCCGCAGCTGGAAGCGGTGTGCGTGTGCGGCGCCGGGCTCCCGCAGCCCTTCGCCATCGTCATGCCGGCGACCCATCCGGCCTGGTTCGAGGATGCGGCGCGGCGCGAGGAATTGCGCGCCTCGCTCGCCGCCCACCTGGAGCGCGTCAACGCCGAGCTGGAGCCGCACGAAAAGCTGGCGTTTCTCGCCGTGGTCCGAGAAAGCTGGACGGTGGACAACGGCCTGATCACGCCCACGCTCAAGGTCAAGCGCAGCCAAATCGAGGACCGTTACGCGCCCAAGTTCGACGCCTGGGCGGCGCGCCGCGAAGCAGTGGTGTTCGACGATTGAACCGCCCCGACGGGCGGGGTTCTCAACTTTTTCTTGCAGGGGAAAGCGATGTATTCGCTCAAGGACAAGATCGCGGTGGTGACCGGCGCCGGTTCGGGCATCGGCCGGGCGTTGGCGCAGAACCTCGCCGCGCGCGGCTGCCGGCTGGCGCTGGCCGACATCGACGAAGCTGGACTCTGCGAGACCGCGGCGCTGCTGCCGCGTGAGACGGACGTGATGCAGGCGCGTCTGGACGTGGCCGACCGCGCGGCGGTGTATGACTTCGCCGCGCGCGTGAAACAGACCTTCGGCACCGCGCACGTGGTCGTCAACAACGCCGGCGTCGCCGTTTCGCAGACGATCGAAAACCTGAGCTACGAAGACTTCGAATGGCTGATGGGGATCGACTTCTGGGGCGTGGTTTACGGCACCAAAGCCTTCCTGCCGCTGCTGCGCGCCCAGAACGAAGGCGCCATCGTCAACCTCTCCAGCGTGTTCGGCATCATCGCCGTTCCGACGCAGGGCGCCTACAACGCCGCCAAATTCGCGGTGCGCGGCTTCACCGAAGCCTTGCGCCACGAGCTGCGAGGGACCGGCGTCAAGGCGATCTGCGTCCATCCGGGCGGCATCAAGACCAACATCGCGCGCCGCGCGCGCTTCTACGCCGATCCTTCCGGAGAGACCGACCAGGCCAAGGCCGCGGCGCATTTCGACCGGCTGGCGCGCACCACGCCCGAACGGGCCGCCGAGATCATCGTGCGCGGCGTCGAGCGCGGCACGCCCCGCGTCCTGATCGGCGCCGACGCCTGGCTGATCGACCGGATCCAGCGCTGGTTTCCGGCGAGCTACTGGAGCCTGATGGCGCGCTTTGTTTGAAGCTCGTCCGGTGCTATCTTGCTTACACGTCTGTAAATAACGCTGCGCTCGGCGACGGGCTCGGAGGAGAACATGGACGGATCACGGCGGGCGCGCGCCGGGCGCGCGGTGCGGCTTTTGCTTTTTCTGGCAGTCGGCGGCGCGCTTTCGGCCTGCGGCGGTTCCAGCGTGCCGCAGGGCAGCGACACGAGCGGCAGCGTGCCGCCGCAGCAGGCGAGCATCGACGACCAGTTGCCGTCCGGCACGGCGGGCACGGCCGACCGCTGCGACTTCCTCGATCCGAGCTATTGCCTGTTCCCTTTCCCCAACGACTATTTCACGGTGGAAGACTCCACCTCCGACACCGGCCGGCGGGTGAACCTGCAGCGCGCCTCGATGCCGAAAAGCCGCATCGTGCTCGACAAGCCGATCGACCCGGCGGAATGGAACCGCAACGACGGTTTTTCGCCCGGCGCGATGATCGAGCTGCATGTGCCCGGCGTGGATCTGGCCAAGACCGGCGCGCCGCCGATCACCGACATTCCGCGTTCGCTCAAGTCCGATTCGCCGATCCTGCTGATCGACGCCGACACTCTGGAGCGTCAACCGATCTGGGCCGAGCTGGACATGAACAACGTGTCCTCGCCCGACCGTCAGGCGCTCATCATCCGCGTGGCCAAGAACCTGCAATACGGCCACCGTTACATCGTCGCCCTGCGCAATCTCAAGGACGCCAGCGGCGCCACGATCGAAGCCGGCCCCGCGTTCCGCATCTACCGCGACAACCATGCCAGCAGCCTGGACTTCGTCAACCGCCGCCGCGCGCACCTGGAGGCGCTCTTCGCCACGTTGGCGAAAGCCGGCGTGGGGCGCTCCGATCTTTATCTGGCCTGGGATTTCACCGTCGCTTCGCAGCGCAGCCTCACCGGTCGCATGCTGCACATCCGCGACGACGCCTTTGCCGCGTTCGCCAACGGCGTGCCGGACTTCAAGATCACCCGGGTCACCGATTACACCAGCGACCAGAACCCCAAGATCGCGCGGCAGGTCGAAGGCACGGTCACGGTGCCGACCTACCTGTTCATTCCCGACAGCGAAGCGACGCTCGCGCCCATCACCGACGTGATCGAACAGGTGCTCGCCGCGGGGGCGAGCGCGCCGGTACCGGTCGCCACACTACAAGGTCTGTTCGCGACGCTCGGCGACCAGGACCTGCCGCTGACGCGCTTTTACTACGGAGCACCGAATCCCGGTCCCTACGATCTTCCGCAGCGTTTCGCCGGCGGCACGCTGACGGCGCCTTTCACCTGCATCATCCCGCGCGCCGTGCAGAGCGCCGATGGCCACATCCATCCCGCACGCATCGCGCTCTACGGCCACGGCCTGTTCGGCTCGCGCGACGAAGTCACCGCCGGCAACGTCGAGGACATGGCCAACGAGCACGACTTCGTGTTCTGCGCCACCAACTGGCTGGGCTTCTCGCAGGGTGACCTGCCCAACGCGCTGATCACGCTGCTCGACGTGTCCAACGCGCGCTCGTTCTTCGACACCACGCAGCAGGGCGTGCTCAACTTCCTCGCGCTGGGCCGCGCGCTGCTCAGCCCGCAGGGTTTCGCCGCGCAGGCCGCCTTCCAGATGGGCAGCCCGGCGCAAAGCGTGCTCGACACCACCGAGTTGTACTACGACGGCAACAGCCAGGGCGGCATCCTGGGCGGCCTGCTGATGAGCGTGGCGCAGGACATCACCCGCGGCGTGCTGGGCGTGCCGGGCATGAATTATTCGCTGCTTTTGGAGCGCAGCTCGGACTTCGCGACCTACTCGAAATTTCTCTACGCGGCCTATCCCGACAGCCTCGATCAGGAGTTCATCTTCTCGCTGCTGCAGATGCTGTGGGATCGCGCCGAGGCCGACGGCTACGCCGAGGCCATGACCACCGGCATGCTGCCGAACACGCCGGCGCACCAGGTGCTGATGCACGTGGCGTTCGGCGATTTCCAGGTCAGCATGTGGGCGGCGCAGAACGAGGCGCGCACCATCGGCGCGCAGCGACACTGTCCTTCGCTGGAGCCGGGCCGCAACCCCGACCGCGCCGAATTCCCCGGCATTCCGTGCATGAGCGACGAGGCCAGCGGGCATGAGGGGTCGGCTTTCGTCATCTGGGACAGCGGACCGGACAAAGTCGCGCCCCCGCCGACCGACGACGTGCCGCCCACCGGCGATCACGACCCGCACGGCGACCCGCGGGCCACGCCGGCGGCGCGCACCCAGAAATCGGAGTTCCTGAAGCCCGACGGCAAAGTCATCGACGTCTGCGGCGGCAGACCCTGTGGTTCCGACGGCTATACCCCGCCCTGAGGGCGTTGCTGCTTATTTCGACTGCACGTAAGCGGCGACCACGCGCATTTCATCCGGCCTCAGGTTTTTGATGATGCCGTGCATGGCGATCGAGTTGCGTGGTCGTTCCTGGATCGCCTCTGCGTTCGAGCGGACGTCCAAGGGGTATGCGTTCGGGAAGGCTCAGTCCGCAGGATTCGCTGGATACGCCGGTCTGGCGGGCGAATCAAGGACAAGATTCGTGTGGTCCGACACGGCGTGTAAACCGCTCGTTGCCGGTCGCCGCGAGACGGCTCGTTCGAACCATCGGCGCTCACGGTGTGCTGGCGCCGCTTGCCAGCCGGCGCCGGGTCGGCTGAAACTCTTGCGCAAGGAGGCTTTCTAAGGCGGTGAAAGTCGAACGCCAGACCTGCGGCACCATCGATATGGAGGAACACGATGTCCGAGGAACGCCACTGGACGCTGGCCGACATCCCCTGGCACGAGCTGGAACGCGACCGGGTGGCGGACAGCGAAGAGCTGTTCTATATGGTCAGCACGGCTTCGCTGATCGAGATCACCACCGATCTCTATACTCGCAACCTGACGCAACACTTCGCCGGCGACGAAGAGGTCGCCGGCTGGTTGCGCGACGGCTGGGAGCCGGAGGAGCTACAGCACGGGCAGGCGCTGCGCGAGTACGTGCGCCGCGCGTGGCCGGACTTCGACTGGGATGCGGTGTATCGCGCGTTCTTGGAGGAATACGGTGCGCGCTGCAAGCCTGAGGCGTTGTTGCCCTTACGCAGCCTGGAAATGGTGTCGCGCTGCGTGGTGGAAATGGGCACCTCGACTTACTACACCGCCTTGCATCACGTGACCGACGAGCCGGTGCTCAAACGCCTCGCGCGCCACATCTACGAGGACGAGATCGGTCATTACAAGCATTTCTACAAATATTTTCGCCGTTACCGCGAGCGCGAGGGCGTCACGCGCGCACAGGTCCTGGGCGCGCTGTGGCATCGGCTGAAAATGATCGAGGACGAGGATTCTTATATCGCGCTCAAGCACGTGTACGCCGCGCGTCACCCCGGTCGGCGCTACGACAAGCGCGTGTACCGGCGCGTGGTCAAACGCTGCCGGCGGATCGCCTCGCCGCACGTGCCGCACGAGAGGTCGGTGAAAATGCTGCTCAAGCCCTTGGACATGGCGCCGACCGTGGAGCGCTGGGTACAGCCGGTGATGGAGAGCGTGGCGCGCGCGGTGGCCTGAGGCGCTCCAATCACGCGCTGCGGCGCTCGGCCGCTTCCAGCGTGTTTTCCATCAACATCGCGACGGTCATGGGACCGACGCCGCCGGGCACCGGCGTGATCCAGGACGCGCGTTCGCGAGCGGCCGCGAATTCCACGTCGCCGGTCAGCTTGCCGTCGGGCAGACGGTTGATGCCGATGTCGATGACGATGGCGCCGGGGCGGACCCACTCGCCCTTGATGAAGCCCGGCCTGCCGACCGCGACCACCAGCACCTCGGCGCGCGCGACTTCCTCGTGCAGGCTGCGGGTGAAGCGGTGGCAGATGGTGGTCGTGCAACCGGCGAGCAGCAATTCCAGCGCCATCGGCCGCCCGACGTGGTTGCTGGCCCCGACCACCGTGGCGCGCAGGCCGTGCAGATCCACGCCGGTGGATTTGAGCAGCTCGATCACGCCGTAGGGCGTGCACGGCCGCAGGGTCGGCAGGCGCTGCGCCAGGCGTCCGAGGTTGTAGGGATGGTAGCCGTCCACGTCCTTGTCGGGATGGATGCGCTCGATCACGCGCTGGGCGGCGAGCTGCGGCGGCAGGGGCAACTGCACCAGGATGCCGTCGATCGCCGGGTCGGCGTTGAGACGATCGACTTCCGCCAGCAGTTGTTCCTCATCGATGCTGGCCTCGAAGTGCAGCGGCAGCGAGCGGATGCCGACCATCTCGCAGGCGCGGCGCTTGTTGCGCACGTAGATCTCGGATGCGGGATCGGCGCCGACCAGCACCGTGGCCAGCGCCGGGGCGCGGCGTCCGGTCGCGCTGCGCGCCAGCACTTTTTCGCGCACGCGCGCCTGTACCTGGGCGGCGATGGCTTTGCCGTCGATGAGCTGCGCGGTCAAGTGGGCGGACTCCGGTCGGAACGAACGCGCATTCTAGCCTGCGACGGCGTCCGATCCCGTAGAATCCACGCTTTCACTGAATGCGCATTCATGCCCGATTCGCCAGCGTCCGTCCTGCGCGTCCACGCCCTCGCCGTCGCGCGCGGCGATCGCCGGGTGCTGTCGGACCTGTCGTTTACGCTGGCGCCAGGCGAGATCCTGCACATCCGCGGCGGCAACGGCGCCGGCAAGACCTCGCTGCTGGAAGTGCTGTGCGGGCTGCGCGCGCCCGCGGCCGGACGCATCGAAGGCCAGCCGACGGCCGCGCAGCGGCACTGGCTCGGCCACAAGAATGCCCTCAACCCGGTCTTGACCGTGCGCGAAAACCTCGTGTTCTGGTGCGCACTCAACGGCAACGGCGCCGCGGAGGTCGATGCCGCGCTGGCGCGCGTCGGCCTGAAAGCGCAGCGTCATCGGCCGTGCGGCGCGCTATCGGTCGGCCAGCGGCGCCGTGCCGCGCTGGCACGGCTGTGCGCCGTCTCTCGCCCTTGGTGGTTCCTCGACGAACCGCTGGCTGGGCTCGACCGCGCAGCGGTCCATGTGCTCGCGGATTTGCTGCACGCCCACGCGCGCGTTGGCGGCGCCGCCGTACTCACCAGCCACCAGGCGCTGCCGGATGCATTGGCTTGCGGCGTGCGCGAGCTGGAGCTGGGCCGCTAATGCACGCGCTGCTCGGCCCGGCCTGGGCGCTGTTCCGCCGCGAACTCTTGCTCGCCGCCCGGCGGCCCGCGGAATGGGCGCAACCGCTGGTGTTCTACGGCATCGTCGCCTTGCTGTTCCCGCTGGGGATCGAGGCGCAAAATCCCGCGCTGAAAGTGTTCGCGCCGGCGATCGTCTGGGTCGGCGCGCTGCTCGCCGCGCTGCTCGCGGTGGAACGCATGTTTCGCGGCGACCTCGAGGACGGCACGCTGGAGCAGTTGCTGCTGGCGCAAGCGCCCGCGCCGCTGCTGGTCGCGGCGAAGTTCGGCGCCCACTGGCTGTTGACCGCGCTGCCGCTGGTCCTGGCGGCGCCGCTGCTGGGCCTGATGCTGGGCCTCGACCCGCTGCCGGTGCGAGTGTTGACGCTCGGTCTGTTGCTGGGCACGCCGACGCTGATGTTCACCGGCGGATTCGCGGCGGCCTTGACGGTGGGCGCCCAGCGCGCCGGGATCCTGTTGCCGATCCTGGTCCTGCCGCTGATGACGCCGGCGGTGATCTTCGGCGGTGGCGCGGTGCATGCCGCCTCCAGCGGACTGCCGTATGCTGCGCCTCTGTATTTCCTCGCCGCGCTGCTGGCGCTGGCGCTGACCGGCCTGCCGCTGGCTGCCGCCGGCGCCCTGCGCAACGCCGTGGAATGAGCGCGCTGACACGGTGTTTGCGCGCAGCGCAATGGGTGCGGGAAGTGAGGGGCGCATGATCTGGATCAACTCCCGCGCGCGATGAGCGATAACTCGACGATGTGGATCTGGTTACATCGGCTGGCCTCACCGCCCGGCTTCTACCGCTTCGCGCAAGCGCTGGCACCGTGGTTGTACGGCGTCGCCGTGCCGCTGCTCGCCGTCGGCGCTTACGGCGGATTGTTCGTGGCGCCGCCGGACTACCAGCAGGGCGACGCCTTCCGCATCATCTACGTGCACGTGCCGGCGGCGGCGCTGTCGCTGGGGATTTACACCTTGATGGCGGCGGCCGGCGCGATCGCGCTGATCTGGCGGCTGAAGCTCGCGGAGTGCGCGGTCGTGGCGGCGGCCCCGCTGGGCGCGAGCTTCACTGCGCTGGCTCTGGCGACCGGCATGCTGTGGGGCAAGCCGACCTGGGGCGCCTACTGGGTGTGGGATGCGCGGCTGACTTCAGAACTGGTGCTGCTGTTCCTGTATCTCGGCGTGATCGGATTGAACCAGGCCTACGCCGAGGCCCGCGCCGGCGCCCGCGCCTGTTCCTGGCTGGCGCTGGTCGGGGTGGTCAACGTGCCGATCGTGCATTATTCGGTGGTGTGGTGGAACTCGTTGCATCAGGGCTCGACGATCTTGAGCCTGGACGCCCTGCGCCATCCGCACATCAGCTCGGACATGCTCTGGCCCCTGCTGTTGACCCTGTCCGGGTTCTTCCTGTTTTTCGCGGCGGTGTGGCTGCGCCGGGTGCAGAACGAACTGCTGGCCAGGGAGGGGAATGCGCGCTGGGTGACCAAACTGCACGAGCGATCGGCGGGGACTCACTGAGGCAGGCATGAACCCAAAATACGCGGTGTTCATCTGGAGCAGCTACGCGCTGACGCTGGCGGTGCTGGTGTGGAACGCGCTCGCGCCCTGGCTGCGGCGCAACGAATGGCGGCGCCGACGGTCTGAGGCAGCGAACGAAGAGGCGGACGTATGAGCAGGCGACAAAGGCGGATGCTGACGGTAGCGGTTCTGGTGATCGGCGTGGCTGCGGCCGCGGCGCTGGGCTTCACCGCCTTCCGCAAGAACATGATGTATTTCTATACCCCCAGCGATCTGCTCAGCGGCGACCTGCCGGCCGGCGCGACGCTACAGCTCGGTGGCCTGGTCGAACAGGGCAGCCTGCAGCGCGGCGCGGGGCTCGAGATCCGTTTCGTCATGGCCGACTGCACCCACCAGGTGCCGGTGGTGTACGACGGCGTGCTGCCGGACCTGTTTCGTGAAGGGCAGGGCGTGATCGCCACCGGGCACATGGGGCCGGACCACGTGTTCGTCGCCACCCGGATCCTGGCCAAGCACGACGAGAACTACATGCCGCCGCAGGTGGCGAAGTCCCTGAAAACCGCCGAGGGCCGGCATTCCTGTGCGCCGTTCAAATCGGTCTATCAACCGGCGCCCGACTCGGTGACGGCACGCATGGAAAGGACGTCGCCGTGAGCGCCGAGCTGGGCCATTTCGCCCTGATCCTGGCGCTGGGCGTGGCGCTCCTGCAAGGGTGCGTGCCACTGATCGGTTGGCGGCGACGCGATGCACGCCTGCTGGCCTTCGGCGCGTCCGCCGCGCACGCGCAGTTCCTATGCGTGCTGGTGGCCTACGCCTGCCTGACCTATGCCTTCGTGACCAAGGATTTCTCGCTGGCCTACGTCGCCGAGAACGATCACACGCGCCTGCCGCTGTTCTACCGCGTGACCGCGGTATGGGGCGCGCACGAAGGCTCCTTGCTGCTCTGGGTCCTGATCCTGTCCGGCTGGACCGTGGCGGTGTCGGTCTTCAACCGCCGCCTGCCGCTGGAGATGGGCGCCCTGGTGCTGGCGGTGCTGGGAGCGATCAGCGTGGGCTTTTATCTGTTCATCCTGCTGACCTCGAACCCCTTCGATCGCCTGTACCCGGTGCCGGCGGAGGGCCACGACCTCAATCCCATCCTGCAGGATCCTGGTCTGGCGCTCCATCCGCCGGTGCTGTACATGGGCTACGTCGGTTTCTCCGTCGCCTTCGCCTTTGCCATCGCGGCGCTGATCGGGGGCCGGCTCGACGGCGCCTGGGCGCGCTGGACACGGCCGTGGACGGTGACCGCCTGGATGTTTCTCACCTTGGGCATCACCTTCGGTTCCTGGTGGGCGTACAAGGAACTCGGCTGGGGCGGCTGGTGGTTCTGGGACCCGGTCGAGAACGCCTCGTTCATGCCCTGGCTGGCGGGTACCGCCCTGATCCATTCGCTGGCGGTGACCGAGAAGCGCGGCCTGCTCAAGTCCTGGACCGTCTTGCTGGCGATCCTCGCCTTTTCGCTGTCCCTGCTCGGAACTTTTCTGGTGCGCTCGGGAGTCCTGGTGTCGGTGCACGCTTTCGCCAGCGATCCGACCCGCGGCCTGTTCGTGCTGGGCCTGATCGGCGTGGTGGTCGGCGGCGCGCTCGCCCTCTATGCCTGGCGCGCGCCGCGCCTGCGCGCCGAAGGCGAACTGAATCTGCTTTCGCGCGAGGGCCTGCTGCTGTTCAACAACGTGTTTCTGGTGTGCGCGGCGGGGGCGGTGCTGCTCGGCACCCTGTATCCCCTGGTGCTCGATGCCCTGGGGCTGGGCAAGATCTCGGTCGGACCGCCGTATTTCGACAGCGTGTTCGTGCCCTTGATCGTTCCCCTGATCCTCTTGGTCGGGCTCGCGGCCACGGTGCCGTGGAAGCGCGCGCGGCTGGGCGAAACGCTGCGGCGCCTGCGGATGCCGGCGGTCGCGGCCCTGGCGGTCGGACTGACGCTGCCGCTGGCGATCCAGGGGCGCGCCACGCTGGTCGCCGTCGCCGGAACGCTGCTTGGCGTCTGGGCGGCGGGTACGGCGGTGCAGGACCTGTGGCGGCGCGTGCGCAGCAAGGCGGATTGGCGGGCCGGCCTGACTTCGGTGCCGCGCGCGGCCTGGGGCATGAACCTGGCCCACATCGGACTTGGCGTGTGGGCGATCGGGGTCGCTTGCGTGACCAGCTTCGGTGCGGAAAAGGACGTGCGCCTGGCGCCCGGCGCGCACGCCGAGCTGGGGGGCTATACCTTCGTCTTTCAAGGCGAACGCGAAGCCGCCGGCCCCAACTACACCGCGCAGCAGGGCAGTGTCCTGGTCGAGCGCGAGGGCACCGCAGTGGCGCGGCTCTATCCTCAGAAACGCCTGTACGCCTCGCAGGGCACGGTCATCACGGAAGCGGCGATCCATCCCGGTCCGTTCGGCGATCTGTACGTGTCGCTGGGCGAGGGCTATGACGACGGGAGCTGGAGCCTGCGCCTCTACGACAAGCCCATGGTGCGCTGGATCTGGCTGGGCGGCGTGCTGATGTTCCTGGGCGGCGGGCTGGCGGCGTCCGACCGCCGCTATCGCCTGGCACGCGCCTTGGAGCGGCGCAGCGCGCAAGCGGCGGAGGCCGCGGCCGCCTGATGCGTTTCGCCCTGCCCCTGGCGGTGTTGATCGCCCTGCTCGCGCTGTTCGCCGTCGGCTTGCAGCGCGATCCGCGCCGGGTGCCGAGTCCCTTGATCGGCAAGCCGGCGCCGGCCTTCGATCTGCCCACCATCGCCTTGCCCGGGCCGCCCGGCGCAGCCCCGCCGCCGGCGCGCATGACCCAGGCCGACTTGCGCGGCGCGCCGGTGCTGGTCAATTTCTTCGCCAGTTGGTGCGCCGGCTGCCAGGACGAGCACCCGTTCCTGATGGAACTCGCGCGCAGCGGTGAGGTGAGGCTCGTCGGCATCGACTACAAGGACGCGGAATCCGACCTGCGCCGCTGGCTGGGGCGGCACGGCGATCCTTACGCCGTGGTGCTGTCCGATCTTTCGGGCAATACCGGCATCGACTGGGGCGTGTACGGCGTGCCCGAGACCTTCGTGCTGGACGCCCAGGGCCGGATCGTGTTCAAGCAAATCGGGCCGCTGACGCCGGAGGCCTGGCAGCGCATCCGCCCCTTGCTGCAAGGATCGGCCTCATGAGGTACGCGCTGGCGGCGCTGCTTCTGGCCTGCGCCATGTCCGCGGTTCGAGCGCAAGTGGAAACGCCCAAGCCGCCGATTCCCCTCGATGCGCGGCAAGAGGCGCAATACAAGGCGCTGCTGCCGGAGCTGCGCTGTCTGGTGTGCCAGAACGAATCCTTGGCCGACTCGCAGGCGCCGCTGGCGGCGGATCTGCGCTATGAGATCCGCGGGCTGATCGCCAAGGGCGCGAGCGATGCCGACGTGAAGCGCTATCTGGTGGCGCGCTACGGCGAATTCGTGCTCTACCGGCCACGGCTGGAGGCGCGCACCCTGCTCTTGTGGGGCGGGCCCTTCCTGCTGCTGCTGGCGGCCTGCGCGGGCGTGCTGAGCTACGCGCGGCGCCGCGCACGCCCCGCCGCGCCGCCGCCCGTCGACGAGGGTGCGCTGCGCCGCCTCTTGGAGGAGCAGGATCGATGAGCGCGGCGCTCGTCCTGGCGATGGCGGCCTTGTGCCTGGCCGCGGCGGCGCTGGCCACGCGGCCCTGGTGGAGATCCGCCGAGGTCCCGCGCTTGCGCCGGCGGCGCGCCAACGTCGCCGCCTACGACACGCGCCTCGCCGAGATCGCGGCCGAGGAAGCCGCCGGACTGTTGGGCGCCGAGGAGGCCCAGGCGCTACGCCAGGAGCTTGGCGCCCGGCTGCTCGCCGAGGCGGCTTCCGATGCCGACCCACCGTCCGCGCCGGCTCGAGTTCCACGCCGACCGCGCGCCGCGCTGCTCTTGGGATTCTTGCTCGCGGTTTTCGCCGCGGGCGGCTACTGGCTGTCCGGCACCTGGGTTTTGCAGGCACACATCTCCGCCGAACGCCAGGCGCAGGCGCAGATCGAAGCCATGGTGCAACGGCTGGCCCAGCGTCTCGAGCGGAATCCGGACGATCCCCAGGGCTGGGCGCTGCTCGGACGTTCTTATTTCGTGATGCAGCGCTACGCCGACGCCGCGCGGGCCTATCACGAGGCCAATGCCCGCGCGCCGCAGGCGGAGTGGCTGGCCAGCGAGGGCGAGGCGCTGGCCTTCGTCCAGGGGCGCGATCTGCGGGGCGAGCCGCTGGCGCTGTTCGAAAAGGCGCTGGCGCTGGATGCGGATGAAGGCAAGGCCCTGTGGTACGCGGGGCTGGCGGCCGAGGAGGCCGGCGACGCCGCGACCGCCCGCGCGCGCTGGGAAAAGCTCGCCGCCGAGCCGGACCTGCCGGCGCAGATGCGCGAAGTCGTACAGACGCGGTTGAGCGAGCTCGGCGAGGCGCGCACGATCCCGGACGCCGGCACAACGGCGCTCAGGCTCGAGATCAGCCTGGCGCCGGCGCTGGCCGGTCGGGTACCGGCGGACGCCGTGCTGTTCGTTTACGCCAAGGCCGCGAATGGGCCGCCGATGCCGCTGGCGGTGCGCAAGCTGCCCGGCGCCAAGCTGCCGCTGGAGGTCCGTCTCGACGACGGCATGGCGATGACGCCGGCGCTGCGCCTGTCCGCCTTCGAACACTACGTCGTGACCGCACGGCTGTCCGCGAGCGGCAGCGCGCAAGCCCAGTCCGGCGATCTCGAAGGCCGCATCGAGGCGCGCCGCGCGGACAGCGGCAAGCTGCTGGCTTTGCGCATCGACCGCGTATTGCCCTGAGCGCCGGGTACGGCTGTCGGGACGACGCTTGGGCGGGATCGAAGGAGCCGGTAAGATGCGCCCCGCCGCCGCCCGTCCTTGTGTCATGAACCATTCTCAGGTGTTCGATCTGCCCGCTTTGCCGGCGCCGCTGCCGACTTTCGTCCGCGCCGGCCTGTCCGCCACGCGCCGTCTGCCGGATACGCCGCAACTGCCGAACTGGGCGCTGCGCGTGCGCGCCTTGCGCGTGGACCCTGCGCGCCTGCAGGCCTACCAGGCGCTGTGCGGCCTGCCGCAGGGTGAAACCTTGCCGATTCTTTATCCGCAAGTTCTGGCCACGCCGCTGTTCCTGCACCTGATGACCCGCCCCGGGTTTCCGGTGCCGCTGCTGGGTCTGGTGCACGTGCGCAACACGGTGGAGCAACGCCGGGCGTTGCGCGCCGACGAGAGCCTGGATCTTTGCTTGCGGGTGGGCGAGGGGCGCGAGGTCAAGGCCGGTTTCGAGTTCGACCTGTTGATGGATTGTGCGCCGGCCGAAGCGGAACCCGTCTGGCGCGCGACCATGACCGTGATCCGCCGTCGCCCGCGGCCGCCGTCCGACGCCAAGCCGCCGCCGCCCGCGGCGTCCGCGCGGCTGGCGGAATATCTGGCGCTGTCGGCGCCGGAAGACATCGGCCGGCGCTACGCGCGCGTCTCCGGCGACTACAACCCGATCCACCTGCACGCCGCGACGGCGAGGCTGTTCGGCTTTCCCCGCGCGATCGCCCACGGTTTGTGGACCGCGGCGCGCTGCCTGGCCTTGTTGGAGCCGCGCCTGCCCGCGCCGCCGCGCCGCTACGCGGTGCAGTTCAAGCAACCGCTGTTGCTGCCCGGCCGCGCGGTGCTGCGCTATGCCCCGCAGTCCGAGCCGATCGAGTTCGCCCTGCTCGCCGCCGGCGCCGCAAAAATCCATCTCACCGGCACGCTGGGTTAAAATGAATTCCTGAGTCGAAAGCAGCGCGGAAACGGAAAAACGATTCCCAGGTTCGCGCCGCCCATCAGGAGACCGCATGCGCATTCGCAAAGCCGTGTTCCCCGTCGCCGGGCTCGGCACCCGTTTCCTGCCGGCGACCAAGGCCAGCGCCAAGGAAATGCTGCCCATCGTGGACAAGCCGCTGATCCAGTACGCGGTCCAGGAGGCGATCAGCGCCGGCGCCGAGGAGCTGATCTTCATCACCGGCCGCTCGAAGAATTCCATCATGGATCACTTCGACAAGGCCTACGAACTGGAGGCCGAGCTGTCCAGCCGCGGCAAGACCAAACTCTTGGAAACGGTGCAGGAAATCCTGCCGCCGGGCATCACCTGCATCTACATCCGCCAGGCTGAGGCCTTGGGGCTGGGCCACGCGGTGCTGTGTGCCGAACCGGCCGTGGGCGACGAGGACTTCTCCGTGATCCTCGCCGACGACCTGATCGACGGTCGCCTGCGGCCGTGCCTGGCGCAGATGCAGCGCGTGTACCAGGAGTACGGCACCAGCGTCATCGCCACCCAGCGCGTGCCGAAATCCGAGATCAGCGGTTACGGCGTGGTGGATGTGCAGCCGGTGGCGCCGGGCTTGGGCGAAATCCGCCGCATCGTGGAAAAACCCAAGCCCGAGGATGCGCCGAGCGATCAGGCGGTCGTGGGGCGTTACATCCTCACTCCGCGCATCTTCAAGCTGCTGGAACGTACGCCGCGCGGCGCCGGCGGCGAAATCCAGCTCACCGATGCGATCAGCATGATGATCCAGGAGCAGACCGTGCTGGCCTACGAGTTCGAGGGCACGCGCTACGACTGCGGCAGCAAGCTGGGTTATCTCAAGGCCAACGTCGAATACGCGCTCAAGCATCCCGAGTTGGCGGAGGGTTTTCGCGAATACCTGCAGGAGCTCACCGCGAGCTGGACGCGCTCCGAGAAAATCTATAAAGCGGCCGGCTAAAGGACCTTCCATGACCGGCGCCAAGTATCAGACTCTGATCGAAACCTCCGCGATCCAGGGCGGCAACGCCGCCTACGTCGAGGATCTCTACGAGCGTTATTTGCAGGATGCCGAGGCGGTGGATCCGCAATGGCGCGCCTATTTCCGCAGCGTGCAGGGCAGCGGCGCGCCGGACGCCCCGCATGCGCCAGTGCGTGCGCGTTTCGAGCGCCTGGCGCGTCAGCGTCCGACGCGGGTCGTCTCCGAGGGCTACGATCCGCGTGCGGCGGAAAAACAGTCCGCGGTGATGCGCCTGATCAACTACTACCGTGTGCGCGGCCACCAGGCGGCCAGGCTCGATCCGCTGGGCCTGGCGCCGGTGCCGGCCATTCCCGATCTCGACCCCGCGTTCCACGGCCTCGGTCCCGAGGACATGGCCACGGTGTTCAACACCGGCACGCTGGCGGTGGCCGACCGCCTGCCGCTGTCCGAGATCATCCGCGTGCTCAAGGCGGTTTACACCGACACCATCGGTGCGGAGTACATGCACATCACGGAAACGGCGCAGAAGCGCTGGATCCAGAAGCGGCTCGAAGGCAGCGTGTTCGAGCCGCGGCTCACGCCAGAGGAGAAACGCGAGGTTCTCAAACAGCTCTGCGCCGCCGAGGGCATCGAGCGTTACCTGCACAACAAGTACGTCGGTCAGAAGCGCTTTTCTCTGGAAGGCGGGGATTCGCTGATTCCGCTGCTGGACGAGCTCATGCGCGTGTCGGCGCTGCGCGGCGTGGAGGAACTGGTGATCGGCATGGCGCACCGCGGGCGCCTCAACGTGCTGGTCAACTGTCTGGGCAAGTCGCCCAAGGAGCTGTTCGCCGAGTTCGAAGGCAACTATTCGGCCGAGGATCTGGCGCGCGCGGGCGACGTGAAATACCACATGGGGTTTTCCACGGACGTGGAGATCGCCGGCAGGCGCCTGCACCTGGTGCTGGCGTTCAATCCTTCGCATCTGGAGATCGTCGATCCGGTGGTGGAGGGCAGCGTCAAGGCGCGACAGACGCGCCGCCACGACGAACGCGGCGACCGGGTGGTGCCGGTCCTGATCCACGGCGACGCCGCCTTTGCCGGCCAGGGCGTGGTGATGGAGACCCTGCAACTGAGCCATGCCAAGGGTTACGGCACCGGCGGAACCTTGCACGTGATCGTCAACAACCAGATCGGTTTTACCACGCCCAACCCGATCGAGGCGCGTGAAGGTCACGAGGTGCGCACCAGCCGTTACGCCACCGACATCGCGAAAATGCTGGAGGCGCCGGTATTCCACGTCAACGCCGACGATCCCGAGGCGGTGGTGTTCGTCACCCGCCTGGCTGCGGACTACCGCAGCGAGTTTCACAAGGACGTGATCATCGATCTGTGCTGTTATCGCCGCCACGGCCATAACGAGGCCGACGAACCGGCGGCCACCCAGCCGCTCATGTACCAGGCCATCAAGAAGCAGCCGACCACGTTCACGTTGTACGCACAGAAGCTGGTGCAGGAGGGCGTGATCTCCGCGGACGAACCGGAGCGGCTGGCCAAAGCGTATCGCGACGGTCTGGACCAGGGCGTGAACATCGCGCGCACCACCCTGGGCATGGTCGGTAACCAGTACACCGTCAACTGGGCCAACTATCAGAAAGGCAGCTGGGACACGCCGGCGGAAACCGCGGTCGGGCTCGAGACGATCAAAGCCCTGGCGCAACGTCTGCACCAGCTCCCGCCGGGCTTCACCCTGCACCCGCGCGTGCAGAAGATCTACGAGGAGCGGGTGAAGATGGCCGCGGGCGAGTTGCCCATGGACTGGGGTTTCGCCGAAACCATGGCTTATGCCACGCTGGTCAACGAGGGGTTTTCGGTGCGCCTGTCCGGCCAGGACACGCGGCGCGGCACTTTCTTTCACCGCCACGCGACCTTGCACGACGTCAACACCGGCGAGAGCTACACGCCGCTGCGCCACCTGGATCCGGAGAAGAACCGCTTCGTGGTCAACGACACCCTGCTGTCCGAGGAAGGCGTGCTCGGGTTCGAGTACGGCTACAGCTCCACCGATCCCGACTGCCTGGTGATCTGGGAAGCGCAGTTCGGGGATTTCGCCAACGGCGCGCAAGTGGTGATCGATCAGTTCATCGCCGCCGGCCAGGCCAAGTGGGGCCGTTTCTGCGGCCTGACCCTGTTCCTGCCGCACGGCTACGAGGGGCAGGGTCCCGAGCACTCCTCGGCGCGGCTGGAACGCTATCTGCAATTGTGCGCGGCCAACAATTTGCAGGTGTGCGTGCCGTCCACGCCGGCGCAGTTCTTCCACATGATCCGCCGCCAGATGAAGCGCAGCCTGCGCCTGCCGCTGATCGTGATGACCCCCAAGTCGCTGCTGCGCCACAAGCTGTCGGTGTCGCCGCTGGAAGACCTCACGCGCGGCGGCTTCCGCTACGTGATCGGCGAGACCGAGGCGCTGGATCCCAAGCAGGTGCGGCGCATCGTGTTCTGCAGCGGCAAGGTTTATTACGATATCTACGAGGCGCGCGAGAAACAGCAGCGGCGCGACGTGGCCCTGGTGCGGCTGGAACAGCTCTATCCCTTTCCGCGCGCGGACTACGAGGCGGCCATCGCCGCCTACCCGAACGCCAAGGAAGTGGTGTGGGCGCAGGAGGAACCGGAGAACCAGGGCGCCTGGTATCAGATCAAACACCGCCTGCGCGCCTATCTCGCCGACGATCACCAGCTTTATTACGTCACCCGCAAGGGCAGCGCCACCACCGCGGTGGGTTACCTCAAGGTGCATCTGAAAGAACAGGAAGAACTATGCAAGGCCGCCTTGTCCGGCGGCCTGCCGCTCAAAGGCGGCGCGTGAGCGTGGGATCCCCGCACTGATGGAGAGCGCATGAGTATCGAGATCAAGGTTCCCAATCTGCCCGAGTCGGTCGCCGAGGCCACTGTCGCGGCCTGGCACCTCAAAGCCGGCGACGCGGTCAAGCGCGAGCAGAATCTGGTCGATCTCGAAACCGACAAGGTCATGCTGGAAGTGCCGGCGACCGCCGACGGCGTGCTCAAGGAAATCCGCGCGCCCGCGGGCAAGACCGTCAAGGCCGGCGATGTCATCGGCGTGCTGGAGGAGGGCGCCGGTACGCCCAAGATCAAGGACACCGCGCCGGCCGGTGGCGACGCCGCGGTCCTCGCGGCGAACCGTCCCGCCGCGGTCGCTGATCGCGCCGCCGCGATTGCGGAGGCTGAGGACGCGCAAAGCCCGGCGGTGCGCAAGCGGCTGGCGGAACTGGGCGTGAGCGCCGCGCAGGTGCTCGCCGCCGTCGAGGGCAGCGGCAAAGGCGGCCGCCTGACCCGGGAAGACGTGGAGCGCTACGCGCAGAAACGGCAGACCGCACCGACTCCAAGCGCGTCGCCCGCGCCGCCCCCGGCTGCCCCGGAACCGCAGCGCCCGCGCGCCTCGGCGCGAGAAGAACAGCGCGTGCCGATGACGCGCATCCGGGCGCGCATCGCCGAACGTCTGAAAGAGGCGCAGAACACCGCGGCGATGCTCACGACATTCAACGAGGTCGATCTCAAGGCGGTGTCCGAGCTGCGGGCGCGCTACAAGGAGAGTTTCGAGAAGGCGCATGGCGTCAAGCTCGGTTTCATGTCCTTCTTCGTGCGCGCCTCGATCGAGGCGCTCAAGAAATTCCCGCTGGTCAACGCCTCGATCGACGGCAACGACATCGTCTATCACGGCTATTACGACATCGGCGTGGCCGTGTCCACCGAGCGCGGCCTGGTGGTGCCGATCCTGCGCGACGCCGATGCGCTGTCCTTCGCCGAGATCGAGAAGGCGATCGCCGAGCTGGGTGCCAAGGCGCGCAACAACAAGCTGTCCATCGAGGAACTCACCGGCGGCACCTTCTCCATCACCAACGGCGGCGTGTTCGGCTCGATGCTCTCCACGCCCATCCTCAATCCGCCGCAAGCGGCGATCCTGGGCATGCATGGCATCACCGAACGGCCCGTGGTGGTCGACGGCCAAATCGTGGTCCGGCCGATGATGTACCTGGCGCTGACCTACGACCATCGCTTGATCGACGGTCGCGAGGCGGTGTTGTTCCTGCGCCACATCAAGGAACTGCTGGAAGACCCGGCGAAGATGTTGTTGCAGTTGTAAGGCGGATTTTCCGGCGCGCGCCCGGCAGAGTTTCGACCCCCAAGGCTGGCCTCCGGGCGGTTGATATGGCCGTCACTCGCGAGCAGGAACCGATCCCGTTCTTTACCCTGCCGAACTGGGTGAAGGCCGCAGCGCAGTGCGGCTTCAACATCGAGCCGGTGTTCCGCAGCCTTGGCATCGAAACCGACCTGATCCATCTCGACCGCATGCGGGTGACCCCGGCGCAGCTCGTGCAGGTCATGGACGCCTGTGTCCGCCGCGCGCGCGGCCAGCATTTTCCATTCGTGCTGGGCGAGACCTTCGCGTTCGACTACTTGCCGGATATCGAGACTTTCCTGGTCACCAGCGGCTCGTTGCGTGAAGCGGCCCGAGTGTTCGACTGGGTGCGCGAGCTGGTCAATCCGTTGATCGATCTGCACCTGGAAGAAACCGGCCGAACGGCGCGGCTGGTGCTCAGCATCGGCGGGAGCGCGGTGCCGGAGCCGCGGCCCTATTTCTGCGAAGCGGTGTTTCCGGCGATCCTCAAGTTCGGCCGGGCCTTGCTGGGCGGGCACGCCGACTTCCAGTACCTGGCCTTTCGTCACGCGCCGCCGCCTTATGCGGCGAAGTACCGGAAGTTCTTTGGCCTCGCGGTGCGCTTCAACCAGCCGCAGCATGCCCTGGTGTTCGCGCGCGAACTGCTCGATCGCCCGCTGGAAGGCGCCTTCCCGGCACTACACAAACAGGCCGAGTACCTGGTCGGCGAGCGCTTGCGGCGCTTGCCGCGAAAAACCACCGTGACCGTTTCGGTCGAACGCGCGCTCCTCCAGCAGCCGGAATTGCTGGGGCAGGGCATCGAGGGCCTGGCGCGCGCCCTGAACCTGAGTCCGCGCACCCTGCAGCGGCGTCTGCGTCAAGAGGGCGGCCACTACGCCCAGATCCTGGCGCGCGTGCGCTTGCGCCTGGCGAGTACCTGGTTGCGTGAGACGGCGCTGGACCTGGAGACGATCAGCGAACGCCTGGGCTTTTCCGACCGGCGCAGCTTCACGCGCGCGTTTACCCGTTGGAGCGGTTTGTCGCCGAGCGCCTTCCGCCAAACCAAAGAGCTTGCTTAAGAAGCGCGCCTCGTGCGCGCTTTTCCCCTGCGTTCGGTGCGCCCCGGATTCCCGGCGCCGAGTCGCGACGTGGCGTCGGGGGACTGTCGCGCGCGCTCGCGCAGAGTGGCGGCGATGAAGAATGCCTCCGCTTCCTCACGGGTTTTGAAGGTGTAACGGCCGCGATCGGTGGTGACGGTGTTGTGGATCAGGGTGTGCATGACGGCCCTCCGTGGACATCAACGAAGATTTGACCGCGAATCGAGGCGGTCATTCGCCCGGGCGCGAAACGAAGCCTGGCGCGAATCCGGCCTTTGCATCGTGGCGTAAAATGTTCCCGCGCGTCGCCGCCGGTCATAGGCGCGACCAGCGCGTGGGCTTAAAGTGTCGACATCGGTTTGCGGGGCTGCAACTATGGACGGCAATCTCCCGGCGCATCCTCCACGGCGCGAAATCGTGCCTCGCCAGGGGCCAGACTTCGGCCTCGACGGCGACATCCCGCGCCACTGGCTGGGCGGCGATGCGTTCAAGACGCGCTTTTTCGACGCCATGTCCACCTTGTTCCCGGAAGGCGAGCGCTTCTTCATCGCCTGCGTGCGGGATTTCCGCGATCAGATCACCGATCCTGCCTTGCAACGGCAGGTCAAGGATTTCATCTACCAGGAAGGCCAGCACAACCTGGTGCACACCCGGTTCAACGACCGGCTCAAGGCCCAGGGCATCGAAGTCGACCGCATTCTCCAGAAGCAGGTTGACCTCATGTTCGGCTTTTTCCGCAAGCGCTTCTCGCGCCGCTACACCCTGGGCATGACCGCCGCGGCCGAGCACATGACCGCACTCATGGCCCATGGCTTCGCCAGCCAGGGAGTGCTGGTGGACGCCGATCCGCGCCTGCGCGCCATGTACGCCTGGCACGCGATCGAGGAGGTCGAGCACAAGGCGGTCGCCTACGACGTGCTCACCAAAGTGGCCAAGGCGAGTTATTTCACACGCATCCTGAGCTTCGTGCAGACCACGTTCACGTTTCCGTTCCACGTCTTCATGATCATGCGCCACATGCTCGACGTGGACGGCAAAAACACGCTGCGCGTATGGCTCAAAGGGCTGTGGTGGCTGTACGGTCC
>Ga0070740_10002019_pt1 | contig 25330 bp, 22 predicted proteins | sample Coa_R2_FD_67286 | JGI IMG/M metagenome (GOLD analysis project Ga0070740, IMG submission 67286) | Surface soil microbial communities from Centralia Pennsylvania, which are recovering from an underground coalmine fire - Coalmine... | ecosystem: Environmental > Terrestrial > Soil > Unclassified ...
GAATCTTTTTCGATAATTGCGGTTCTTAACCCGTACTGCCCGGCTCGAACGGCCGCCGAATACCCTCCTGGGCCGCTGCCGATGACGATCACGTCGTAGGTCATTGGTGGTGTGTTTTCTCCTCAGTGTATCAAGCGGTGGAGCGGCCATCGCCCGGGAAGCCTGCCGGTGCCGGCTTTTCGGGAACCTTTTCCCGCCATAACGTCAAATAACCATTGGAAAATGGCCTCCGAAGCCGAGATGCTGAGCCGGGCTCTGGCCGGCGACGAGCGGGCGTTCACGGCGCTTTACCACCTGCGCCAGGGCCCGGTGTTCCGCTTCGCCCTGCACATGACTGGCAGTGTCGAGATGGCCGAGGACGTGACCCAGGAGACCTTTCTCGCGCTGCTTAGCGCCGGGCGGCGGTTCGACCCGGCGAGAGGAAATCTAGGCTCGTTCCTGTACGGAATCGCCCGCAACCAGATCCTTCGGCGCATCGACGGGCGCGGCTTCCAGCCGCCACCTCCCGAGGAAACCGCCTCCCCGGAGGATCTTCTGGAGGATCTGACGCGGCGCGAGACCGTCGACCAGGTCCGCCGCGCCGTCCTGACCCTACCCGCCGCCTATCGTGAGGCGGTGGTGCTATGTGATTTGGAAGACGCGAGTTACGAGGAAGCCGCCGCGATTTTGGAATGCCCGGTGGGGACCGTCCGGTCGCGGCTGAACCGTGCGCGGGGGCTGCTCGCGCAGAAATTGCGAAGCGCTAAATGGGTTTGCAATGCGTGAGTTATTGGGATTATTGAAAGAAATAGATCGGGACCGGGAAGCCGGGCCGGCGGTCGAAGCCCGCGTTTTGGATTCCTTCCGGAAATTGCAGCGCGATCGCACCCTCTGCCGGATCTACGCCGCGGCCGCGGCGGTCGCCGCCGGACTGTTGGCAGCCGTGGCGATTCCGCGGCATGCGAGCAACGCCACACCGCCACCCATTCGATCCACCTTGGTGCCCTCCCCGCAGATGCCCAGGGCGGCCGAAGAAGTCGCCCCACCAGCCCCCCCTACCCTGCTCGGATCGGCACACGAGCCCGCGCATCGTGCAAAACCCAGGCCCCGAGCCCCGGTCGCGACTGATTTCATACCGCTGATGGATTCGCCGCCGCCCTTCGAGCGCGGCGAGATCCTGCGCATGGTGGTGCCCGCCGCGACCATGCGGACGGTCGGGCTGCCGGTTAGCGAGGCCCACCTGGCCGACCCGGTCGAAGCCGACGTGCTGGTGGGCCAGGAAGGCCTCGCCCGGGCTATCCGGTTCGTGAGTTATGAGCAATAATCGAGAAGGAGAATCAACAACATGAAAGCGATCGTCCTGGTGGCGGCCTCGGCCGGCATCGCATGTTTCGCCCAGCAACAGCCGGAAGTAACGCAGACGTCCACCGGCATTACGATTCGACTCGACGTGCCCGGAGGTGTCCAGCCAGGGATGGTGCCCGGCCAGGCGACGGTCGCGTTTATCGGCGCGCAGCCGATCGGCGGCGATCCGATCAAGGGTGCGCCCTACTCGGCCGAAGCGGTCACGGAGACGACGCAGACGCTTGCCGACGGAAACCGCATCGTGCAGCGCCGCTCGAGCATGCAGTACCGGGACGGCCTGGGACGCGAGCGCCGCGAAGAATCGCTGCCGATCCTGAAGGGCGCCGCTCAGCAATCCGGTAAGCTCATCATCATCTCGGACCCGGTTGCTGGCGCGAACTATACCCTGAACCCGCAGGCTCGCACAGCCGAGAGGATGCCGGGACTAAGCTCTGCAAAGGGGCGCGTGTTCGAACTCCGCACTCCGGCCGGCCAGAAATTCGTCACCCAGGATTTTCCCGGACCCCAGGCCGGCATATCCGTCAGCCCGCGGATGATTCTCAACGGCACGCCGCCCGCCGAGCCGCCCAGGGTCGAAGACCTTGGCTCCCAGATGATCGAAGGCGTGCTGGCGGTCGGCAAGCGCGAAACGCGGATGATTCCAGCGGGCCAGATCGGCAACACCGCGCCGATTCAGATTGTGGATGAAACGTGGTATTCGTCCGACCTGCACATGAACGTGATGACCCGGCACAGCGATCCTCGCGAAGGCGAGACAGTTTACAAGCTCACCAACATCCAGCGCACCGAGCCCGACCCAAGTCTGTTCCAGGTTCCCGCCGATTACCAGATCCACGACGCCGGCAAGATCGTGACCACGGTGAGCCCGAAGGAGTAAATTCCCTGAGCCGCGATCATGGCGCGCGCTCGCTCGCCGCCCGGCGGGTGGGCGGCGGAATCTCTTGACGGCGCGAGCCGTTTCACGCCCGGGCGCCCACACCACTCATGCCCGGATCTGTGCTAAGCCGGAATAAACGCGCTTTGCTGATCCCGATCGGCCGTGAAGGTTTACTCCGGCTTGACTTCTGGCACCGGTAGCACATCGCCGGGCCCGGCCACCCACGTATAGAGCACCGGTAATAGAAACACGCTGAGCACCAGTCCGGCAGTAAGCCCTCCAACGATGACGATAGCGAACGGCCGCTGAGAATCCGAGCCAATCTCATGCGACATCGCTGCAGGCAGCAGTCCCAGCGTCGCCACCAGCATGGTCATGAGGATGGGCCGTAACCGCAGCACTCCGCCTTCGATGGCCGCTTGCTCAACGGGCGCGCCCTTGGCGCGCTGTTGATTGATGTATTCCAGCATAATGACGCCAGTTTGAACCGAGACGCCGAAGAGCGCGAGGAAGCCCACACCCGAAGACACGCTGAAGTTGGTGTGGGTCAGCAGCAACGCGAGCATGCCGCCGAGAGGAGCGACGGCGATGTTCACCAGGATCAGGCCGGCCCATTTCAAGGAACGAAACATGGAGTAGAGGATGAAAAAGATCAGCAGAACGGTGAGCGGCACGATAATCGCGAGCCGGGCTTGTGCGCGTTTTTGGCTCTCGTATTCGCCTTCCCAATCAATACGATATCCGCGCGGAAGCTGAATCGCCGCCTGGATCCTGTTCATGGCTTCTTCCACCGCACTGCCCAGGTCCCGCCCGCGGACGCTGTACTTGATTGCCACGTAGCGTTGGTTTCCCTCGCGGTAGATTTCAGAACCTTCGTCACGTTCTCTCATCTTGCAGAGCTGCGCAAGAGAAACGCGTTCGCCGGAAGGCGCCAGCAGCCGGATCTGTTCGATGGCGTCCGTTGTACTGCGGTACTGCGGGAGGTAGCGCAAGGTAAGGTCATAGCGCCGCTCACCCAGCAGCACTTGCGTCAGCGCGCTGCCTCCCACCGCGGTCTGGATCGCATCCTGAATGTCCGCCACATTGATCTGGTAACGCGCGGCGGCATCGCGATCCACTTCGAAGTTTTCATTAGGCTGGCCTAGAACCCGCAGCACGCCGAGGTCCTCGATCCCGCGGACCTGGCGCATGATCCGGACGATTTGGCCGGCCTTATCTTCCAACACGTGCAGATCGTCGCCGTAGATCTTGGTCGCAAGCTGCCCCTTGACACCGCTCACGGCCTCTTCCATGTTGTCGGAGATAGGCTGGGAGAAATTCCAGATCACTCCGGGAAGTCTGGAAAGTTCGCGGTCCATCGCGGCGATGAGTTCCTCTTTGTTCTGGTGGAATACCGGCCTCCATTGCTCTTTGGGCTTCAGGTCGACAAAAAACTCGGTATTGAAGAAGCCGGTGGCGTCCGTACCATCGTCCGGCCGGCCCACCTGGCTGGTGCACTGCGGCACTTCCGGGAAGGAACACAGCACAATCCGGGCCTGGTTGGCGATTTCCGTACCACGGGTCTGCCCTGTGCTGGGCGCAAGCGTACCGCGCACCCATATGGAGCCTTCGTCGAGGTGCGGCAAGAACTCCGAGCCAATCAGGCTTGAAAGATACAGCGAGGCCGCCACTGCCGCCGACCCAAGAGTCAGAGTCACCCACCGGTAGCAGATTGCCTGGCGCAAAAGCTTGCGGTATCCAGTTGTGACCCAGGCCATCGCCGGATTGTGCCATTCACGCGTGCCTCTGGGAAAAAACAAACTTGACAGAACAGGCGCGATGAGCAGGGAGAAGATGATCGCGCCCAGCAGCGCAAAGGCGACCGTCCAGGCCATGGGCTTGAATAGACGTCCTTCCACGCGCTGGAGAGTGAAAATCGGCAGGTACGCCGTGATGATAATGGCGATCGCGTAGAACACGGGGCGTTGAACTTCGTGAGCCGCGTCAAAGATCTTTTCCTTCGTGGTGCGAGGCTCAATGGAGCGGCTCCCCAAGTGCCGCACAATGTTCTCCACCATGACCACGGCGCCATCCACCACCATCCCGAAGTCCAGCGCGCCGAGCGAAAGGAGGTTGGCCGGAATGCCTTTGAGCTTCAGACAAGAGGCCGCGAACAGCAGCGAAAACGGAATCGTCAGCGCGACAATCAGCGCACCTCGCACGTTCCCCAGGAAGAGCAGCAAGACGACGACCACCAGCACGATGCCTTCCGTGAGGTTGTGGAGCACGGTGCGCGTAGTGTGGTGCACCAGGTCGCTGCGGTCTAAGAACGGAACGATTTTCACGCCCGCAGGCAGAATGTGATCGTTCATCTCCTGCACTTTCCGGTGGATTCCATCCAGCACCGAGTCGGCGTTCGCGCCTTTGCGCATCAGCACGATGCCGGAAACCACATCGTTGTTATCGATGATCTTTCCATCTTCACGGTGAATCGCCCGTCCGAACTGGCCTAGCCGGATCTTGGCGCCCTGCGTAACCGTGGCAATGTCCCGAATCCGCAGAGGAGTCCCGGTCTTGGTCAGGATGACCGTGTTTTCAATGTCGCGAATGTTCCGTACCAGACCAACTTCTCGGATGTTGATCTGTTGCGAGCCAGCCTCAATGAAGCTTCCTCCCGCGTTGGCGTTGTTGTTGGCGAGCTGCTGCTCCACCTGGCTCAGCCCGAGCCCGTAGGCGACCATCTTTTCCGGGTCGAGCCGCACTTGGTATTCGCGTGTCGGCCCGCCAAAACTTGCCACATCCACCACATCCGGCACGGACTTGAAGTTTTTCTCGACCACCCAGTCCTCCAACGATTTCAGTTCCATAGCGTCGTAGGCGGGATTTGTGCTGTGGAGTGTGAAGAAATAGATTTGGCCCACCGGGCTCCAGTCCGTGCCCATCTGCGGATTCACGCCCGGCGGCAGCACGACCTGCGAGAGCCGTTCCAGAACGCGTTCCCGGTTCCAGGAGTCTTCGGTGTCATCATCGAAGACCAGCTTCAGGTCTGAGAGTCCCATCAGCGAGAAAGAACGCAGATGGACAACGCCTGGGATTCCATTCATCGCGATTTCGAGGGGAATGGTCACCTGCTGCTCGATCTGTTCCGCAGAAATGCCAGGCCATTGCGTGATCACCTCGACGTAGTTGTTGGCCACGTCCGGGTATGCCTCGACCGGAAGGGTGTGGAAAGAAATCGCTCCCCAGGCAAACAGGAGCAACCCTACTCCCAGGACGAGAAAACGATTGTGAAGGGCGAAATCGACTGCGTGGCGGAGCATGCGCGGCGTCGGACAGTATCAGCATGCCCTCTTTCCCCCCTGATCGCCAAGGATCTTCCCGGCAATGGCTCGCAATGCTTGGATTGGGAGGCTTCAATCTTTTGATTGAACGGGACTACAACAAATCGCGATACAGCTCCAGCGCGACGCGCACCAATTGCCCGCGCGTTCGCACGTCCGTTTTCGAGAAGAGCTGCTGCAGCGTGTTTTTGACCGTGCTCTCCGATACCTGCATCCGTGCCGCAATCTCTTTATTGGAAAGACCCTGCACCACATACCGTAAAACATCGGTTTCGCGCTGGCTTAGCGCGAGGCGCTCGCGATTGCCAGGCAACGGATGGCTGGGTCCAGAACCGTTCTCGCTCGCTTCGGCGATGATGGCGGCCAGCTTCGGCGTCGAACCTTCTTTGTACGTTGAAAACCATACATCTGCTGTGAAGGACTCACCGTTCGCGCGGCGGGCGTGACACTGCATCGAAGCCCGGAATTGCGGACCTTCTTCTTTGCGCAGGGCTTGGTGCAACTCCGGCAGAAACGCGGCAATCGGATGGCCAATCAAATTGTCGGCCCCGGAAGAGAGTAACTCCATAGCGGAATGGTTTGCAATCTCGATGAACCCCCGGTCATCTACGGTAACGATGGCGGCCGGGCTCGTTTCCACGAATACTCGAAATTTTTCCTGCGATTCCAACGTAAGACGCCGGTTGCGGGCCAACTCCGCCACGAACAGGCCACAACCCGTGAGGGCCAGAGTCTCAAACGTCAGGCGGACCCATGAGATAGGAAGCGAACTGAAGACCTCACTGAGAATGGCGCAGATCACGCCGAGCACAGCCACCTGCCAGCGGGGCCGATAGCCTGCTGTCAGCATAATCGGGAACAAATAGAGAAAGCCCATTGAAAAAAAGGGCTTCGTCAACCAGTCGGCTACCGCAATTGCAAGAAGAAGTAAGGCGCTGAACAGCAGGACACGGGCACGGTTCCGCTGGTTCCACATGCTTTCCAAGTGGACCATCGATTCGTCTAGAAGGCTTATTATCCCATCCGCACGGGGCTTTGTAGCACGGTAATCGGACGATTAGACGTAAGAATGCGAGTGTAACCATCTTGTTCACATTAATCTCAGGGGTTGCGTCACCCTCTATGGCCGTTGCCATAACCCGTTATTATGGAATCAAGCTCCGGCATGACGGTCATTCCAATCGCGTTGTTTGCCACTGCGGCGGCGATTGCCGCGCCGCAAGTGGTGGCCGTCAAAGTGGATGGCATGATCGGGCCGATCACGGTCGAGATCATCGGACACGCCCTCGATCAGGCCGCGCATGAGAATGCGGCGGCGGTGCTGCTGCGGCTGAATACTCCGGGCGGCCTGATGGATTCGAGCCGCGAGATCACTTCCAAGATCGTCGCCTCGCGGGTGCCGGTAATCGCATACGTCACACCCAGCGGCGGCCGGGCCGCCAGCGCCGGCTTCTTTCTGCTGGAGTCCGCCGACATCGCCGCTATGTCGCCGGGAACCAATACCGGCGCATCCTCTCCCGTCCTGCTGACCGGCCAAATGGACCCGGTGATGCGCAAAAAAGTCGAGAACGACGCCTCGGCGTGGCTGCGCAGCATCGTCTCCAAGCGCGGCCGCAACGCGGATCTGGCGGAACAGACGATTCGCGATGCCAAAGCGTTTTCCGAAAAGGAAGCGCTGGAAAACCGCCTGATTGATGTAGTCGCGCCCGATGAATCCAAGCTGCTGGACCAGCTTGAAGGAAAGCTGGTCGCGCGTTTCGACGGGCGCATGGATGTGCTGCACACCGCAGGCGCCGAGATTGCCGATTACCGTCCCACGGCACGCGAGCGGATCATCGATGCGGTGCAAGATCCCAACGTCGGCTTCATCCTGCTCGCGCTCGGCGCGATCGGCATTTATGCCGAGTTCACCGCTCCCGGGCTCATCTTTCCCGGAGTGATCGGCGGAATTCTGGCGCTGCTCGGGTTGTCGTCGCTGGCGGTGCTGCCGATCAACTGGATCGGCGCGGCTCTGCTGATCCTCGGAGTAGCGCTCTTTGTGCTGGAGGCGAAGTTCACCTCGCACGGCATCCTGGGGATTGGCGGCACCGTGTCGATGATCCTGGGCGCGCTGCTGCTGATCAACGGCCCGCCCTCGGTGACCATTCATCTATCGACCGCGCTCGCCGTGTGCATCCCCTTCGCCGCGATCACCATGTTTCTGATGGCCTTGGCGATTCGCGCCCGCAGGAACAAGATCATCATGAACCATGGCGGTTTGCTGGATGAAATCGGCGAGGCCCGCACCGCGCTGGCTCCCGCCGGCACCGTCTTCGTGCACGGGGAATACTGGAATGCGGAGTCGTCTGCGCCGGTGGAGGCGGGCGCCCAAGTGCGCGTGGTGGGCGTCGACGGGCTGAAGCTGCGCGTGGAGCCCAAGCCGCGCACCTAGCGAACCCGGATTCCGCGGGTTCCCTCCTTTTCGCCAACCTCCGGGCTATCATGCGCCAATGCCGCAGACCGAATGGAAAAACGCCGGCCCAGGTCGGAGATTACGGTCATTGCATTTATCGCGGCGGGCTATAAGGAGGCGCTGGGGCGGCTGTCGGATTCGCTCCGCAAGCAAGCGGGATTTCCTTGGATTCCACTCGCGGTCTTCGTCGTCTTTGTTTTGCTGACAGCCCCGCGTTTTTTCATCGGCGGCCACCTTCATCTGCGCAATCCGGACCTCCTGGCGAAGAAGAAGACGTGGCGGTTCGATTCTCTGGCCATCCTGCTGGAATGCGTGATCATCGGCCTGGCGGGCGGCAGGCCGCTCCCGCCGGAAAATCTGGCGAGTAACTACGGATTCCTCGGCCTCCTCCTGACCCTTTACGCCATCGATGTGGGCGTGGATCCTTCAGGAGATGGCCCGGCCGCGCAACGGCGCTGCCGGATATTAGAGAAGCTCGGCCGTACTGAAGAAAAACGGAATCTCCACCGCCGCGGTCTCCGGCGCATCTGAGCCATGCACGCAGTTGCGTTCAATGCTGGTCGCAAACTTCTTGCGGATTGTGCCTTCGGCGGCGTTGGCGGGATTGGTGGCGCCCATGGTGTCGCGCCACTTCCTGATCGCGTCGGCGGCTTCGAGCACCATGACCACTACCGGTCCTTCGGTCATGAACTTTACGAGCGACCCATAAAACGGCCGTTCCTTGTGGACCGCGTAAAACGCTTCGGCCTCGAGCTGGCTGAGCCGCTTCATTTTCATTCCGACGATGCGGAAGCCGGCTTTCTGAATGATGGCGATGATCTCGCCAGTCTGCCCCGCGGCGACCGCGTCGGGCTTGATGATCGCGAATGTTCGTTCCATGTTGTGTGTTCAAATTACGCTTTTGACCTTTTCGCCGATCTCAGCAGGGGAGGCGCATACGGTGACACCCGCGGCTTTCATGGCGGCGATCTTGTCCTCGGCCTTGCCGCTCCCCCCGGCAATGATCGCGCCCGCATGGCCCATGCGGCGGCCCGGAGGCGCGGTCTGCCCGGCGATGAAGCCGACCACCGGCTTCTTGACGTGATCCTTTATGTACGCGGCGGCCTGTTCCTCGGCATTGCCGCCGATCTCGCCGATCATGACGATGGCGTGCGTGTCGGGATCTTCGTTGAACAGCCGCAGGGCCTCGGTGTGTGTGGTGCCGATGATGGGGTCACCGCCGATGCCGATGCAGGTGGACTGCCCGATACCAAGCGCGCTCAACTGTCCCACGGCTTCATAAGTCAGCGTTCCCGAACGGGAGACGACTCCGACGTGCCCCTGCTTGTGAATATGGCCCGGCATGATGCCGATCTTGCACTGGCCGGGCGAAATGATGCCGGGACAATTCGGCCCGATCAGCCGCGTGCCCGGATGATCCTTCAGATACGCCCAAGCACGCACCATGTCCGACGCCGGGATGCCTTCGGTGATGCAGACCACCAGCGGGATACCGGCGTCAGCGGCTTCCATGATCGCGTCCGCGGCGAACGGAGGCGGAACGAAGATAACGCTCGCGTTCGCCCCGGTAGCCTTCACTGCGTCCGCCACGGTATCGAACACGGGCCGATCTAAATGTTTTTGCCCGCCCTTGCCCGGCGTAACGCCGCCGACCACCGTGGTTCCATAAGCGATCGCCTGCTGAGCGTGGAATGTTCCTTCCCGGCCGGTGAAGCCCTGCACCAGGACCCGCGTGTTCTTGTCGACCAGAATGCTCATGCCGCCACTCCCTGGGACGCCAGCCGCACCACCTTTTCCGCAGCGTCACGCATATCCTTAGCGACGGTGAAGTTCAATCCCGAATCCAGAAGAATCTTGCGGCCCTGCTCGACATTGGTGCCCTCCATGCGGACCACGATGGGACTTCTGACCGAAAGCTCGCGCGCGGCGTTCACCACGCCGGCGGCGAGCGTATCGCAGCGCAGAATCCCGCCGAATATGTTGATCAACACGGCCTGCACGGCTGGATCGGATAGCAGGATGCGGAAGGCGTTGCGGATCTGATCTTCGTTCGCGCCGCCGCCGACATCCAGGAAGTTCGCGGGGTTGCCTCCCGCGTATTTGATGATGTCCATGGTGGCCATCGCGAGGCCCGCGCCATTCACCATGCACGCGACGTTGCCGTCGAGCTTAATGTAGTTCAGCCCGAATCGAGAAGCCTCCACCTCCAGCGGATCTTCTTCGTTCAGGTCGCGCAGTTGCGTGAGGTCCTTGTGGCGGAACAATGCGTTGTCATCCAGATTGATTTTGGCGTCGAGGGCGTAAACCTTGCCATCCTTCGTCAGGACGAACGGGTTGATCTCAGCAAGCGAGGCGTCCAGCGCTTCATTGGCTTTCGCCAGCGCAACCATGGCCTGCGCCGCGAGATTCGCCGCCGGGCCGGTAAGTCCGATGCCAAAAGCCAGTTTGCGCGCCTGAAACGGAATCAGCCCGAGCCCCGGCTCGATGGCCTCTTTCAAAATGCGCTCCGGCGTCTTCGCCGCGACTTCTTCGATCTCGACGCCGCCGTCGGCGGATGCCATGAAGACGTTCTTCCCGCGGGCGCGGTCGAGCACGATGCCGAGGTAGAGCTCGCGCTCGATGGGCAGCGTCTCTTCGACCAGCAGGCGCTGGACCACGCGGCCTTCGGGCCCGGTTTGATGCGTGACCAGCGTCATCCCAAGCATCTTTTCCGCGATCGCGCGCGCTTCCTGCGCGTCCTTCGCGACCTTGACTCCCCCGCCCTTGCCTCGTCCTCCGGCGTGAATCTGCGCCTTCACCACCACGCTGCCGCCGATTTTTTTGGCCGCGGCGCCGGCCTCATCGGCGCTGAGTGCTAGTTCGCCGCGAGGCACAGGGACTCCGTAACGGGCCAAGAGAGCCTTGGCCTGGTATTCGTGAATTTTCATGGTTCTTTTGCGCTGGGAACGCGGAAACCCTTACTATACCGCACGCCCCGCAGGCTTCACGGACGATTCGGCCGCCGCACGCCCGGGTGATCCGCCAACTGATCCGCGTAGCCCAGCGGGCTGGTGTTGGAGGCGGGATCGATGGGCAGCATCGTGGCATTCCACGCTTCGAAGTCGGCGGCCATTTTCTGGAAGATTTCTGGCTGGCGGTTCTTCAGATTCGCGCGCTCCAGCGGGTCAGCCACGACGTTAAACAAAAAGCTATTGCCGTTGATCGAGAGATATTTCAGGTCGCCGTCGCGCAGCGCGAATTGGGAGTTGTATTTGTACCGCCAGTACAGCTTGCGCGGAACCGGCGGCGCATTTCGCGTCAGCGTGGCCGCCAGGCTCATTCCATCGGGAGGATAGGCCGGATCGGGTTGAGCGCCGGCAAATTCGAGCAATGTCGGCAGCCAGTCCATAGTGATCGCGACCTGCTCCGTAGTCGCTCCCGCCGGAATATGTCCGGGGAAGCGCACAATCGCGGGAATGCGCAGCCCGCCCTCAAGCAGGTCCGTCTTCTTGCCCGAGAAGGGCCAGGTGTCGGAGAATCGCTCGCCTCCGTTGTCGCTGGTGAAGATGACAATGGTGTTGTTCGCGATGCCGGCGTTGTCGAGGGCCTTCATGACTTCGCCGACTTGCGCGTCCATGGCGGTGACCATCCGCGCGTAGGTTGCCAGCGAGCCGCCGTCCCAATCGTTCAGCGCCGTGAGACGCCGTGATTCGGCCTCATCGCCGGGGCCTTCCCAGGGCCAGTGTGGAGCGTTGAAATGCAGGCTCAAGAGAAACGGCCGGCGAGACTTGGCGTAATCCGTAATCACGGATACGGCGCGGGCTCCAAACAATTCCGTCAAGTATCCCGCCTGGTGGATCTTGACATCGTCCTCCCAGAGATCATCCGTATCTGTGGACGCGATGCCGTACTTGTGCGTGAAGTAATCCAGCCCGCCTCCGCGAAAGCCCCAGAAATGATCGTAGCCGCTTTGCAACGGACCATACTTGGGAAGCCGCCCGAGGTGCCATTTGCCGATCAGCGCGGTTCCGTAGCCGGCCTTGCGCAGCAGCGAAGGCAGCGTGGGATGATCGGGCGGCAGGCCGATGCGGTCGTTGGCGCTCCCAATGGGCTCTTCCAGGCCGACGGGTAACCGGTATTGGTAACGGCCCGTGATCAGCGCCGTCCGTGTGGCGGAGCAGACCGCCGAATTCGCGTAGGCTTGCAGAAAACGCATGCCTTCGCCCGCGAGCCGGTCGATGTTTGGGGTGGTGAAATCGCGCCGCCCGTAACAGGAGAGATCCGCGTAGCCGAGATCGTCGGCCATGATGAAGACGATGTTCGGCGGAGCGTCCCCCCTTTGGGCGAACGCAAGAGGAGCCGCGGCAGTGGCGGCGAGGGCTTGGCGGCGAGTAAGACGCATCGAATTCGCACTCACTTTATCATGAGAGTCTATGTCCCTGATTCCCTTCCTCCATCGCGTGGTGAGCGGAGGCGATCTCTCTGCCGAAGAGGCCTACCAGGCGATGAGCCTGCTTCTGGCGGGCGGCGAAGGCGACGCGGCGATTGCGGGTTTTCTGGTTGCGCTGAAGATGAAGGGCGAGACCGCGCCGGAACTGGCCGGCTTCGCGCGTGCGATGCGCGAACAGATGATCGTGGTAGACGCCCATCCCGACGTGGTGGACACTTGCGGCACTGGCGGCGACGGCTCGGGAACGTTCAATATTTCGACGGTCGCGGCGCTGGTCATGGCGGGCGCCGGCGCGCGAATCGCCAAGCACGGTAACCGGTCGCTGTCCAGCCAGACCGGCAGCGCGGACGTGCTGGAGGCGTTGGGCGTGCGGATCACGATGACCCCGCAGGAGGCCGCGCGCGCCATCCGCGAAGTCGGTATCGGCTTCCTGTTCGCGCCGAGTCTGCATCCGGCGATGAAGGTAGCGCAGCCGGTGCGGCGGGCGCTGAAAATGCAAACCGTATTCAACCTGCTAGGACCGCTGGCGAACCCGGCGCGAGCCCAGCGGCAATTAATCGGCGCGCCTTCGGCGAAAGCCGCCCGCTTGATCGCGGAGGCTCTGGCGGAATTGGGCACCGCGGGCGCATTCGTGGTACACGGGCACGACGGGCTCGATGAAATCACGACCACCGGCCCCACGGATGTCTGGCAGGTTTCGGCGGGCCACGCGGAGATGCACGTCTGGAGTCCGGCCGATTTCGGCGTAACGCAGGCCAATCTGGACGATCTGGCCGGCGGGGATGCGGCGGACAACGCTCGCATCGCACGGGAAATACTTGAGGGATGCCCTGGCCCTCGCCGGGATATCGTGCTTGTGAACGCAGCGGCCGGGCTGATCGCCGCGGGACTCGTAGCGGGAATGCGCGAAGCCGTGCAGGTGGCCGCCCACTCCATCGATTCCGGCTCGGCTGCGGAAAAACTCGAGTTGCTCCGCAAAAATTTTCCTGTGGCTTGACCCGGTTTCGGCGCGAATTGCGCGGATACTAGTGTCGGAGGAGAACAGGCGAACGGAGAATCGCCTGACTTGCAGCCGGCCGGGTGGGGGAGCTGCCCGGCCGGTCTTTGCACACAGGCACACCGGCGCGAAGCCGGGTCGGCCGCCGGCTTCACCGCCCTGGGGGCACGTATGATGAAGGGATGCCGCGCGTCCGCCTGTTCCACTGGAAGGCGGCGGAAGCCGGGCCTCTGATCGCCAAGCTGCGCAACGCGGGTTACGTCCTTGACTACTCCGAAAAACTGGCTTCCTGGCGCGAGATTCGCGAATCGCAAGCAGACGCGTTGGTCATCGATCTGAACCGTGCGCCTTTTCACGGACGCGAGACCGCGGTGGCGCTGCGCGGATCGCCCAAAACGCGGCGGGCTCCGATTGTTTTCGTCGGCGGCGCATCGGACAAGCTGGAAGCCGCGACGGCGCGTCATCCCCGATGCTCCCGCGAAGCTGCTTGCGGCGCTGCGGAGAGCCAAGGCGCTCCCCAATCCCGTGGTGCCCGCGCAGATGGTGGGCCGCTTCGGCGATCGCACGGCGGCGCAGAAATGGGTATCGTGAAAAACATGCGCATGGCGGTAATCGATCCTCGCCCGATTACGCGCGTGCAATCGGAGGAAACCTCAGGCCGCTCTGCCACGCATGCGAAAAACCGCGGCCAGCGGCCGGCTGCGGACCGTGTGGCGCAAGGGACAGCGAAACGGGCTCGATGGGAACGCGATGCGCATAGGCGGAATGGACGCCGGGCTGGTGGATTACAAAATCTGATCACGCGGGGCAGATCCGGCTGTTGCAGAGAATGGTTGAGGCGGGAGATTGAAGCATGGCTATCGCGGACGTAAGTGCGGGTCTTGCCAGAATCCAGCATTGGATTGGCGGCGCGAAGGTCGCCTCGGAGTCCGGGCCCTCCGGCGTGGTATGGAATCCAGCGACGGGCGAAGCGCAGGCTCGCGTAGATTTTGCCGGCGCGGCGGAGGTGGATCGCGCCGTCGATGCCGCCCGGCAGGCGTTCCCGGCCTGGCGCGCCACGGCGCTCTCGCGCCGCGCGGAGATCATGTTCAAGCTGCGCGAACTGGTGGACGCGAACCGGCGGCGCCTCGCCGAGGTCATCACGCTCGAGCACGGTAAAACGCTGCCGGATGCCATGGGGGAAGTCGCCCGCGGCCTGGAAAACATCGAGTTTGCCTGCGGCATTCCGAACCTGCTGAAGGGCGGATTTTCCGAACAATCCAGCCGCGGCATCGACGTATATCAGATCCGGCAGCCTCTGGGCGTGGTGGCCGGCATCACACCCTTCAATTTTCCCGCGATGGTGCCCATGTGGATGTTCGCCAACGCCATCGCCTGTGGGAACACATTCATCCTGAAGCCCTCCGAGCGCGATCCCGGCGCCAGCATGATCCTCGCCGAGCTGCTGCAACGCGCCGGCGTACCGGACGGAGTCTTTAACGTGCTCCATGGAGGCCGCGCCGCCGTCGAGCGCCTGCTGGAACACCCCGAGGTGAAGGCCATCAGCTTCGTGGGATCGACACCCGTCGCGAAGTCGATTTATGAAACCGCGACGCGCCACGGCAAGCGGGTGCAGGCGCTCGGCGGCGCAAAGAATCACATGCTGGTTCTGCCGGATGCCGATATCGACATGGCCGCGGACGCGGCAGTGTCGGCGGCGTTCGGCTCGGCGGGCGAGCGCTGCATGGCGATCTCCGCCGTGGTGGCGGTCGGCGGCGTGGCGGATCCGCTGATCGCGGCCATTCGCCGCAGAATGGCGAAGATTAGAGTCGGGCCGGGTATGGAGGAAGCCAGCGAGATGGGTCCGCTCATCACGCGCGAGCACCGTGACCGCGTGGCGTCCTACGTCGCCAACGCGCGGGCCGAAGGCGCCGAGGTGATTGTGGATGGACGCGAAGATCCGGTAACGCAGCGCAGCGGCTTTTTCCTGGGAACATCGCTGCTGGACCGGGTGAAGCCGGGAATGAAGTGTTATGACGACGAAATTTTCGGCCCGGTGCTGGGGGTGGTGCGCGCCGGCACATACGCGGAAGCACTGCGCATCATCAACGAAAATCCTTACGGGAACGGCGCAGCGGTCTTTACTCGCGACGGCGGCGCGGCGCGGCAGTTCCAGTTCGACGTGGAATCCGGAATGGTGGGGATCAATGTGCCGGTTCCGGTGCCGGTGGCCTATTACAGCTTCGGCGGATGGAAAGCATCCCTGTTCGGGGACCTGCACGTCTATGGGCCCGAAGGCGTACAGTTCTACACGCGGACCAAAATCGTCACGAGCCGCTGGCCGGACCCCGGCACAAGTCGAGTGGATCTCGGATTCCCGCAGGTGAGGTGAAGGCTCCCGTTTTTTGAAAATCGCCGATGGGCACAGCCCGACGGTCCGCATCAGGCGCTCTTCAGCTCGATGCGGAAGCAGGAGCCTTCGCCCGGCCGGCTTTCCACTTCGATTTCCGAGCCGTGCCCGCGGGCGATGATTTGCGCGATCGACAGGCCCAGTCCCGCGCCTTTGCCGCCGCGGGATTTCTCGACCCGATAGAAGCGCTCAAAGATATGAGGCAGCGCGGCGGGCGGTATGCCTTCGCCGGTATCGCGGACCTCGAGCCCGATGGCGCCGTTGTGGCGATACACGGAGACGGCCACTTCGCCTCCGGCGGGGGTGTGCTCCAGCGCGTTATCCAAAAGAATGCGGAGCAGGCGGCGAATCCCGAGCTCGTTGGCCCGCGCCACGGCAGGCTCGGCGGCGGCGGCGGTTCTGAGACGCACGCCTTTGCCCCCGGCCAGAATCTCGCATTGTGAAACGGAGTCGCGCACCACGGCGTTCAGATCAACGGCGGCGAGAGGCATCGTGGCCGTATCGGAGCGCGCATCGGATCGCGCCAGAGCGAGCATGGATTCCACCAGCTCGGTCATCGATTCGGCTTCGGATTGGATCCCGGCGAGCGCGGTGCAGTAATCGGCCGCGCTACGCTCGCGGCGCAGGGCGAGTTCGGCGGTGGAGCGAATTAAAGCGATGGGCGTGCGAAGTTCATGCGAAGCGTCGGCGGTGAACTGCTGGATGCGCTGGACAGAGTCTTCCAGCCGCTCCAGCAGCTCGTTCCAGGATTTCGCGAGCCGTGCGAGCTCGTCGCCGGTGCGCGGGACCGGCAGGCGCTTGGAAAGGCTTTCGACGCTGATCGTCTGCGCGGCGCGGGTCATCGCGTCCACGGGAGCCAGGGCGCGGCGGCTGAGCCAGTAGCCTCCCCCGCCCGCCAGCAGCAGCATCGGGAGAGCCATCAGCGCCATGATCCAGCGCAGCCGGGTCATGAAATCGCGAATCTGATCCAGGCTGGCGGCCGCGGTCACCTCGTAGGGACGCCCACGGTATTCGAACGTCATCCGCAAGACGCGCTGCGAATCCGCGGTCTGCAAGCCGGCCGCAAAAGACCTGCGAAAGACGGGCTGGCTGGGCCAAACCATCTCACCCGCGGCGGTCGAAAGCTGAAGGAGATTGCCTTCAGGAATTTCGCTAGCGAACTCGCTCAGCTCTTCCACCAACCGGGGACCGGTTACATTTTCCAGTTCGAGGAGGGTACGCACACCGTTCGCTTTCGCGTAGAGGCCGCGGTCTACATCCCGGAGCATGTCCCGCTGTAAATAGGAATAGACAACGATACTGAAAATCGCCAGAGCCAGCAGGAGGACGCCGCTGGACCACAGCATCAACTGCACGCGTGTAGAAAGCGGCCTCAACCTAATCCCCCGCGCGCAACGTGAACCCGACGCCGCGGACCGTGTGCAGCAGCTTGGGCTCGCCCGGAGCCTCCACTTTGCCGCGCAACAGGCGCATGAAGGCGTCCAGCGTGTTGCTTTCGATATCGGTGTGCCCCCAAACGGTGCTGATGAGCATATCGCGCGAGAGCACGCGGCCGGCGTTGCGCATCAGGAGTTCAAGGATCGCGTATTCGGTGCGGGTAAGCGTAAGGGGGCGCGTCCCGCGGCGAACCTCCCGCGTGCCCTGGTTGAGCGACAGATCGCCCACGCGCAACCAAACGGGCTGGGCAACGGGCCCCCGGCGCGCGGCCGCCCGCACCCGCGCGAACAATTCCTGGAAGGAGAACGGTTTCGTTACGTAATCATCCGCGCCCAGGTTCAGTCCTTGCACGATGTCGTGGGTGGCGTCGCGCGCGGTGAGTATGAGAATCGGCGTTTGGATCTGGCGGGCGCGCACGCGGCGCACGATGGTGAACCCGTCTGCGCCGGGCAGCATGATATCGAGCACCAGCAGATCGAACCCTTCCGTCACGGCCAGGCTGAGGCCTTCGCGGCCATCCTGCGCGAGAACTACCGCGTGCCCTTCCTCGGTGAGTCCCTGGCGGAGCAACTCCGCCATACGTGGTTCGTCCTCGACTACGAGAATCCGCATGGCTTTCGACGCTCAACAGTTCCGGTCCGAAACGATCCTGCGGCCGCCGGCCAGAGCGTCCGGGCGTCCTTCGGCGGTACGAGCGCCATTGCGCGCGAGGAACCCGCCACCGGCCCGCGTCACATCGAGGGGGAAAAAACCGTGAGGATTCTCCCAATCGGCGCGAGTGACGGCGCCTTCCACGGTGACGGGTTTGGAGGAATCGAATTCGCCCGAAAACGGGGGATGGAACGGCGCCGGCAAACCGGCCCACAAGGCAGTGGCGAGCAAGGCAGCGGTTCGCATAGGCCCAGCATAACGCCAAGCCACGCGGCTCGCCATGGTAGCATAAGGTGAGCGACATGTATTACCTGCTGCTAACGATTCATTACTTGCTTTGCCTGTTCCTGATCGTCGTGGTGCTGCTGCAAAGCGGCAAGGCCGCGGACCTGGCCGGCGCTTTCGGCGGTATGGGTTCGCAGACGGTATTCGGACCTCGGGGATCGGCGACGGTGCTCTCCAAGGCAACCACCATCGCGGCGGCGCTGTTCATGATCACCTCGCTGAGCCTTTCGATCATGGTGACGCGGGGAGGGAAGGCGCCCTCACTATTGGATAAGGCCGCCAAGCCCGCCGCCGCGCAGCAAAAGGGCGGTCCGGCCCCGGGCCAGACGGCGCCGATCACGGTGACGCCGATTCAGGGAGGCCGGGCGGGCCAGCCGCAGAACATTCAGGTGCCGGTGGTCCCGGCTCCGAATCCAGCGCCCCAGCAGCAGCCGGCGCAGAAGTAGTCCGACACCGCGGAGATGGCGGAATTGGCAGACGCACTAGCTTGAGGTGCTAGCGGGTAACACCGTGGGGGTTCAAGTCCCCCTCTCCGCACCATCGATTCTGAAGCAGTTTTAGTGGGCCGGAATGGAAATTCCGGCCTTTCCTTTTTCCCGCCCCGATCGCATCGCGTGACGCGTTCATCGCTGCTGCTTCAATGGGGCCGCGATCACGTGATCGCGGAAATCCCTGGCTGGCGCACCCGGTGATTGTGGACGGCTTCTGGCTTCAATGGGGCCGCGATCACGTGATCGCGGAAATTAACGATAACGGAGTGACGATTCCAAGCATATGGTCGCTTCAATGGGGCCGCGATCACGTGATCGCGGAAATGCCATACCGCCTGAACTGATCCACAGACAGCGAGGGGCTTCAATGGGGCCGCGATCACGTGATCGCGGAAATTTATCAACTATCAACCGCGATTAAATCGCATAGGAGGCTTCAATGGGGCCGCGATCACGTGATCGCGGAAATAGCGCGGCGCCGGCCATGGCGAAGCCGGACAGCACCGGCTTCAATGGGGCCGCGATCACGTGATCGCGGAAATACCCTACAAAAAAAAAGTAAATGCGCACCAAAGGCGCTTCAATGGGGCCGCGATCACGTGATCGCGGAAATTCCCGTAAGGTTGTGGCCTGGAAGCCAAACATCGGACAGCTTCAATGGGGCCGCGATCACGTGATCGCGGAAATGAGGAGTGGCCCAAGCGCGAAGCCACCGCAGGGACCGGCTTCAATGGGGCCGCGATCACGTGATCGCGGAAATGGCGCTCTGCCAGCTCGCCTACTTCGGCAAGCTCGAGCTTCAATGGGGCCGCGATCACGTGATCGCGGAAATCCGGATGAAGGGCTGTCGTTCACCACGTCCAGTTCGCTTCAATGGGGCCGCGATCACGTGATCGCGGAAATACGGCTGTTTCCCTGTTTGGAGCCTCGCGCGATTTGCTTCAATGGGGCCGCGATCACGTGATCGCGGAAATAAAGAGATCTCGCGCGTGCAAGCCGATCTCGAAGTGGCTTCAATGGGGCCGCGATCACGTGATCGCGGAAATAAAAAAACCCCCTTGGCTTTTTAGCCAAGGGGTTTGCTTCAATGGGGCCGCGATCACGTGATCGCGGAAATAGGCGGATCATTCAAGGAAAACGGACCCCCAGATGGGCTTCAATGGGGCCGCGATCACGTGATCGCGGAAATTTCAAATCCGTAGCGGAAATGGTCGAGGCCAGTCCCGCTTCAATGGGGCCGCGATCACGTGATCGCGGAAATTCGCCAGTTGCAAATGGCTTTGGAACGGGGCGCCCTGGCTTCAATGGGGCCGCGATCACGTGATCGCGGAAATCGGGAAAGGCCCTGAGTACCTGATTACAGAGTACGCGCTTCAATGGGGCCGCGATCACGTGATCGCGGAAATTCCAGAATCATCTGCACGACCGGGTGGCGCTTGCGGCTTCAATGGGGCCGCGATCACGTGATCGCGGAAATCTTACCTTCCGAAGCCGGGCATCGAACCGTAGCGGCCGCTTCAATGGGGCCGCGATCACGTGATCGCGGAAATCGAATAACAGCGCGACGACGACGCTCGCGGCATCGCGCTTCAATGGGGCCGCGATCACGTGATCGCGGAAATCGACGGCGCGGACGAAAGGGTGAAGGGGCACGGCGGGCTTCAATGGGGCCGCGATCACGTGATCGCGGAAATGGAGAACATCACGCTGGAACTCTCCGCGGCGCCCTGGCTTCAATGGGGCCGCGATCACGTGATCGCGGAAATGCCACGTCTTACCCGAGCACGTCACATTTATCGCGGCGAGCTTCAATGGGGCCGCGATCACGTGATCGCGGAAATCTGCCGTTCTACACGGCTCTGGCAGGACAAGACCAGCTTCAATGGGGCCGCGATCACGTGATCGCGGAAATACCAACTGGCCCAGCGGACCAGACGCGAGTTTGATGCTTCAATGGGGCCGCGATCACGTGATCGCGGAAATCCACCATGCGATACGTGCATCCGACGCAGGCCCGGCAAGCTTCAATGGGGCCGCGATCACGTGATCGCGGAAATCAGGCACGGTCACCGCGTCTGTGCCCGGGGCGGTGCTGCTTCAATGGGGCCGCGATCACGTGATCGCGGAAATGATTTGCCTTTGTCGCGGGTATAGGTGGGGTAGTAGCTTCAATGGGGCCGCGATCACGTGATCGCGGAAATCTCCCCGTACTGATCACCGGTGCACCCGGCTGCGGGCTTCAATGGGGCCGCGATCACGTGATCGCGGAAATATGGAGGTATCCGACGCGGACGTGGACGCCATGTACGCGCTTCAATGGGGCCGCGATCACGTGATCGCGGAAATCAGCTCGGCGAGTTGCGAGGGAAGGGGCTGGTGCCGGGAGCTTCAATGGGGCCGCGATCACGTGATCGCGGAAATCGGGAGGAATCCCTAAGAACGCAATCGACTTAGGGCGGCTTCAATGGGGCCGCGATCACGTGATCGCGGAAATATCCGCCTCTGCTGGACCCACGGGAAGGCGAAGGGTTGCTTCAATGGGGCCGCGATCACGTGATCGCGGAAATAAAGAGCTGTGCTTCAGCTGCGCGAAGAAGCGGCAGGCTTCAATGGGGCCGCGATCACGTGATCGCGGAAATGGAAGAAGAACGGGAAGGGGGATGGGTTCACGGGCGGCTTCAATGGGGCCGCGATCACGTGATCGCGGAAATGCGCGACGCCGCGCTTCCGGCGATCGCAGTTCGCCCACGCTTCAATGGGGCCGCGATCACGTGATCGCGGAAATTCTGATGAGGCCGGCGGCGACCCGCCGGCTCCGAAAGCTTCAATGGGGCCGCGATCACGTGATCGCGGAAATTTCTGGTGCGAGTCAATGGGCTGGTGGACTGACGAGCTTCAATGGGGCCGCGATCACGTGATCGCGGAAATGCATCATGCGTCGGAGGAAAAACATGAAGCGTTCCGCTTCAATGGGGCCGCGATCACGTGATCGCGGAAATGCGATCCACGGGGTGATCGTCCCACCGTCCGTCTCCAGCTTCAATGGGGCCGCGATCACGTGATCGCGGAAATAGCCCCCTCGCCATCATATTCAATTTTCAAAGACCTTTACAGCGGTACGCGAGCGAACGACTGTTCACTCACCGCCCGGCGCTGCCTTCCTCTCATCCTTCACCAATAACCCATCTGCTCGCAACCGATTTCCGGCCGCGAGCGCCCCCTGGCGTTGGGCCGGCGCCCGACCGCTCGCGCGGCCTTCAACGCGTCACGAACACCGGATATTGCCCGATCTCATTATCGAAGACGCGCGCCAACAAGCGCGCCTGGATTTCTAGAAGCCGCCGGTAGCTCACCCGGTAGCCAAACAGCGGATGTGTGACCAATGTGTCCATGCGCAGCTCGTACGCCCGAAAAAATCCCTTTCGTCCCGAAGCCGTCAACGCCATCGAACCGCCCACCCGCACGAAGTCCCGCGCGGTGACCATCCCCGTATTGATCGCGGTCAACACCGCCGAGTCGGCAATCAGCGGCCGGAACGGCTCCATCAGATCCAGCGCCAGGGCAGGCCGTCCAAACCGCGGCTGATGATAATAGCCAATGTACGGATCGAACCCAACCGCGTAGCAGGCTATCGTCAGGTCCTTAGCCAGCAGACTATAGCCCAGCGACAGCAGCGCATTCACAGGGTCGCGCGGCGGCCGCCGGTTCCGTCCCTCGAAATCGAAAGCGAACTCTCCCGGCTGCTCACCTTCGTCTGTCTTGATCATCCCGGCGAAATCGCCGAAATACAGGCGCGCCGCGTTTCCTTCGATTCCCAACAGTTCCTCGAGCGAACCCGCCTGTTCGGCCCGCTCCGCCATCTCCTTCATCCCGGCAAGCGTATTCCGGTCCGGTTCCACGTGGTTGCGCTGCAACAGCGTCCTTTGATTTCGAATTTTGCCCGCCACCAGCCTCCTGGCGAGCGCCCGCGCAAAGTAGTCTTGTTCCGCCAACCGGAACTGGTTGCGGCGCAGGAAAACGTTCTTCTCATTCAGCCCGGTCGTGATTCCATAGAACCAGCCACCCATGGAGAAGTAACAGATCGGCACATCCGCCTCGCAAAGCGCCTGCACAGCCTGAGTTGAGATTTGGACGTTGCCCATGAGGCTGACTTGACAGATCTCGCCAATCCGAACCTCCTGCACCAGCGCATCCTTTTCACGCACCTGCAACACGGCTCCCGATTTCCCGACCCGCACACCTTGCGAATTGAGATATAAAGGCCGAAGCTCGCTGCGCGGCGTTACCAGCGGCCGGACTTCCCGCTTCGGCGGTTTCCGCGGCGCTGCCTCGAAGAGACTGAGTTGCTCGTGGGGTTCCTCCGGCTCGACAGCCGCGCACAGCGTCTCATCCGGGAGGCAGATCCCCACAAGTGAGCATCCCGGACACTTCGGCGAATCGACGAGCGGCGGCGGGATCTCACCGCGCTCGGCAGCCGCCCATGCCTGGCGAATCAGGTCTTCCGTGCTGGCGGCCAGGGCCTCGTCAAGCGCCACACGGACGCGTTGGCCGGTTTTGCGGTAGTAAACGATGCCTTCCTCACAGCGGTACCCATTCTCTCGAAGGATGAGTCCTTGAACCGCAATCTGGGCGCGGTCAGCCGGCCACAGCTCCAGCCCGTTCGGGCCCTCGCGCGGACGCCCATGCTTGTAATCCACCGGTGTGGCAAAGCCGCCGTCCGCCTCGACGAGATCCATTTTGGCGATGACACGCAGCCGCTCACTCGAAAGTGTCACAGACCGTGCATGGATGGACTCAGGCAGTTCGCCGGGTTCCGGCAACTCGGTAGCCTTCGCATCGACCCGCTGATGTTGATTCTTGCCTTCGACGGTGTCTACGCTTTCCGCAAACAAACCCTCGACCCATTCGTAAAAGAAGAGCCGCGGACAGTAGACGAATTCGTTGACCATCCGGGCGGGCAAATAGTCAGGCAGATTCCGCTTTTGCTCGCCCGTAGTTGGAAGCGGATCCAGCAGCGCGCTCATGAAGCCTCTCTAGACGATGATGCAGGGCGCATCCAGCGCCGTGTAGGCTCTCCCGAGGGCCGTGATGACACGATCCCCCCGGCCTTCGGCTGGACCGAGATTCACGAACAACACCTGGTCCTCCGTGTGGTGAATGACCTTGGCCAGCTCCGCCCGGCAGCGCGCCAGATCCATCGCCGTGAGCTGGCACTCGAAGACCGAGTACTGCAAATGGTCTCCAAACCCGCGCATGATTTGGAAGACTTTCCGCAAACGTTTGTCATCACAGATGTCGTAGCAGATCAGGTAGCTCGTCCGCATTCAATTCCTCTTATTCATCAAATCCTCCGAATGATATCGGCGCCAGCGGCGAGAAAGTTAGATCATATAAGTATGAAGCTTGCGATCGAAGGAATGCATTGCCAGGCGTGTGTCCGGAGAGTGGAGAAAGCGATCGCCTCGGTCGAGGGCGCACAGGCACAGGTGGAGATCGGCTCCGCCACGGTCGCGGTGGATGCGCCCAAAGAGGCCGCGGTGATCGAGGCGGTTCGCAAGGCCGGCTACGAAGCTCGAAAGGCGGAATGAAAGAAACCCTGCATATTACCGTCGGCGGAATGACCTGCGCCGCATGCCAGGCGCACGTGCAGCACGCGTTGGAGGAGACCGCGGGCGTCGAGAAGGCGGCGGTCAACCTGATGACCGGCGAGGCCACGGTGGTGTTCGATCCGAAGACGGTAACGCCGGCGGCGCTGCTGGAAGCGATTCGCGAGACAGGCTACGGCGCGGAGTTTCCTGCCAGCGGCGGGAGCGCGCTCGCCAAGCAGGAACAACGCGAGCGGGCGCAGGCGCGGGAGGCCCGGGAACTGGCGGTGAAGGCCGCGGCTTCTGTGGCGCTGGGCGCGGCGGCGATGGGCGTGCCGATGGCGATGCCGGTCTCGAACTGGGTTCTGCTGGCGGCGGCGATTTTCGTGATGGCGTGGGCCGGGGGGCCCATCTTCACGGGCGCGTTCAAGGCGGCGCGGCACGGCTCGGCCGATATGAACGCGCTGATCGCGCTGGGCACCGGCGCAGCGTTTCTGTACTCGGCGGCGATGACGGTCGCGCCGGGATTTTTCGAGGCGCGCGGCATCGCGCCACACACGTATTTCGAGGCGGTGATCCTGATCCTGGGGTTCGTGATCACGGGGCGCGCGCTGGAGGCTCGCGCGAAGCGGCAGACCACGGGGGCGCTGCGCAAGCTGATCGGGCTGCAAGCGCCGGTGGCGCGGGTGGCGCGCGAAACGGAGATGGAGATTCCGGTGGCGGAGGTGCGGCGCGGGGATCTGATCGTGGTGCGGCCGGGGGAGAAGCTGCCGGTGGACGGCGAGATCGTGGACGGGGCGAGCTTCGTGGATGAATCGATGCTGACGGGCGAGCCCACGCCGGTGGAGAAGCGCGCGGGCGACCGGGTGGCCGGCGGCACGGTGAACACGACGGGGAGCTTCCGGTATCGCGCGACGACGCTGGGGGAAGAGAGCGTGTTGGCGCGGATCGTGGCTCTGATGCGGCAGGCGCAGGCCTCGCGCGCGCCGATCGAGCGGCTGGCGGATCGCATCAGCCAGGTTTTCGTGCCGACGGTGCTGGGCCTGGCGATGCTGACGTTCGGGGCATGGATG